>Ga0137410_10003683_pt1 | contig 10385 bp, 9 predicted proteins | sample CZODoug1_16funga_FD_108878 | JGI IMG/M metagenome (GOLD analysis project Ga0137410, IMG submission 108878) | Vadose zone soil fungal communities from Angelo Coast Range Reserve, California, USA - CZODoug1_16fungal (Illumina Assembly) | ecosystem: Environmental > Terrestrial > Soil > Vadose zone... | reverse complement strand
TTTATGTCACGACCAAAGAATTTCAGCCACGAATGAACACGAATATTCACGAATGGGGGCAAGGGACGGAAACAGACGTATCATTAAGATCGAGAAAGAGATTCGTATTCATTCGTGTTCATTCGTGGCTGAAATTCTTTTTCTGGAAATCCATAGAACTTCAAAACCGATGAAGGCGCAGTTATGTCAATTACTGTCGAGAAGAACGGTCCGGTTACGACCGTCATACTTAGTCGCCCTGAAGTCCGCAATGCCGTTGACCGCGCCACGGCTCAGGCTTTGGCCGGCGCGTTCCGCGAATTTGAAGCCGATGATTCCACACTCGTGGGCGTGCTTTACGGCGATAACGGGACGTTTTGCGCTGGAGCTGATTTGAAAGCCATCGCGGAAGGCCTCGGCAATCGAGTCGAGCCCGAAGGCGACGGGCCGATGGGGCCTTCTCGATTGCTTCTAAGCAAGCCCGTGATCGCGGCGATTTCCGGTTACGCGGTCGCGGGAGGGTTGGAACTCGCGCTCTGGTGCGATCTGCGAGTCGCGGAAAATGACGCGGTAATGGGCGTCTTCTGCCGCCGCTGGGGCGTGCCGCTGATTGACGGCGGCACGGTTAGATTGCCACGGTTGATCGGGCTGGGCCGGGCGTTGGATCTGATCCTGACCGGCAGGCCCGTTGAAGCGCGCGAGGCTTTGCAAATGGGCCTGGTCAACCGCGTCGTAGAGAAAGGCGCGGCGCGAGAAGAGGCCGAAAAGCTCGCGCGCGAGATCGCCGCCTTCCCGCAAATCTGCATGCGCCAGGACCGAATGTCGGCTTACGAGCAATTCGACTTGAGCTTGACCGACGCGCTTCGGAACGAGTTCAATCGCGGTTTGAACTCGCTGCAATCCGGAGCGCAAGAGGGCGCGGCCCGATTTGCGCGCGGCAGCGGAAGACATGGATCATTCGACAACCAAGGGGGATAAAGCAATGACTCAATCAGCAAGCGCCGGCGAGGAGCGGATAAGTTGGTTCCCGGTTCCTAGCGAAGACCAATTGCCGGACAACCTGCGCAAGTTATTCAACAAAGCCAAAGAGAAGATCGGTTTCACGCCGAACGTCTTTCGAGTTTACAGCTTCCGCCCGGAGCGGTTGAGCGCATGGTTTGCGCATTACAAACAACTGCACGAGCCGACCGAGAATTTGAACGCCGCCGAGCGCGAAATGATCGCCGTCGCGGTTTCAATGGCCAACCAATGTTTGTATTGCCTGGTCGCCCACGGCGCGGCGCTGCGCGAGGCGCTGGGTGATCCGATCAAAGCCGACCGCATCACGCTCGATTACAGGCGCGCAGGACTGGACGCGAAGATGGAGGCCGTCCTTGATTTCGCGGTGAAGCTGACCGAACTTCCGACCGATTGTTCGCGGCAGGATGTCGAACATCTGAAGAGCCTGGGATTGACGCAGGAAGAGGTTTGGGACGTGATCGAGATCGCGGCGATGTACAACTTCACCAATCGAATGGCGTCGGCGACGGGAATGATTCCGAACCATGAGTACCACGCGTTGGCGCGATGAGAGGTTCGGAGTACCGCTGATCAAAGAAATGGGATTGGAGAACGTGGCCGGCGTCAAGACGGCCTGAGAAGGGGTTATGGGAATCAAACGCATCCGGCGCGCGGCGCGGGAAGATCATTATCAGTTCTCCTCTCACGCGCTGGAAGAGATGGATGAAGATAGCCTGACCGAAGAAGATGTTCGCTGGGTTATCCTGCACGGCGCGGTTGTCGCGGAACTGACCGATGATCCGCGCGGCATTCGCTTCGTTGTGCGCGGAAAACCGGAGCAGGATGACGACGACGTCGAAGTAGTTTGCCGGTTTCTACCTTCCGGCATGCTGCGTATAATCACTGTGTATGTACCAGGGGAGTGACGAAATGAAAGTTGATTTCTGTGAATACTGCAACGCGCCATTGCCCAGCGACGAGAAACTGGTAACGGTTCATCGCCATCGTGGTGGGCAGCATTTTATCTTCGAGCGCGTGCCGGCGCAGGTCTGCCCGCGTTGCGGTGAACGCTATTTTTCGGCTCAGGCGGTGCGCGAAATGGATCGCTTGATGAAAAAACCAGCCGCGCCCATTACCCTCGTTCCCATCCCTGTAATTGAACTCAATCCTGTATGAAAACCATTAGAATCGCGAACGGACAAGGCTTCTGGGGCGATTGGCTCGATGCCCCGGTTCAACTGGTCGAGCGCGGCCCAATTGATTATTTGACGCTCGATTATCTGGCCGAGATTACGATGTCGATAATGCAGAAGCAGAGGTCGCGCGATCCGAACGCTGGTTACGCGCGCGATTTTCTGTACGTCGTCGGACGCGTCCTGCCGAAATGCCTGGCCAACGACATCAAGATTGTGGCCAACGCCGGCGGCGTCAATCCGCAAGCTTGCGTCGCGGGTTTAGCGGAGGTCGTCAAAAAGCTGGGACTCGCGGGCAAGGTCAAAGTCGGCGTCGTGGCGGGCGACGACATCATGGACAGGCTCGACGAGCTGATCGCGCAGGGCGTCGAGTTGAAAAACATGGACACCGGCGAGCCGCTCTCGACGATTCGCAATCGGGTGACGAGCGCGAACGTCTATTTCGGCGCGGCGCCGATCGCCGAGGCTTTGAAACAGGGCGCGCAGATCGTCGTCACCGGCCGATGCACCGACACTGGGTTGACGCTCGGCCCGCTGATTTACGAATTCGGCTGGAAGCGGGACGATTGGGACAAGATCGCCGCCGGTACAATCGCCGGTCACATCATTGAATGCGGCGCGCAAACAACGGGCGGTAATTGTCAGGTCGATTGGCAAACGATCCCTGATTTCTGGGACATCGGCTACCCGATTGTCGAGGCCGGCGAGGACGGAGCCTTCGACGTCACCAAACATCCGGGGACCGGAGGGCGAATCACCGTCGACGGCGTCACCGAGCAATTGATGTACGAGATGGGCGACCCGAAGAATTACATCACGCCGGACGGTGTCGCGGATTTCACGACCATCAGGTTGGAGCAGGCCGGCGAAGACCGCGTGCGCGTTTCCGGCGTCAGAGGCTGCCCGGCGACCGATCAATACAAGATCTCGATCAGTTTCGCCGACGGATTCAAGGCCTCGGGCGGATTGGTCTACGCCTGGCCCGACGCTTACGCGAAAGCCAAGTCCGCCGACGCGATGTTGAGAAAGCGGCTCGACGCGTTGGGATTGAAGTTCGATGAAATTCTCTCGCAGTTCATCGGCGTCAACGCCACCCACGAAGGCCTGGGCGGAGAGCCTTCGCCCGACATCGCCGAAGTTATGCTGCGCGTTGGCGTGCGATCGAAGGACAAGGCGGCGGTCGAACGCTTCACGAAAGAGATCGCGCCACTCGCGCTCAGCGGCCCGCCGACCGTCACCGGCTTCGGCGGCGGGCGTCCGAAGGTCGAAGAGGTCGTGGCTTACTGGCCCGCACTGATGCCGAAATCAGCGGTCGCGCCGAAGGTCGATGTAATCACGGTTTGATCTCATCGAGAAGATCGAGGATGGAGGATCGAGGATAGAAGATCGCGATTCTCGATCCTCCATCCTCGATCCTCGTGGTTAGCAAAAGCCTCGAAGATTGGCTTATCATTGGCGCATCCTTTCAAAGGAGCGAAGGAAGAACGCTATGGCATTACCGCAAGAAAAATTCATCTACACGGTTGAACAATATCTCGAAATGGAACGCGCATCTGAAGAGCGGCGCGAATACGTTGACGGATATGTCTACAATATGGCGGGAGAGAGTCCTAATCATAGTCGTATCAACGTCAATCTGCTCACGATTCTGAATCTTCAACTACGCGAAAAGCCTTGTGAAGCATTCTCTCCAAATATGAAAATACGCAGCGGGCCGTTCCTCAAAGAGCAAAAGACAAACAAGGGAATGTTTTCTTACGCCGACGTCTCTGTCGTTTGCGGCGAGCCGCAGTTTCACGACAAGTTCCAGGATGTTCTCATCAACCCGACCGTCATCATAGAAATCCTTTCCGAGTCTACAGAAGGATTTGATCGGAGCGAGAAATTCCGCCGTTACCGAACGCACATTCCGTCCTTGCAGGACTATGTGTTGGTTTTTCAAACGCTGCCGTGGATTCAGGTCTACTCGCGGCATTCGGATGGATGGTTGATGACCGATGCTCTGGGACTCGAAACCTCGATTCGCGTGCCTTCGATTGATTGCCATCTGCCGCTGTCAGATGTCTACGACCGCGTCGAGTTTCCAACTCTGGAAGAGCAAGCGGAAGAGACAGACGCAGGCCCCGAGAGCGACTGATACCGTGTCTTTCCTTCATCCTCCTCATTCACACCTTAACGCGACCATCGGATCAACCCTCGTCGCCCGCCGCGCCGGAACGAGCGCAGCCAGCAATGTGACACCAGTCAGCAACAATGCGACTCCCACGAATGTCAGCGGATCATTCGGGCTGACGCCGTACAGCAAGCTCTTCATCAATCGCGTCAAAGCAGCAGAGACCAGCAGCCCGGCGCCGACGCCGATCAACGCCAGTGTCATTCCCTGCCGCAGGATCAGCTTCAGCACATCTCGCGATTGCGCGCCGAGCGCCATTCGGACGCCGATCTCCTGCGTGCGCTGGGCGACGGAGTAGGACATCACGCCGTAGATCCCGACCATCGCCAGCGTCAGCGCCAGACCTGCGAAAAGAGACAATAAAGCCGCCACCAGACGCTGCGGCGCGACCGTCCTGGCAATCGCCGTTTCCAGCAATTGCGCGCGGCGAATCGGCTGTTCCGGGTCTATCGCCTGCACGGCGCGGCGAATGCTGTTGATCAGGCTCTCCGCCGGAGCCTTGCCGCGCGCGGTGAGCGTCATTTCGAGTCTGGGCAGTTGCCACGCGGGGATATACATTTCGGGTTGGAACTCATCTTTCAGTCCCTCGTGTTTGACATTGCCGACAACGCCGATGATTTCACGCGAGACCGCTTTACCGTAAAGCTTGACCTCCTGTCCCATGCCGATCGTGATACGCTTGTCGAGCGGGTTTTCATTCGGCCAGAAACGTTTGGCGGCGGCTTCGTTGATAATCACCACGCCCGGATGCGTCATGTCATCGGCGACGGTGAAATCGCGGCCCGCTCGCATCGGAATGCCCATCACCGCGAAATAGCCGGGCGCGACCTGATGTCTGTCAGCGTTTGGGCCGTTTACTTGGGGAGTCGGGCGATCATCAATGCTGAATGAGCTATGGCCGCGCGAGCCGCTGAACGGCAGGCTGGTTCCAAATCCGGCGGACTCGACGCCGGGAATGGCGCGCACCTGATCGAGGGCGCGGCGGAAGAATTCGGCCTGCCGCCTGTCTTCAGGATATTTGGCGCGGGGCAGGCTGATCGAGCAGGTCACGACATTTTCCGGCCTGAAGCCGGGACTGATGTTCAGCAGTTTCCAGAGACTTTCGAGCAGCAATCCCGCGCTTACCAACAACACCAGCGACAAGGAGATCTCGGCCACGACCAGCACGCCGCGCATTAGCTTCAAACGCCGCGCGCCCGTGGCCGAGCGGCTGTTTTCGCGCACCGCCTGACTCAAATCAGTCTTCGTCGCTTGCCACGCCGGGGCCAATCCGAAGAGCGCGACCGCAAGGAGCGAGATCAAAAACGTAAAGGCGATAACGTAGCCGTCAATAGTGATCTTCTCGTAGGTAGGAATCGCCGCCGGATTGATCGCCCTCAGCGCGTCAACGCCATAACTCGCCAACAACAATCCCAACGCGCCGCCGGTCACGGCCAGGAGCGCGCTCTCCACGAGCAGCAGGCGAACCAGACTCCATCGCGACGCGCCGAGCGCGCTGCGCAGCGCCATCTCTTTCCATCTCGCGGTCGCGCGTCCCAACATCAGATTCGCCACGTTGACGCAGGCGATCAACAATACCAACGCCACCGCGCCTAGCAGAATCATCAAGGGCCGCTCGAGATTGCCGAAGAGAGTCTCGCGCACAGTCTCCACTTTCAAGGTGAAAGTCGGGTCGAAGTTGGGAATCTCTTTTTTGAGTTGCTCCGCAATGTTTTGCAGATCAGCTCGCGCCTGCTCGACTGTCGCGTTCGGTTTGAGTCGCGCCACTCCGGTCAAAAACGCTGTCCCGCGGTCGTACTTCGAGAGATCGAGCGCCAGCGGCGCCCAGACTTCGATGTTGGGATTCGGGAAGTTGAAGTTGGGCGGCATGACTCCGATGATCGTGTATGGCTCGCCGTTGAGTTGAACATTCCGCCCCAATATTTGCGGGTTCGCGCCGAAGCGCCGCCTCCACAATCCATCGCCGATCAGCGCGACGTGAGCTTTGCCAGGCGTGTCTTCTTCGGCGGCGAAGCCTCGACCGAGAGCCGGCGCCATTCCGACCACGCGCCCGAAATCGGCGGACGCCAGAAGGCCGTTGAGCGCTTCCGGCTGCTGGTCGCCTGTCAACGTAAAGCTCACGTAATTGAAGGCGGAGTAGGAATCGAAGCTCTGATTCCGGCTCCGTATGTCAGTGAAGTTGTGCGGTGAGATCGAACCTTCAAACTTCGGGTCTGACGTACTCCCTTCGAGCACGTAGACCATGCGATCGGCGTGCGGGTAAGGCAGCGGGCGCAGTAACACGGCGTTGACGACGCTGAAAATCGCCGTGTTCGCGCCGATGCCCAACGCCAGCGTGATGACCGCGACCAAAGTGAAACCAGGTTTCTTCAACAACATTCGCGCGCCGTAGCGCAGGTCTTGCCAGAGTGTTTGCATAGTTCCTCCACAGAGATTCATCCACGAAGACATACGAAGAAGCACGAAGGTTCTTCCCTCAGGTGCTTTGATTTGGGGGTTAAAATTCAATCCTCGTGCCACCTTGACAGCCTGATTGCCCGCGGGACCGGCATTGAAGGAAAAGCATTTAGAAGCAGTCACGCGCCAGCCGCTTCGCCAGGACAGATAGTCAGTGTTCAATTGTGGGATTGGCTTTTCCCAGAATCGAATAACTTCTGAGCCGAACCTGTCATCCACTAAGCCACACTAAGAAGCACGAAGATGGGCAGTCAGCACTGTTAATTCGACCGAACAACTAAATATGCCAACCGCATCTACACAGGCGTATAATTCTGACATCGACCAGATGCGGAAAGCCCTTGTTTTGCGGTGTTTTAGCGAATGTACAATAAAATAACGATAGCGCAGCAATTTTTTGCGTTGACTTACAAAGATAAGTCGTGGTACATCCGGCCCATTAGTTCACATCCAAAACAAAAAGCGGCGACAGGAAAGAAACAATAGCTAATCACCAGAAAGGAGACATCCTCATGATGAGAGTATCGATTCGTCCATTGACCAAACTCACGTTCTTCTTGGCGCTTGTGGCCGGACTATGCGCAGGCGTGGCAAACGCCCAAACCATATGCAGCAATCAAACTGGCACGAACAACGGTTTCTTCTATTCGTTTTGGAAGGACACCGGGTCAGCATGCATGACTTTGGGCTCTGGTGGCAATTACGATGTAACTTGGAATCTGGGTTCCGGGAATATGGTTGTCGGCAAAGGCTGGAGTACCGGATCATCAACCAGGGTAGTAGGCTACAATGCCGGCATCTGGCAGCCGTCCGGCAATGGATATTTGGCTCTCTATGGGTGGACGAGAAACCCACTTATAGAATATTACGTCGTTGACAACTGGGGCACTTTTAGGCCGCCTGGAGGAACGTCAATAGGCGCCGTTACCAGTGATGGCGCCACATACAACATATATAAGGCCCAGCGAGTCAACGCGCCTTCCATTGATGGCACTAGAACTTTTACTCAGTACTGGAGTGTCCGGACGTCGAAGAGACCGACCGGGAGCAACCAAACCATCACCTTTGCCAACCACGTTAACGCGTGGAGGAATTTAGGCTTGAATCTGGGGAGTCATGTTTACCAGATAATGGCGACAGAGGGATTTCAAAGCAGTGGGAGATCTAACCTGACGGTGTGGTCACAGTAAATGTCGGGGCAGGGCTCATTCCACATCAACAGCTACTCTCAAAGCTAACCGCCGACTGTTGAATCAAAAATTCAACACAAAGGGTCAAAGGGTCAAAGGTTCGAAGCCTCCGGGTTTCTTACCAGCCGATCTTTGACCCTTTGATCCTTTGGCCCTCTGTGTTTCCCAACACATTATCCTACTTGTCTCCTGGTTCGCCGGATTTCTCCGCGCGCAGCCTGGTGACATTGATGTCGCCGATGCCAACCCGCAAAAAGATTCGTCGTGTGGGAGCGGCCGGCTCGCCCGTCAGCTTCGCCCCGACGGCGAAAAGACCTTGCCGATGGGAGCCTTGCCCAAACTCCGACGAGACGTCTCCGATGCGAACATGAGCGTCAACCGAGTAGCTCTGATCTTCCGGAAGTTTGAGACTGACCTCGCCGATGCTAGCGGTGGCTTCGATGTCGCCGGAAACATTGGTGACCTCCACTTCGCCGATGCCGTGTTTGATCAGCAGCGTCGATTGGCGTGGAACTTTGATGAGGTAGTCCAGGTTGAGATTGGTCTTGCCGCGGAACATCCGCGCCGGCGTCCACGACGGATAAGCGGTGTTGATCACCAGCAGCGAGGTCTCCCCTACCGATTCCATCGTGATTTTGAACCGTTCCAACTCCTTCGCGGCTTTGGCGAGATCCTTTGGCTCATACTTCTTCTGAGTGCGCTTCGTGACGCTCAGTTCGACTTCTTCTTTGTCCCAGCCCTCAACTTTGACTGAGCCGAAAGAATCCACGATCTGAATCGTACCCCTGGCCCCGAATTCAAGACTCTGCGTCGTGGTGATCTCCGCCTCACGCCTGGCGACGGTCTGGGCCTTGGCGGGAAGATTGAGCGCCAGGCAACAACAAAAAAGAAGAAGCCCAAATGTCATTTGGTGTTTGTTTCTCATAACTGATCGCTCCTCGGAAAATTAGTTCGTAGTCCCGCCTTTAGGCGGAAGGGTCAGCTACAGATCCATTCCGCGATACCGAACGCTTCCGCCTATAGGCGGGACTACGAACCGCGCTTTTCATTATTTCAGGGGGTCGCAATGCGACATGGAGAACCCCTCCAAATTAACTACGCAATAGCGCAATCGGAGGAGCGCAAAATATTCCTCGTGTGGTTTCATGGCGCGTTCCAAGTCCGGCGGAGTGGCTGCAATATAGAGCGTTTTTCACGCTGGTGTACGAGTTAATAGAACGCGGATGACGCGGGCGGAGCGGATTGACGCCGGTCTTTTTTGGTTGTATCCGCGATTATCCGCGCCCGTCCGCGTCATCCGCGTTCTATGTCCCGGATTCGTTTCCGGGAAATGACAGTCATAAATTTTAAGAAAAAGATTTTCACCAAGAAACGAAGAGCACGAAGATTTCTTCTGTTCTTCCTTCGTGCTCTTCGTTTCTTGGTTGATTTTCGCTAGTTTCCGCAGCGGCGCAGCGCGACATGAAGGCTCCGGCGGAAAACCGCTGTAGCCGGCCCCAGCAATCACTTCCATTCTCCATGTAACACAAATCCGGCCCAGAAGTAGGGAGACGCCCAGCGTTTCTGCCTGGACAATTCAAGCTGCGCCGCTCGCAGAGCCGCTCCCGCAGGCAGTCCGTCTTTGAGCATGCCTTGATAAAAAAGCTTCATCAGTTCGGCCGCCGCAAAATCGTCGACGTTCCACAGACTCGCGACCACGCGCGGCGCTCCGGCGTACATAAACCCGCGCGTCAGCCCGATCAGTCCCTCGCCCTTGATCTCTTTGCCCAGTCCCGTTTCGCACGCGCTGAGCACGACCATATCGGCGTTGAGCTGGAGGTTGTAGATCTCGTGCAGTCGCAGAAATCCATCCTGCGGTTTTCCCTCTCGGTCAATGAGCGAGAAGACCAGCCCGGAAAGTTCGGGGCGCTCGCTGTTGAGCAAGCCGTGGGTCGCAAAATGCAGGATGCGGTACTGACTCAATTGCCGGCTTATGGCCAAGTCGCGGCTGGCGCTGAAGTCAGTCGCTTTGAGCCCTGTCCCTCCCGAAGTCAGCGCAAAGATGCTCTCGGCTTCATAGCGTGAGAAGGCGAGTCGCGTGAAACCAGCGCGGGCATCGGAAAAATTCATAGTCCTGATCGCGCGCGTCAACTCTGAAGGTTCCGCGTCAGCCGCCGGCGCAGCCGGCGTCTCTCTGGATGGGTTTTTAGCCTCCGCCAGGCGCGGGTCGCTCGCTTCAAAGACGGGATCGGCCATGACGGCGACTGATTTGGCCGCCCGCTGCCGGCCCGCCGTTTCACGGCGAATGATCGACAAGACCGAAGCGGAAGGAATGCTCACTACCTCATGCCTGGCGATCAAAGGCTCATAACCTCCGGCCGGTTGCTTCTTATCTTCCGGCGCCGGCAGCGCGGC
>Ga0137410_10003682_pt1 | contig 10385 bp, 9 predicted proteins | sample CZODoug1_16funga_FD_108878 | JGI IMG/M metagenome (GOLD analysis project Ga0137410, IMG submission 108878) | Vadose zone soil fungal communities from Angelo Coast Range Reserve, California, USA - CZODoug1_16fungal (Illumina Assembly) | ecosystem: Environmental > Terrestrial > Soil > Vadose zone... | reverse complement strand
TGGCTCTTCTTCATTCGCTTCTCCACGTTGTCAGTCGAACTGACCGCCGACCGTGATAGAACAAGCTCTTTCAATTGATGGCGAAGCAGTAGAACAAGCCGACGCCGTGTGTGGTTGCCAAAGCGTCCTGGCTGCACCCCCTTGTTGGGTGCGAAGAGTTCCATGACCCGTTGCCGCCGCCGTTGCGGTCAGAAAGGCCGATTTGGGCTCCCGGCCCTCCGTTAGAGGCGACAGCATGCAAGCCTTCCTCTTTGCTGTTGGTCCAGTTGCTGCATGTGTGGTCCAAGTTATCCGTAAAAGCGCGGCCGTCTGTCTGCGACCCAGTCAGCATCTCGTGCCGGTTGGAGTTGGGATGTTGAGAGACATACGCCCAGGTTCTATCTTGCGGATCAGGGTTGTCATTTAGCCCGGGGACCACCTCTCCCTTCTCCGTGAGTGCTGTCACCTTGTTCAAATTATTGCCCAGACGCGCGAGTTCGAGTGTGTCACCGTGCAGATCGGCGACACTCTGAGCGATCGCCGCTCCTTTGGAGTTGTACCAGGGTCCTTGTCCGATGCGGTCGCGGGCATTCACGGCTGACTGATTGCCGCTAGCCTGCGTGCTGAGGTAGGCGTGCCAAGTGTGATTGCCGGCGCCCACCGCTGTGGCAAGTGTTTGGCAATGCGAGTCAGCCCCCGCCAGGCCACCGAGATCAGCGCCTTTGCCCATACCGGCGCTGGTGATGAAGAAGGTCATCGGGTGTTGCTGGGCGGTGCTTTGCTGCGCGGGTTGTTGCGCGAATGTCAGGTACGAGCCCAGGAGTGAAGTCACCGCGAAAACGGAAACTATAAACGGGGTCCTCGTCATACGGACTCCCTCCGATTTCTTTGGGAACGCTGAACGACTAAGCAAAATCAACGCCTGCTCACGTCAATTGTGAAACTCTTCGGATCATTCGCACGTCCCAATGGATGAGAATATTGTCTCCTTGCACTTTGAACAGAAAATCTTACAGTTGGAGAAGATTGTCAAGGATATTTCGCTTGACATTTAGTTTCTCAAAATAGTAAACGCTTGCAATATCTGGCCAAAGATTCAACTATTCTTAGGTCGTCTCGAACTCGAGTCCAGCGGAAGTCGCGATTACGGGTCTTCGGATCTTGAACATGGTTCCTTGATGCTTGCAAGTGCCGATGCGCCCCCACCACGTTGCCTCGCGATTCACCCGCACGCCGCCACAGAGAGGAGCATTCAATGTGCATTTCCAAGACACGGATTAAGGCGTTCACCTTGGCGTTCGGCTTCTGCTGTACCGTTGCCTTGATTATCAGTCCGGCCGCGCGAGCGCAAAACGCACCACGCTATAAGCTCGACGGAGATTGGCCGAAGATGTTACCCATCAATTGGACCATAGAAGGTGTCACCGGGATATTCGCGGATAAGAACGATCACATCTGGGTGTTAAACCGTCCGCGTGACCTCGACAAAACTGAGAACTTTGCGATGCTCACACCGCCGACCGCCGAATGTTGCGTTCCGCCGCCGGCAATACTTGAATTTGACATTGAGGGCAACCTTCTCAAGTCCTGGGGAGTTCCGGGATCGGTACCAGGCTGGCCCGCTTCAGAACACACCATCTTCACCGATAAATCGGGAAACGTCTGGATCGGAGGGTCGAGCGCTGGGGACACCCTGATGAAGTTTACGGCGGACGGTAAGTTCATCTCTGAATTCGGTCACCGCGGACCAGCCGTAGCGGGAGGCGACAACGCACAGCAGAAGCAGGACAATCAACAAACCTCTCTACTATTGCGAGGAGTTGCCGGGGCCCAACTGGACGAGGACGCCCACGAGTTGTACATCGCGGATGGTTACCTGAACAAACGGCTCATTGTGTTCGATTCCGAGACTGGCGCATTCAAGCGCGGTTGGGGAGCCTACGGCATCCCCTTGAGCGAGGTCACTAACGATCCCTTACCACCGCGTGCTCCGGGCGATCCGCTCGCGAAACAGTTCCGGGAACCGGTCCATTGCGTGCGCATCTCGAATGATGGGCTCGTATATGTCTGCGACCGCGGTGGCGACAGAATTCAAGTATTTACGAAGCAGGGCAAGTTCCTGAAGGAATTTCCAGTATCCAATAGTAGCGGCAGCGGAACGGTCGGATCCATCAGCTTTTCGCCTGACACAGAGCAGAAATACATCTATGTCCCGGACATGATGGACAGCGTGGTGTGGATTCTCAACCGCAGTGATGGCGCGGTGGCGGGCAGAATCGGTCACTCGGGCCATGGGCCCGGGCAGTTCCACGGACTGCATGTCGCCACCATGGATTCTCAGGGAAACCTCTATACCGGTGAAGTTACGACCGGCAAGCGGATTCAAAAATTCGTCCCCATAAAGTAAGTGCGGAGGCCTGGTATGACAAACAAGTTGATCAATTTTTTTCGTGTCGTGGTTGGTTTACTTATCATTTCAAGCCCGGTGTCCGCACACCATGGAGCGGCGGCGTATGATACGTCAAAACCCGCGACTGTTAAGGGAAAGGTCGTGGAGTTCCTGTTTATCAATCCCCACTGCCAACTTTATATTGAGGTGACGGATGAGAAGGGCAACGCTGTAAAATGGGCCGGCGAATTTACCAATCCCAGCGCTCTGCACAGGCGTGGCTGGACCAAGGAAATGTTTAAGCCCGGGGACCCAATCACTCTCATCGGGGATCGCGCCAAAAACGGCGCGACTGTAATCCGTGTGTTGAAAGTCGGGTTATCCGACGGCAGAACGCTCGCCGCACTCGGGGCAGGGGATGAGAATTAAAGCATCAGTTACGTTTAGTTAGAGTAATTATATCGCTGGCTTGCGTCGCGCGGGACAGGTGGCACGACCTGCTGGACACCTTGTTTCCGCGTAGTCCAATCCCAAAACCCAGACCACACGTGGCCTTTATGCGCAATCGCTTGATAGGTTCGATCTTTAGTTTGGCGACAGTGCTTGCTTCCTATCTGGTTCTACAGGCTCAAACCGGCAGGCAGCCGGGAACAGCAAATGTTCAGAATGCGGCTCCGCAAACTGATCTGTCCGGAGTTTGGATATTACACCCGCCCTCTGGCTCTAGCGCGTTTTCCAATTTTGCCTTCAGCGAAGAGGGGCCACCGATGACTCCTTCGGCAGAGGCAAAATACAGGATCGCCAAACCCGTATTTGGGCCGAACAAAAAACCAGTCAAGGATTCGAACGATCCCGTGTACGGCTGTTTTCCGCCTGGTGTGCCCCGGATTTATCTTCACCGGAGACCAATGGAGATCATCCAGCTTTCGAACGAAGTGATCATGATGTTCGAATATGCTCGCCTTGTGCGCCATATCTACACGGATGGGCGTCCACATGACAAGTTTTTGGATCCTCCACTGTGGATGGGGGACTCGATCGGCAAATGGGAGGGCGATACTCTCGTTGTTGATGTGATCGGCTTTAATGACAAGACCTGGCTGGATCGGATAGGCCATCCTCACAGCGATGCTCTACACGTTGTGGAGCGCATCCGGCGCGTTGACCACGGGACCCTTGAAGACGACATCACGATTGATGATCCGAAGGCATACAAGAAGCCCTGGACAATACAGAGTACCTTCGAGTTGCAGCCGGGCGTGGGAATTGACTGGGAGGCAGTCTGTGAGGACCAGAGATTGCAGGATCGCCAATAGGTTTAGGGCGAGCCAGATTCTTGAATCCTAGAGACCGAAGGAGTTTCAAATGCGAGCCTGCGTGATCACTGCTATGTTTGTGCTGGCCTCGGCGCCCGCGTCCTCCTGGCTTGCGTTCGCTCAGACCGCCGAGCAATCAGAGGCGGCGAAGGACCAGAAGGCCGTCTCCCTCAAGGACCTCACTGGAATTTGGGCTGTACGTGCGCCCACCGGAGTCCCTTGGTACAATTACGCCCTTACTGCGGACGAGCCTCCCATGACTCCTTGGGCAGAGGCGAAATTCAAGACCAACAAGCCCTCTTTCGGGCCCAACCCACAAGAGTTTCCGAACGACTTAGCTTACGGCTGTTTCCCACCCGGAGTGCCCCGCGTCTATGCCGCGGTCCAAGCAGCGATGCAGATCGTTCAAGTTCCTGGCCGCGTGATCATGTTCTTTGGGCGCAATGTGCGCCAAGTTTACACGGATGGTCGCCAGCATCCCCAGAATTTGAAGCCCCTGTGGATGGGGCACTCGACTGGCAAGTGGGAGGGAGAGACGTTTGTAATCGACACAATCGGCATTAGCGACAGAACATGGCTCGATCGAATGGGCCACCCTCACAGTGACGCTCTTCATCTTGTGGAGCGCTTCCGGCGCGATTCTCAGGACAGATTGGACCTTGATATGACGATTGACGATCCGAAAGCATATACGAAGGCTTGGACCGCTCAGCGAACTTTCCGCCTAAGGCCACCGACTAGCGAATTGGGCGAAGCAGTTTGCGAGGACATGTTCATAAACGAAGCGTTCGGGCTGAAGCCAATGCTACCTTCCACTAAATAGGCCGATAGCTCACCGGGGCCGGTACAGCATATTTTGGCGAACAATGTTGATTGTCGAGCAATTCTGAGTTGCTTGGCGGTCGGTCCAATCCCGGCGTGCGCTGGCGTCGCTTCCGGCCACGGTTTTCTGCTGGCCTCGCTGCAGCACCGTGACTCACGCGACCGCTGTGCGCTGAAGTCCTCATTCTCCTGCGCGAGATTTGTTGGTACCAGCGAGAATTAGAATTTCACCATCGTACTGCGCGTCAGCGTTACTTGGCTGGTGACGACGGCCGGTCCACCCTTGAAGAGATGCCAGGCCGCGTATTGCTCCATGTACGGATCTTCTGAGGACAGGCAATCGATTGGCACGATCACCTTGTAGCCGCGCTGCGCCAAACCCGAGCCGGTGCCAATGCCAACGCCTTGAAACGAAGTGCCGCACACGATCACCGTCTTGATGCCGCGCGCTTTCAGGTTCTCCTCCAGATTCGAGCCAAGAAATTTGTCCGGTCCATTCTGGCGCATCCATTCGCCGTCGCGCGGCATAAATCCCGGATCGATCACGTCCGCAGGGGTGGCCATGCCGTTGCTGCCGACAAGGCTGTACCACACCATTGCCTTTGCCGTGCGCGCCGCGTCATTTAGTCGCTTGACATTGGGAACCGTAGCCACGCAGCGCGGGCGGGCGCCGCAGTTAGCCTTCATCATGTCCAGAATGAGCAGAGCTGTCGTCGAACCCTCGAGCGCGACCGCTTTGAGCTCGGGCGGCGGCGGTAATTTTACTGAAGCCCAATCGTCGAGGATATCGGCGGCCGAAGACGACGCAGCAAACACAATTAGGAGCACTCCGGCTGCTGCGACCGCACCGCGCAACGATCTTCGAATGTCTAACATCGTGTCCTCCTTTGTTTTTGTCCAACCCGGGCCGTCGCACCGATCGAATCATGTCCTTCACTGTGCCTAGAGCGCCTGCGTTTCGGTTCGCATGTATTCAAGTCATCCGTCGCACTTTTTTTCGTAGTTGCAAGTTCAGACGGAACGCAATTCGATCAGTAATCGAGGAGGCCGTCGCGGCGCTGATTGCGCGCAACGTACTCGCGGCGCGTTCGGCGCGGTTCGCTCAGCCCGGGCGGCCCCCGCCCGTCGCGGCCGGATAGACCGGCAACGTAACGTGCTCGCCGAACGTCGCTTTCAGACCCTCAATGGCGCAATTCTCATCGCCGCCGCCCGCGCCGCCGCCGACGCCGATGGCGCCGATCATCTGCCCGTCGACAACGATCGGGATGCCGCCCGAGTTCGTGAAGAGATTAAAATATGTGGTTTGCCGCGCAATGCCGTTCGGATTGTTCTTGAGCTGCGCGCCCGCAATGGATGTGGGCTGGCGCGTCTTCAGCGAGGTCTGCGCCTTCAACAGCGCGGTACGGATGTTGTTGTAAGCTTGGCCGTCCATGCGCTCCATGTGCACGAACTCCCCGGCATTATCGATGATGTAGAGCGACATCGTGCCGTCCTTCGACGCCGCCCAGTCGCGACAGACGCGGGCGACCTTCTTAGCTGCCGCGAGCGAAATCTGGTTGCCGTCAAAGACGTTACCCGCACCCTTGCCGCCGACTACGAATTCCGCGGCCAGGCTCGACTTGGGGGGCGTGGCGGCGACAAAACGTGGAACCGGCGCATTCCCCGGATTGGGGTTCTGGCGCGGCGGAAGGTCTTGCACCAGCGGCGGGACCGATGGCCCGATCACTTCGGTCAGTGCCTTGTGCGCGCAAATCTCGTCGCTCCACACGGGCGGGTGCGGAGCGGAACCACCGACCCCGACGGCGCCGATCAACTGTTTGTTGACGACGATGGGAAGCCCGCCGGAATTCGCAAACATGCCGAGTTGCATCTGTTGAAGTTCCTGGGTCGGATCCTCGATCACCCGGTTCATACGGAGCTTGCTCGGTGCGCGATCCATGAGCGCCGTGCGTGCCTTCATGTCGGCCGTAATGATATTGAGATAGCCTTGACCGTCCATGCGATCCATGTAGACATGGTTGCCGTCATTATCGAGCACCATGACGCTGATCTGCACGCCTTCGGTGGCGGCGGCCTTCTCGCAAGCATCGGCGATGCGCTCCGCAGTGGCCAGATTGATGGTGGTGAAATCCTGAATCTTTTCGGCGGCTTTGCCGCTGACGACGAATTGCTCCGGTACGTTTTGAGCAAGCACCACGCCGCCGAGCGCGATTGCGCCAGCTGCCGCCAATGCAAATCCCGCGAAACGAAGTTTCATTTCATCCTCCCCTGACTTTTGTCGCACAAGTTTGCTCCGGCCCCAACGGCCCTGTCAATTCCGCCTGGCGCCGTTTGCGCGCTTCACAACTTAGTTTTGGCCCCACGCTCCGGCAATAACCGGAGCGCGGGGCTTTTTGTACCAGTAACTGGAGGCCGGCTTCAATCGCCGGATTTGCCGATGGCTTTGGGGAATGCCGACCACTCCGCGACGTTGCCGTGCAGCGGAGCAATCGTGATCACGTCCAGCTTGATCCGCTGCAGGTTGTCAAAGAAATTGTTGGCGAAACCCAGAGCGACGGGTACCAGGGGCGGTGCGCCAGGAGCCGGGGGCGTGAAGTCATCGCCCTCGATGAGAATTTTCTCCTTGGGCAGATACCCATAGGCAATGAACGCGTTGTGGTTGTCGTTCTCCACGCGGCGGATCTCCAGGGTTCGGTTTTCATCTGTCAGCACGTACTTGTCTTTGTAGGTGATGAAGGTGGCCTTCTTGGGAGTCTGCGAAAGCTTGTCCGGCATCAGCGTGCGGGGCGCCTTCCAGGCCGTTTCGTAGAACGACTTGTTTCCCTCGTTGGTGACAATCGTGGCCCCCTCCGCGACGTAGGTGCGCACCCCGCCGGAGTGGTCAAAGTGATGGTGCGTGTTGATCAGGTATTTGATCGGCTTGCTGGGCACCAGGTTCTTCACTTCCGCGATCACCGCGTTGGATCGGTTTTCGTCATTGGGAGCCTCGACCACTGCCACGTAGTCCTTGAACTCGATCAGAACGCTGTTATGCGTCCCGCCTCCTAGAAACCAAACGCCGTCGGCGAGTTTCTGTGAGACGACATGCACCGGAGGCGGGGTTGCGGAGTGCACCGCGTCGGGCACTTGAAGGGAGGCGTCACTCACATTCGCCTTCGCGTTGGTCACGTTGAGGTCTAGGGTCGTCCAGCCACCCTGCTTCTGAACGATGTGCGAGGGAAACTTCACTCCGCCGAAGTCCTTGTAGTCGGAGTAGGAGGTTTCCACCAGCATGTCGCCGAGCACGGGGTTGGGAATCCTGGTCTCGACCTGGGTCACCTCGCCCTTGTCGTCAACGTCTCCCGTGACCTTGTTCTTACCGGCCATGAAAGTGAGCACGGTGACTTTCTGCCCGCCGTCTTTCCCGGCTTTGGCGGTCGCGTTGTTGTCCGCAGCGGCTTTCAGGAAGCCGTGCGGCGTGAGCCAGATTTGAAGCTGCCGCTCATCGGCCGCGGCGAGCGCGGGTTGCGGGGCGGCGCCGGGCTGGTTCCAAGCATACTGACCGCTGACCATGTTTACTTGTTTCTGATCGCCCGCAAACGGCGCTTCGCCGCCGTGATCGGGCGGATTCATCTGTGTGCGCGTGAGTTCCTCTTTCGAGGAACGGCTCGCGTAATCAATTGTCTTGGTATAGCTGGTGACAATGGTGGTGTGCCATGTGACGGTCGGGCTCCAGTTCTGTCCCAACCCGCCGGCTTTTCCTGACCCGGAATACTGGATAGAATTCACATCCCCAATGTTTTTTTGTGCGTTCTGAATGACGGTTTTCGCATCCTGCGCGGATGCAATCCCGGCTCCGAGCGCAAACAACAACACGAGCATCATCCATGTTTTTCTTGCCATAATCCCTCCTGCAGTCTTCCCAACGGAATTGCTTTGTCTGGACTTGGGAGTCCGCGCGGATTATACGTCAGTTGGCCGGTTGGCGCACCCCTTGCGAATTGACTGGATGGGGCCCGTTCAAGTTCGTCACTTGCGCATGGATTGTAGGGACACGGCGCAACTCGCTCAACGATTAATGCTGGTGGGAAGAAGCAGGTCAGGCTGGGCCTAGGTCCGATCTCAAGGGAAATTTCGCTCAGCTGCCCTTGTTGTTCTTCAACGCGTTGTACAGGTGCTCGAGATACACATCCGTTTTGATATGCGTGTTCAGGTACTCAAAGTTCGCCAGCACTTTTTCCTGTTTCAGTTGATCCAGGCTCTTACCCTGATCGATGCCCGCTTGCACGGCCGCTACCGTGCCCTTCAGCACCGCGAGCTCTTTGACCACGTCGGTTTTGGACGCCACATTTCCATGCCCCGGAATGATCTTCACATCGTCCGGCGTATGACCGAGGATGTACTCGGCGACGTCGATTTGCCCTTGCACGCCGCCGCTCCCATCGCCGTCCATGTCAATCGCTGGAAACCCGGGCTGCTCCCAGTTCACGAAGTCGTCTCCGGTTTGCACCACCTTGCCTTGCGGGAAAATGTAGATGCTGTCGCCGTCCGTGTGCCCGTGAGCGAAATGGATGGCGTGAATTTCGGCGCCGTTGATATGCAACGTCAGCCGATCGGTAAAAGTAATGACCGGCAGCGAAATGGCCGGAGACGGCGCAAAGCTCTTGCTGCCCGCTTCCTTCTTCTTGCGGGCGTTGTCGTGCGCGATGATGATGGCCGTTTTCCCGAAGTATACGTTGCCTTCGCTGTGATCGCCGTGATAGTGCGTATTCAGCAAGTACTTCACCGGCTTGTCCGAGATTGTCTTGAGCGCCGCTTCCAGCTTTGGCGCTGCGGGAGCATAACCTGCGTCCACGATGGCGATGCCTTCGTCTCCCACGAAGGCGCCCACATGTCCGCCGACGTTCGCACCCGTCCCATTTGAAAACGAGAGATCGTAGACGTTGTCGGTCAGCTTCTGCACCTTCACCTGCACCTGGCTCCAGTCCACGTTCCGCTGTCCGAAGACGGGCAGCGCCAGGAACAAAACCGCAAACAGAAACCCGAATTTACGCATAAGTTTTTACTCCCCCGCCGCTGGCAAACCCAGGCTGGAATTCAAATCCTGATTAGAACCGTGACTTGTCGATTTCAACCGGAAATTCCGAATGGGAACTTTAGCTCGCACATCGTACACTTCTCCCGCCCTCGACACAACGAGCTTGCCGCCACTTCAGCGCCCGCTTCCAAATCTCCCAATTCGCCAGGAACGGGAATATCGGAATCTTGGTCAAAACGCAATGCCGGAAAATCCCACATTCCAAGAAGAGGGGTGGTCTCAATGGGTCGATGCAACACTTACTCAATGTCTTCTTCAAGGGGCCTAGGAGGCTGATTTCGTTCGCGGGCGTCAATTCAACCAAAACGAAAGCCCTGTTTAGGTTCTGATTGAGTACTGCCGTACTGATGGATCCTCGATGGGAAGTATTGTCAGATCAACTGGTTATAAGGTGTTGCATCGACCGGTTGAGCTGGCACCGTTTATCAGGACTTGGCCCAGCATACGGTTGCGAATAGATTTCCAGTCGGGTGCCTGATCTTAGCCCGCCTCCCCAGTGAAACTACACGTCAGCGAGGATACTGCATAGGCGGTTAAAAAAATCCGCGATGCCGTCTTGGCGTTGATTGAGAGTCATGATAGGCTCTAACTCCGAAATACAGTAGGAAGTCTGGCTACGTCCCCACCTCTTCCACATTACAGGACCAGATACGTTTTATGTGCCACCCACGTGTAACTCAGCGTTGGCAAGGTCTGCAGACTTCATGAAACTTCGCCTCGCAGTTGCCGATGACAACGCGGACGTTCTAAGCGAGCTCATCTCAGTCCTGGAGACTGAGTTCGACGTCGTAGTGACGGCCAC
>Ga0137410_10003675_pt1 | contig 10392 bp, 12 predicted proteins | sample CZODoug1_16funga_FD_108878 | JGI IMG/M metagenome (GOLD analysis project Ga0137410, IMG submission 108878) | Vadose zone soil fungal communities from Angelo Coast Range Reserve, California, USA - CZODoug1_16fungal (Illumina Assembly) | ecosystem: Environmental > Terrestrial > Soil > Vadose zone... | reverse complement strand
GTCGCGCCGCGCGGCAGGTCGATCACCTCACCCTTGGGCGTGAGCACGTAGACCCGGTCCGCAAACAGCTCGGTGCGCATCCCCTCGATCAGGTCGCGGTCCGCCTGTGCGCCGCCCTCGCGGCCGTCCTGCGGCTCCAGCAGGCGCCGCACCCACTCGATCTTGCGCTGGTAGTGCGCATCACGCAGACCGCCCTCCTTGTAGGTCCAGTGCGCCGCGACCCCCAGCTCGGCGTGCTCGTGCATCTGCGGGGTGCGGATCTGCACTTCGACGCTGCGTCCCTGCGGACCGATCACGGCGGTGTGGATGGAGCGGTAGCCGTTGCCCTTGGGAGTGGCGATGTAGTCGTCGAACTCACCCGGAATGTATGGCCACTGACCGTGGACGATGCCGAGCGCGCCGTAGCACTCGGGGATTGAAGCGACCACCACGCGCACCGCGCGCACGTCGAACAGTTGCTCGAACGCCAGCTGCTTGCGCTGCATCTTGCGATAGATGCTGTAGATGTGCTTCGGACGCCCGTAGACCTCGGCTTCGATGCCCGCGGCGCGCAAGCGAGCGAGCAGCTCGGCGCACAACGCCTCGATATAACGCTCGCGGTCGGCGCGGCGCTCGTTGAGCGCGGCGGCGACGCGGCGGTACTCCTGCGCCTCGAGGTAGCGGAAGGCGAGGTCCTCGAGCTCCCATTTCAACTGCCACACGCCCAGGCGGTTGGCGAGCGGCGCGTAGATGGCGCGCGCCTCGAGCGCGCGCCGCTCGCGCTCCGGGCCCGGCAGCTCGCGCGCGTGGCGCAGCGCGACCAGTTCCTCGGCGAGCCGCGCCAGCACCAACCGCGGGTCGCTCACGACCGCGAGCAGCATCTTGCGCAGCGTTTCGGCCTGACGCGTGTCCAGGCCGTGCGCCGGCGACCAGTCACGGGGCAGGCCCAGCGTGCCCAGGCGCAGCAGTGCCGCGGCGATCTCGGTTGCGGGGCGGCCGACGATGCTGGCGGTCTGCTCGGGCGTGAGCGCTGCCCGCGCGAGCAGCGGTCGCGCGAGCAGCGCGTGCGCGAGCTCGGTGCCTTCGGTGAGGCCGCCCATGATCTCGGCAGCCTCCACGGCCAACGCCAGATCGGCCGGTGCGCGTGCGTTGGCCTGCTCGAGTGCCGCGCGTGCGCCGCTGATGGCGTCGCGGACCTGAGGCGGGCACAGTTGACTGGTTTCCACGGATAACGGTTCTAAGCGAGCGGCAGCGCTGAACGCGCCAGCGTGTCGTCCACGAGGTTTACCGCTATCATACGCGCCTGTTTTTCCAGGCGGCGCGCTGGGGCGTCGCCGCGCGGGTAAGCGTTACGCATGGCAGGGCACAGCAAGTGGGCTAACATCCGGCGCCGCGAGAGCGCCCAGGCACTGCGCCGTGACAAGCGGCTCGCACGCGCTGCGCCGGCGGGATGGGAAACCGTGCGCTACGAAGGCTACGGCCCCGGTGGCGCTGCAGTCATGGTCGAGTGCGTGACCGACGATCGCGGCCTGGTGGGCGCGAAGGTGCGCCGCGCATTCGTGCAACACGGGGGCAGACTCGGGGCTGACGGCTCGGTGAGCTATCTGTTCAACACCGTGGGCCTCATGACCTACCCGCCGGGGACGGATGAGGAGCGGCTGATGCAGGTGGCGCTGGAAGCCGGCGCCGAAGACGTCATACCCAACGCCGACAGCTCCGTCGAAGTACTGGCCGATCCGCTGGAGTTCGACACGGTGTGCGCAGTGCTCAAGCATCACGGCTTCGCGCCCGCGACCGCGGAAGTCACGCAGCGCGCCGCGACGACCCTGGAGTTGTCGGGCGAGACCGCGGTGTTGATGGTGCATCTGCTCGAGGCGCTCGAAGAACTGGACGAGGTACGGGACGTTTATTCGAATGTCGAGATATCGGACGAGGTCCTGGCGCGCATTTGAGCCCGCCGCCGCGCAGTTCAACGCGGCGGTCAGTGTGCGGGTCCTGGGGCTCGACCCGGGTTCGCGCCGCACCGGCTTTGGCGTGATCGAATGCCGCGGCAGCCAGCTGGTTGCGGTCGCACACGGCTGCCTGAACCTCTCCGCCGCGGCGCCCGCGACACGCCTGCGCATGATATTCGAGGGTCTGCAGGGATTGATGTCCCAACACCAACCGGCGGAGGTGGCGGTGGAGCGCGTGTTCGTCAGCCGCAACGCCGACAGCGCATTGAAACTGGGGCAGGCACGCGGCGCCGCGCTGTGCGCCGTCCCGGCGGGCGTGCCGGTGTTTGAATATGCGCCCCGCGCCATCAAGCTAGCGGTGGTGGGCTCCGGAGCAGCGGAGAAGTTTCAGGTAGCGCACATGATCCGCACCCTGCTGGCACTGCACGAACGCCTGGGTGCGGACGCGGCGGATGCGCTCGCGGTCGCCGTGTGCCACGCGCACGCGCGCCGGCTCGGCACGCTCGCGCAGCCAAGCGGCGCGCGCCTGAGGCCCGCCTGGCGATGATCGGCTCGCTGCGCGGCAGAATCGCCTCCAAGACACCCCCGCAACTCACGGTCGACGTCGGCGGGCTCGGTTACGAGCTGGAAGCGCCCATGTCGACGTTCTTCCACCTGCCGGCGGTGGGCGAGGAGGTGCGTCTGCTTACGCATCTGGTGGTGCGCGAGGATGCGCACGTGCTGTACGGCTTTGCCACCGAGGAGGAGCGGCGCCTGTTCCGCAGCCTCATCAAGGTGTCAGGCGTCGGACCGAGGATCGCGCTCGCGCTGCTGTCGGGCATCAGCGTCAGCGCCTTTGCCCAGTGCGTGCTGAATGAGGACATCAGCGCGCTGACGCGCGTGCCAGGGGTGGGTCGCAAGACCGCCGAGCGCTTGATCGTGGAAATGCGCGATCGCCTGGCGGCGCCCCAGGCGACGCCGGGCGCGCCGCTGGCGGCGCCTGCGCGCGCCGAGGGTGAGGCATACGGCGCCCTGGTGGCGCTCGGCTACCGCCCGGCGGAGGCTGCGCGCTTGCTCAAAGCGGTCGGTCCCGGTACACACTCCACTGAGGAACTGATCCGTCGCGCCTTGCAGGGCGCGGCGCGGGAGTAGATCTCTTACCCGTGACAGCCGAACGCATCATAAGTGGCACGGTGGCCGCCGAAGAGGAGGCGGTCGAGCGGGCCATCCGGCCGCGCCGGCTCGCGGAGTACGTCGGCCAGGCGCCGGTGAAAACGCAGCTCGAGATCTTCATCCGCGCCGCCGGGCAGCGCGGCGAAGCGCTCGATCACGTGCTGATTTTCGGTCCCCCCGGTCTCGGCAAGACCACGCTGGCGCACATCATCGCGGCCGAGCTGGGCGTGAATCTGCGCCAGACCTCCGGCCCGGTGCTGGAGCGCCCGGGAGAACTCGCGGCGCTGCTCACCAACCTGCAGGCCCGCGATGTGCTGTTCGTCGATGAAATCCACCGCCTCACGCCGGTGGTCGAAGAGGTGCTCTATCCGGCGATGGAGGACTACCAGCTCGACCTCATGATCGGCGAGGGGCCGGCGGCGCGCTCCATCAAGCTGAACATTCCGCCCTTCACGCTGGTGGGCGCCACCACGCGCGCGGGGCTGCTCACCTCGCCACTGCGCGACCGCTTCGGCATCGTGCAGCGACTCGAGTTCTACGAGGTCGGAGACCTGGAGCGCATCGTGAAGCGCTCCGCCGCGATCCTGGGTGTAGCCATCGATGAAGGGGGCGCACGGCGCATCGCGCAGCGCTCGCGCGGCACGCCGCGCATCACCAATCGCCTGCTACGGCGCGTGCGCGACTATGCGCAGGTGCGCGCCGACGGGCGCATCGATGAAGCGGTCGCCGACGCCGCGCTCGATCTGCTCGAGGTGGACCGTCAGGGATTCGACACCCTGGACCGCAAGCTCCTCACGGCGATCATCGAGCGCTTCGACGGCGGCCCGGTCGGTATCGATAGCCTGGCGGCGGCGCTCGGCGAGGAGCGCGGCACGCTCGAGGACGTCACCGAGCCGTTCCTGATCCAGCAGGGATTCCTGGTGCGCACCGCGCGCGGGCGCATGGTCACGCGCGCTTCCTACCTGCATTTGGGCCTCAAGCCCCCCGAGCGCGGCGCCGCCACGCTGCCGCTGTTCGAGGATCCGCGGTGAGCGTCTTTTGCTGGCCGGCGCGCGTCTACTGGGAGGACACCGATGGCGGCGGCATCGTCTATTACGCCAACTACCTGCGCTACCTCGAGCGCGCACGCACCGAGTGGCTGCGTGCACGGGGACACTCGCAGCTGCAGCTCGCGCGTGATCGCGGCATCGTGTTCACGGTGGTGAGTCTGTCGGTGGACTATCGCGCCCCGGCACGGCTGGATGACGAGCTGCAGATCACCTGTGCGCCGCAGTCCGAAGGGGCGGCGTCGCTGCGCTTCGCGCAACGCATCTATCGCGCACATGCCGCCGGGCGCGCGCCGGACCTGCTGCTGGAAGCGAACGTGCGGGTGGCGTGCGTCGATGCGCGCACCATGCGGCCGCAGCGTCTGCCGGAGTTCCTGGCGGATGCCGTGGCCGCGGAGGCCGCCGGCAGTGGGTGAGCAGCTGTCCATCCTGCGCCTCATCGCCCAGGCGAGCGTGCCGGTGCAGATCGTCATCGGCATATTGCTGCTGGCGTCGCTCGGCTCCTGGGCGATCATTTTCCGCAAACGCCGTGTCATCGGGCGCGCACGCCGCGAAGCCGACCGTTTCGAAAGCCGCTTCTGGTCGGGCGATGACCTGGCGCAGCTGTACCGGGCGATCGAGTCGCGCGGCGGCGCGACGGGCATGGCGGGCATTTTCGAGTTCGGCTTCCGCGAGTTTGCGCGCCAGCGTCAGAGCGCCAGCGGCGGCGAGCAGCTGCTCGAGGGCTCGCGGCGCGCGATGCGCGTCGCGCAGCTCAAGGAGATCGACCGCCTCGAACAGAGCCTCGCCACGCTCGCCACCGTCGGCAGCACCAGTCCGTACGTCGGGCTGTTCGGCACGGTGTGGGGAATCATGAGCGCGTTCTCCTCGCTCGGTAACGTGCAGCAGGCGACGCTCGCCATGGTGGCGCCGGGAATTTCCGAGGCCCTGGTCGCAACCGCCATCGGGCTGTTCGCGGCGATCCCCGCGGTGGTGGCCTACAACCGCTTCGCCGACCAGGTGACGCGCCTGGAAATGCGCTTCGATGCCTTCATCGAGGAGTTCTCCACCATTCTGCAGCGGCACGCGTCACGCGTCACGGGCCCGCCCCCGGGTCAGGAGCGCTAGTCATGGCACAAACCTCGCGCGGGCGGCGGCTGATGGGCGAGATCAACGTCGTACCGTACATCGACGTGATGTTGGTGCTGCTGATCATTTTCATGATCACCGCGCCGCTGCTCACACAGGGCGTGAAGGTGGATCTGCCCAAGGCCGGTGCGGAACCTCTGGAGGCACAACGGCTCCAACCACTGGTGTTGTCGGTGGACCGTGAGGGGCGCCTGTATCTCAACATTGGAGGCAATCCGCAGACGGCGCTCGATGATGATACGGTGGCGGCGCGCGCGACCGCGGCGCTGCGCCGTAACCCGGAAGTGCAGGTGCTGGTGAAGGCCGACACCGCGGTGGCCTACGGCCGGGTGGTCCAGGCGATGGTCATCCTGCAGCGCGCCGGGGCGCGCAAGGTCGGCTTCATCACCGACCCGCTGCCGGAACGTGCCCGGCGCGGGAGCTGAAGCGCCTGAGACAATGCAGCGAGCGAGTGATCGATGGGTTTCGATTGCGCTGTCGGTGCTGTTGCACGGAGCGCTGCTGGCGGCACTGGTGTACGGATGGTTGATGTTCCGGCAGCCACCACGGCCGGCGCCGACGCTGGCGATCGAGGCGACCGTGGTCGATGCGCGCGCCGTGAGAGGCGCGCTGCGGCCGCCACCACAACCCGCGCCGCCCGCCGCCCCGGCGCCGACCGAGCCGCCGCAGGAGCCGGTCGGACCACCGCAACCGACGCCGGAGGAACGGACGCGCCGCGAGCAGCAGCGGCAACAGGCGGAAGCTGCGGCGGCCGAAGAGCGCCGCGCCGCCGAGCAAAAGGCGGCGGAACAGCAGGCCGCGCAGGCGAAGCAAGCCGAGGAGCAGCGCAAGGCCGAGGAGCGCGCCGCGGCGCAGAAACGTGCCGCGGAGGAGCGGCAGCGGCAGGCGGACGCGCAAGAGAGCAGTGAGCGCCTGGCGGACCTGCAGCGCAGTCTCGCCGCCGAGGAGCGTGCCAAGGTCGCACGCTCGGGGGCGGCGCTGGCGAGCTGGGAGTCGCAGATCGCCGCCAAGGTCACGCGCGCGTGGCTGCGACCCCCGACCGCGCGGCCGGGGATAGAATGCGTGTTGAATGTGACCCAGGTGCCGGGAGGGGAAGTGACGCAGGTGAGTATTGGTGAATGCAACGGCGACCAGGCGGTGCGTGAATCGATCGAGGCAGCCGTGTACCGCGCATCGCCCCTGCCCCCACCGCCGGATCCGGCGTTGTTCGACCGCAACCTCAAGATCAACTTCAAGCCGGACTGATGCGCATGCGGCCAATACCTGCCAGGCAACTCATGTCGGGGCCGCGTGCCATCGCCGGGGCGCTCGCGGTAGTCGTCGTCGCCCTGTGCGCGACGCGCAGCGCTCACGCCGCGCTCCAGATCGAGATCACCTCCGGGGTACGCGATCCGGTACCGATTGCGATCGTACCGTTCGCGCGTGCCGTACCTGCCGACGGCGGCCTGGACGTGGCCGAGGTCGTGCAGCACGACCTGGAAGGCAGCGGGCGCTTTCGGGCGCTGCCACGTGAGCGCATGCCGGCCACGCCGACGCGCGCCGATGAGATCGCGGCGCCCCTCTGGAAGGGCGCGGGCAGCGACTACGTCGTGGTCGGGCGCGTGAGCGCCATGGAGAGCGGTCAGGTGGCGGTCGACTTTGACCTGGTGAATACGCTCACCGGAGCACGGCTCGCCACGCAGCGCTTCGTAGGGGCGCCGGGTGCGCTGCGCAACGCCGCCCACCGGGTGAGCGACGCCATCTACCAGAAGATCCTCGGCGTGCGCGGTGCGTTCGCGACCCGCATCGCCTACGTGGCGGTCGACGGCAGCCCGCCGGCGCAGCACTTCCAGCTCATCGTCGCCGATGCCGACGGAGCCAACCAGCACCTGGTTCTCGAGTCGCGCTTTCCCCTCATGTCGCCCTCGTGGTCGCCGGACGGACAATGGCTCGCGTATGTCTCATTCGAGACCAAGCACTCCGGGGTGTATGTGCAACTGGTGCGCAGCGGCGAACGGCGGCAGGTGTCGGCGCGTGCCGGCGTCAATGGCGCCCCCGAGTGGTCACCGGACGGCCGCAAGCTGGCGCTCACCCTGGGCGGCAGCAGCGGCAATCCCGACATCTACATCCTCGATCTCGCCTCCCAGGACCTGACACGTATCACCGACGATCCGGCAATCGACACCGAGCCGGTGTGGGCGCCGGACGGCCACTCCCTGTACTTCACCTCCGACCGCGCCGGGTCGGCGCAGATCTACCAGATCGGCGCGCAGCCTGGAGCGCGCCCGAAGCGCATCACCTTCGGCGGCAGTTACAACGCCCGCCCGCGTGTATCGCCGGATGGCTCGCAGCTGGCGATGGTAACGCTCGACAACGGCGCCTACCGGGTTGCCGTGCAGGATCTCGCCAGCGGGACGGTGCGCGTGCTGTCGCACGGGCGGCTGGACGAATCGCCGAGTTTCGCGCCCAATGGGGCTACACTTATCTATGCGGAACGCGACGGCGAGCGTGGGGCGCTGGCGACGGTGTCGATCGACGGCCTCACGGGCTTGCGCCTGAAGGCTCCCCAGGGCGAGGTCCGTGAACCTGCGTGGGGACCGTTCAGTCCCTGAGCCGTCGCGGTTGTTTTCAGATTCGGGAGAAGACGAATGACGGAGAAAGCATCTATGCGTCGCGTGATCGTAGTGCTGCTGGTGGCCGCATCCCTGGCGTTGGGCGCCTGCGCTCACAAGCGGCCCAAACCCGCGCCTCCCGAGGCCCCCGACGCCAGCGCCGGTGCGCAGGGCTCCGGCGCCAACACTGCCAACGCCGCCGCGGGTGCGGACGAGGAGGGGGCGGGACCGCAGGCGGGGCTGCTCGCGACGAAGGTGGTGTACTTCGACTTCGACAGCAGCGAGATCAAGGGCACCGGCACCGACGTGGTGGCGGCACACGCCAAGTATCTCACCGCCCATTCGAACACGCGCGTGCGGCTCGAGGGACACACCGACGAGCGTGGCTCGCGCGAGTACAACATCGGGCTCGGCGAGCGGCGCGCACAGTCGGTGCGCCGCGCGCTGTTGCTGCAGGGCGCCGCGGATGCGCAGATCTCCACGGTGAGTTACGGCGAGGAGCGCCCGGCGGTACCCGGACACGATGAGGCGGCCTGGGCAAAAAACCGGCGCGTCGAGATCGTGTATCTGACGCAGCCGCTCGCGCCCAAGCAGTGAGCACCGGAAGGAGATCCATGCGCCTGACCCTGCTTGCCCTGTCGGTGGCGACGCTCGCTGCCGGCTGCGCCAGCACTCCGCCGGAGGCGGACCCGGTGCAGCTGAAGTTGAACGATCTCGATGCGCGCATCACGCGCATCGAGCGCATCGTTGCGAACCAGGTCGAGGCCGCCCAGCACCTGGATGAAGTGCAGGGCAACGTGCGCCACCTGCGCGGGCGGCTCGAGGAGCTCGAGCACAGCAACGAGGCGTTGGCGAAGCAGCAGCGCGATCTGTACGCCGATCTGGACAAGCGCCTGGCGGCCGCGGCGGGCGGGGCGGCAGCCGGCGCAGCGGCGGCTGGCGGGGCCGCGGCCGGCGGCGCCTCCGGTGAGGCTGCTGCGGTGGCGGGCGCCGCGACCCCGGGCGCCGCGGCCGGTGCAGCCGCAGGCAACGCGCCGTCCTCGGTCGAGCAGGCGGTGTATACCCAGGCGTTTGATGCCCTGAAGGCCGGCAGTTACTCGGTCGCGATCACCGGTTTCAAGGACTTTCTGGGTACCTATCCCGCCAGTGCGCTGGCGGAGAATGCCCAGTACTGGCTGGGGGAAGCCTATTACGTGAACCACGATTACGATGCGGCCGCCGTAGCATTCCGCACGGTGCTCAAGAAATGGCCGGACTCGCGCAAGGCGCCCGACGCGCTGCTGAAGCTGGGTTACACGCAATATGCGCAGAAGCAGAATGCCGCGGCCCGGGCCACGCTGACCGAGGTGATGCGCAAGTACCCGGGGAGCGACTCCGCCAAGCTCGCGGCCGAGCGGCTGCGACGTGTTGCCGCGACGCCCTCGCAGTAAGGCATCGCGCGCGGACAGAAGCGCGTGACGCGCCTCCGGATTACCGAGATCTTCCACTCCCTGCAGGGCGAGGCGGACACCGCAGGCTGGCCCACGGTGTTCGTGCGCCTCACGGGCTGCCCGCTGCGCTGCCAGTATTGCGACACCGCCTATGCATTCCACGGCGGGGAATGGTGGGAGCCGGAGGCGATCGTGGCGCGGGCGCGCGAGTTCGGCACGCCGTTCGTGTGTGTGACCGGAGGCGAACCCCTCGCGCAGAAGGGCTGCACGCAGCTCCTGACCATGCTGTGCGATGCCGGCCTGCGGGTCTCGCTGGAAACCAGCGGCGCGATGCCGCTCGCGAGCGTCGATGCGCGCGTGTCGAAAGTCGTCGACGTCAAGACGCCGGGTTCCGGCGAGGAACGCCGCAACCGCTATGAGGAGCTGGCGCGGCTGTGCTCGCGCGACCTGGTCAAGTTCGTGATCTGCGGCCGCAGCGACTACGAATGGAGTCGCGGCAAGCTGCGCGAGCTCACCCTTCCTGCCGGTTGCACGGTGTTGTTTTCGCCGAGCCATGAGCAGCTCGCGGCGCGCGAGCTCGCCGACTGGATACTCGAGGACCGGCTGCCGGTGCGCTTGCAGATCCAGCTGCACAAATACCTGTGGGGCAATGTGCCGGGGAAGTAGCGTGGACGCATCTGCCGCGGTGGTGTTGTTGTCCGGCGGCCTCGACTCGGCCACGGTGCTGGCGATTGCGCGCCAACAGGGATTCATCTGTCACGCGCTGTCGGTCGACTACGGGCAGCGCCATGCCGCTGAGCTGGATGCGGCGCGGCGTGTGGCGCGTGCCGGCGGTGCCCGCGAGCACCGGGTCATGTGCGTCGATCTCGCCGGCATAGGCGGCTCGGCGCTCACCGACTCAAGGCTCGCGGTTCCCGAGACACCCACCAGCGGCATACCGATCACTTATGTTCCGGCGCGCAACACCATCATGCTGTCGCTGGCGCTCGCCTGGGCCGAGGTGCTCGGGGCGCGCGATGTATTCATCGGCGTCAACGTCCTGGATTCAAGCGGCTATCCGGACTGCCGCCCGGAATTCATCGCCGCCTTCGGCGTGCTCGCCGCGCTCGCCACC
>Ga0137410_10003674_pt1 | contig 10393 bp, 12 predicted proteins | sample CZODoug1_16funga_FD_108878 | JGI IMG/M metagenome (GOLD analysis project Ga0137410, IMG submission 108878) | Vadose zone soil fungal communities from Angelo Coast Range Reserve, California, USA - CZODoug1_16fungal (Illumina Assembly) | ecosystem: Environmental > Terrestrial > Soil > Vadose zone... | reverse complement strand
TTCGGGTTGCGCTTGAGAACTTCGTCACAGTCGGCGAGCGAGCGCTCGTAGTCGCCTGCGAGGTAGTAGGCGGTTGCACGCTTGTTCCAACCTTCCGCGAACGCCGGCTTTCTCCGGATCACCTCGGAAAAGGTCTTGATGGCCTCGGCGAGGCGCTCCTCCTGCATTTCGTCGCTGCCGCGCGCCATCAACAGATCCGTCGCGGCGTCGCCCGAGCGGCTCCACAGAACCCACAGGCCTTGCTCGGCGTAGCTGCGCACCAGCCCGCTTTCATCGCGCAGGCGCCGGTGCAGCAGCGGCGCGTCGCTCATTGCGCCGCGATTGGCGATCCAGACCACGGCTTCGGCGCGCGCCGTCGTGTCCGGGCTGGCGAGCGCCTTCAGCGCTTCGCCGCGGGATTTCGGCGCCTCGGGGAATGCCGGCACTACTACCGCTGTTAGCGCACAGGCAAGGAGTAGACTGCCAAGTCCGGAACGGGAGATTACTGTCATGAAATTGAAATTCCTACTCACCATCTTATCGCTTTCATTCGCCTCGGGGCTCGCTTCCGCGGCGGGAGACCCGCCGGCGCCGAAGCCCGATGCGCCGAAGGATGCGGTGCTCGAGCGCTACACCCTGGCGAGCGAAAAACAGGACTGGAAGGCCGCCGCCGCGGCGCTCGAGGAAGGCCTGCAGAAGAGCCCGAACAACGCCGACTACCACAACCTGCTCGCGTATTCGATCCGCAAGGGCCCGAATCCCGACATGAGCGCGGTCTTCAAGCACTACAACGAGGCGCTGCGTATCGATCCGAAGCACAAGAATGCGCACGAGTATCTCGGCGAGGCGTATCTCATGGTCGGCAATGTCGCCAAGGCGAAGGAGCATCTCGCGCAGCTCGACAAGATCTGCTTCTTCGGCTGCAGCCAGTTCTCCGACCTCAAGAAGGCGATCGCCGCCTACGAGCAGAAGCCGCAGGCAGCGCGCTAAGCAGCTTCCACCGCAGCGCCGTCGCTGCGCGGATCGGCACCGCCCGCGAGTGTGCCGCTCTGCGGATCGATGGTGATGCCGTTGCAGTGGCCGGCAAGCTCGTTGTAGTCGCCCCAGCGATCGAGGAGGTGGCCGCGGCGCTCGAGCTCGTCGATGGTGGCACGCGGGTAGCGCGCCTCGATGTGCAGCGTGTCGCGCGGCTCGCCGAGCGCGAAGCGTCCCGAGAGCCAGCGCGGCATGTCGAGCGCCCGCTTGATGTCGAGGCCGAAGTCGATCATCGCGACGTAGGCTTGCACGTGGATCTGCGGCTGGCCGTCGGCGCCCATGCAGCCGAGCACCGTCCAGAGACGATCTTCCTTGAACGCAAGCGATGCGATGAGCGTATGCAGCGGCACCTTGCCCGGCTCGAGGCGGTTCGGGTGCATCGGGTCGAGCGAGAAGTAGGCGCTGCGGTTCTGCATCACGACGCCGGTCTCTCCCGACGTGACGCATGAACCGAACACGCCGTAGAGGCTGAAGATCAGCGACGCGGCGTTGCCGTCGGCGTCGACTGCCGCGACGTAGACCGTGTCGCCGGCGAGGCTGCCGTAGGAAGGCACTTTGTCCCATGCGAGTGCGCGCGCCGGATCGATCAGGCGCCGGCGCCCGTCCGCATACGATTTCGACAGTAGTTTCTCCATCGGCACCCGGGTGAAGCGCGGATCGCCGAGCCAACGGTCGCGGTCGTTATAGGCGACCTGCTTTGCCTGCACGAGCAGGTGCACATGGTCGGGCCCGAGGAAGTCGCGCTTGCCGAGCTCGAAGGGCTCGAGGAGGTTGAGCATCTCGAGCACGGTGAAGCCCTGCGTCGGCGCCGGCGTCTCGCAGATCGTCACGCCGCGATAGGTGCCGCGGATCGGCTCGCCCCAATAAGCCTGCTGAGCAGCGAGATCGCTCTCGGTGAAGAATCCGCCCAGCGCCGCGAGCCCTTTCGCCACCTTGCCCTCGTAGAACCCGGCGCGGCCCCGGGTCGCGATTGCCTCCAGCGTGTCGGCGAGGCGCGGGTTCTGCAGCTTCTGTTTTTGCGCAAGAAACAGTGCGGCGGAGGCGGGATCCCGCGATAGCTCGGGCGCAGTCTCGGAAATCCAGCGCGCGACGCGCGCAGTCGGCTCATGGCCTTCCCGGGCGTAGCGGATCGCGTCCCGGAAGCAGCGTGCGAGCGGCAGCCTGCCGTAGCGCTCGTGCGCCGCGCAGAAGCTGGCGACGGCGCCCGGCGTCGTGAGAGTCGCGGGCACGATGCCGCGGAAAGGGATTTCCGACTGGCCGGAGAACCGCTCGAGCGTCGCGTTGCGCGCGGCGCGGCCGCCGCCGTCGAGGTACGAGACCTTGCGTGCGGCGGCGTCGTAGATCAGCCAGAAGGCGTCGCCGCCGATGCCGCACATGTGGGGATAGAGAACGCCGAGCGCCGATGCGGCGGCGAGGGCGGCGTCGACCGCCGAGCCCCCGGCGCGCAGCACCTCGGCGCCCGATTGCGACGCCGCCGCATGCGGGCTTGCCACCATTCCAGTCATAATTCGAGCGAATGGTACAAGGGGAGGCGGGCTTGAGCGGCTCTGGGCAGCGACACAGGCTGGCGGCAATTCTCGCCGCCGATGTAGCCGGCTATTCGCGCCTCATGGAGGCCGATGAGCGCGCGACGGTATCGGCCCTGGACGCGGCCCGGGCGGTCTTCCGGCGCATCATCGAGGCGAACCATGGCCGGGTCATCGACATGGCCGGCGATTCGGTGCTCGCGGTGTTCGAGCTCGCAAGCGCGGCGGTGTCGGCAGCGTTCTCGATCCAGGAGGAGCTCAATTCCGGCGCCGGGAACCAGAGCGAGAAGCGGCGGATGCGCTTTCGCATCGGCGTGCACCTCGGCGAGATCATCGAGAAGGTCGATGGAACGGTCTACGGCGATGGCATCAACATTGCCGCCAGGGTCCAGTCGATCGCGCTACCCGGCGGCATTTGCCTCACGCAGCAGGTCTATGACCAGGTTCACCGCAAGCTTGACGTACGACTGCTCGAGCTCGGAGAGAGTGAGCTGAAGAACATCGAAGTGCCCGTGCGCGTCTTTCGCGTCGTCATGCCCTGGGAGCGGGCGGGATCGCCCTTCCTGGCGCGGTGGATGTTCACGGCGGCGCAAACGGACACGCGGCGGCGCGCCGTTGTCGCGCTCGGCGTGCTCGCCGCCGGCGTGATCGGCTGGCGCGCGCTGCGTTCCGGCAGCCATGCGCCCGACCCGCGCGCGGCGGAGCTGTTCACGCAAGCCAGGGCGCTCGTTTCCTACTCGTCGTCGCACCTCGAGAACAAGATCAACAACGCCAAGGCGATCGAGCTGCTGGAGAAAGCGACGGCAATCGACCCCAAATTCGCCGAGGCGCACGCGAAGCTGGGGCTGGCGTACGTCATCCGCCTCTTCCTCTTCGCGCCCGGGGAGCGGGACCTGCAGCAGAAGGCGTATCTTTCGATCGAGCGGGCGCTCCAGCTCAGTCCCGACCTGGCCGAAGCCTATGAAGCGCGGGGACGCCTGCGGTGGACGCCGCTGAATCATTTTCCGCATCAGGACGCCATCCGCGATTTTCAGCGCGCCCTCAAGCTGAACCCGGAACTCGACGAAGCGCACCACTACCTCGGGCTGGTCTACCTCCACGTCGGATTGCTGCAGGACGGACGGCGCGAGTTCCAGGAGGCGATCAAGGTCAATCCGAGCAACAACGGCGCGCAATACCGGATCGGCGAGACCTATTTCTATGAGCAGAACTACCGCGAGGCGCTGAGGGTATTCGAGACCATAGACCCGGCGTTCAATCCGGACCTGCACACCTACCAGAGCGCGTGGTCGCTGTACCGCCTCGGCGCGAAGGAACGCGCGGTGTCACGCCTCGCCGCGTCGCTGCGCAACTTTCCGGGTGACCAGGGAGGGCTCCTGGCGAGCACCCAGGCGATGATCCATGCCGACCGCGGCGAACGGGCGAAGGCGGAGGCAGCGATCGGGGTGGCGAGCGAGCGCCGCGGATTCGGCCATTTTCACCACGCGGAATACAACATCGCGTGCGCCTACGCGCTGATGAATGACGCCAGTCGGGCGCTGGACTGGTTCGAGAAGGCGACGCACGAGGGGCTGAACTGCTATCCGCTGTTCGAGTCGGACATCAGCCTTGCGAATCTTCGCGGCGTCGACCGCTTCAAGTCGATGCTCGCCGAGGAACGCAAGAAGTGGGAGACGTACAAGTCGCTATTTTCGAGCGTAGGATAACGGCGTGGACGACCTGAAGCTGACTTGCTCGAGACTCGAACGCGATGTGGAGGCCCGCATCGCCGCGCTGAACACCGAGATCAGCCGCTATCCCGGGCCGATCGCGCGCTGCGACGCTCAGCTCGGCGGCTTGCTCGAGGAACGGGCGCGCCTCACGCGGCTCGTCGAGGCCTTGCGCGCATTCGAGGCTGCGCCGGAGATCTTCCGCGAGCCGGTCTGAACCGCCCTCAGGTCCTGCATGCCGTCGTAAACCGCCCGCTCGATATCGTCCGAATCCGGGCTCTTCTTTTTCATCGCCGGATCTTCTTTCTCGCCAAAGCGGCGCCTGCGCCGAGTGCTTTGAGCTTCGCTACCGCGATCTCGCGGCGCATCGGCGCCATGCCGCAGTTGGTGCAGGGAAAGAAGTGGCTCGGGGGTACGAACTTGAGCGCTTTCTGGATTACCGCTGAAACCTCGGCGGGCGTCTCGACGCGGTCGCTGGCCACGTCGATCACGCCGACCAGCACGTCTTTTCCCTTCAGCAGTTTCAGCAGCTCGATGGGAACCTTGGAATGGATGCACTCCAGGGAGACCTGGTCGATGCGGCTCTTCGCCAGCGCCGGGAAGATCTGCTCGTATTGGCGCCACGATTCGCCGAGGGTTTTCTTCCAGTCGACGTTCGCCTGGATGCCGTAGCCGTAGCAGATGTGGACGCAGGTGGTGGCCTTCACGCCCTGGGCGGCGCGGTGGAGGGCATCGATACCCCAGCGCGTCACGTCGCTCATGTAGACGTTGAAGGCGGGCTCGTCGAACTGGATCACGTCGACGCCGTCCTTCTCGAGAGCGCGCGCTTCCTGGTTGAGCAGTTCGGCGAAGGCCATTGCGAGCTTCACCTTGTCGCCGTAGTGCCGGTCCGCGATGGTGTCGACGATGGTCATTGGACCGGGCATCGTGATCTTCAGTTTCTTCTTCGTGTGTCCTCGGGCGATGCGAGCTTCGAACTGGTGCACGCGGCCCTTGAGGCGCAGCGGCCCGACCACCTGAGGGACCATGGCGTCGTAGCGGTTGTCGCGGATGCCCATCTTCACCTTGTGCTCGAAGTCGATGCCTTCGACCTGCTCGAGGAAGCCGTGCACGAAGTGCTGCCGCGACTGCTCGCCGTCGCTGACGATGTCGATGCCGGCGTCCTCCTGCTCCTTCAGCCACAGGAGCGTCGCGTCGCGCTTCGCCTGCGCGAGCTCGTCGCCGCTCGCCCGCCACGCGGGCCAGAGCTTGTTGGTTTCGGCGAGCCAGGCGGGCTTCGGCAGGCTGCCGGCAATGGTCGTCTCGAACATGTTTGCTCCCTTGTCGTGATCCGGAGACAGCGACGAAATCGTGATCCTCAAATATAATGGCCCACTACAAGTTGGGAGGGATTCTCGGTGCTGTTGGGGGCTCTTGTCGGTACATTTTTTTCGTTCGTCCTTGGACTTTTCAACCCGCTAGTCGTCAACAAGGCCGGCCCGGACTGGCTGTGGGGCGGTGGCCGCGACGACGTCATCCGCAACCTCTACTTCCGGCCGAACGGCAGCTTCCGCCGGCACGGCCGCGTCGCGCTCATGGTCACGCTGCTCGCAGGTTCGGTGGCCCTTTATTGGATGCTGCAGCCCCTGACGTAACGCACCGCGGCGGCTGCCACTGCGGCCGCGTGCGCTTCGAGGTCGCCGCCCCGGCGGCCATCGCCGTCACCGATTGCAACTGCTCGGTCTGCACCAGGACGGGCTACCTGCACCTGATCGTCGCCAAATCGCGTTTCAAGCTCCTGCAGGGTGAGGAATTCCTCACCGACTACCGCTTCAACACCGGCGCCGCGCAGCATCTCTTTTGCAAAGTGTGCGGAATCAAGTCATTCTATGTACCGCGGTCGCACCCCGACGGGGTCAGCGTCAACGCGCGCTGCCTCGACCCGGGAACGGTGACCGCTACGGAGTTGCGGCCTTTCGACGGACGGAACTGGGAAGCATCGATAAGGGGGAAGACGTCATGGTGAAGATCCTGGCAGCGGCGCTGGTCCTCGGACTCGCGGGAACCGCCTGGGCGGAGGGGAAGGATTGCGGCGAGCTGAAGGGCGAGATCGAGGCGAAAATCAAGAAGAACGGCGTCGAGAAGTTCTCGCTCGAGATCGTCGACAAGGACGCGCAGGCCGACGGCAAGGTGGTCGGCACCTGCGAAGCCGGCACGAAGAAGATCGTCTACAAAAAGGGGTGAAGAAGCGGTTGATCGTCGGCATCACCGGGGCGACCGGCGCTGTCTACGGCATCGCGCTTCTCAAGGCGCTGAAGGGCATTTCCGGCTGGGAGAGCCATCTGGTTCTCACCGACGCCGGCGTGCTCAACGTCTGGCACGAGCTGAAGATGAAGCGCAAAGACGTCGAGCGCCTGGCGACGGTCGCTTACCACCCGAAGGACATCGCCGCGACGATCGCGAGCGGCTCGTACGTCACCGAGGGCATGGTGATCGCGCCGTGCTCGATGAAGACCCTCGCCGCGGTCGCGCACGCGCACGCCGACGACCTGGTCTCGCGCGCCGCGGACGTGGTGCTGAAGGAGCGCCGCCGCCTGGTGCTGATGCCGCGCGAGACGCCGCTCAACCTCGCCCACCTGCGCAACATGGTGTCGGTCACCGAGATGGGCGGCATCATCTTCCCGCCGGTGCCGGCCTTCTATGCGGCGCCGAAATCGCTCGATGACCTCGTCGCGCACAGCGTGGCGCGCGTGCTCGACCTGTTCGGCGTGCACACCGCCAAGCTCAAGCGCTGGCAGGGGCTCAAAGGAACTCCCGCAGACCGCGATTGAACGCCTCGGCCTGCTCCACGTTGGAGATGTGGGCGGCCTGCGGAATGCCGATGTACTTCGCGCCCGGTATGTTCTCGCCGATATATTTGGTGCCCGGCGCGGCGCCGTCCTGTTCGCCGGTGATCGCCAGTACCGGCAGCTTGATCTCCTTCAGCCGCGCTGTGGTGTTGAGCTTCATGATCGCCTGGCCGCAGCCGATGTAGCCCGCGGCCGGCGTGGCGGCGATCAGCGCGGCGATCTTCTTCGCGGCTGGCGTCGAGCGGTTGGGCGCCGTGAACCAGCGCTCCATGGTCGAGTCGACCAGCGCCGCCATGCCCTTCGACTTCGCGATGGCGATGCGGTCTTCCCATTGCTTGATCGCCTCGGGCGGCTGCGTGTGCGTTGTGTCGGCGAGGACCATCTTCGTGAACGAGCCCGGCGCCTTGAGCGCCAGCGTCTGGCCGATCATGCCGCCGATGGAGAGGCCGCAATACGCAGCCTTGGCGATTTTCAGGTGCTTCATCAATCCCAGGACGTCGTCGGCAAGCATCTCCAGGCTGTACGGCCCCTGCGGCGCGGAAGTCGCGCCGTGGCCGCGCATGTCGTAGTTGAGAATCCTGAACTTGGACTGGAAGGCCTCTACCTGCGGGTCCCACATGCGCACGCTGCAGGCGAGCGAATGGCTGAGCACCAGCCAGGGCGCGTCTTCCTTGCCGCTCACCTCGTAGTTGATCTCGATACCGTTGATGCTGGCTTTCATGTCTTCTCCATGATGAGAGGGATCGTCATTTCGTCTTCGCTGGTGCCGCCGTGGTTGCCGATGTGCAGGTAGCGCGGCTCGCCGGGCAGCCAGTCCTTGATGGTGTAGCCATCCTTCATGAGGATCGCGACATCGCCGGTGCGCTCGGCGATGAGCGGGTGCGGCGCGCCGCCGCCGAACCAGCCTTCCGCGACGAGCTCGCGGCTCGGCCTGACCTCGGCGCGCTCGCCTAGCCACTCGCTTGCGGTTGAGACAAATTCTTTTTCTGAACGGACATGACAGAACACGACGCGCCGCTCGCCGCATAGGGGAAAGCGCAGCTGCGAGGCGAGGGCGGGCGGAAGCTCGAGGCAATCCTCGGGCGGACAATCGAGGAAGCCGTGGTCCGCGGTGGCAATGACGAGCGAATCCGTTCCCGACAACCGCGACAGCAGACGGCCGAACGCCGCGTCGATCTCGGCGACTTTACCCATGGCTTCCGCGCCTTCGCAACCGTGGACGTGCGAGGTGGCGTCATAGTCGGGCCAGTAGGCGTAGACAAACTTGCGCTCGTTGCTCGCCTTCACCGCGGCTTCGACGCCGGCGACGAGCTCGTCGACGGTCGTGTAGGGACGGCGCTCGGCGCCCCGGCAATGCCGCACGTTGTATTGCGAATCGATGATGTCGCGATGCGTGACGACGATGGAGCGCACCGGCAGCGACTCGAAGATGGACGCCGCGGTGAATACCTTGTCTACCGAAAGCCCTTTTTTTTCCAAAGGTAAATTCTCTCCGCGGCTGCGGAACGGCAAGGCGGCCGCGACGCAGCCCGCCGCCGAGAAATACGTGAACCAGCCGGTAAGCCCGTGCTCGAGCGGTGTTCGCCCGGTGTAGGAGGTGGTGATCGCCGACGCGGTCGTCGATGGAAACACCGAAGTCAGCGAGCCGCGCCGCCGCCGCGCCAGCTCGCCGCCCGCGGCGCGCCTCGCGAGCAGGCGGTCGCCGAGGCCGTCGATGATCAGCAGCACGACATTGCGCGCCGCCGCGAGTTTATCGCCGCGCAGGTTTTTCAGCGGCGCGTGCAGCGTCTCGCCGCCGCGCGAAAGCGCAATCGAAGCCATCAGATTCACCAGGCTTCCGCCGGCGTAGTCGGGCCGCATGCGAGGATTTTAGGGGTAGAATTTTCGGATGCGCCACGAAGTTCATCTGCACGCCGATATTCCGATCCTCGAAGGTGTTTCGCGCCGCCAGATCGAGCAGGCCTTCATGCCGCTGCTCGACTATCTGGACGCTGACGGCCTCGCCGACGTGAAGAGCCTCGAGCCCGACGAGCCGGGCTTCAAGTTCGACGAGAAGGAGCTGATCCTCACCGTCTGCTGGACCGGCGAGATCGGCCGCAGCTTCGACGGTGCGCTCGAGGCTGCGCTGGGCGGTCTCGGCCCGTTCTGCTACGAGGCGGTCGAGGTCGACCTCACGCTGTATCACGAGAACGGCGAGCAGGAATCGAAGCTGCTTTTCGTCGGCCCGACGCCGCAGGCGATCCACGAAGCGCAGCGCCGCTGCATGCTCGAGGACGTCGCCGCGATCCTCGGCCGGCAGTTCGACAAGGAGCGCGTCGCGGAGGTGGCCGCGATGGTCAACGATCTCTTCGACCGCGACTGGAAGGACAAGGCGACGCAGCAGAAGAAGCCCGAGCGCGCGTTCGAGACCTATACCAAGCCGTCCAGGAAAAACCTGCATTGACCAAAGGGGTCTTCAACCCCTTTTCCTATTTGTGAGCAAGCCGAAGTACCCCGCTTTCGACACGCTGGCGCTGCATGCCGGCCAATCGCCCGACCCGGCGACGGGCAGTCGCGCGGTACCGATCTACCAGACCACGTCGTACGTGTTCCGCGACACCGAGCACGCGGCGTCGCTGTTCAACATGGAGCGCGCCGGACACGTCTACTCGCGCATCTCCAATCCCACCGTGGCGGTGCTCGAGGAGAGGATCGCCGCGCTCGAAGGCGGCGTCGGCGCCGTCGCCACCGCGTCGGGGCAGGCGGCGCTGCACCTCGCGATCGCCACGCTCATGGGCTCGGGCGACCATATCGTCGCCTCGACGGCGCTCTACGGCGGCTCGCACAACCTGCTCGGCTACACGCTGAAGCGCTTCGGTATCGAGACGACGTTTGTCTCGCCCCGAAACCCCAATAATTTTCGTGATGCAATAAAGAGCAACACCAGGCTGCTGTTCGGCGAGACGCTCGGCAACCCGGGCTTGGACGTGCTCGACATCCCGTCGGTCGCCGCCATCGCGCACGAGGCGAAGGTGCCGCTGCTCGTCGATGCGACCTTCACCACGCCGTACCTGCTCAAGCCGTTCGCGCACGGCGCCGATCTGCTCTATCACTCGGCGACCAAGTTCCTCGGCGGGCACGGCGTCGCGATCGCCGGCGTGCTGGTCGACTCGGGGCGCTTCGACTGGGAATCGTCGGGAAAATTCACGACCCTCACCGCGCCCTACGAGGGCTTCCACGGCATGGATTTCGAGGAAGAGTCGGGCACGCGCGCGTTCCTGCTGCGCGCGCGGCGCGAGGGGCTGCGCGACTTCGGCGCCTGCATGGCGCCGATGAC
>Ga0137410_10003668_pt1 | contig 10401 bp, 12 predicted proteins | sample CZODoug1_16funga_FD_108878 | JGI IMG/M metagenome (GOLD analysis project Ga0137410, IMG submission 108878) | Vadose zone soil fungal communities from Angelo Coast Range Reserve, California, USA - CZODoug1_16fungal (Illumina Assembly) | ecosystem: Environmental > Terrestrial > Soil > Vadose zone... | reverse complement strand
CGACGGCCTGCCCGACGAGTACCGCACAGCGCTGGTGATGCACGACGTCGAGGGCCTGTCGAATCCCGACATCGCCGACACGCTCGGCATCAGCCTGCCCGCCGTGAAATCGCGCGTCCACCGGTCACGGCTCTTCGTCCGGAAGAAGCTGGCGGACTATCTGAAGGATGGCGCCGGCGCGACACGCTGAGCCAGCACTGAACGCGTACGGCACGGTTGGCGGCGAGTTCTGGATTTTGGGTAAGGGGGGAGCGGCGGCGCTCCCCCCTTAGATCCCCCCACCGGGAGCGGTCGGTGCTTGGCGCCAGCGGCGCTTCTTGATTCGTTTGTTTCCGCCCGCCCGTGGCCTGCCGGGGCGCGAGGTTGACCAACCCGGGCCGCGTGTGGTCTTATGAGCGGCCGTTACTCAACGCTGTCGAGGAGTTCTGAGGCAATGGAAGCCGTCATCGCGACCGGAGGCAAGCAGTACCGGGTGGCCGAGGGGCAGGTCATCTCGGTCGAGAAGCTGCCCGGGGACAAGGGCGCCGAGATCGCGTTCGCCTCGGTGCTGCTCGTGAACCGGGACGGCGAGATCATCAGCGCGCCCGACCGGCTCAAGAGCGCGCGCGTGTCGGGCACGGTCGTGTCCCAGGGGCGCGGCAAGAAGGTCATGGTCGTGAAGTTCAAGCGGCGCAAGAACTATCGGCGCAACCGCGGCCACCGCCAGGCGGCGACCACGGTGCGCATCACCAAGATCGAGGTGTAAGGACCATGGCGCACAAGAAGGGTGTCGGCAGCTCGCGTAACGGGCGCGACTCCAATCCGCAGATGCTCGGCGTGAAGCGCTTCGGCGGGCAGTTCGTCACCGGCGGCTCCATCCTGGTCCGCCAGCGCGGCACCCGCTTCAAGCCCGGCAGCAACGTCGGGCTGGGCTCGGACGATACGCTGTTCGCCAAGGTGGACGGCGTCGTGAAGTTCGAGCGTCGCGGCGACTCGCGCTACATCAGCATCCTGACGCCCCCGCCGACTGCCTAAGCTCGCCGACACGCCGCGGTCCCAGCCCCGCGACGTGCGGCGGCTAGAACAACCATGACGTTCGTCGACGAGATCGACATCTTCATCAAGGGCGGCGACGGCGGAGCCGGCTGCGTGAGCTTCCGCCGCGAGAAGTTCGTGCCGCGCGGCGGCCCCGACGGCGGCGACGGCGGGGCCGGCGGCTCGGTGTTCCTCGAGGCCGATCCCGCGCTGACCACGCTGCTCGACTTCCACTACAAGCGCCACTACCACGCCGAGCGCGGCCAGCACGGCCAGGGCAGCAACTGTGCCGGCGCCGGCGGCTCCGACCTCGTGCTGCGCGTGCCGCTCGGCACCGTGGCGACGGACCGCGACAGCGGCGAGCTCATCGGCGACCTCACCGCGCCCGGCCAGCGGGTGCTGGCCATCCGCGGCTCGCGCGGCGGCCGCGGCAACGCGCGCTTCTCGTCATCGATCAACCAGGCGCCGCGCCGCGCCGACCTCGGCCGGCCGGGACCCGAGCGCTGGCTGCACCTGGAGCTCAAGCTGCTGGCCGACGTCGGCATCATCGGGTTTCCCAACGCCGGCAAGTCCACGCTCATCTCGCGCGTGTCGGCGGCCAAGCCGAAGATCGCGGACTATCCCTTCACGACGCTCGCGCCGACGCTCGGCATCGTGCGCACCGCCGACGGCGAGCGCACCTTCGTGATCGCCGACCTGCCGGGGCTGATCCCCGGCGCCAGCGAGGGCCGTGGCCTCGGCCACCAGTTCCTGCGCCACACCGAGCGCACGCGCCTGCTGCTGCACGTGCTCGACCTCGACCCCGCCACCGGGCGTGACCCGCTCGACGACCTGCGCGTGATCAACGCCGAGCTGGCGGCGTACTCGGCCGAGCTGGCCGTGCGGCCGCAGCTCGTGGTCGCCAACAAGGGCGACCTGGTGGAGGGCGATCCCGACATCGCCGCGGCGCTCGAGCGCATCCGGCGCCACTGCGCGGCGACCGGCCAGCCGCTGCACACGATCTCCGCCGTCACCGGACGCGGGATCCCCGAATTGCTGCGCGCCGTCGCGACGCGCCTGGACGACCTGGGATGGGCACGCGCCGCCAGCTAGGCCGGATCCGCCGGCTGGTCGTGAAGGTCGGCAGCGGCATGGTCACCACGACCGACGCCGGGCCGGACCGCCGGCGCATCACCGCGCTCGCCGCCGACCTGGCCGCCGTGCGAAAGGACACGCCCGGCACGGTCCTTGTCTCCTCCGGCGCCATCGCCACCGGCATGGCGCGGCTGGCGCTGCCGCGCCGCCCGCGCTCGATGCCGGAGACGCAGGCGGCGGCCGCCGTCGGCCAGTCGGCGCTGATGCGTCACTACGAGACGGCCTTCAAGCGCCACAAGATCGAGGTGGGGCAGGTGCTGCTGACCGCGCAGGACATCGGCGACCGCGCGCGCTATCTGAACGCGCGCAACACGCTGCTGGCGCTCCTCGGCTTCGGGGTGCTGCCAATCGTCAACGAGAACGACACGGTGGCGACGGAAGAGATCAAGGTCGGCGACAACGACAACCTGAGCGCGCTGGTGGCCTCGCTGATCGAGGCCGATCTGCTGGTGCTGCTCACCGACGTGGACGGCCTCTACACCGCCAACCCCGCCAAGTACCCCGACGCCCGCAAGCTCGACACGGTGGAGGCGATCACCGAGGACGTCACGCGCCTGGTGTGGGCGGGGGCGGGGGCCGGCTCCGTCGGCGGCATGGCCACCAAGCTGCAGGCCGCCCAGAAGGCGGCGGCGGCCGGCGTGCCGATGATCATCGCCAACGGCCGCACCGAGCGCGTGCTGGTCCGGCTGCTCGACGGCGAGCCGCTCGGGACCTACTTCGCGCCCAAGGCCGACCGGCTCGGCGCGCGCAAGCACTGGATCGCCTTCGCCGTTCCGCCCCAGGGCCGGCTCACGGTTGACGCCGGCGCGGTGAGGGCTTTAACTCTGGGAGGCAAGAGCCTGCTGCCCTCCGGCGTGGTCAAGGTGGAAGGCGACTTCGCGGCGGGCGAGCTGGTGGCCGTGTGCGACGAGGCCGACGGCCGCGAGTTCGCGCGGGGGCTGGTGAACTTCGACGCGCCCGAGCTGGGCAAGATCCGCGGCGTCAAGACGCGCGAGATCGAACCGCGGCTCGGCTACAAGAGTTTCGAAGAAGTCATCCACCGCGACAACCTCGTCATACTGTAGAGGATTAGGAGCAAGAGAGGCGAGAGCCGAACGAGAGAACGGGCGCGGTCCGGCGAGCGGAGCGAATCACTTTCGAGCGCTCGTCGGATGCCCTGTCGGGTCCCCGTTGGGGGGGTCTAGGGGGGGAGCGGCGGTCGCTCCCCCCCTACATAAAGACAGATAACTCGAGGCAAACCGTGGCGGGTGATATCAGGACTCTCGTGGAGACCAAGGCGCGGGCGGCGCGCGAGGCGGCGCGGGCGCTGGCGCTGTGCGGCACCCGCACCAAGAACGACGCGCTGCTGCAGATGGCACGCGGGCTGGAGGAGAAGACCCCCGCCATCCTCGATGCCAACCGTGCTGACCTCGAGCGCGCGCGGGGGGCCGGCGTGCCGCGCGCCTTCCTCGATCGCCTCACGCTCACCGACGTGCGCATCGAGACCATGGCGGCCGGCCTGCGCGAGATCGCCGCGCTGCCCGATCCCGTCGGCGAGACGGTGGAGTCGTGGCGGCGTCCCACCGGCCTGGAGATCGCCCGCGTGCGCGTGCCGCTGGGCGTGATCGGGTTCATCTACGAGGCGCGGCCCAACGTCACCGCCGACGCCGCCGGCCTCTGCGTGAAGTCGGGCAACGCCGTGCTGCTGCGCGGCGGCAAGGAGGCGATCGAGTCCAACGCGCTCATCGCCGCCGTGCTGGCCAAGGCGCTGGAGAAGACCGGTGCGCCGCCGGAGGCCATCCAGTTCGTGGACGTCACCGACCGCGAGGCGGTGGGCATCATGCTGGAGCAGGACAAGCTGCTCGATCTCATCATCCCGCGCGGCGGCGAGGAGTTCGTGGCCTGGGTGGCCAAGCACTCGCGCGTGCCCGTGCTCAAGCACGACAAGGGCCTCGTCCACATCTTCGTCGACGCCGCCGCCGACCTCGACATGGCGGCCAGCATCGTGGTCAACGCCAAGGCGCAGCGGCCGAGCGTGTGCAATGCGCTGGAGACGCTGCTGGTCGACCGCGCCGTGGCCGATCGCTTCCTGCCGCAGGTGGCGGCGCGCCTGACCGAGGCCGGCGTCGAGATGCGCGGCTGCCCGGAGACGCTGCGCCGCGTGCCGGGCGCGCGGCCGGCCACCGAGGCCGACTGGGACGAGGAATACCTCGACCTCGTGCTGGCCATCCGCGTCGTGGACGGGCTCGACGCCGCGCTCGAGCACATCCGGCGCCACTCCACGCAGCTGGCCGAGGCCATCGTCACCAACGACCTCGCGCGAGCGCGCCGCTTCACGCGCGAGGTCGACGCCGCGGCCGTGCTGGTCAACGCCTCCACCCGGCTGGTGGACGGCAGCCAGTTCGGGCTGGGCGCCGAGATGGGTATCTCCACGTCGCGCGTGCACGCGCGCGGGCCGGTGGGCGTGCGCGAGCTGACCACGACCAAGTTCATCGTGCAGGGCGACGGGCAGGTGCGGGACTAACCGTTGGCCCGGGTGGCGGTGCTCGGCGGCTCCTTCAATCCCATTCACTACGGCCACCTGCTGCTGGCCGACGACGTCCTCGAGCAGCTCGCGCTCGATCGCGTGCTCTTCGTGCCCGCCGGCAGCCCACCGCACAAGCCCTCCACGCTCCTGGCGCCCGCCGCCGATCGCTTCGAGATGGTCCGCCGCGCGATCGCCGATCACCCGCGCTTCGACGTCTCCGACGTGGAGCTGCGCCGCACCGGGCCCTCGTTCACGGTGGACACGCTGACCGCGCTGGCCGCCGGCGGCGACCAGCTGTTCTACATCGTCGGCTCCGAGACGTTCCTCGACCTGCTGACGTGGCGCGAGCCGCGCAAGGTCGCCGCGCTGGCCCGGCTCGTCGTCATCCCGCGCGCGGGCAGCGTGTTCGACACCGAGGGCGCCGCCGCCCAGAAGGTGCTGCACGAGATCGGCGTGGAGGGCGGCTTCGTGCACGCCGGCGGTGCGCTGCCGCCGCTGCGCGGCGTGCTCATCGTGCACGCCACCTCGCTGCCGCTCTCGGCCTCCGACCTGCGCCGGCGCGTGCGCGAAGGCCGCTCGCTCGTCTACCGCGTGCCGCCGGTGGTGATCGACTATGTGCAGGCGCACGGCCTCTACCGCGCGGAGCCCGCGTGACGGCCGAGAAGAAGGCGCAGCGGGCTGCCCGCGCCGCGCTCGACCGCAAGGCCATGGACCTCGTGGTGCTCGACGTCCAGGGCCTCTCCGGGGTGACCGACTATTTCCTCGTGTGCAGCGGCCGCTCGACGACGCACGTGAAGTCCATCGCCGACGCCATCCGCGAGGAGCTCAAGGACGACGGCGTCCGGCCGCTCCACACCGAGGGCGCCACCGAGAGCGGCTGGGTCCTGCTCGACTACGGCGACGTGCTGATGCACGTGTTTCTCGAGGACACGCGCGCGTATTACGCGCTGGAGCGCCTGTGGGGCGACGCGCCGTCCATTTCCGTGGACGGCGCGTGACGCGTGTCTTGATTGACCCTGGACCACATGCTAGCGTGGTCGTCACGACTCACGGTCGCCACGGAGGTCGTGATGAAGAAGGAACGACTGGCGAGCTTCAAGAAGCGGTTGCTGGAGAAGCACGAACAGCTCGCCGACGGCGTCGGACGCACTGCGATCTACGGCAAAGAGCAGGAAGACGACTCCATCAAGGATCTCGGCGACCAGGCCAACAACGCCTACACGCGCGAGTTCTTCTTCGAGCTGGGCAACGGCAGCCACCGGCTGCTGCGCGACGTCGTCGACGCGCTGCAGAAGATCGACACCGGCGCCTTCGGCGAGTGCGAGCGCTGCGGCGAGTCCATCGCCGAGAAGCGGCTGGAGGCGCTGCCCTTCGCGCGCCACTGCATCGACTGCCAGCGCCTGGTGGAAGAGGAGGAGCGCACCGCCGCCGGGTGACGCTCCGCCGTCGCGTCCGTTCCGCCGCATGATCTCCCTCCGCACGCTCCTCTCGCTCGGCCGCTCCCTCGGTCGCCTGGTCGGCGCGCGCGATCCTGGCGCCGCCGGCGCGGAGGACCCGCAGGCCGCCGACGCCGTGCGCCGCGCGCGCGAGGCGTACGCGCAGCGCCGGACCGACGAGGCGGCCACCCTCTATCGGTACGTGCTGCAGCGCTGGCCGCAGCACCCCGACGCGCTGCGCGGCCTGCGCGACCTCGCCATCGACGCGCGCGACTGGGACGAGGCGGTGGCGATCCAGCAGCGTCTGCTCGCCGTGGCCCGGCCCGGCGACCGCGCGATCGAGTCCGAGTGGCTCGCCGTCGGCTACTACGAGCTCGGCCGCCTGGAGCTGGCCCGCGGCGCCGCCGCCGCGGCGGTCACGCACTTCAAGGCGGCCGTGCGCGCCGACCGCGACTTCCTCCCCGCCACGCTGGCGCTCGGCGACGCCCACGAGGCGGCCGGCGAGCACCGCGAGGCGCTGCGCGTGTGGGAGCGCGCCGCGGAGACGCGGCCGGCGCTGCCGCTGCTGGCGCGTTTGGAGCGCGCATACCGCCACGACGCGCGGCCCAGCCGCATGATCGCGCTCTATCGCACCGCCTGCGAGCGCGCGCCGGACGACCTCGCGCTGGCCGCCGCGCTGGGGCGCGTGTACTTCGAGCTGGAGATGCTCGACGAGGCCGCCGATCAGTTCGAGAAGCTCGAGGTCAAGGCGCCCGACCTGCCGGTCGTGCACGCCTTCCTCGGCGCGGTGTTCGAGAAGCGCGGCCAGACGCGCGATGCCTTCGACGAGTACCGCCGCGCGCTGCGCCTGGGCCGCGGCTTCGACTGGCCGCACCGCTGCGAAGCCTGCGCGACGGTCGCGCCGACCTGGCAGGACCGGTGCCCGCAGTGCCAGCGCTGGAACACCCTGCGTCCCTCGCCGAGCCGCTGAGCCACCCGATGCGCGCGTGGGCGCTGGCCGCGCTCGACCTCGTCTTCCCGGCGCTGTGCCCGGTGTGCCAGGCCACGCTCGGCGCGCGCCGGCACGATCCGCTGTGCGGCGGCTGCTGGGACGCGATCCGCCGGCTCGGTCCTCCCGCCTGCGAGCGCTGCGGGCTGCCGTTCCTGACGCTGCGGCCGGCGTTCGCGCCCGCCGGGCTCTGCGGCGGCTGCGCCCAGGAGCGCCCGGCCTGGGACTGGGCGTGCGCCGCCGCGGAGTACGAGGGCGCCGCGCGCGACGCGCTCCACGCCTTCAAGTTCCACGGCAAGCGCGCGCTCGCGCGGCCGCTCGCCGCACTGCTGCTCGAGCAGTGGGGCCCGGCACTGGCCGCGGCCGGTCTCGACGCGCTGGTGCCGGTGCCGCTCGGGCGCGCCCGCGAGCGCGAGCGCGGCTTCAACCAGGCGGCGCTGGTTGCCGAGCGGCTGGCCGGCACTCTCGGCGTGCCGCTGCGGCCGCGCTGGCTCGTCCGCGCGCGGGCCACCCAGCCCCAGAGCGACCTCGGCGCCGCCGAGCGGCGGGCCAACGTGCGCGGCGCCTTCGCCGCCGACACCGCGGTGGCCGGCCGTCACGTGGCGCTGGTGGACGACGTGCTGACCACGGGCGCCACGGCGGCCGAGTGCGCCCGGATGCTCCGGGCGGCCGGCGCCGCCCGGGTGGGGGTCCTCACAGTTGCCCGGGTCCTCTGAGTGGCCGTATACTTTGATTCGATCGTAAAAGCCCGGCTGGAATCAGTCCGTCGGTCAGTCCCACAAGGAGCCCTTCCATGAGCATTCGAGTCGGCGTCAACGGTTTCGGGCGCATCGGACGCGTCTTCTTCCGCACGGCGCTGGAAGCTCCCGGCGACATCGAGGTGGTCGGCGTCAACGACCTCGCCGACGCCAAGAGCCTGGCCCACCTGCTGAAGCACGATTCCGTCCACGGCAACCTGAAGGCCGAGGTCACCGCCAAGGACAGCTCGATCTTCGTCAACGGCCGCGAGGTCAAGGTCCTCGCCATCAAGGATCCCGGCAGCCTGCCGTGGAGGGACCTGGGCGTCGACGTCGTCGTGGAGTCCACCGGTCTCTTCGTGGACACGGCCACCGCTTCCAAGCACATCGCCGCGGGCGCCAAGAAGGTGATCATCACGGCGCCGGCCAAGGATCCCGACGTCACCGTGGTCCTCGGCGTCAACGAGAAGACCTACGACCCCGCCAAGCACCGCATCATCTCGAACGCCTCGTGCACGACCAACTGCCTGGCCACCACTGCCAAGGTGCTCGACGACGCCTTCGGCATCAAGCGCGGCTTCGCCTCCACGGTGCACTCGTACACGAACGACCAGAAGATCCACGACTTCCCGCACAAGGACCTGCGCCGCGCGCGCGCGGCGGCGGTGAGCATGATTCCCACCACGACCGGCGCCGCCAAGGCCGTCGGCCTGGTGCTGCCACACCTCAAGGGCAAGCTCGACGGCATCGCCATCCGCGTGCCGACCGCCAACGTGTCGGTCGTCGACCTCACCGCCGAGCTCAACAAGCCGGCCAGCGTGCAGGCGATCAACGAGGCATTCCGCGAGGCGGCCGCCGGCGGGCTGCGCGGCATCCTCGACGCCACCGACGAAGAGCTGGTGTCGGTGGACTTCAACGGCAACCCGCACTCCTCGATCGTGGACCTGCCGTCCACGGCCATCGTCGACGGCAACATGGTCAAGGTGCTGGCGTGGTACGACAACGAGTGGGGTTATTCCTCGCGGGTGCGCGACCTGATCAAGTACATCGGCAAGTCGCTCTAGCCGCGTGAAGCTGTCGATCGAGCAGCTCGACCTCGGAGGTCGGCGCGTGTTCTTGCGTGCCGACCTCAACGCGCCGCTGGAGGCGGGCGCGGTCTCCGACGACACGCGGCTGCGCGGCGTCGTCCCCACCATCCAGTACGCGCTCGAGCACGGGGCCTCGGTGGTGCTGGCCTCACACCTCGGCCGTCCCAAGGGCGGTCCCGATCCGAAGTACTCGCTGAAGCCCGTGGCCGAGCACCTGGCCACGCTGCTCGGCCGGCCGGTGCCGCTGGCGCCGGACTGCGTCGGCCCCGAGACCTCGACGCTCGCCGCCGCGCTCCAGCCGGGGCAGATCCTGCTGCTGGAAAACCTCCGCTTCCATCCGGAAGAGGAAGCCAACGACGACGGGTTCGCGCAGCGGCTCGCCGGGCTGGCCGACGTCTACGTCAACGACGCCTTCGCCGCCGCGCACCGCGCCCACGCCTCGATCGCCGCCATCACGCGCTACCTCAAGCCGGCTGCCGCCGGCCTGCTGATGAAGCGCGAGCTCGAGGCGCTCACGCGGATCCTCGAGGCGCCCGAGCGCCCGCTGGCCGCGGTGCTGGGCGGCGCCAAGGTCTCGGACAAGATCGCGCTGGTCGAGCACCTGCTCGCGCGCGTCGATGCGCTGCTGATCGGCGGCGGCATGGCCTTCACCTTCCTGCGCGCGCTCGGGCACTCGGTCGGCAAGTCGCTGGTGGAGCCCGACCGCATCGAGATGGCGCGCACCGCGCTGGAGACGGCTCGCCGTCGCGGCGTGCAGGTGGTGCTGCCGGTCGACGCGGTGGTGGCCGACGGCCTCGACAGCCCGTCGGGCCGGGCGGTGAGCATCCGCGAGATCCCCGACGGCCAGATGGGCCTCGACATCGGCCCGCTCACGGTGGACCGCTTCGCGGCCACGCTCAAGACCGCCAAGACGATCGTGTGGAACGGACCGATGGGCGTGTTCGAGAAGCCACCGTTCGCGCACGGCACCGTCGCGCTTGCGCGCGCGGTGGCCGCGTCGTCCGCGTTCTCGGTGATCGGCGGTGGTGACACGGTGGCCGCGGTGAACCAGGCCGGTGTCGCCGATCGCATCGGCTACATCTCGACGGCCGGCGGCGCCTTCCTGGAGTTCCTCGAGGGGCGTACGCTGCCCGGCGTGGAAGCGCTGACGGAGGCCTGATGCGGACGCCCCTGGTCATCGGCAACTGGAAGATGAACGGCACGCTGGCCGAGGCGCGGCCCCTGGCCGCCGGCATCCGCGACGGCCTCAAGCGGCCGGGCCGCGTGGAGGTCGCCGTCTGCCCGCCCTTCACGGCGCTCAGCGCCGTCGCTGAGGTGCTGGCCGGCAGTCCCATCGTGCTCGGCGCCCAGAACTGCCATCACGAGGCCTCGGGCGCGCACACCGGCGAGATCGCGCCGCCGATGCTCGTCGAGCTCGGCTGCCGCTTCGTGCTCTGCGGCCACTCCGAGCGCCGGCACGAGATGGGCGAGAGCGACGAGCAGATCAACAAGAAGGTGG
>Ga0137410_10003667_pt1 | contig 10401 bp, 11 predicted proteins | sample CZODoug1_16funga_FD_108878 | JGI IMG/M metagenome (GOLD analysis project Ga0137410, IMG submission 108878) | Vadose zone soil fungal communities from Angelo Coast Range Reserve, California, USA - CZODoug1_16fungal (Illumina Assembly) | ecosystem: Environmental > Terrestrial > Soil > Vadose zone... | reverse complement strand
TCAGGTCGATCACGACGATCGAGACCTGGGCGGCCGAGCCGAGCGGCCGGCGGATCTGGGCGCGCGCGCGCTGCGCGATCTTCAGTCCCTCCTCGAGGACGCGCGAGACCTCTGCCGCGGTGAGGCTCGCCGCTCCCGCGGCCGTGCCCGCGATCGGCGGAAAGCGCGCCGTACCTCCCGCGTCGACCAGGGTGAACGCGCCGAGCGCGGCCAGCGCGGGGGTCGTCGCGGGCGCGTAGCCGGACGCGGGGGTGCCGAAGGCGACGCCGGTGCCGACCACCGCGGTCACGTACCCGGCGACGCCGACGAGGGCGCCGGGAAGCGCGCCGAACGCAGGCGGATTGGCCGGGTCGGAGGCGAGCGAGGTCGAATCGACGAAGCGGAAGGAATGGCCGTTGGCGGTGATGCGGTCGGCGCGAATGTCCTCGGGCGCACCGAAACCCGAGCTGCCCGCCACCGCGATGAGCTCGTCGACGCTGGTGTCGACGTCGAAGATATCGAGGTCGAGGCCGTAGACGCCGTCGGCGATCACGCCTATCCCGCCGACGAGCGCTCCGTTCTTGTAGAGCGGCAGCCCGCCCGGGTCGGCCGCGAGGCCCAGCGGCGAGCGCTTCGGGCCGACGCTCCCCTGCGCCGTGTTGGTGTTCACGTCCGAGCAGGAGAGCTGCGAGAACTGTACGCCGTAGAGCGGGCCGCTCGGCGCGTCGAGCTCACCGGGGTTGAAGTTCTGTTGCACGATCTGGCTCGCGGTGCGCGTCGAGAAGGCGTTGCCCCAGGAGGAGAGATACGCGCCGGTGATCGCCTTCGCGATCGCGGCCTTGGTCGAGGGGATCGTGTTGAGCACGCCGTCGAGGCCGCCCGGCACGCCGCGGCCGCTCAGCACGTCGGCGGTCGCCGCCGCGCCGTTCATCTGGAACACCGCGAGCACGTTGCCGACGCGATCGACTACCGCAATGGTCGCGGCGGCGCCGCGCGCCTGCGCTTCACCGACGGCCTGCGCGATCACGCGCTGCACGTCGGTGTCGGCGAGGAAATTGGAGGGCGAGAGGCAGTTCGGCGCGCACGGCGGCGATGTCGGGGCGCTCGATCCCGCGCAGCCGAGCGCGAGAGCAGCGACGAGGGCGAGCGCGCGCGCCGCCGCGAGGCGGCCGTCAGCGGGCACCGTGCGCCTCCGCGACCGCGCCGGGCTTCGTCGCCGGGCTCCAGGGATGGCTGGCGTCGTGGAATCCGTGGCACAGCATGCAGCTCGAGGTCACTTTTTTCTCGACCGGCCTCGACCCCGCGTGGCACTCGCGGCAGGTGTCGATGGCGGGAATGGCGACGTCGCTCGAGTCGCCCGACTCTGCGACGTCGTGGCAGTCCGCGCACTCCGTCTGCGCGTGGCTCCTGTGGCTGAAGCGCGCCTGCGGCATCCACCGCAGCGCGATCCTGACCGGGGCGATGCTCCACGCGGGGCGCCCCTTGGCGTCCTCGCGCTCGACCTCGTGGCAGGTGCTGCACACGCGCACCTCGAACAGCTCCGTGACGACGCGCTCGGCTTTGCGCTGCGCGAGCTGCAGCGCCACACGGCGTTGGGACTCGGAGGGCTGGCCCACGCGGCGCAGCAACCCCTCTCCCGGAACGCCGAACGCCTTCTCGAAGCTGTCCCTCACGCCGTTCAGCGCAAGGCTCGCATAGAAGTCGTACACCACGTTCACCGCTTCGGCGGGCTTGCCGTGCGGCACCTCGCGCGAGGTCACAGCGGGCTCGAACTCGAGTCGGTGGCACTCGCGGCAGTGGCGCTCCATCGAGATCGGCTCGAAATTGCGCCGCGACGCGTCGGGCTTGTGGCAGGCGGCGCAATCGAGCACCACGCGGCCGCGCCCGGGCGATTTCACGCCGGCGGGGTCGAGGTGCTTGTCGTGCGGGAAGTCGAGGTTCGAGCTTTCGGAGAGCTCGTCCGAATCCTGCCGGACCTTGCGCACCGCGTCCCCTTCCAGCATCGACAGGCGGAACGCGGGGTGGTCGTTGGCGAAGTCCGAGGCGTTCGCCAGCTGAGTGCCGCTCACCTTGGCCGCGATGCCGCGGTGACAGCTCACGCAGAAGCCGTCGTCGTCGCGCTGCGTGGCGCGCACGCCCTTGTGGTCCCGGTGGCAGGTGGCGCAGCGCGCTCCCTCGAAGAGCGCCGCGGGCTTGAGCTCCGGGCCGACGTGATGCCCGACCGACGCGTGGCATTCGAGGCATTCGCGGTCCTTCACGTGCTCGAAGGCGACGGCGTGGCAGGCACCGCAGCGCTGTTCGATCGGCTGGTGGGCGAGGAGCATCGGCCCCGGGTTCCAGAAGCGGTCGCCGGTGACGCCGGTCGACTGCGCGGCGCTGCGCCAGGGCAGGTCGAAGATGCGCCCCGAAGGGACCGCGAAGAACGCGACCAGGACCGCGAGCGCGAGCACCCACGCGGTCCAGCGCTTGGACAGCCACAGCTGCGCCAGTGTAAGTCGCCGCGCGCGCGTCGCGAGCCCGGAGGCCGCCTCCGCGAGCGGCTTCACCAGCTCGATCGAGATCGCGCCGTCGAAGCCCTCGGGCGGCTCGACGCCGGTGAAGCGGTACGGCCCGACGTTGAGCGTCGCGCCGGGTTTCAGGCGCACCGAGCGCACCGCCTTGCGCGTGGTCGCGGCATGGACCACGCCCGCGGCGTCGCCCTCGTTGTAGACGAGGCCGTCGCGGAGCGTGACGAAGCCTTGGTTGAGCGCGACCCGCGGGTCGGGCAGGTGGATCTCGCTGCTTGCCGAGCGGCCGACGCGCAGCCAGTCACCCTCGATCTCGCGCTTCGCCTGCAGCGGCTTGCCGCTGCGGCTCCGCGTCTGGGTGATGAGGAGCAGCTTCAGGGCGCGCCCCTACCAGTAGATGAACACGGTCACCACGTGCACCGCGAGCGCGGCGACCAGCGCGATCGACAGCGGCACGTGGAAATACAGCCACAGATCGAGGATCGCCTTGTGGCGCATCGCGCGGCGCGCGCGCGCCAGCAGCTCGTTCTTCTGGAGCAGCAGGGTGTAGACCTCCTTGTTGACGTTCCCGGGCTCGCCGGTGAGGCTCTTCGCGAGCTCGGGCAGCTCGCGTACCGCACGCGCGGTGGGGCAGCCCGGATCGCGGCCCGAGACGATGCGGAAGACGTTGCCGCCGAGCCGCGTCGCCACGACCGAGCGCTCGACGAGGCGGAACAGCTGGTCGGGGAGGGAAAGCGCCTTCTCGCGCATGTCCTTGTCGATGTCGGCCATGCGCAGCAGGATGGATCCGAGCGTCTCGTCGCCCAGATTCGCGGTCAGCGCGCCGGGCACGCGCAGGTACACGAACACGCCGTAGAAGCCGCTCGCGATCACCAGCACCATGAGGACGTACGCCAGCCCGTGCACGTTCCAGCCGAGCTCGAAGCCCGTGTGCAGCGTGGCGATCACCAGCAGCGCCGTGCCGAGGTAGACGTGCGCCGAGAGCCAGCCCTGCACGCTGCCGAGCCTCGAGCGGTAGAGGCGCTTGCGCACGCCGAACCCAAGGAGCCACAGGACGAGGAGGGCGGCGACCGTGCCCAGGGTGTAGCCGAGCGCGCTGCCGCCGTAGGGCTTGGTGGAGGGCTCGTGGAATCCGTACGCGAAGCCCGCCAGGGCCGAGAGCGCGAACGCCACCTTGAACCAGCGGAAATTCGCGTACTCGAGAATAGACTGGTGCTTCACCGCCCCTCCCCCTGCGAAGAGCATAGCAGAGCTTCGCACCGGTGAAGCCGCCGCTATACTGGGACCGCGCGCAATTTTCCACACGCGGGGCATGGACGAGATCGTAGTCCGCGGCATGCTGAAGTGGCCGAACGTGCCGGCGGTGTACGGCTGGCTGTCGCTCGACCGGCGCGGCAACTGGATGATCAAGAACGTGTCGGGCCGCTTCGAGCGCATCGCCAACCCGGCCGTCAACGAGTTCATCGGCAGGAACTACGCTTCGGACGCAGACGGGCGCTGGTTTTTCCAGAACGGGCCGCAGCGCGTGTTCGTCGCGCTCGACTACACGCCCTGGGTCTACCGGCTCGACGACGCGGGCGAAGGTTTGCTCGCGCACACCGGCGCCACCGCGGGCGCGCTCGAAACGGTGTACCTGGACGAGGCGGGGGCGCTGCTGCTGCAGGCCGGGCCCGGCATCGGCGTCCTGCTCGACCGCGACCTGCCGGCCTTCGTCGAGCTTCTCGGCGACCCGCTCGGTGGCACGTCCGAGCGCCTGCTCGAGGAAGTCGCGAAGGGGCGGGAGGCGCGGGCCGTGCTGCGGGGCGGCAAGGTCCGCCTCGCGCCCATTCGTGGTGCGGACCTGCCCGGCAGGTTCGGCTTCGTGCCGCGTCCGGCACCCCCTCCCGATGAGCCCGAGTGTTCATGACAAGGCGGGTGTAACGGTGTGTAAGAGGTGTAAAAGGGTCAACACCGGCACCCCGGCGGCGTTACACTTTCTCATCGGGTTCTCCTCATGGAGGCTCATATGAAAAGGATGACGGCGATACTGCTCGGACTGGCGCTCGCGACGGGTGCCGGGCTCGCGTACGCCCGCGGAGGTGCGGGCGGGGGCGGCGGCGGGCATGGCGGCGGTCACAGCGCCGGCGGCTTCCGCGGCGGTGGTCAGGCGTTCGCGGGCGGAGGCATGGTCGGTCGGCCCGTAGCGTCCGGCGGGTTCACGCGCTTCACCACCGGGCCGCACCCGGGCCATCCGATCGCCGGGGTTCGCCCCGGGCCGATCGTCGGCCGCCCGGGATTTCCTCCTCGCAGGGTGATCGTCGGTGGGGGCGCCGTCATCGTGGCTGCGCCCTATTTCTGGTACCCGCCGTATCCCTACGCGTATCCGTATCCCTATGTCGCGCCCGCGTACGGCGGCTCGGCCTACGAGGAAACCCCGCAGTACATCGAGCAGGGCAGCCAGATCCGCTACTACTGCCCCGACTACCAGGACTACTACCCGAACGTGCAGAACTGCCCGTCGCAGTGGATGCAGGTGATCCCCGACACGGGCGCGTACCCCAACTGATTTTCTCCTGATCACCGGGTCGGGTTGCTTCGCTCGCCGGGGTCGGGCTACCATGCGGCGCGGAGGAAGACCATGGCCGAAACCCAGCCGGCGCGCGCACCCGAGTACGTGGGATTCTGGAAGCGCTTCCTCGCCTTCCTGGTGGATTCTGCGGCGGTCAGCCTGGTTTTCTCGCCCGTCATGCTCGCGCTCTACGGCGCGGGATTCTTCGCCAGACTGAACGCCGAGCTCGCGAGCCTGAGCGTGTCCTCCGGCGACCCCTACGCCGACGCGACGCGCGCGCTCGCGATTCTCGACCGTCCCGATTCCGCGATCATGGCCCTGGGCGATATCCGGGTGCAGCTCGCCTTCGCAGTCGCCCTCATCCTTTTCTGGCGCTTTCGCGGAGCCACGCCGGGAAAGATGCTGGTCGGGGCAAGGATCGTCACCGCGGATGGATTGGCGCAGCCCTCGACCGGCAGATTGATCGGGCGTTTCTTCGCCTACTTCGTGTCGATCTTTCCCGCTTGCCTCGGATTCCTCTGGATCGCTTTCGACAGGCGCAAGCAGGGCTGGCATGACAAGATCGCGGGTACGGTGGTGGTGCGTGCACCCGACTAGGGCGCAGCGGGACTCGAACAAAAGGGAGGAAGCATGAGCTGGGGTTTCTGGGCCGTGGTGGGTATCGTCGTGGCGGGGTTCGTGTGGCTGATCTCGATCTACAACGGGCTGGTCGCCCTGCGCAACCGCTTCAAGAACGCTTTCGCGCAGATCGACGTGCAGCTGAAGCGCCGCTACGACCTGATCCCGAACCTCGTCGAGACTGCGAAGGGTTATCTCAAGCACGAGCGCGGCACGCTGGAAGCGGTGATCGCCGCGCGCGCGGGCGCGCAGAGCGCGAACCAGCGCGCCGCCGCGAACCCGGCCGACGCCGAGGCGATGAAGAAGATGATCGCGGCCGAGGCCGGGCTCTCGGGCGCGCTCGGCAAGCTGTTCGCGCTCTCGGAATCCTATCCGGAGCTCAAGGCGAACCAGACCATGATGCAGCTCTCCGAGGAGCTCACCAGCACCGAGAACAAGATCTCCTTCGCGCGCCAGGCGTACAACGACGCGGTGATGGAGTACAACACCGGGATCGAGAGCTTCCCGAACAACTTCGTTGCCGGCTTCGGCGGCTTCAGGGAAGCGACGCTGCTCGAGGCGACGGAGTCTCCGGAGGAAAAGAAGCCCGTCAAGGTGTCGTTCAGCTAGCCCTTCGGCTTTCCCGCGGCGCTGCCATGGATTTCTTCGAGCAGCAGCATCGCGCGCGGCGCAGGACCGGGTGGATTCTTGTCGCCTTCGTGATTGCGGTTGCCGCAATCGTGCTCTCGATCAACGTCGTCGGCGGCTGGATTTTCCTCTGGGCGACGGACCAGCCTTTCTTTCCAGTCGTAAGGGCGCTCGCGGCAGTGCCACACGCCGCCTACTGGGTGACGACCGTCATCGTGCTCGGCGTGATCCTCGCCGGGACGCTGCTGCGGTTGCGTGAGCTATCGGGTGGCGGCGTGGCGGTCGCAGACATGGTTGGGGCGCGGCGGATCGGGCGCGACACGGGCGAGCTCGGAGAGAAGCGCCTGCTCAACGTGGTCGAAGAGATGGCGCTCGCCTCGGGCATCGCCGTGCCGCAGGTGTTCGTGATGGACGGGGAAGGCACGATCAACGCGTTCGCGGCGGGCTATTCCCCCCACGAGGCCGCGATCGTCGTCACCGAGGGAGCGATCGAGCGCCTGGGCCGCGACGAGATCCAGGGCGTGATCGCCCACGAGTTCAGCCATATCCTCAACGGCGACATGCGCCTCAACATACAGCTGCTCGGGGTGATCGCGGGCATCGTGCTCATCGGAGCGGCGGGCGCTGTCCTCATGCGGGGAGGCGGCAGCAGCAGCGACGACCGCAGCGGGCGGCGAGCTTGGGACTTCCGTGTGTTCCTGGTCGGCCTCGTCCTCTGGCTCATCGGCTCGGTGGGCGTGCTCGCCGGGCGCCTCATCAAGGCGGCGGTATCCAGGGAACGCGAGTTCCTCGCGGACGCCTCGGCGGTGCAGTTCACGCGCAACCCGGACGGCATCGGCGGCGCGCTTTACAAGATCTCCCAGCGCGGCAGCGCCATCGTGCAACGCCATGCGGAGGAGCTCTCGCACATGTGCATCGGCGCTCCGGTCGGAGAGTTCCTCGAGATACCCTGGCTGCGAACGCATCCGCCCACCGAGGAGCGCATGGAGCGCCTGCTCGGTCCGCAGGCGGCGCGCCTGCTCAAGGAGCGCGGCGAGCGCGCCGAGGCCGCGCAGGGCAGCCCCGTAGTCGCAGCGTTTTCCAGCCCGCCGTACGCGACCGCGGCCGCTCCGACCGCGGCGGCGCTGGTCGCGAGCATCGGCAGTCCCTCGGCGGCTCACGTTGACCACGCGCGCCAGCTCCTCGAGGAGATCCCACCTGAGGTGCGCGCCGCTTCGGGGAGCGAGGCCGGCGCGAAGGCGGTCGTCGCTGCGTTGCTGCTCGGCGCGGGCGAGGTGCGCACGGCACAGCTCGCCCTGGTCCGGCAGGAGGGCGGCGAGGACCTGGCGGCGCAATGCTCGCGGCTCGCGCAGGCGCTCGCTCCGCTCGGCGCCCGGATGCGCCTTCCGGTGCTGACGCTCGCGCTTCCGTCGCTCAAGCTCCTGCCCGAGGAGACGCGCGACAGCGTGCTCCGTCTGGTCCAGGGTCTGATCGCCGCGGACGGCAAGGTGAGTCTGGGCGAGTTCGTGCTGCAGACGCTGCTGCGCCGCCACCTCGGCCCGCAGGCGAAGGGCGCTCCCCGGGTCAGGCACGGCGACCTGTCTTCGGCAGCGCGCGAGGCGGCGATCGTGCTGTCCCTGTTCGCGCACGCGGGCGGGGGTGGGATGGCGGCGTTCGACAAGGGGATGCAGACGCTCGGGCTCCCGGGCGGCGTGTTCAGCACGACTTCCGAGCTGCGCTTCGACGTCGTCGACGGCGCGCTCACCGAGCTCAAGGCGCTGGCTCCGCTCAGGAAGCCGGCGTTCATCAAGGCCTGCGTGGCGGTGGTGATGGCCGATGATAGACTGACGCTTGCCGAAGGGGAGCTGCTGCGCGCGGTGTGCGCGGCTCTCGATTCTCCCCTGCCGCCGATCCTGGAAACCTCCGAGGCCGCCACATGACCCTCAGACCGCGTCATTCGCACCCATGAGTCTCGCCGGCAAGATCGCGTGGATCACGGGAGGCGGAAGCGGCATCGGGCAGGCCGCGGCGGTGGAGATCGCGCGGGCGGGCGCGAAGGTGGTCGTCACCGGGCGGCGCGCGACCTCGCTCGCGGAAACGCAGGATCTGATCGACCGCTTCGGCGGCTCGGCCGACGCCGAGCCCGTCGACGTCACCGACCGCGACGCGGTCGGGCTTTCGGCGCGGGCGATCCTGCAGCGCCACGGACGGGTCGACATCCTCGTGAACTGCGCCGGCGTCAACATCCCCAAGCGCTTCTTCAAGGACCTCGTCGCGTCGGAGTTCGACCGCGTCGTCGAGGCGAACCTCAACGGCGCGCTCTACTGCACGCTCGCGGTGCTGCCGTCGATGCGCGCGCAGCGCGACGGGCTGGTGATCAACATCGGCTCGTGGTTCGCGCGCTACCAGGGCTACGTCGGCGGCGCCGCGTACAACGCGAGCAAGCAGGCGATCACCGGGCTCACGCACCAGATCAACCTGGAAGAGGGCATGCACGGGATCCGCGGCTGCGTCATCCATCCCGGCGAGACGGTGACCCCGATGCAGCGCGCGCGTCCCAAGCCGCCCTCGCCCGAGGATCAGGCGAGGATGCTGAAGATGGAGGACCTCGGACGCGTGGTGCGCTTCGTCGCCGAGTCGCCGCCGCATGTGTGCGTGAACGAGATCGTGGTCACGCCGACGTGGAACCGGCTCATCCTCGGCGGCGGCGAGATGATGCTGGCGCCGAAGATCGAGTAGGAGGACGCGGTGGGAGGCGTGAGCTACGGGTTTCTCGGAGGCATGCTGATCGGCGCGGCGGCGGTGATTCTGCTCTTCGCCAACGGCCGCATCGCCGGGATCAGTGGCATCGTCGGCGGCCTGCTCGCGCCGCCGTTCTCCGACTCCGCCTGGCGCGCGATGTTCATCGCCGGGATGTGGCTGGGCGCCGTCGCGTTCATCCTCGCGCGGGGCGCGCCGCTCGCGCTCACCGTCCAGGCGTCGCTGCCCGTGATGATCGTTGCCGGGCTCCTCGTCGGCGTGGGCACGCGCATGGGCGGCGGCTGCACCAGCGGCCACGGTGTGTGCGGCATCGCGCGCGGCTCGAAGCGCTCGATCGTCGCGACGCTCGTCTTCGTCGCCACCGCGATGGCCACCGTGTTCGTCGTACGGCACGCCGCATGAGCTCATCCGCGAAACGGCTGCTCGCCGCTCTGGCCGCCGGCTTCGTGTTCGGTCTCGGGCTCGTGGTGTCGGACATGGTGAATCCCGCGCGGGTGATCGGCTTCCTCGACGTCGCGGGGAAGTGGGACGCGACGCTCCTGATGGTGATGATCGGCGCGCTCGCGGTCTCGATCCCTGGGTTCCGCTGGATCTTGAAGCGCCCGCACCCGCTGTTCGGGGACGGGTTCTCGCTGCCGACGAAAACCGACCTCGATCCCCGGCTCATCGGCGGCGCGGCGCTCTTCGGTGTCGGCTGGGGGCTTGCCGGGCTGTGCCCGGGGCCCGCGGTCACCGCGCTGGTGACGCTCGCCGTGCCCTTCTTCGCGTTCTTCGTCGCGATGCTGGCCGGGGCGTTCGCGTACGACCGCCTTGCGAACCGCAAGGCCTGAGCGCAACCGGAGGGACGGCCTTGAAGATCTCGATGAAGCTGAGCGTGATCCTCTCGGCGGTTTTCGCGGCGATCTGCTTCGCGGTCGCGATCACCGGCTTCAGCTCGCTTGGCGAGATCGCGGACTCGGCTCAGCGGTCCGACGGAGAGGGCTTCGTCTGGTTCTGGACTTTTTTGGGCATCGTCGCCACGTTTTTCGGCGCGCTCGGCTTCTGGGTCGTGAAGACCCACAAGGGCGAGGACGGTTAGTCGCGCCATGCTGATCCGCGGCACCTGCCACTGCGGCAACATCTCGTTTTCGCTCACCTGGGAGCCGAGTCCCACCGAGATCCAGGCACGCGCGTGCAGCTGCTCGTTCTGCGCCAAGCACGGCGGCGTGTGGACTTCGTACCCGCGCGGCGCGCTCGAGGTGGCGGTCAGGGATCCCGCGCTCGTGTCGAAGTACGCGCACGGCACGCGCACCGCCGAGTTTCACGTGTGCGCGCGCTGCGGCGTCGTACCGGTCGTCACCAGCCGCATCGACGGACACCTCTATGCGGTGGTCAGCGTGAACG
>Ga0137410_10003663_pt1 | contig 10408 bp, 8 predicted proteins | sample CZODoug1_16funga_FD_108878 | JGI IMG/M metagenome (GOLD analysis project Ga0137410, IMG submission 108878) | Vadose zone soil fungal communities from Angelo Coast Range Reserve, California, USA - CZODoug1_16fungal (Illumina Assembly) | ecosystem: Environmental > Terrestrial > Soil > Vadose zone... | reverse complement strand
TATGCGCGCGTGCGAGGGGAGGTCGGGCGCGCGTTGACCAAGCTGGACAGAGCGTTGCGGGGCTCCCATGGAAAGACTGCGCCCTGAATCCATCAACTCTTTCGAATTCGCCAATGAGTCCATCTCGTGGATCAAAGGCTATGAGAACGAGGCTGCGGTAGACGACGCGTCAAGGCAGATTGTTCGCTACTTCGGCCTTGAGGCGTTCGTGTTCGGCGCCCTGTTCCGCAACGGCGAGCGAGAGCACTACCGGTATCTCGTTGGCTGCAAGCCGGAATGGTGTTTCCTATACAACCAGAGCAAGTGGTACGCCATTGACCCGTTCATCGAGTACGCGCTGCATCACACGAGCCCGGTGCTCGCGTCGGATGTCCCGCTGACCAGCCCCGGCCAGCAGCGGATGATGGCCGCGGCGGCCGAACACGGGTTCCGATCCGGTGTGGTCGTGCCGGCGCACAGCGATTCGTCCGCGCGCGTGGGGGTGCTTTACCTCGGAACGGACCAGGGCCTCACCCATGCCCATCGGAGCTTCATCAGGCACCGTAGCCTGATGCGCGCGTTTGCCATGGAGCTGCTGGAGTGGTGGGACGCGCGACTGCGCGACACTAGTGCGGCGGACCTCGAGCTCGACGACCTCGACGTGGACTTGCTGTACAAGGCGCAGAGCCACGCTACCGTAGAGGAGGCCGCCCGGGAGTTGGGCATCACGTTCACGCGCGTGAAAGCACGCTATCAACGCTTGGCTCAAAAGCTGGAGGCGCCGAGCAAACGATATGCAGTGGAAAGAGCTCTTGCCCTAGGCGTGATCAAGCCGAAACCATGATGCGTGGCCCGACCCTCAAGCTCGCAGGCTTCGCGCTCTGCCTGGGCATGCCGCTCCTCACGCCCCTGGGCGTTCGGGCGGGATCGCCGTGGCTCGCGGCAATCGTCGTGTTCGGCCTGTTTCCGATTCTCGGTCTTCTGGTCGGCGAGGATCATTCCTTGCCCAAAATAGGGCTACGGAGGTCCCGCGCTCTCGTCGCCTATTTGGACAATTTGCCCCGGATCTACGCAGCAGTGTGGGTTGGAACCCTGGCATGGTCGGCTGACTACGCTGCCCGATCCGATCTGAGTGCGGAGACTATGGCCGGGTTTATCGTGAGCGTAGGCATCGGGAGCGCGGTGGCTTTGCCCACGGCACATGAATTGCTGCACCGACGGTCCGGATTCGATGGGCAGCTTGCGCGGCTCATGACGGCGTTGTGCTGCTACGGCCACATGGCGGTAGAGCACTTCCATCACCACGCCACGGTTGGCGAGCCGGAGTCTGGTGCAACGGCGCGGCGTGGAATGTCGGTGTACCGGTTCGCGGTTTCAGATTTTCTGCATGGGCTAAGGGACGCGTGGAGCGTCGAGCGATCGCGGCTGCGGCGATCCGGGAAGTCTTGGTGGCACAACCAAGTCGTTCAGGGTTATTCGCTGTCGCTTGGTCTGTTTGCGGCGTTCCTTGGAATGTGGGGTAGCGTAGGGGGCATCCTCTTCCTCGGCCAGGCCGTGTTCGCCGTCTTCGTTTTCGAGGTCATCACGTACCTGCACCACTACGGCCTCATGCGGAACGAAGGTGAGGAGGCAGGACCGCAACACGCCTGGGCACATCACTGCTGGATAACAAACTGCCTCACGTTCAACAATACGTTCCACAGCGACCATCATCTGCGCCCTCGGATCCCCTACTACGAGCTGCACGCCATGCACGGCGCACCCAGGCTGCCGGCGAGCTACTTCACTATGTTCTGCGTAGCGCTCGTGCCTCCCCTTTGGTTCATGCTGATCGACCCGCGGCTCGACGCGCTTGCCCAGGTGCTGAGCAGTCCCAGTTCCGAGTTGCCGGAGTGGCTGCGCGCGGAGCGGTGTCGCTAAGGCCTCTTTTTTACGTTTGGGTCGCGAGCCAGCGCACACGCAGTGCGTCGCGGCTACGTACGGCATACCGTTCTACTACTGGGTGAACCCCATTTCTTTAAGGAACCGCGACGGTTGCTTCGCATAGCCTCTGTATTTTCCTGCCCAAGAAAGAGTAAGTTGTTCTTTCGCTCGGGTTATTGCCACAAAACAGTTGCGGCGTTCCTCTTCCATCTCGGCGGACTGGTCTCCCACTTGTCTTGCTTGGAAGGAAGGTAGGGTGTCTTCGGCTAGGCCGACCAGATAAACAAAGTCGAACTCTCGTCCCTTGGCTGCATGTATCGTCATCAACGCTACCGCATTCTTTGGTGGCGTAGGCTCTTTCGACCGCAGCTCAAGTTCCTGCAGAAACTGATCTAGTGTGCAGCTTGACCCGACGTGACGACCGATGTCTCTCGAGATCTCTTTCCACGCGGCGAGATCCTCCAACAGGTCGTCCGTGGCGCTGCCCTGAGCGGATTGCTGGTCAGCGTCTGTGATCATTTGTTCTGCGAGTTGGCGGAAGCCTGTGATGTCGCCGAGAACAACTCGGGCTGTGTTTAGCAACATGGTGTTCGAGCCAGCGGTAGTGCCAGCAGCAGCCATCTCTAGCCACTCTTCCAGATATGACCGGCCAGACGCCTCGGCGCGAGCAACGACCTGTTCTTGTGGCAGTTCAACGCTAGCCAGCCGATTGTAGGACTCGATTAACAGTGGAAGATTGCGCTTATCGAGCGGGCGGATTGCTTGTTTAAGAAATGCGGCGAGCCACCGAAAATTCGGCGACAGAAATTCGTCACGGCGACGGAGAATGACGGCGGGTACAGTTCTTGCGATGAGCTGCTCGCAAATTTTCTCTATGAGAGCGCGCGTTCTGGCTAGGACGGCCACCTTGGGTCGTTCACCAACTGGTCGTTTTTTGATGTCCTCCGCTACGCCAGCAATCTCCTGTTGGTCATCAGTAAAGTGAAGCAACCGGATATGTTGATCTTGCGGCAGTATCAAATGTTTCTTCCCCGCTACTAGCGGCTTCTTGGCTGTGGTCCGATTGGCGTTGTATGCGACCAGGCGATTCGCCGCTTCGACAATTGCTGGAGGACAGCGCCAGTTTTCCGTCAGCTGAATAACTTCGGCCTTGTAGTCTGTGCTAAATCTCTGAATCTGACGGAAGCTCGCCCCGTTCCATTGGTAAATGATTTGATCGTCGTCCGCCACGGCAAACAGATTCTTGAATGTGTCGCCGCCCATAGCCTTTATGAGGCGGTATTGGCCATCTGTAGTGTCCTGGAACTCATCGAGCAACCAATAATGGTATATACGGCGCACCAGCTGCCCAATCGTTGGATATTGCGCGAAGAGCGCGTGCGCTTCAAAGATCAAGGAATTGAAATCAAGCGCATTCTCCTTGCGCAACTGGGCTTCATAGATCGCGTATACCTTCGCGATATGTTCCGCCTCGGAATGCCTTCCGAGTCCTTGTGCAGAGGAGGCCGGATCAACGAGACGTACCTTCAACTTGTCGATAATTGGAAGAAATCGCACATCACTGACAGAAACAGGTTGGCCCTGACCTGCCGCTTCGCGCAGACCATCCTCTAGTAGAAGTTGTCGGTCGCGGTCTTGACCGAAGATAGCGAAGTCGGGCTGCAAGCCCCGGTGTATCCCGTGTTGGCGCAAGATCTGAGCACAGAAACTGTGGAACGTTCCAATTGACGTTCTCTCCTCTTGGCCGGGCACGAACGTTTGTACACGCGTTAGCATTTCGCGTGCGGCCTTGTCTGTAAAAGTCAGTGCCAATACCTTAAAGCTTTGTTTTGGAGATTCGTCTAGGAGCCTCGCGATTCGACACGTCAACACCTGAGTTTTGCCCGAGCCAGGTCCAGCCAGGACTAAGACGGCGCCGTCGCCCCATTTGACCGCGTCCTGCTGGATAGCAATCAACTTGCTCAATGCTTCCGAGAAAGCGCCAGTAGTCATGTCAGGGCCGGTAATTCGTTGATTACTTCATGGTATGCAGCGGGAAGCTTGGCCGCGACAGTCGCGTCAGCAATGACACGACCAGCCAAGAGCGACGCATACCTGGTTTTCTCATTGCCCAACTTCCTGATCAATTCTGGAACCGGAACCGTAGCGGCTGTCGCATCACCAAGAGTGACGAGGATTTGCCTCAAGTCGGCTTCTAGACCATTTGCAATCAATTCGTGTTCTAGATTCTGGGTCTTCAGTTGTCGACAGCGAAGCTTCACCTCATTCGCGTCGAAGCCTCTGTCAGCAATACGCACGACATAGCCGTCACCAGCGTGGTCCTTGTCAAAAACAGCGACCCACGGATAGCCTAACGCTCTTGCAAGGCTTGCGAACACAGGGGGATCGCCGTTATTTACCGCGTCGATGACGGAAATCCCGCTAGTGTCCAGAGCTAGATTGGATGCCTGACATAACGCTTGGAAGAGTAGATAGTCGCTGTGGCCTTCAAGTAACACCCATTTGCGAGCGAAGAATATCTCGCCTCGAATTCGCTTGGCAAATGTTTCGAGCGATCGTAAGTCGTCGTCGGCAACAAAGAGCGCGGATTCACCTCGAAGTTGTACCAAGGCGGCGGTAGCTTGCGGGCGCGCTGCGTGCTGGCCGTAAGACGTTAGCAACTCGCGGAACGTGTTCTCCTCGAGGGCACCTTGCACTGTTAGCGTGTTGGATCCGCTGTCCAAAGCGAGCTTCGGAGAGTGCTTCTGTACGACTGGCACAATCGCGGGATTAGCTGGCACCACCACTGAGAACGTATCTCGCAGCCATCGAACCGTTGTGCCCGAATTGTCCAGCCGTACGACGCGAAGTGAACGGAAAGGCACCCTCTGCACGAAATAAGGTGAATGCGAGGTAAGTACCTTCTGTCCTGGAAGTGCCTTGACGTGATCCCACAACGCCCGGGCTGCCTGCGGATGCAGATGCGCCTCCGGTTCCTCTAACGCGAGAACCGGCGTGCTGTGCGCCTCGTACAGTTCGCCGAGCAGATGAGTGATGAACGCGCCAAACAGGAATAGTACTGATAGGCTTTGCAGCCCTTGTCCGTGATGTCCCAGTGGGAGCCACGCCATCGCAGTTTCGTTTCGGGCTATCACCTCGGCCTTGGATAGGAGGTCCCACGGTTTAAGGGGCAACAGTCGTATGTCAGCGCCACCAGTAGCGCTGGCGGAGGCCACCTTCGTCATACCACCGAGAGTCTTGGATATGTCCTCCAGCATGGGATCTGCCTTCAGCAGCCTCTTGTTAACTGCACTTAGTACTTTGATCATTCTTTTTTCAACCTTCGGAGGGATCTCAACTGCCTTGAGTAGGCGTCCCCAGAACTGAGATCTCGGCGAAAATTCGTCTTCCGCATCTCGTAAGGCACCGAGATAGAACACCGGTAGGTATTGCCAGAAGCGATCGAGATTTGTTTGCCTTGCCGCCTTGCCGGCTAGTGGTTGCCGAGCAGTATTTAGCCATTGCCACGTTGGTACGAATTTGCCCTCCACGGCATCCCAGGAACATGTCACCTGAAGATTGATCGACTGTTTTCCGGAAACCGGGTCGAGATAAAGAACATTTTCGAGATCCTGGACCAATTCATCGGGCCACTCGCCTGGGGTGCTCTCCGCTGTCTCGATGTGAATCGAGACCGGCGGTTCTGTTTTGGGATCGGAGGCCTCACTCGGGAGATGAACGTCGTACTCCAGAAACCCCGTGCCCTTCATTCCCCAACGTCTCGTCAAAGCGATGCGAAGGGCCTCAATCACTGCTGTCTTGCCAGCGTTATTGGCTCCAATGAAGACCGTGATGTCGTCTAGAGCTATCTCAGCGCTCTTGATCGAGCGAAAATTGCTGATTCGGAGCTTGGTGATCTTCATTTGTTCACGCGGATGCCACGTCGGACTGGTTCAGTTCGGAAATGCCGGCAAGACATGCGCTTTGTCACGGGCACGCAGAAAGGCATCACGTAAGGTTAGTACATTGAGATAGCCCATCAACGAATCGGAGCCGAGCTCTAGTCGCGTGCTTCTCGCCCAAAGGAGAGTGTGGCCGGCAACTATGTCCGCTACGGTGAAGGATGCTCCAACCAGGTAAGCGCGATCTCCCAACCCGGCGGCCAGAATCTTTATCGCGGCGTCGAACTCCCAAGCGGCACAATCGATCACGGCGGGGAGACGGCGTTCCTTGGGAAGTGCAAACCGATGTTTGGAGATCGTCCACAGCACCGCGTCTAGTTCTGTGAGAACGAAGCTGATCCACTTGTAGCAGTCGGTGCGTTCAGCGGTCCCGACGGGCGGCACTAAGCGGCTTGCAGGGAACTTTTCGGCCAGGTGCATACATATCGCGGCCGACTCGGTGACGATGAGCCCGCCGTCGTCTAGGACGGGGACCTTTCCTCCAGGATTTATTTTCAGGAATGAGGGCTTGCGTCCCTCGCCGTGCATGACGTCGACCTCGACGTAATCATACTCCGCGCCGACTTCTTCGAGCGCCCACAACGCCCGAAGCGTCCTGCCGTTCCGGTAGCCGTAAAGCTTCATTGTTCGATCAAACCGTGGCTGGCTCTACGTGGAGTTGCCGGGCAGCTTGAAGAAGCGAATCGCCGTCGAGGCGCCGGAGGTCAACCTTCGCTGCTTCCCCGATCATAGGATAGTTCTTGCGGATCGAGTGCCCGTATGCCGGATCGTAATGCGCCTCCATGAGTCGCCGGAACAATTCGGGCATGCGACGTTCTTTTGCCAAGCTCTCCCAATGTGCGAATTCCTCGCCGCCGACGAGCGGGCGCAAGGGACGTAGCCGCTCAAGCAGAGCGTCAGGATCGTGCTCAAAGTGGGCGTAATCCTCCCGCCAAAGCTGCACCCGCTCGCTCATCGGCGCGCTGACGGCAAAGACTCGTGCGTCGCGCATGGATTCGAGCAGGGCGGCCGGTAACTGAATCGCTCCGATCTTCTTGCTTTCTGATTCAACCCACACGGGTTTCTCCGGATCGAATCGCCGAAGCGCGTCGATGAGCTGGGACTCGAACCATTTTTGCGTGGGCTGCCCCAAATCGGGGATGTCCCCGATGAGCGAGCCGCGATGCCTGGCCAACGCTTCGAGGTCGAGTACTTGGGCCCCCACCGTCGCGAGTGCCGAAAGCAGCCGAGTCTTGCCGCAACCCGTAGGGCCGCACAGCACGTGGTAGCGGAATGTACGGGGGAGTTCTGTCAACTGATCTCTGACCCACGCCCGGTACGCCTTCCAGCCGCCCGGCAGGCGATCCACACGGTATCCGATGGTGGAGAGCGCGTCGAACCACAGCTTGCTGCGTTTGCCGCCGCGAAAGCAGTAAACGAGCATCCGTGCGTCCTTGGGGAGGCTTGCGACCAGATCGTCTATCGCATGCGAAATGTTCCTGAGCGCGTAGGAAACTCCGATCAGGTAGGCGCGATGTTTGTCAGTGCGATGAGTCGTGCCTACTTCTGCGTACTCCTCGTTGTCCACGACGGGCAGGTTCACCGCGCAGGGAACATGGTCCTCGGTGTACTCCCGCTGACTGCGGGCGTCGATCACGAGCGCGTAGTCACCATTGAGGGCGTTCGCCAGCATCGACGAAAACAACGGTTCAGGCGGGGTTGCAGCGTTTTCCATACCTTTCGGTATCACAAACTTTTAGAAATTGCAATATCCGAAATCGGCGATTTCGGATAATGACGACCGTATTTTGCGCGCCTAAGCTTTCCGTGCGCGCTGCTGGAATCGATCGTCAGCTGGCGCCATCGAGACAATCCTACCAGGGGAATCGACATGGCAACTCACAAACCTAGCTACTCACGACATGGGCTCAGCCGCTTCGTTCGGAGATTGGAGTTCATGTGGAGCACGCTTACGCTGGCCTTGTTGTCGCTGCCGGCTTACGCCGACGATCCGATCACGCGCCTGCTGTTCAAAGCCGTCGATCTGCTCACCAATCAGTGGGCAGTCGCGTCCGCGGTCATCACGATTGCAGCAATCGGCTACCGGATGAAGTACGGAATGATGGACAAGCGCAAGGCCCTGGTGTCGATCATCGGGATCGTCATAGTTTTCGGGGCAGTCCTGATCGTCGACGAAATCCGGACTTGATCGGTGGACCGCGAAGACCCGCTGTACCAAGGCATGACGCGCGACGCGATGGTTCTCGGCGTCACGCTCGACTGCTTCATCCTCGAGGTGGTCGTGTGGTCTATCGCGTTCCTCGTGAGCCGCTCCCTGTGGGTGTTGGCGGGTGCCGCCCTGTTACACGTACTTTGCTATTGGAAGTGTCTGGACGACCCCGACTACTTCGGCATCTGGTGGACCGGCTTCGCGCTGACTGGCAAGGGCGCGAACAGAAAAATGTGGGGCGGCACGAGCTATGATCCTGACTAAGCTCGGGCTCGATTTTGCCCAGACCGCTCCCGCCGGCAGTGAGGCGAAGAAGAAGGAGCAGCGCCTGCGGCGCTTCATTCCGTATATCGCCCACTACGATGCCGAAACGCTGCTCACGGAAGACGACCAGCTTATTCAGATCATCAGGCTGGAAGGCCTCGCATTCCAGACCCGCGACGAAGAAGACCTGAGGCGCCAGAAGCGCTTTCGCAACCGCCTCGTGCGCTCGATCGCCAAGAGCGACTTCGGAGTGACGGTGCATGTCATCCGGCGCAAGCATTTCGAGTACCCGGAGGGCACGTTCCCCAACCGGTTCTGCGCCGAGTTGGACGCCGCCTGGCGGCGGAAGCATGAGCGGAGCGAGCAATACGTAAACGATATCTACGTCTCGCTCGTGAAGTTCCCCTACAAGTCGGGCGTTCTAGTAGGTGCGAAGGATCGCGTCGTCTATCTGAGCCACAAGCGTCAGCGCGAAAAGCTCGACTACTGGCGCAAGCGCTGTGCGCAGGAGTTGCGGGACGTGGCGCAGCGCGTGCTGCAGACGCTTGGCGGCTACGAGCCGAAGCTGCTTTGCATGTATCGCAAGAACGAGGAATGGTATTCGCAGCCCTTGGGCTTCCTCAATTACCTGGTGAATTGGGAGGACGCCGACGTTCGCGTGCCGCGCATGCCGATCCGGGACTACCTCGGCAGGAACCGTCCGATCTTCGGGACCGAGACGATGGAAATGCGCGGCTGGACGAGGAGCCAATTGGGGGCATTCCTGAGTGTGAAGGAGTACCCCGATATGACTGATTGCGACATGCTTGACCGGTTCCTCAACCTGCCGGTCGAGGTGGTCATCACGCAGTCCTACCATTTCGAGGACCGACCTACTTCGACCAAGGAAATCGAGGTTCAGCAGAAGCGCTTGGACCAATCGGAGGACAAGGCGGAGGACCAGATCGACGATCTAACCGACGCGATGAGCGACGTGGCCTCGGGCCGCGTCGCGATGGGCTGGCATCACCTGTCGGTGCTGGTGAAGGCGGCCGACAATCAGCTCGCGTCGCTGGACCGCGCGCTGGTGGCGGTCGAGGACTGCTTCATCGACCTCAACATCCAGGCCACGCGTGAGACGCTGAATCTCGAAGCCTGCTTTTGGGCGCAGTTGCCGGGGAATTTTCAGTACGTGGCGCGCAAGCGCCGCATCTCGACCACGAACCTCGCGGGGTTCGCGAGCCTGCACAACTTCTCGCGCGGCAGGCCTGACGGCAACTGGTGGGGCAGGGCGATCACCGTCCTGGAGACGGAGAGCAAGACGCCGTATTTCCTGAACTTCCACTCCGGGAGCGGGCCGTATCCGCCCGGCCATGTGCTCGTGGCCGCGCCGACAGGCAGAGGGAAATCGACCCTCCTCAACCTGCTCCTCGCGCAGGCCCAGCGGGTCAATCCGAGGATCTTCTACTTCGACGACAAGAACGGCGGCGAAATCTTCGCGCGCGCATGCGGCGCCGCCGTTACCGACGTCGCCCTGGGCGAACCGAGCGGGTTCAATCCCCTGGCGCTGCCGGACAGCCCTGCCAACCGCGCCTTTCTGTCGCAGTGGCTGGAGAACCGCCTCGCGGCGGGCGGCGACCCGCTCGACGCGGACGACCGGCAAATCATTCAAACGGCGATTGACGGCATCTACCGGCACGCGCCGTCCGATCGAAGCCTGATCGAGATCGCAAGCTACTTCGGCCTCGGACGCGAAGGGAGCCTGCGCAGCCGTCTTGCCGCCTGGCTGGCCGGAGGGAAGTACGCCGGCCTGTTCGACAACGACGAGGACCGCTTCAAGCTCGACGCGCGCTTCTGCTACTTCAATACCACCCGGATCATCCAGGACGAAGTCGCGCTGCTCGCGGTGCTGGAGTACGTCTTTCACCGGATCGACCTCGTGATGGACGGCGAGCCCTTCATCATCGTGCTGGAGGAGGGTTGGAAGCTGCGGCGCAGCCCGTACTTCCGCGCCCGCATCGACGACTGGCTGATGACGATCCGGAAGAAGAACGGCGTGGTGATTTTCATCACGCCCGACATCGGCCTGTCCTACGACGAGAATTCCGACAGC
>Ga0137410_10003662_pt1 | contig 10408 bp, 7 predicted proteins | sample CZODoug1_16funga_FD_108878 | JGI IMG/M metagenome (GOLD analysis project Ga0137410, IMG submission 108878) | Vadose zone soil fungal communities from Angelo Coast Range Reserve, California, USA - CZODoug1_16fungal (Illumina Assembly) | ecosystem: Environmental > Terrestrial > Soil > Vadose zone... | reverse complement strand
GGTGATCCATTGACAACGCGCAGCTTGAACATCCCTTTGTCGGCCAGGGTGTGGTCGTCCGTCAGTTTATTGCCCTGGATACTGACTCCCGCGGTGGTCGAACCGATGATCAGGTAAGTATAGGAAGTGCCGGCGACGAAGGGCTCGGTGGGGCTATCCAGCAGATTGGTGCCCGAGAGGTTGATCTTCAGATCGTGGTTGATGGCGGTGACATTGGCAAAGGCCGTGGGCACGCCGTAGGCGATGCTGCTGAATATGCTCTTGTTGTCGATGAGCATTTCGAGGGGCTGTTGTTCGTCCGGGGCCAGATGGACGACGCGCATTTCGGTGGTCTTGGAGGACGAGGAGGAGGTTCCACAGGCCACGGAAATCAGCATGACGCCCAGAGCCATCGCACCCAACGCCGCCATGCCTAACGTTTTGGTACCCGCGCCGAACGGAATCCACTTTGACAATCGGTTCACTCTTAACTCCTCAGTGTGTAAGCATAAAGGACTTTTGGGGCTTCTGGCACATAGATGCGTAATTTTCCTCCGGCGTTGACTGGGCGTTCATCCGGGCGGCTTCTCCTCCGGAAGCAAGAAAAATGCGGGGTCGGATCGCAAATTCAACGCAAAGCTGCGTTGCCGCAGGGTGCTCTGGGCTTTAGAATCAAAAGGCGGTACTTTCCGGCAATCCACCTGTGAGGCTCTTTGTCACGCAAAATGGCCATTTATCCCGGATCGTTCGATCCTCCGACCAAGGGGCATCTGGACCTGATCGCACGTGGCAGTCGGATTTTTGACGAACTGGTGGTCGCCATCCTGCGCAATCCGGAGAAGACGCCGCTGTTTTCCGTGGAAGAGCGCAAGGAAATGATCGAGTTGCTGACTTCGGGGTACAAGAACGTGCGCGTGGATACCTTCGAGGGCTTGACTGTCGACTATGCCACCCGGGTGCGGGCGACGGCGGTTTTGCGGGGGATTCGCGCGATCAGCGACTACGAGTATGAGCTGCAAATGGCGCTGATGAATCGCAAACTGCAACCTAGCCTGGAGACGGTGTTCATGATGCCGGCAGAACATTATTCCTATGTGAGCTCGCGGCTGGTGCGCGAAATTGCCGCCATGGGCGGACCCGTTGGCGCGTTGGTTCCGGGATTAATTGAGCAACGCCTGCGCGCAAAGTTCGGCGCCGCAAAAAGATCCAAAGCGCCTGCTGCAAGCAGCAAGCGCGGAAGAAAGAGGAACCTGCAATCATGAGCCCTACCTTTACGAGTGCGACTACGGAAGCACCTGCCATTCAACTGACCGGGCGCATTCAGCGCATCGAGGTCTCTGCCACCATGGCCGTCGTTGCCGAAGCTGACAAGTTGGCGCAGCAAGGTATCGATGTGGTTTATTTTGGCGCTGGCGAGCCGCACTTTACGACACCGCAGCACGTGAAAGATGCGGCGATTGCCGCAATTCAGGGCGACTTCAGCAAGTACACGGCGGTAGGCGGGACGATTGAATTGCGTGACGCAATTATCCAGCGGCACGCAGCGGATTTTCGCTCCGGATACCGGCGCGAGGAGTGCATTGCCAATGTCGGCGGGAAGCACGCGATTTTTAATGCTGTGTCGGTGCTTGTCGATCACGGCGACGATGTGATTTTGCCGGTGCCTTATTGGGTGTCGTTTAAGGACATTATTCGTTATGCGGGTGGGAATCCCGTTTTGCTTGTTGCTGACGAGAAGGAGAATTTCCGCGTTACGGCGGCGATGGTGGAGAAGCTGATTACGCCGCGGACGAAGATGATTATTTTGAATTCGCCATCGAATCCTTCTGGCGCGGTGATGTCGCCCGAGGATCAGACGGCGATCGCGCGGCTGGCCTCGGAGCGGGGGATTTGGCTGCTCTCCGACGAGTGTTACGTGTACCTCAACTACACGGGCAGGGAATTTTCGGTGGGATCGTTGCAGGAGTACCGTGAGCGGCTGCTGGTGATTGGCTCGCTTTCGAAAACCTATGCCATGACAGGATGGCGCTTGGGGTACGCTTTGGGACCCGCGCCGGTGATCGCTGCAATGAACAAGCTGCAGAGCCAGTGCACGTCGAACCCGACGTCCATTGTGCAGAAGGCTGCGGTTGCGGCGCTGAAAGGTCCGCAGGACTGCGTGGCTGAAATGCGGGCTGAGTACATTCGGCTGCGCGACCACTGCGTGACCGGGTTGCGTTCCATTCCAGGCATTACCTGCACGATGCCGGAGGGCGCGTTCTACGCTTATCCGAACATTTCCGCTTTCGTTGGACGCGGCGGGACGAAGTCGGCTTCCGACGTGGCGGGCAAACTGCTGCGCGAGGCTCACGTGGCTACGGTTCCGGGCGAGGGATTCGGTACCAAGGAACATATTCGGGTTTCGTATGCTACCTCGGTCAAGGAACTCGATCGCGGCCTCGATCGCATGCGCAAGTTTTTCGCGGCTTTGTAACAGACCCACCGAGCGCCACCGCGCATCTACGCGGTGGCTCGTTTGACTTCCTAATATGGAAAAGGTCTACCCGCTCCTCATGACTCCTGAGTTCGACCCCCGCCCGTGGGGGACTCTCGACCTGAGCCCCATCTATCCCAACCAGCTTTGCAGAGAGAAGATTGGCGAGGCTTGGCTGACTGGCGACCACTGTAAGATCGCGAACGGTCCGCTTGCCGGGCAGCGGCTCGATGAGGTGAGCCGGAGGTTTGGCCGCGAGCTGGTGGGAGAGGCCGCTCCCGATGCGCACCGGTTCCCGTTACTCCTCAAATTTCTCTTTCCGCACGAAAAGCTTTCTGTGCAAGTGCATCCGGATGACGTGGTGGCTCAGCAAGCGGGTGAGCCGTGGGGTAAAACCGAGTGCTGGTATTTTGCGCACACCCAACCGGGTGCGCAAATTGGGCTAGGATTGAAGAACGGCGTGACCCGCGAGCAATTCGCGCAGGCGGTCGAGGAAAATCGAGCGGAAGAGCTGCTGAACTTCGTTGACGTTCATGCTGGGGATATGATTTACGTTGGCGCGGGAACGGTGCATACCCTGGGGCCGGGTTCGATTTTGATTGAGACGCAACAGCAATCCGACGCGACCTATCGCTTGTACGACTACGGGCGCCAGCGCGAACTGCATCTGGAACGTGGATTGGCGGCAATCAAGACCGACGCCGTGGCGGGCAAGGTTTCGGCGGCTCCTCTGTCTCCTTTGGCTGGTGGAGAAGGCGCGCGGCTTGTGCTGGCTCCTTATTTTGCAGTGAACAAGTACACACTGTCGCGCGCACACGCGTTCACAACTAGCGATCCGGGAGGGGCCGACTCGGTGCAAATCCTAGTGGCGGTGGAAGGAAGCGCTGCCGTAAAGTGCGACGGCCACCCACTCTTGGACTTTACGAAAGGAGACGCTGTGGTGGTCCCCGCGAGTGCAAAGACTTTTCGTGTGGAGCCCAAGGGGCGCGTTGAGTTTCTGGTCTCCCGGGTGCCGGAGCGGGTTTTGCGCGACCCGGTGACGCAGTGATGCTTTCGAGTGGGTCTTGTGGGATTTCCCTGTGAAGAACATAAAACACTTCTATCCCGTAATTCTGGCCGGAGGCCGCGGTACGCGGTTCTGGCCGCTGAGCCGCCGCAAGCGCGCCAAGCAACTGCTGGCGCTGGACGGCACTCATACGATGATTCAGCAAACCGTGGCGCGCCTGGCGCCGCTGGCGAATGCGAAAGGCTTTTGGATCGTCACGAACAGCGATCTTCGGCCAGCAATCACAAAACAGCTCCCCAAACTTCTCGCCAAGCAAATTCTGGCTGAGCCTGTAGGACGGAACACTGCGCCGGCCATCGGGTTGGCGGCGTATCTCCTGTTGCGGCAGGACCCGGATGCCGTGCTTGGCCTCTTCCCTTCCGACCACGTGATTGCGGACGAGAGGACGTTTCGCGAAACGCTGAAGAACGGTATTGCGCTCGCGGCCGCAGGCGAAAACGTTGTCGTTCTTGGAGTGCGGCCTACGCGGCCCGAGACGGGATATGGATACATTGAAGTCGGAGCTCCGGCAAACTCTCAAGCGCTCCGGGTGCGCCGATTCACAGAGAAGCCTGATGCCGTGAGAGCTTCCGAGTTCCTGGAAGCTGGCAACTACTTGTGGAACAGCGGAATGTTTTTGTGGAGGGCTCAGACGCTCACTCGGGCGCTCGAGGAGCATCTCCCGAGAACCGCTGCGTTGCTGGCGGAGATTGCGGCCGCTTTTGGGACACGGAAATTTTTCAGCACGTTCAAGAAGCTTTATCCCAAGTGCGAAAATATCAGCGTTGACTATGCCATTCTGGAGCCGCGCTCGGCGAAGGGCGAGACCGCGTCGAATATTTATTGCGTGCCGGCCGATTTCGGCTGGAATGATTTGGGCTCGTGGACTGCGCTTTACGAGCATCGCACTGCGAAGAATTCTGCCGACGGTGCGAACCTTGTGGTGGCCGACAAGAGCTTCGCCCTGAACGCCTCCGGAAACTACATTCATGCGCCTGGTAAGTTTGTTGCGACTGTTGGCGTGAGCGGGCTCGTTGTGGTGGAGACGGAGGACGCTTTGCTGATTACTACGCTCGAGCATGCCCAGGATGTTGGCAAGGTTGTGAAGTATCTGGACGACAAGAAGCTCCTTGAGCTGACGTAGGCACCGAGGTTCCGAAAACTTCTATGCGCGAGATTAAGTTTGGAACCGACGGTTGGCGCGGCTTTATCGCGGACGACTTTACGTTCGAAAATGTCCGCCGCGTTTCTGGAGCGATCGCCAGTTATGTCCTGAAGCACGAGAATGCGGCGAAGGGTGTGGTGGTCGGGTACGACACCAGATTCCTGTCCCGCCAGTTTGCCGACGCTGCCAGCGAAGTTCTTGCCGCCGCGGGCATCCCGGTGAAACTGGCGAACGACTATGTTCCTACTCCTGCTGTCTCGCTGCATGTTAAGCAGTCGGGGGCGGCCGGGGGCGTGATGATTACCTCCAGTCATAATCCCTGGAATTGGAACGGAGTCAAGTTTAAGGCGAATTTTGGGGGCTCTGCTACACCCGCTATCATGAAGATTATTGAGCAAGAGCTGCGCTCGGGCGCGACACCTCAGGGGGCCCGCGCTGCCATCGAGGAGATCAATCTCACCGATCCATACATCGACGCCGTTTGCAGGTTCGCGGGTACGGCCAACGTCGCTCGCGGGGGGTTTAGGTTCGCGATTGATTCCATGCATGGTTCCGGGCGCGGGATTCTGGCCAGGATCTTTAGCGAAGCCGGCGTTCCCTTCACCGCCATTCGCCAGGAGGTGAATCCGCTTTTCCCCGGGATCAATCCCGAGCCCATCCTACCCCATGTGGCTCTGCTGCAAGAAACTGTGGTCCGCGAGAAATGCAATGCGGGCCTGGCGACGGATGGAGACGCTGACCGCATCGGTGCCGTCGACGAGCACGGCGCCTTCGTGGACTCGCACAAGATCATTTGCGTTCTGCTGCGCTGGCTTCTCGAGCGCCGCGACTGGCCGGGAGCGGTGGTCCGCGCATTCAATACCACGAAGATGATTGACCGGATCGCGGCGGCGCATGGCCGTAAACTCATTGAGTGCTCCATCGGCTTTAAATATATTGCCGACCTGATGATGGAACAGGAAATCCTGATCGGCGGCGAAGAATCCGGCGGCATAGGGTACTCGCGCTACCTCCCCGAGCGCGATGGCGTTCTCAACTGCCTGCTGCTGGCAAATGTGATGGCCGAGGAAGGCAAGACTTTGGGCGAACTTGTCGCCAGCCTGCAGAGGGATTTCGGCGAGCACCAATACGGGCGGCGGGACATGCACATCTCCGATGAGGTCAAACAAAGCGCGATCGGCCGCGCCAGTGCTGCCGGCACCACCTGGCTTGGCCCTTACAAGATCCTGCGCAAGGAAAACATGGATGGGATCAAGTTTTTCCTGGACGTTCCGGAAAGTGACCCAAGAGCTGCCGAGCCGTGGGTGCTGTTTCGGGCTTCCGGCACGGAACTGTTGTTGCGGGTTTACTCCGAAGCGGCCTCGCCGCAGCTTGTAGCGGACATTCTGGCCGCCGCGGAGACCTTCGTGCAGTGCCCGTAACCGGGGGGCCATTGAACTTCTGGGAGCGGTCTGGGGTCGCATTTTTGCTCGCGGCAAGCGACAATGGAAGAGCCGCTTCATGGATGCAGCGCCCAATTCGCCCGATTCGGCAGAAGCCCGCCGGTACAACCAAATCAAGCGCTGGCTTGGCTTTGCTGACCTTGCCACGGGTTTTGTCTTTCTGGTCGTCCTGCTGGTAACGGGATGGAGTTCACGGCTGCGCGACCTTGCTCTCGGCCCCGGCGAGCACCGCAATTATTATTTCGCGATTGCGCTCTACGTTTTTTCGCTTCTCGCGATTAGCAAAGTCGTGGGCTTCGGGCTGGAGTTCTTTGCTTTTCGCCTGGAACGCCGATACCACCTCTCCGACCAGTCCTTGCGCGCGTGGCTGTGGGACGAGACCAAAACGCTTCTGCTTAGTTTTGCCCTGGCGACAATCGTCGTTGAACTTGTGTACTGGACGATTCGGTTTGCGCCCCAGAGCTGGTGGCTGATCGCGTGGGTGATTTTCCTTGCGCTGTTTGTATTGATGGCGCAGATAGCGCCGGTCGTTCTGTTTCCCATTTTCTATAAATTCTCGCCATTGGATAACGACGAGCTGAAGAGGCGGCTGGTCAAGCTGGGGGAACGGGCAGGCACGCCGATTCGCGGCGTATACGAGTGGAAGCTTTCCGAGACGACGAAAAAGGCTAATGCGGCTCTTACCGGGCTGGGCGCCACACGCCGCATTATTCTTGCCGACACGCTTCTGCAGAATTACAGCGCGGATGAGATTGAAGCCGTGCTGGCACACGAACTGGGACACCATGTGCACCGGCATATCCTAAAGAGCATTGGCGCGCAGGCTGCGGTCACTTTTGCGGGATTCTGGCTCGCCTCGGAAGTTCTGCAATACGCGGTGGACAATGCGCGATGGTTCGAAGGACTATCTGATTTCGCGACGCTGCCGCTGCTCATCCTCGTTTTCGGCGGGCTTTCGGTTTTGTTGATGCCGGTACTCAATGCGTATTCCCGCTTCAACGAGCGCCAGGCTGATCGTTACTGCTTTCAATCGGTTCGTTCCGTCGAGCCGTTCGTTACGGCGATGAATAAGCTGGCAGAGCAGAATCTGGCCGAACGGCAGCCCTCAAAGTGGGTGGAGCGCCTGTTCCATTCTCATCCTTCGATCTCGAACCGCGTCGCCGCCGCCCGCGCCTGGACGCCGCAGCTGAAGGCCTCGGCCGCGCAGCGCTCGCGCTAGCAGCTCTAACCAAAGTCCAACTTGCTAAGGTTTGTGGAAGACGCGCAACCCTGAAACCGCCGGATCGCTTCCTAAACTTCGGCGCTTGGGCACGTCCCCGGACTCGTAGTACACGAGCAAATACTCCGCTCACGGAAACGAGCCGTTCACGTCTAAAGGCAAATAACTGCACACGGCAGGATGTATAGGACTGCCCGGCCGTTTTCCAGAGCCCTCCAGGGCCGGCTACTTCGGCTTTGCCTCCCGGAGACTGTTGTGGCACTGGCTTTCCGGCGTTCTCGTGTGGCCTTATGCGGCCGTGTCCGTTAGGAGGAAAGATACATGCCAGGCGAACTCACTTTGACCGTGAACGGCGCGAAACAAGTGGTATCGGCTGCGCCGGATACGCCCCTGCTCTTTGTGTTGCGCAACGAACTGAAATTGACCGGACCGCGGCTCGGGTGCGGGATGGCGCAGTGTGGGGCGTGCGCCGTGCTGCTGAATGGCGAGGAAATTCGCTCGTGCGTGACGGCGGTATCAGATGCCGTGGGCAAGAAGGTAACTACGATCGAAGGCTTGCCGGAGATTTGGGCTGGGCAAAAGGGCTTAAACCCGTCGGATGCAGCGGCCACGCTGCACCCTGTGCAGCAGGCGTGGATCGACGAGCAAGTGCCGCAGTGCGGGTACTGCCAGAGCGGGATGATGATTGTCGCGGTGGAATTGCTGGCCAAGAATCCGAATCCGACTGTGGCGCAGATTAAAGACGCTTTCACGCACAAGCCACCGTCGCCGCACTTATGCCGGTGCGGCACCTACGCCGCCATTATCGATGCCGTACAGCGCGCGGCCAAAACCATGAAGGCCTGAAAGGAGAGCCTGTCGTGTCCGTGAAAATAGATACGCCCATCGATCCTGCGGCAGCCAACGATTCCCCAATCCCAACAACGCTCACGCGGCGCGGCTTCGTCCAGGTGGGAGGCGCGCTTTTTGTGTCGCTGGCATTGCCAGCAGCGTTCTCCGCCTGTACTAAGAGAAGCCCAGTGGCCAGCGGCAACCAGCTCGATCCTGCATTGCTCGCTTCGTGGCTTGAAATTCGCAGCGACAATACGATTCTAGCGCGTACGGGGCGAACTGAGACCGGGACAGGCATGAGTAGCTACTATGCTCAGGCTATTGCCGAGGAGCTGAACGTGCTGCCGGAGACCATTTCGCTCATTTTGGGCGACACCGACAGGACGCCCGACGGCGGCTATTCGGCCGGGTTTATTTTTGGCATGGCCAATGTTCGCAAGGTCGCAGCGTATACCTATCAAGCGCTGCTGGGGCTGGCCGCTGCGCAATTTGGCGTTCCGGTTTCGAGCCTCTCTGTGGTTGACGGAGTCGTTTCGGGCGGCGGGAAGAGCCTCAGTTACGGACAACTGGTTCAGGGGCAGCACCTCGACCTAAAGATTCCGATCATAGGCAAACTGGCGAAGGTGGACTCGTCCGAGGGCTCTGGAATCTCTGGTCTGGACGGCTTCTCGGTGACGGGAGATCCGCCGATGAAGCCGATGAGCCAGTTCAAGGTGATGGGTACCTCCTTTCCCGTACCGGGGATTCCGGCGAAGGTAACCGGCAAGACACAATGGAGTTGCGACATTAGCGTGCCCGGCATGCTGCATGCCCGCATGGTACGACCGGCGACACTCGGGTCAACCTTGATCTCGGTTGGCGTGCTCGACAAGAGGCAGTTCCCCTCCGCGGAAATTGTGGGCAAGGGCAACCTGCTGGCCGTGGTCTCTCCGAACGAGTGGGAGGCGATTGGTGCAGCGCAGGCGGTGGCGGCGAGCACGAAATGGACGGAATGGGCGGGACTGCCGGGCAGTGAGAACTTGACGAAGACTCTGCGCGAACGCAAGTGGGGCGCGCCTTCGGAGAGTCGTGGGAACGCTGCGGAAGTAACGGCGGCACTGGCGGGTGCGCCGAAAACGATTTCGGTGAGCTACGAGCAGCCCTACGTCCGGCACGCTCCGATTGGGCCTTTTGTCGCTGTTGCCGACGTGCGCAGCGATGGAGGCGTGACCGTATGGACACATTCGTCGCAGTCCCAGGGGTTGCGAGCGCAGATTGCGAACACGCTCAGCGTACCGATGGAGAAGGTGGTCGTTCGCTGGCTGGAACACTCGGGCCAGTATGGACGGACGACCTTTGGCGGCGATGGCGCCGAAGGCGACGCTGTGATCCTCTCGAGGTTAACAGGCAAGCCGGTGCGCGTGCAGTGGACTTTGGAGGAGGATTTGGCCTGGTCGAGTGTTTCGCCCGGATGGGTGGCGGACCTCAAGGCTGGCATGGACGGGGAGGGCCGCGTGGTTGCGCTGCACACGGCCGAGTACGCACCCCACCAGCAGGATGCGCGGCTTCTCGGGGCGATTCTCGCTGGGATGCCTTGCAGTACCTCGATGCCGAGAACGTGGGTTACCGAGGAATGGCCCTACGACAAGATTCCGCACGTGCTCAGAGAATCGCACGGCATGCCGAATCTGGCGGCGGAATCGGCAGGCGGAGGGTTGCGCGGAAACATCATGCGCACGCCTGGGCAGCGGCAGCAGGTCTTCGCGCTGGAGGGATTGATCAATGAAGCGGCCGCAGCCGCGAAGGCCGACCCGATTCAGTTCCGGATCGAGCATACGAGCGAGCAGCGGTTGATCGATGTTCTCAACGCCACGGCAAAGGCCGCGGGATGGAAGTCGCGTCAGTCACCCCATTCGGGGGCGCGCCGGACAGGGACTTCCCCAGTAACGGGCCGCGGTGTGTGCGTTGTCTTCCGCAACAACGCTTACTGGGTGGGAATTGCGGAAGTTGCGGTCACTCCGGCTACTGGAAGTGTGCGGGCGACGAAGTTCACTATCGGTGCGGATTGCGGCAAAATCATTAACCCTCGGCAACTTGACCGCTGCATGAAGAGCGGGGTCGTGATGGGCTTGAGCGAAGCGCTGAAAGAGGAAGTCACGTTTGATAAGAGTCAGGTGACCAGCAAGAATTGGAACAGCTACAAGATTCTGACCATGGCGGAGGTACCGGAGATCAAGGTGGTTCAGATCTCGCGCGACGACAAGGGGTTTGGTGG
>Ga0137410_10003661_pt1 | contig 10412 bp, 8 predicted proteins | sample CZODoug1_16funga_FD_108878 | JGI IMG/M metagenome (GOLD analysis project Ga0137410, IMG submission 108878) | Vadose zone soil fungal communities from Angelo Coast Range Reserve, California, USA - CZODoug1_16fungal (Illumina Assembly) | ecosystem: Environmental > Terrestrial > Soil > Vadose zone... | reverse complement strand
GCGCGCGCAATCGCCAGCCGCTGCCGCATCCCGCGCGAAAATGTCCTGACCATATCGTCCGCGCGGCGCGCCAGCCCCACCGGCTCAAGAGACTGCCGCGCCCGCGTGACCGGGTCCGGCAAATCAAAAAGTTTTGCGAAGAAGACCAGATTTTCTTCAGCGGTGAGCTCATCGTAGACAAGAGTGTGGTGAGCAACCATCCCGATACGGTGCTTTACTTCGCTGGTAGAGAGTGCAGCGCCGCCGGAAGAGAATGAAATCTCGCCCTTCGAGGGCCGCACGAGCAGCGCCGTGATCTTCAGCAGCGTCGTTTTGCCTGAGCCGTTGTGACCCACCAACGCGACGCACTCCCCCGCCCCGATTTCGAGCGAAACACCCCGCAGCGCCATGCGCATTCCGTAACGCTTCTCGATACCGGAAAAGCTGATGCGCAGTCCGCTTTTCGAGCCCCCATTCGAAGAAGATGAAAGCGGAGGGGCCACGCCGGACGGCTCAGCCCTGAACCAGATCGCGCAGCACTTGTTCAGCGCGGCCGCGCTCCCGGGCATACTCCTCGTCGGAAATTGTGCCCGCCTGGCGGCGCAATTCGATGCGCAGGAGCGTGTCCTTGAGCGAGTCGAGGTTCGTGTCGACTTCCTGCTGAATCTTTTGGACGAGCGGAACCGCAACCACTGGTGCAAGCGCAGGCGTTGGCGCCGGTGCTGGCGCAGGCGGGCTTGTCTTCGCCTGCGCCGGGCGCTTCGCCTTGCTGCTTCTCGGTCCAGGGCCAGGCGGCATGGGCGCGGTTGCGACCGCCAGAACGGGTTGCCGAATCAGCAATGCCACTCCCACGGCAAAAATCGCCGCGAGGCCGCCCAGCAAAATCCATTTGTCATTGTCGAGCCGCGCAGGAGCAGTCTGGACAGTAGGTCCTGAGCCAGAATCGGAACCGCCGCCGGAGTCTCGTCCGTTCACTTGATCGGCCGGTGCCGATGCGGACTGTTCCGCCGGGGGCGGCGCGGTCCCGTTGATCGTGATGTCGAACCCAGTCCCCGCCTTAATGGAATCCTTCGAAAACACATTGAAACCCTGCTCGGTGCCTGAGGCGTTGAACCCGGGGCTCGAAATCTGCATGGTCGGAGGAATGACGAGCAACACACGCTGCGCGTCGTAACTGGAAGGGGCTCGCACCGTGGCATGATTGCCCGCATAGGGAACCACGTAGGAGAGTCGAACGCCGTTCTGCCCAGGCTGGAACGCGTAGGCGATGGCGTAGCGCCCCTTCCCCTTGTCGATCGTCCCCTGCTTCACAGGCATGCCCGAAGGCCCGAAAGTAGATACCTGGTCGAGCTCGGCGCCCGCGGGAATCGTGAACTCGAAATCGCCATCCTGCTTGAAATACGCAGCCGGCGGACTCGTGTTGTTCTGGATCGAGTATTCCTCGCCGACCATCAACTTGTCTCCGTTGGGCTGGAACACGAGGAGGCGCAGCGGAACCTGCAAGGCGTTGGGATTCGTCGTCGGCTCGTAAATGGTGACGTCCACTGTCGATGTTCCCGGCGTCAGCGGCTGGTGAAAAAACACGCCCCGATACACGGCGCGGATAAGCATCGGTCCGGCGCCGATCGCTGGATTATCCATGTGATAGAGGCCCTGAGCGTCGGACTTCGTGCTGGCTACGACATTCATGCCTCCCTGCAACTGAATCAACAGGACGTCCACGCCGGCAGCGGGCTTGTTGCCGTTGGTGCCATTGTGCACGACGCCGGAAACCGTGCCGGCCCGCGCGGTGGCGGCCGCGATCAGAAAAACGCACGCAAAGCCCAACAATATTCGAGCGGTCTCCAAGCGGAGCCCACACCGCTGCAACACTTTCCGAATCGATCGAGTCTTCATGTAAGAAATGATTTCCTCAAAATCAAGTCCCAAAATTTCAATTTCCTTCCTAGACCGGCGGGCCGCACAGTTACTTACTCCAAAGCACCTCATAAATCGGCTTTGGCCGTCGGGGCTTCAAAACTCCAATAAAAACTGGCCTTAGCCCCTGAGGCGTAGACCTCGCTGCCGCTCTGCTACGAACGAGGCGGCGGCGCTACAACGGGATCGCGCCGCGCTATAGCAGCCTCATTTCCAGTGACGTTTTCAATCTCCAGCAGCACCTGGGCCGCTTCCGTCTCCAGCGAGTCCCTCATCTGTTCGTAATCCTGTTCCGCGTACTTCCCCGCGCGGTTCTCAAATTTTAGATCGCGCAAATTGTCGTAGATCGAATCGCGCCGCTCCAGCAATTGATCGAGCTGCGAGCGGTGCGGCGCGGAATCCCCTTCATCCGGTTCGATCCAAAAAACAAACGTCAGGACCGCGAGTGTCAGCACGACGCACGCCGAAAGCATGACCGCGTCCGGCAGCATTACAGCGGCGTAGGCGAGTGTGAACGGCATCTACTCCTCCGTCTCCTTGTCCGCTTGCTGGCGAGCGCGCTCGAGTTGCACGCTCTTCACTTCGGAGTCCAGAGTTGCCAGGGGAATTGGAGCGGCGGAAGCCGATGCGAGTCTGTGGACGTCGCGCTGCCGCCACATCCGGATGATCACCAGCACGATCCCAAGTCCCAGCGTGAACGCCGCGCCCGGAATGTACCACGCGAGACTGTTGAATCCGGTCGAGGGCGGCGCGCTCAATACCTTCTCTCCGTACTCCTGGATAAAATCCTGAATGATCAGGTCGTCGGCTTCGCCCGAAGCGACGTGCTGGTCGACCTCCTTGATCATGGGGCCGGAAGACGGGCAGTTGATGTGGTTACATTCCCTCAGAATTTGGCCGCACCCGCACATACACATAAGCTTCGTGCCAATGACCTTGCCGCGTTCGGTTTTTTGCGCGTCCACGTGCAAGGGCAGCATCGCGGAGGCAATTCCCACGAAGGCGGAAAAAATCAGCGCGAGTCGGCGTCGCTTAGACATTGTCTTTGGGGAGCTGCGATCTAGCGGAAATCGACGCCCGCGCGGGCTGCCTTCCGTCTCCGCCCAGCACAGGGGAGCGTTCCGTCGAGGGCGACATCACCATCACGGCTTGGCGGTTTGGCAGCAGCGCCAGAATCGTTCCGAGAACCACGACCAGCCCTCCAAGCCAAATCCACTTTACGAGTGGATTCAAATAAGCATGAATGACAGGGAGATTGGTGTCCGGACTGTGCCCGGCGTACACGACATACAGGTCTTCCTTGAGCGTCGAGGAAATCGCCACCATCGTGCCCGATTCTTCATTCGACGGATAAAAGCGCCGCTGCGGATACAGCATCATTACGGATTTGCCGCCCTTGTCCACGTCGATCGTGGCCCGCTCGGAGGAATAGTTGGCCTGCTGATCGGAATCGAAATTCTGCAGGTGAAGAGTGTAAGGCCCAATCGCCATCACCGAGCCCGGCGACATATCCATCTGCTTATCCTGATTGAACGCTGTACCGGAAATCCCGATAAAGACCAGCACCATTCCGAAGTGGATCACATAGCCGCCATAGCGGCGCGTATTGCGCATGGCGAGTTGCGCGGCGGAAGAAAAAAGATTGGAACCGGCGCGAGCGGAGATGACACGCGCTCCGCGGTAGAACTCCGAAAAAACCGTGAACGTCACGAACGCCGAAAGCATCAGGCACAGCGTGACGTAGAATTCCCGCAGACCGAACGCCACGGCCACTACGGCAGCAATAGCGCCGGCCAGCAACGGCCAGCCAAAATTTCTGCGGAGACTTTCCATGGAAGTCTTGCGCCAGGCCAAAAGCGGCCCCACGCCCGTCAGGAACAGCAAAAACATCGCGATCGGGAGATTCACGCGATTGAAAAACGGCGGGCCAACGCTGATCTTTGTTCCGCGTATCGCCTCGGACAGGACCGGAAAGAGCGTGCCGGAGAGGACTGCGACGCAAGCAACCAGCAAAATCAGGTTGTTGAACAGGAAACTCGACTCGCGGGAAATCATCGAGTCCAACTGGTTGTCGCTGCGCAGATAGTCGCGATTTTTCAGAAACGCTATGAGACATGCGGAGATGATGATAATCAGGAATCCCACGAACCACTTTCCGATCGAGGACTGCGCGAACGCGTGCACCGAACTGACCACCCCGCTGCGCGTCAGGAACGTTCCGAAGATGACCAGAAGGAACGTCGTGAACACCAGCCAGACGTTCCACACGCGCATCATGCCCCGCTTTTCCTGCATCATCACGGAGTGAAGAAACGCAGTGCCCGTCAGCCACGGCATCAGGGAAGCGTTTTCAACCGGATCCCAAGCCCAGTACCCGCCCCAGCCGAGCACGGCATAAGCCCAGTGCGCGCCCAGCAGAATGCCCGCCGATTGGAAGCACCACGCAATCATGGTCCACTTGCGCGTGAGGTGAATCCATTTCTCGCCAGGATATCGGCCGATCAATGCGGCCATCGCAAATGCAAATGGAATCGTGAAACCCGTGTACCCCGAATACAGGACCGGCGGATGAATCACCATCTCCGGATACTGCAGCAAAGGATTCAGCCCGTGCCCGTCTGCCTGGGAAGCCAGATGCAACACTCCGCCTGCGCCGGGTAATGCCAGCACCGCGAATGGGCTGGCAACAAAATTATTCAGTGTGAGAAAGAACAACTGCACCGAGGCAAGAACCACGCCGACGTAGGGCATCAGTTCCGGATGTTTGCCGCGATACGAAAACAGAGCGGAAAAAACGTAAATCGAGAGCAAGAAGCTCCAGAACAGCAGAGATCCCTGCTGTCCGGACCACAGCGCCGAGAATTTATATAAATTTCCCAGATTGCGATTGCTGTGTTCGGCCACATACGCCATCGCGAAGTTGTCGGTGAAAAAAAGATAGACCAGGCTGCCGAATGCCAGCCAGATGAGGGCGCAAACCGCAAAGCCGGCATTGCGCGCGGACTTGATTAGGAGAGGGCGTCGGGTGATGATTGCCGCAACACCGCCCGCGATCGCGTAAATCGCGAGCGCGAAAGCCAACAGTAAGGCATACGATCCGAACAGGTCCATTGGATCTCCTCGATTCTTGCCTGTTCAACGGCAGCGGGTGCTGGAGCCCGCCAGAATTCTTGTGCGGGCTTTGCTCGTTTACCCTGACTTCGGAAGGGTAGCCCGCCAGAGTATTGCCTTCTTCTTCGAGAGGCTCCAACCGGAGCCCGCATCCGCACTAGCTCTTGCTTTTTGGGTCCGAAGAGTAAGCAGCCGGGGCGCCGGGTTGGGCTTGTCCGGGGGCCGCCTCATACTTAGACGCACACTTGGCCTGAAGGGTCTCAGCGACAAATCGGCCATCCGGGGTCACTTTACCCTCGACCAGGCACTGCGCGCCGTCCTTAAATGTGTCGGGCAAAGGATCCGTTCCCACGTAACTGATGTGAAGACCCTTCCCTTGCTCCATTAGGACGAAATCGACACTGCCGGACAAATGCTGTATCGATCCTGCCTTGACATCCCCGGCCACGCGTAGCCGCTGGTGCAGGGATGCACCGCTCAATGTCGGGATTTCCGAGATCGTGTGATAATAGGTCTTGCTTTGCTGGGCGCCAACATACGCCAGGCAAGAAAGCGTGGCGATGATGATGCCCGCCCCAATACCAAACTTCACTTTGCTTTTCACGGATTACTCCCTCGTCCGGAAGCTTCTCCGAACTTCCCTCTATCAAATTCTACCACACCCCCTCATAACGTTGTTGCGCAAGATGTCTCGATGTTCACTGCCCTTCGGAACAGGTCCACGGACGACCCCTCACCTGTACTCGGAATCGTCAGCGGCGCACCCCGATCGAGGAGCAGAAGCGGGCCCAAGCCGGCTTGCTCGAAAACTCCGATCAGCGGGCTCAGGTGAATTCCCAGAAGAACAACATGCTTGGGCCTATAGTTAAATCGAATCCGTTTGATGAGTGTCGGAGCGAGCCGCGAAGTGCATTCCCGGGCGGCGCTGGCCTCTGCGCCTTGGCCCGCAGACGCTAGCTGCGTCACAGGACATTCGGACAAATAAGCGAGGTAATACCCTCTCTTTTGAAATTCGAGCAGCATGCCTGGACCGTCATCACGGCCCTTCGATTCCGTCCGCGGCCTAACTTCGGCGGTCTCCAGGCGGAGCTCGCGCCTCTCCGCGTCAGGCAAAATATTCAGCGCCGAGAGGAAGGAATCGAAAAAGTCACGTGACTCAGGTGGCCTGTAAAAATCATCCTCCAGACGCGGCATTGGGTGCAAGGCAACGAAGAGCATATGGATGTGGATCGGCCGAAATCGAGTGACTATCTCAAGTCGCTCCATCCTCGCGGCAATATGCTCAGGCGAGGCAGGAAGGCCACATCCGTCGCAAACGATCGAAAATGCCTTCGCTTCCATCTCTGATGTATATATTACCGCATTTGTTGCAACGTGAATTCAGGAATTAAGGATGCGGGCTCTACTTTTACGATGAACGCCCCGATCAGATCGAGACGCGGAACTCGCCAAGACGGGTTCGCGCCCCACTTGGAGCCCCCCTAAATTATGGAGGGCCGGGCTTCAGCGTCTGTGTGAGAACGTCAAATCATTGTGGGGGCGCGGTTTCACAGGTTGCGGTAAAAATGGGTTGGGCCGTCATGCCGATCCCGCCTTGCGGGAAACGAATCTCTCATTGCTCAAACCAAGGAAATGGGCGCCGCACCCTTCACGGTTCTTGTGAAGGGTGCGGTTTTTTCCTCTCTAGAGAATTCAATGTGCAGGCTTCTCTTTTGCGCTGAATGCCCCGATCGAATCGGGCGCGGAACTCGCCAAGAACTTGCTTGCTGTCCCGCCGCGCTTTGTTGCTGGCAGCCCCGAAGGGACGGCACAGCGTAGCCCACAGCGCTTGCCCTGAACGAAATGAAGGGGAAGCTGTGGGAAAATGCTCAAAAGGATGACCAGGAAACCCCGTCAGGGGTGACACCCGGGTGGGGGCTCTACGCGCCGTCGCCATAGCGCCGGCTTCCCGCTCGCCGCGCTGCTTTGGCGGGCAAGTGGCGCGTCGGCGACTTCGAGCCCGCTTTAAGTGGAACTCCGCCACATGAAACCATCTTGCTGCCGCCGGGAACGCAAATTTGGAGGGCGACCCGTATTCGGGGACGGAGCGCCCTCCGCTGCTCAAGACCCGCGGCATGGGGTCTCATGCCCCGGGGGGGCCCAGGGTGGGATCGAGCCGCTGGTTTCGGGCAAAGCGAGAAAAAAAAGATCTCTCCCCAAACAAAACACGCGCCCGGAAAATAAGTTGCGGTGAAAATGGAGGTTTCAGACTCTCTGTGAAAACCTCGAATCTTTGTCGGGGCGGTTTCAGAGGTTGCGGAAAAAGTGCTTTGGTTGCCATTCCGAACGAAGTGAGGAATCTTTCTGGGTTTGAATCCCGGCAAAAGAGGGATTCCTCGGCACGCAGCGTGCCTCGGTTCACCGTGAACGGGATGACAACGTTTTGAGTTTTCCGCAAGCTGTTCAGCCGCGGCGTAGGCGATCTGAATTCAGGACAGCTTTATAATTTGCGGAAAAAAGCGGAAATTACGGAAGCCTACTTCTCCGCCTTCTTGTCCAGCTTTTTTTGCAGGCAGTATTTGAGTTCGGGGCTGATTTCGGTAATTTCCATTCCCGGGCTCACCAGGAATTTGCAGCTCAACAGTTCGTGGGGCTGGTCCTCATCCATCAGTTTGCCGGTCACGCGGCAATACTGGCAATCCTGATTCCAGCAGAAGCGTCCGTAGGGAATGGTTTCCGGGCTGATGTACTGAAAACAGCGGAGAATCGTATTCTTCTCGGGCACCTCGAACGTTTTGCCAAGCACCTTGATCAGGACCAGGCGTTCGTAGGGTCGAAACACCTGATTGGTCCCGCTCGTGGCAACTGCTTCCGTCATCTGAGGCTCACCTGACTTTGACATGAGAGGGGTTTCTCCGCTCAATCAGCGTAGACGAGATGTCCCAAGTCAACAACGGAGATACTCCGCAGTGATACCAATATGGCAACGCTCAATTTTTTGCAATCCGCGGGAAGCGCAGTGACATGCTTGTTTTTCAACCCATGCGCGAATCGCTTCTGTAACGTCGGCCTTCAGGCCGACATTCTGAGTTCAAACATAGTGCTCTTGCAAAGACCTTGAAGACACCTTAGGTCCGAACCGATTCGAAGAACTGCCCCATGCGTCGAAATTTTTCGTACCGCTGTTCGAGCAGCGCGCGGGGAGTAATCGCAAGCAGATCCCGCAGCGAGCGATCGAGAACCGGATCCAGAAGCGCAGCGGAACCCTCGTGGTCCAAGTGCGCTCCTCCTTCCGGTTCGGGAACGATTTCATCAATAATTCCGAGCTGGCTCAAATCGCGCGCCGTGATCTTGAGCGCTTCCGCGGCCATCTCCGCTTTCGCCGAATCGCGCCACAAAATCGACGCGCAGCCTTCCGGGGAAATTACCGAGTACACGGAATTCTCGAGCATGTTCACGCGATCCCCCACGGCAATCGCCAGCGCGCCGCCCGAGCCGCCTTCGCCCGTAATCGTCACAACGATGGGAACGGGCAGCCGGGCCATTTCGCGAAGATTGCGCGCGATGGCCTCGGCTTGTCCGCGCTCCTCGGCGTCAATTCCCGGATACGCTCCCGGCGTGTCCACAAACGTAAAAACCGGCCGTTCAAATTTTGCGGCCAGATGCATGACGCGCAGCGCTTTGCGGTAGCCCTCGGGCTTGGCCTGACCGAAATTCAGCGCCACGCGCTGTTTGGTGTCTCTTCCCTTCCGCTGTCCGATCACCGCCACCGGACGGCCGTGATATTTCGCGAAGCCCGCGATCATCGCCGGATCGTCGCCATAGGCGCGATCTCCATGTAATTCGTGGAAGTCCTCGAACAAGAGGCGTACGTAATCCATCATGTAAGGTCGCTGCGGATGCCGCGCGAGCAGAGTTCGCTGCCACGCGCCCATGTGGTCGTAAAACTCATGACGGAGCTGCAAGACTTCGGTGCGGAGGCGTTCGAGATCTTGCGTCGGAATTTCCGGCCTCGGAAGGAGGCGCAGCCTTTCCACCTCGCGTCCCAGTTTCTCGAGTTCATCCTTCCGAGCGTCTCGCTTCATAAGGAACAACCGGCATCCAGCAAAAAGGTCTCTACCACACAGTTCCAAATGCACATAGCGCGCTGGAGCCCCAACCAAATATGCGTTCTCGGTGCAAGCATTTTGACGCCTACAAGCATGGCGTCCCGGAAATAGTTCGCATGAATTTCAAAGTGCCCAGGCGTCGTAAGCCTTTGAGATCTCAAACCTCAGATTTGAAATTCACCCCAGGGGCAAACTCTTCTTTTCAATCTCAAATTTGAAATTCTACAATGCATTCTCCGTGCCCTCTGCGGCCTTTCTCAGTGTCCTCTGTGTTAAATTCCGAAAAGCACTACCCGCGCGCCTCCAATTGCACCGCGTCCTCCCCACACAGCTCGCGAACAGCCCGAACCAAATCCTGATCCGCCCGCACCCGCTGATCGGCTTGCAAAGTCGCGACCGCCCCCTCCGAAGAAATCAGCTCGAAGGCGAGCGAGCACGACCCCGGCTTCCCCGCAAACAGCTTCTTCAATTCGTCAATCATATTGGCATCCATGGCCCCCATCTCCACGCGCACGCGCATCAGATTCGGCGGACGCGCTCCGATATCTTCCAGGCGCCGCGCCTCCATCACGGCAAGCCGCGTTCCAGCCTCCTCGACAGTAACGCGCCCCTTCAACACCAGCGGCGCATTGCTCTTGAAAACACCTTCATGCCGGGCGAATGATTCCGGAAAAGCGAGCACCTCGAGGACTCCGGTCATGTCCTGCAAAGTGAGAATGCCCCAGCGGTCCCCCTTGCGCGAACGCATGCTGCGCATGGCCACCACAATTCCACCAACAGTAATTTCTTCCCCGTTCTTCCGGCCTTCCACAGCCGCGAGATCGATCGCGCCCAACTCGGCCAGTTTCGCTGCGTACTTGGAAAGAGGATGTCCGGAAATGTAGAAACCAACCGTCGAAAATTCCGCGGCCAGCATTTCGTGTTCGGGCCATTCTTCCAAGTCAGGCAATGGTTCGTCGGCTGGAGGCGCCGCCGCAGAGCAAACCCCGCCGAAAAGTCCATGCTGCCCGCTTGTTCGTTCGCGCTGCTGGCGCTGCGCGCGCTCCATCGCGCGGTCGATTACGGCGAAGATCTGCGACCTCCGCGCGCCCAGCGTATCCATCGCGCCGGATTTGATCAGGCTCTCCACCACGCGCCGGTTGAGCAACCGAGTGTCCACGTATTCGCAGAATTGGTACAGCGACGTGAAGCGGCGAAGCTCCCCGCGCGCCTCCAGAATTCCCTTCACCGTATTCTCTCCCACGTTCTTGATCGCCTGCAGGCCGAACCGTATCGACTCGCCGACGGGAGTGAAATTGAGGGCGCTCGAATTGACAT
>Ga0137410_10003656_pt1 | contig 10415 bp, 9 predicted proteins | sample CZODoug1_16funga_FD_108878 | JGI IMG/M metagenome (GOLD analysis project Ga0137410, IMG submission 108878) | Vadose zone soil fungal communities from Angelo Coast Range Reserve, California, USA - CZODoug1_16fungal (Illumina Assembly) | ecosystem: Environmental > Terrestrial > Soil > Vadose zone... | reverse complement strand
TCCATCCCCGACAAGAGCGCGCGCATCGTGTCCGCGCCGGGCGGCGAGCGTATCGCAGTGTTTCGCGACGGCGCCGAGATCGGCGCGCTCAGCAATCTTTGCGCGCATCAGAATGGCCCGATCGGCGAAGGCCGCATCATCGATGGCTGCGTCACCTGTCCCTGGCATGGCTATCAGTACCGGCTCGTCGATGGCTGCGCGCCGCCGCCGTTTACGGAGCGGTTATCGACCTATCGGGTGCGGATCAGCGATGGCATCGTGGAAGTGCATCCGGAGGCTTTGCCGCCGGGCACGCCAGCATCGATCACTTGTCCGGCAATGGCGGTTTCATGGGAGCGTTAGTTGTGGCACTGTTGGGCCCGCTCCACAGCCGGGAGCCAGTCGCGGCCAGAGCCGGGTGGGGTTCAGCGAGTAAGGGAGAGAAGCATGAAACGGATTACATTGGCAGCGCTGGCAGGCGTGGCCGTCATCGTTACGGGAGCCGCCTACGCGCAACAGCAGATCGACTGGGAGAAGATCCAGATCAAGACCAGCGATCTCGGCAACAAGACCTATCGCCTGGAAGGTCAAGGCGGCAATATCACGCTTGCTGTCGGCAGCGATGGCATCATCATGGTCGACACCCAGTTCGCTCCGCTCAGCGACAAGATCAAGGCTGCCATCAAGGCGATCTCGCCGCTGCCGGTCAAGTACTCGATCATCACGCACTACCACGGCGACCATACCGGCGGGATCGCAAACTTCCAGAAGGACGGCGTCGTTGCCCTGGCGCAGGACAACATCCGCATCCGCCTGGTCGCCGGCACCACCAACGCCACCACTGGCAACAAGATGGAGGCGCGCTCGGGCGACGCGATCCCGAAAGAGACCTATGTCGGCGGCATGAAGACCATCGAGGTAGGCGGCCGCAAAGCGATCCTCACTCACTATTATAACGCCCACACCGATGGCGACACCGGGGTTTATTTCCCCGACGCCAACGTCATCTGCACCGGCGACATCATGAACTCCAACCATCGCTATCAGCAGGTCGACTACGGCAATGGCGGCGACATCCGTGGCATGATCCGCGCGACTGACGACTGGCTCAAGATCGCAAACGACCAGACCAAGGTCGTGACGGGCCACGGTCCGCTCGCGGACAAGAAGGTCGTCGCCGAGTACAACACGATGGTGAAGGCGGCGCGCGAGCGCGTCGAGAAGCTCTACCGCGAGGGCAAGAGCGAGGCCGAGGTCGTGGCGCTCGATCCGCTGAAGGACCTCAACACGACTTGGGCCGCCGATGCGAACCAAGCCACGAACTTCCTGAAGCAGGTCTACAACTCGTTCAAGCGCTCGTAATGGACAACGCGACGGCATAACAAATTGCCGTACGGCTAACGATGCGCCTCACCCTTCGCAGCGAGGGTGGGGCGTTTTCTTTGGCGGCGCCATTTTTGGTAATTGCGCATCGCCTCTTTCGGTCAACGCTCGGAGCTACAATTTACGTGGCAGGACATGGATGGTAGCTTTGCTGGCGCGGCAACCGCATTCCTGTCGGATGCTTCGATAGCAAGGGAAGTCCAATGCATCGTCGCCAGTTTCTGTCCGTCGGCGCGGGCGTTGCCGCGTTGCCGTTCGCGCCGCACGTTGCGCGGGCGCAAGCTTATCCGACGCGGCCGGTGCGGATCATCGTCCCTTTCGCGCCTGGCGGCACCAACGACATTCTGGGGCGTCTGATCGGGCAGTGGCTGTCGGAGCGGCTGGGTCAGTCTTTTGTGGTCGAGAACCGACCAGGCGCAGGCACCAATATCGGAACCGAGGCGGTCGTGCGTGCGCCAGCGGACGGATATACGCTCCTGCTGATTGGCACGCCAAGCGCGATCAACGCCACGCTTTACGAGAAACTCAATTTCAATTTTCTGCAGGACATTGCGCCGGTCGCAGGCCTGGTGCGCGTACCCAACGTCATGGTTGTGAATCCATCATTCCCTGCCAAGACCGTTCCGGAATTCATCGCCTATGCCAAAACCAATCCGAACAAGGTCAACCATGCTTCGCCGGGTGCCGGAAGCTCAAGCCACCTGGCGGGCGAGTTGTTCAAGGCGATGACGAGCACGCAATTGGTCCATGTGCCGTATCGCGGCAACGCGCCCGCTCTGACGGATCTGATGGCCGGGCAAGTCCATGTTGGCTTTGACACCATGCCTGCATTGATCGAGTTCGTCAGGGGCGGCAGACTGCGCGCGCTCGCCGTCACCACACTGACGCGATCCCAGGCGCTGCCGGACGTGCCGAGCATGAACGATGTCGTGCCCGGCTATGAGTCGAGCGGATTTTTCGGTGTCGGCGCGCCCAGGAACACGCCTGTCGAGATCGTCGACAAGCTTAACAAGGAGATCAATGCCGCCCTCGCTGATGCCAAGCTCAAGGCCCAGATCACCGAGTTCGGCGGCATGATCCTGGCGGGCTCGCCTGCCGATTTCCGGAAATTGATTGTCGATGAGACCGAGAAGTGGGGCAAGGTCATCCGAACGTCAAATATTAAAGCGGAATGAGTTTATTCAGGCTTCGGCGCCTCGGACACGACGCGGCTACGGAGCATGCCGCATGAAAAGGGTGGCCGTGTTCGGCAATGCCGGTGGCGGCAAGTCCACCCTCGCGAGGCGTTTGGCAGAGCTGACGCGGCTGCCGCTGTACCCGCTGGACATGGTCCAGTTCAGAGTTGGCAGGGACAAAGTCCCTCATAAAGTACCTCATGAGGAGTACCTGCAGGCGCACGCAGATCTCATACGCCGTGAAGAGTGGATCATCGATGGCTTTGGCTGCGTGGCGTCCGCTTGGGAGCGGTTCGCCGCGGCCGATACGCTAGTCTACGTCGATCTGCCGCTCTTCACTCACTACGGCTGGGTTACCAAGCGCCTCATCAAAGGGCTGTTCGTAAGCCCGGAGGGCTGGCCGGACAATAGTCCAATGTGGAGCAGCACGATCAGCAGCTATCGCGTTCTCCCGCTGTGCCACCGTCGTTTGACCCCTCGGTATCGGCAGCTTGTCGCGGATGCAGCGGCATCAAAGCGGGTTCATCACCTGCGGTCGCCGGCGCAAATCCGGTCATTCCTGGAAGTCGTCAAGAAGGAACATTATCCAAGCCGGTGAGGTGGTCGCGCTCGAGAGAATCGACGGGCGCCGGGAGCCCGCTACCCTCCGCGTTCATGGATACCGGCAACCTCCAGACTTGACTCGTGGCCGGCTTGAAAGAGACTCCGGCCGCCTCCTAACCGATAAGTGTTTTCCTATGACAGTCACGCCAAATGCGCCAACGAATGCCGGGCAAGCGCCGCGCTGGCTCAGACTCGTGACCGGATGCCTGCTGTTTCTGGCCCTGTGGGCCATGTTCGTGCTCGTGTTCGATGCAACGGTGCCGCTGGCGCGCTCGGGTGCTTTGGCTCCTGCGCTGTGGCTGTCAGCGTCGGCCTTGCCCGCCAGTTTGGCAGCGTGGCTCATGGTCCGGCGCGCGTCGGCGCGGCTTCTGGCGCCCCTTGCCGTGATTGTGCTGGTCGGCATTGGCGGCTTTGCCGTGTGGCTTGCCGCAGGGCAGATGCTGCCGCTGCGCGAGGCTAAGTCCGGTGCCGCCCCTCCGCCGCACGAACCTCCCAAGCCAACAGAAACCGCCGAAGTGCCGCCTCCGCCTCCGGCGCAACCAACGCCGGCGCCCGCACCGGTTCCAACGGCTCCCCCGACATCGGGGCCCCCGGCGTCCGGCGGTGCGCCAGCCCGTGCCGAGACGATCCCGCAATTCCCATGGCCGCCGCCGGCCGCATCGGCGACCTATGTGCTGCCAGAGACCGTCTTCGAGCGCGGGCGCACCACCGGGCAGGTGGTGACGACGATCATCGCGGCGCTGGAGCGAAAAGGTTACGTCGAGCGTTCGTTCTTCACGACCCCGGCGGATGGCGTAGTCCTGGTCACGCGGCTCGAGCGCATCAACGAGGATGGATCGTCGGCTGCCGATCTGCAGCGCTGGCCGGCGGTGGGGGAGGCCGCCCGATCGTCGGTCGGCTTCGCGCAGTTCCTGCGCGGCTTGTTCTATGTCGATCCCGGCCGCTATCGGGTGATCGTATTCATCCTGCAGGATGCCCCGTTCCGCCAATCCACCGAGCAGCAGATCACCGGCCAGCAGGCGCGCGCGTGGCTGCGCACGGGTGCCAATGTCCTGCCGCGTGAATTGGCAGAGCGCGGCTACAAAGGCGATTGCACGGTGCTGGTCTACGAATTCGCCAGCGACGGGTCGGCGGTGCGCGTGGTCGAGAGCCGGCTGACCGGCCTGCAGCATCTTGAGAAGTCAGGCGTGCTGGCCACGCTCGGCCGCCCCAACTGACGGCCGCCGTCGTGGCAAAGCGCGTGTTCATCAGCTATCGGCGTGAGGACACGGCACCTGCGGCCGGCCGGGTCTATGACCGCCTGTGTCAGCTGCTGTCGAAGCCCAACGTCTTCTTTGACGTGAGCACGATCGCGGGCGGCGAGATCTTCGATCGCAAGCTCATGTCCGAGATCGAGCGCAGCGATGCCGTGCTGGTGTTCATCGGCAAGTCATGGCTTGCAGTAAGCGGCGGCCGCGCGCGCCTCGAGCAGCCCGGCGACTACGTGCGCGCGGAGGTATGCGCCGCATTGGCGCGCTCCATCCTGGTGTTGCCGGTGCTGGTCGATGGCGCGCGCATGCCATTGCCTGATCAACTCCCCGACGATATCCGCGCGATCACGTCTCGCAACGCGCTACCGCTGCGGCACGAAAGCTTCGATGATGACGCCGAGAACATCGTGGCGGCCGTGCTCGGTGTCGCCGCGGGCGCGCGGCCGTGGGACGATCGCGGCCGGCTTGGGGTCAAGCTAGGCTACGCGGCCGTCGGTTTGGTCGCGGCCTTGCTGCTGCTGCTGACGGCGGCACTTGTCCATTTCTGGATGGTGGGGCGGCCCTTGTCGGCGTCGATTGGCGATGCCGCAACCACCCTGCTGCTGATCGCCGGCGCGCTGGCAGGTGCGGCGCTGGGCTTCAGTTATGGGGCACGGCGGCGGCGGAACGCGCTCCCGTTGCGGCCATGAAGCGGTTTGACCGGGGGTGTTGGCCCTGTAATATTCTCGAGGTTTCCTGCCCCAAACCTGCGTCCTATGAGGATGGCGACCCATGAAGTGCTCCCTCGCGTCCGCATCGACTGCCGTTGCGGCATTCATGCTTTACGCGTCCCAGGCGCAGGCGCAGACTCCTCCTCCGCCGGACTTGGTTAATCCGCGGGTCGAGATCGAATACGTCAAGCCCAAGAACGCCGACTTCGAGGCGATCTACGACCGGTTGCGGGCGCGCAAGGTGCTTGAGACGCTGCGCCAGTTTCTGGCGCCGTTGAAGTTCAAGGAAGGGCAGAAGCTCGTCGTCAAATTCGACGAATGCGGCACCACCTATTTCCGCTACCAGCGCCGCGGCGTGGTGGCGGTCTGCTACGAGTTCGTCGATCAGATCGAGCGGCTCGCGCCCACCTCGCAGGTCCGCCTGATCCAGACGCAGGGCCGGCCTCCGGTCAAGCCGGATGCCGCGCTCGTCGGCCCGGTGGTGCAGGCCCTGATCCACGAAGTCGCGATCGGGGTGTTCGATCTCTTCGAGATTCCGGTCTGGGGCCGGCAGGACGATGCGGCCGATCGGGTTGCGGCCCTGGTGCTCCTGCAGTTCAGCAAGTATGACCTCGCCTGGAACACGATCGTCGGCACGGCCTGGTTCCTGGCCGGAAGTGCGCTGGCGCCACCCGATCTGTCGGATGTGCGCGGCGTGACTGCGCAGCGCTACTACACGACGCTTTGCATCGCGTATGGCGGCAACCGCCGGATATTCGGGGGCTTCGTCGCCGCCGAGCGACCATCGGATCCCAGCCCGGCGGCCGGCGACCTGCCCAATGTGAGGGCACGCGGATGCCCGGAGGAATACACAACGGTCAGAGACGCATTCAGCGCCGCGGTTGCGCCGCATCTCGACCAGGACCTGCTGAAGCAGGTGCAGGTCGTGCAGTGGATCCAATTCAACGACTGAAGAGATTTGAGCGCTCCGGGCAACGATCGAGGAAGCCGTCATGCCTCACGTCACGCAATTGAAGCGGGCCACGTGGTTCCGGCGCGCCGCCGCCGCGGCCGTGCTCGCCGCCGCATCGGTCTCTATCTCCTCCATGCCCGCGAAGGCGCAGGCAGAGCTGCGCAACGACAAGATCAAGTTCGATTACTACGAACCGAGAGATCCGAAGCTGTTGCCGCTGTATGAGCGTCTCCAGCGCCGCCGCGTATTGGAGGAGCTGAGCCAGTTCCTGGCGCCGGTGCGCTGGCCGAAGACGCTTCGGCTGATCATGAAGGAATGTCCAGCCGGCACGCAGCGCCCGGAGGTCATCTATTCCAGCGTCGAGCGCTCGATCAGCATCTGCTACCAGCTCCTTGCTTTCCTCGGGTCGCTGCAGCCGCAACCCGCATTTGCCACGCAGCAGGAGGTCATCGTCGGCGGGCTAGTCGGGGCCGTCCTGCACGAATCGGCGCGCGCCATTTTCGATATGCTGAACATCCCGCGGCTAGGTGACGACGGTGATGCCGCCGATCAGCTGGCCGCCTTCATCGGCCTGCAGTTCGGTGAGGACGTCGCGCGCGTCATGGTCAAAGGCAGCTATTTTGTCTGGAAGCGATACGACGACGAGATCGCCGCGGCCGAGCGGCAGTACGATTTTTCGGCGCGATCGAGCGTTCCACGCCAGCGCATGTACAACACGCTCTGCATCGCCTACGGGGGCTCGCCGACGACGTTCAAGGCGTTCGTCGACCAGGGCGATCTGCTGTCGAGCCGCGCGGAGAATTGCGCGGACGAGTATCGGCGGGTGCAACACGCCTTCCAGAAGACCATCGTGCCGCATATTGATGCGGTCATGATGGCGAAGGCGCGATCCACCAAGTGGATCAGCCCGGACGATTTCAGGTAGGCGTGCGCTGGCCGCAGCCGAGAGTCGTAGCCCGGATAGAGCGAAGCGATATCTGGGTTCAACCAAAACCGTGGCGCGCTTCACACCCGGATTTCGCTAACCGCTCAATCCCGGCGACAAGCTCGAACGACAAATAGGTCTGTGTGAGCAGACGCGCTACTCAAAAACATTGACCGGCCCGACATAGCCGCGTGGCCGGGCGGGCGGCCCGGTCAGCGATTGCACACTGCGCTGTGGCGTGGGGCAATTCTCCTGGCACGGCAGGTTGGACATGTAGATGCCCCGTCCGTAAGTCGCCGCGAAGATGCGCTTGCGCTCCTCGTCGATCGCCATCGCGGTGACGATTACGGTCGGCATGCCCTCGCCGAACGGAAGCCACTGGTTGCTGCGGTCATCGCGATAGAGGACGCCCGCATCGGTGCCGATGTAGATGGCGTTCGCGGTCGACTTCTGGGCCGTCACGACGTGGACCGGTAGATTGGCAAGCCCGGTCGAGTGATTGGTCCAAGTCCTGCCGCCGTCGGTCGTCGTGAACACCTTGATGCCGGCCTTGTAGCCGGAGAATGTCACCCAGACCCGCTGCGGATCGGTCGGGCTGATGGCGAGGTCGGTGATCTGCGCTTCGCCGAACGGCAACGTTCCGCTGACGGTCTGCCAAGTCGCGCCGCCGTCATTCGACCGAAACACGCCGCCGCCACCGAGGAACGGCGGCCAGGACGCCTGGCCCGACGGCTGCCGCCACGAGCGCTGGTCACCCGCCTTGCCGACGTAGATCGTCTTGGGATCGGATGGCGCGATGGCGATCTGCGCGCATTGGCGGCTCGTGCCGACCGCGCCGCGCGTCAGATTGCTCCATTGCCACTTGTTGTCCGCTCCCTCGCTGCCGCGCCAGATATCTGCGAAGCAGGCATAGATCTGGTTGGGATCGTCGACCCCCAGCACGTAAGGGGTCACCCAGGCGCCTTCGCCGGCTGCTTGGGGCGAGATCGGAGTGTTGTCGAAGCCGGACCCGCCGGTCTCCGACTTGAAGATCATGCCGAAATAGACGCTGGCATAGGCAAGGTTGGCGTCCTTCGGATTGATCCGGCAGACCATGCCGTCGCCGCCAAGCACTCGCGTCAGCTGCCCGTCAAGCTCAAGCCGGTAGGTCCCGTTGTCCTGCGACCCGTAGAGCAGCATGTTCGGCTCATCGGGTGAGATGCAGATCGAGTAGATCTGTCTGATCGCCCCACCGACTCCGGCGTCAGTGATGCTTCTCCAGGAATCGCCGGCGTCGTCCGATCGATAGGCGCCGCCGTCGGTTCCGGTGAAGAGCGCGTCGTCGCGATAGGCGAGCACGTGAACGTCGGCATGCGTGTAGTTGGGCGAGCCGGGCGGCGCTCGCCACGCCGAGGTCATGTGCCAGGTCCTGCCGCCGTCGTCGGATCGCCACGTATCGAGGCCGCCGACATGAACGCGATCGATGTTCGTCGGCGAGACCGCCATCGCGAGATCGTAGCTCGCCTGCAGGCCGTTGAAGTTGTTGGCCTCGTGCAGGATGTTCGGCTTCGACAGATCGAACGGCGGCGTCGGATTGTTTGGCGACGGCGGCGGATTGCTGTTGGAGCGTCGCGTGAACGTGTCGCCGCGATTGTCCGAGCGCCAGAGCCCGAGCGTGAAGCCGGACGGCGCAGCATAAAGGACATAGAGCGTATCGGGCCCGGCGGGAGAAGCCGCGAGGCGAATACGGGTGCTGGCACGCTCCGTCGGCGAGGGCAGTCCGCCGCCGAGCTTGGTCCAGGTCGCTCCGGCGTCGGACGACCGGTAGACGTTGGTCTGCGACGCTGCGTAGACGATGGACGGGTTGGTCGGATGGAAGAGGACGTCCCAGAACGGATTGAGCCGGGTGCCTTCGGCCACTGCCGTCCAGGTATCACCGCCGTCCGTGGTACGCAGCAGTCCTTTCGTTGTGCCGGCAAGGAGGATTGCAGGCGTCATTGGATGAATGGCGAGGCGGAATCCGAACTCTACCTGCTCGGTCTTCCAGATCAGGCCCGTCGAATTCCAGGTCTCGCCGCCGTCGGTGCTCTTGATGATGCCGATCGAGGGTGGCGCGATCCCATAGCCGGCGCTCTCGCCATCGCCAGTGAGGACGTAGATGGTGCGCGGGTTCTTGGGGTCGATCGCGATATCGTTGACTGCGAGCATTGGCAGGGCGTCGGTGAGCGGCGACCAGGTGATGCCATCATCGCGGGTGCGCCAAAGGCCGCCGGCCGGCGTTCCGGCATAGATCGTGGCGGGCTCGGTCGGGTCGAACGCGATTGCATTGATGCGCCCGGCGTCGGTGCCTTGCTCTTCTTCCGTCGGCTTGACCTGGCGCCAGTTGGCGACAATGCCCGCTGCCGCCGCCGCTGCTTTGCTCGCTTGAAATGCCGGCGACCGCGCGGTCTGGAAGTGATGCAGCCAGGTCAGCGCCGTGAGGTTCACCATGTCGCCGGACGGATAGCTGCGCGGTTTTACGAACTCGAGCTGGCGCGTGTAGGGGCGGAATCCCGTGCCTTTGACCTTGCCGATCCTGCTGTAATACTCCTCGCGGGCATTGATGTGGTCGGTCAGCTTGGCACTCGGAGGCAGCTGGGGCGGTGGCAGCACCTCTTGGGCCGCAATGGCCCCGGTCAGCAGGCAAAGCGCGATCGCAATGCGGGCGGCGTCCAGGCGCATGCGCGTAATCCCTTCATCAACCCGTTGTAACCCCACTGGAAATGATAACGCAGCGCGTCCCGCCGCGCTACCGCGCGGCAGGCTCGCGTGACGCATCCGCAGGGGCGGGCGCCAGCTTTATTCTGGTCGGCACGTGGCCGGAATGATCCGACCACGTCGGTTGTGCAGCTACTTCGGGCTGCGCGGGAACGGGATGAAGCCGTCGCGGTTCGGCATCCTCACTTTGGGCAGCGATTGTGCGTCGAGCACATCGTCCTTCCCGATGATCTCGTTCAGGCCCAGGATGTAGGCTGACACCGCGTAGGCCTCGTCGTCGGTCAACGACTTTGACTCCTGGAACGGCATCGCACGGCGGATGTAGTCGAACAGCGTCGTGGCGTAAGGCCAATAGCTGCCGACCGTTTTCACCGGCGCCTTGCCGGCTTCGAGCGAGCCCTTGCCGCCCACGAGTGCGTCATTGGGGCGGCCGGCCCCTTTCTCGCCATGACAAGCCTGGCACTTGGCGGCGTAGATCGTTTCGCCTTGCGCGGCGGTGCCGCGGCCGGGCGGAAGGCCCGCGCCATCCGGACCGATGCTGATGTCCCAGGGCGCGAGGTCGGCTGGCGCAATCGGCTGGCCGAACTTCGGCGCTTGCGCCGACGCGCTGGCAGTCAAGGCGATGACGGCCGCGCCGGCTACGAGATGCTTAAGCATAGACATTGGCGGCCTCCCCCTTCTCGTCGATGCGCCAGCTCTGGA
>Ga0137410_10003654_pt1 | contig 10416 bp, 8 predicted proteins | sample CZODoug1_16funga_FD_108878 | JGI IMG/M metagenome (GOLD analysis project Ga0137410, IMG submission 108878) | Vadose zone soil fungal communities from Angelo Coast Range Reserve, California, USA - CZODoug1_16fungal (Illumina Assembly) | ecosystem: Environmental > Terrestrial > Soil > Vadose zone... | reverse complement strand
CTCTGTCATCCTTTGCGATTTGCACGCTCGGCGACATTACGGTGTTCACGCGCAGCAGCCGGGCACAGCGGCGACCCCGCTGGTTGCCGTGGTTCCAGCGGTCATCATCTCGCATGGAAAGAACGGCTATGGCGCCTGGCAGTCCAGCGGCGGTCAGCTCACGCTTCCGCCGGCCGGCAGCGACGAGGCGGCCAATGCAGCGGGCAATATCTCGACGCTCACGGGGAGTTATCCCACTTGGACTTTTTATAGCCGGACCCCAACATCGGCCGCAAGCGGGTGCGTGGATCCGGCGCCTCTGGGAGCCGGCGGGCCGCCCTTCTGCGAATTCGACGACATCGTTGCCACGATCACCACGAACGCCCTGATTGCGCGCATGGTCGCGGCGGGGAAGCTGCCCTGAGAGGGCGCGTCCGGCGAGTGCCGGCGGATTTTCCGCGTTCTATTGCCGCGCGCCGCGGCGCACTTCGCCGCGCAGGCTGAAGCACACCCTGCCCGAGTCGTTCTCGCGCAGCTGCAGCGAGAAACCCGAAATCTCGGCGAGCCGGCTGGTCTGGTACAGACCGATTCCGAATCCAGTCTCCGAAGGCACCGGACCCCTCATCAGCCCCCGCAGGACTTCCGACGCGACCGGCGCGCCGCTGTCGCAAACCGAAAATTCGATGGCATCGTCGCAGCGGAAGCTCACGGATATGCTCACCGATTCGTCCAATCTGCGTTTCCTCAACGCGTTCTGCAGCAGATTGTCGCCCGCCGAGTCGAAGAGCTCCTTGGGAAGCATTACTGCGTCCCCCGATCCCTCGCGCGAGAATTCGACGCCGCGGCCGGCGTAGCTTCGCTGCAGACCCTCCCACCAGGTGTCGGCCTTGATGAAGCGGCCGTTGCTCGCGTCGGGCTTCTGCAGCTTCTCGAGCGTCTGCTGCAGGCGCTGGGTAATCGCCGGAAGCTGGCGCCGCATCAGCGCGGACAACTCCCCGCCCGCGTCGGGCGCTGCGTCCTGCTCCGCGGCGGCGCAAAGAACATTGAGAGACTGCAGCAGGTTCTTGACATCGTGCGTCATGCGCGCCCCGGTTTCATGGACGGCTTGAACATAGGTCTGCTGCTGCAGCTTCTGCTCACGCTGTTTGGCCACGTAGAACTCGCCGAGCAGCTGTCCCAGAAGCTGAAAGTGCCACACCAGCGAGGGACTCAGGGGTAGCTTGGTAAAAACGCGCAAATGGATTTCCTGATTCGTGAATTCGACCGAGTTCTTGGAGACTTTTCCGAAATCGCCCGATTCGCCGGCGGTATGCCAGAAGCCGCCGGACACCCAGGGCAGGCGCGCCAGCCCGGTGCAGGCCTCCTTCATGAAGCGCTCGGGTTTGGTCTCCAACTGCGAGAGCTCCGCCAGGAAATACAACCAGCGCTCGAACGGCAGGCCTATCGACAGTAGATAGCGGGAAAAATAGACCGAAAGTCCGCCGAACCCGGAACGGGGGTTCCACGCGAACGAGAGGATCAGGAGCACGCCCGCGATGATCAGCATGCTGAACGACAGCGCGGTGATGTAATCGATCTTGCCCACGGTCATGAACGCGAAGCTGCCCAGCGCGAGCGCGATGAGCAGGAGCACGATCATCGCCGCGTAGAAAAAATCGACGACTTGCGGCGTCTCGGCGGAGTCCGTTTCCGCAGGAATCGCCACCATAACGACGAACAACAAAGGCAGTCCGTAGTGAGCGAGCAACGCGACCTCGCTAGGCAAGGGCACCCGAATGAAACTATTCGGAACGACCCAGACGAGCAGGAGCGACACCAGGTACAGCAGGACCACCAGATAGAAACGCCGCAACCAGCGCGCTTGGAATAGAAATACCTTCCCGCCTACGATCCCCGCCAAAACACTGATCCACAGCGCGAGCAGCCACCAGTTGAGGAAATAGAGAGTGCCCAGGGCAATTGCGGCGATCGCAGCCACCTGCGATGAAGTGAGGGGACGTTCTCCCCGCATGAAGGGCTGCCAGAGGATGAACAATCCGAAGTGCGCCAGCATCATGCCGCGCGCCCAGAAGTCCTCCGCGCCCCATATGGCCGCAAAATGCAGACAGATCAGCATGACCAGGAACAGGCCGCGCCACGATCTCGCCACGAACAGCTGGGATGCCTGAAGGACGGTCGACGTCGCCATAGCGAGCTTATTGCGGATCGGAATCGCTGCGCGGCAGGGCGTTCATGGGCCTGCAATCCATTTCATTCTCTCCGGACGGGTGCGGGGTAAAGACAGAGACCGGGTACGGACTTGCGCAGCTCGGTCCATGGACTTCCCTCTTGTAGGCACGTATTGTGCCAGCTTTAACAGACAGGCACCCAGGCCGAATTCCACGCCCATGCCCATCGTCGCCGCGCTGGCCCGAGCCACCCTCCTCGAAGCCGTTCGAAATCGCCTCCTCTGGCTGACCGTGATACTCGTCGCTGCCGCATTCGGCCTCACCCAGTTTCTGAATCAGGTCGCGATTACCGAGACTCGGGAGATTCAGGCCGCGCTGCTCGCCGCTCCTCTCAGGGTTGCCGCGGTCTTTATCCTCGCCGTGTTCGTGATCACGAGCATGGTGCGCGAGTTGGGCGACAAAGTAACCGAGTTGTTGCTTTCCCTTCCGGTACCCCGCTCCCATTATTTCTTCGGAAAATTTGCGGGCTTTGCATTCGTAGCCGTGGTCCTAGCGCTGCTGTGCGCGCTGCCGCTGGCCCAGTTCGCCAAGCCTTCCGGCCTTGCGCTGTGGACAGCTTCCCTGGTGTGCGAGCTCTTGATCGTTGCAGCCATGAGCTTGTTCTGCGTCCTGTCCCTGGCGCAAGTGCTTCCCGCCTTTGCGGCGGTGGGCGGCTTCTACCTGCTGTCGCGCTCCATGACGGCGATGCAAATCATCGCGGGTGCGTCCTTGTACGACCCAACGCTTACCGATCGCGTCGTCGGTACGATTGTGGGGTTGATCGGTCTGCTGCTACCTTCGCTCGATGGCATGACCCAGACGACATGGCTCCTGGGAGGCACGTTCGGTAGCGTCCTCGTTTCGGTTTTCGGACAGACCGCGATCTACCTTGTCCTCATCTGCTCGGCGGCGCTCTTCGACTTGTACCGCAAGAATTTCTAGATGCGATGACGCAGCGATCGATCTCGGGGGTGCCGCGGGTTGTCATGGTGCTACTTGGCCTAGGACTCGCCGTCCAAGTCGCTCTGAAAACCGCTTCCCCGGAACCCCGTGCGAGCGCGGGGGACTTGCCGCCCGCCCCCGGCATCGCCGTGCTCAGGCTCGCGAGCTTTGGCGAACCGGTTGCGCTCGCCAAGGCACTGATGCTCTACCTGCAGGCCTACGATTTCCAATCCGGCTCCCGAATCCCCTATCGCGATCTCGACTACGATCGCTTGGAGGCTTGGCTCGGAAGAATCCTCGAGCTGGACCCGCAGGGGCAGTACCCCCTGCTCGCCGCGAGCCGGCTTTACGCCGAAGTGCCGGTGGAAGCCAAGCAGCGCAGCATGCTGGAGTTCATTCACCGCCAGTTTCTGCTCGACCCGAACCGGCGCTGGCCGTGGCTCGCGCACGCCATTGTCATCGCGAAGCATCGGCTCCACGACTTGCCGCTTGCTCTGCGTTACGCGAAAGACATTCAGCGCCATGCGACCGCGGCCGATGTGCCTCCCTGGGCAAGGCAAATGGAAGTCTTCATTCTCGAGGACCTTAACGAGCTCGAGACCGCCCGCCTCGTCATCGGGGGTTATCTCCAAAGCGGTGCGGTGACGGATCCGGCTGAGCTGAGGTTCCTGGATGAGCGCCTCAAGGACTTGGAAGCCCGGACCCTTCAGACGCGGCGGAAGTGAGCCAAAGTGTCAATAAATCGTCGAAAGTGTCAAATGTCCAACAGAAATTACCCGATTGGGGCCTATTTCGATCAAATCCACAGCCCGCCTGCGGGCACGCATCTTGCACGATTTCCGAGGTCTTAGCTCCAGTATCTAGAGGTTTTTTTGGCATCCATGGGGGTTGTTATGAAAGCTAACAACAAGAGCCTGACCGAGTCCGGTTTCACTTTGGTGGAAATCGCCATCGTGCTCGTCATCATCGGCCTTCTGCTCGGCGGCATACTCAAAGGCCAGGAAATGATCACCCAGGCCAAGATCAAGAACATCATCAACGACTTCAACGGGGTGACCGCCGCGGTCAATTCCTACCAGGACCGCTACCGGGCGATGCCCGGAGACGATGCCACCGCGGCAACTAGATGGGCCTCGCAAGGTGCCGTGGCAGGCAATGGAGACGGCATTTTGGGCGTCGGCCCCGGGACAACCTGCAAGTACAACGCTGTCGTGACGGCAGTGCCAGTCGCCGCCCAGGAATGCAATCTGTTCTGGTGGCACCTCCGCCTGGCCGGCTTCGTACCGGGTGCCGTGATCGGTAACGGCGTGGGCATACAGCCTCCCAACGCGGTGAACGGCATCATCGGTGTGCAGCAAGGCGGCCTCGGCTTTACTTCGAACATCGTGTGCAGCAGCAACCTTCCGGACAAGATCGCCATCGCGGTCGATACGCAGATGGACGACGGCACGCCCGCCGCCGGGGAAATTCGCGGCGACATTCAGGCTGCCCCGAATCCCAACGTGCCGGCCGCCAGCACGATACCCACCTATGCTGAGACCGGGACGAACCAATACCTGCTTTGCAAGAACCTGTAAACGAACGCGCTCCCGAAAAGCCCGCTTCGGCGGGCTTTTTTTTTCCTTCCGGGGGAGGTCCGGTGAGTAGCCCCGCAGAACGGTCCCAGGCAACCAGCTTGCTGCTCGCGGGCAGCCTTTGCGTCCTTCCGTTCCTGATGCCATACCACGATCTGCCGATCAAGGCTTTCCACGCCGAATGGCTGGCCGCGGCGCTGGGGATCGCGGCCGCACTGGCTGTGCTCGCAGCGCGTTCGGTCCCGCTCGTGCCCTGGCCTGTTCCCTCGCGTTGGCTGATCGCCTTTGCCTTGTTCCTCGCAGGCCTGGCTGCGCTGGCCGGCCCGGCCTATCCTCAACTACCCGTCATCGCAGCCCTGTATGTCGTCTATGCCGCGCTGATGATCTGGCTCGGATCCCAGCTGACCAGCGCGTTCGGAATCGAGCGCGTTGCGATGGCCTTCGCCGCATTTATTCTAGTCGGTGCTTTGTTGACCTCGCTCTGCGGACTCATCCAGTTCTATGGCCGGCCCAAGTTCCTGGAAGATCTTGTCGCGGAGTTGTACGGAACGCGGGCCTACGGCAACATCGGGCAGGCCAACCTCTACGCCAACTACCTTGCGCTGGGCGAGGGCGCGCTCGTCTACCTCTGGGTGCGCGAGCATGTGCGGACCTCTCATATGCTTGCGGCCTTGATGTTGCTCCTTTGGGGCAGCGCGCTCGCCGGCTCGCGCAGTGCCCTGCTCTACGCGCTGTGGTTTGCGGTGCTCGCAACGCTGACGGGGCGAAGCGGCGCTGAGTCCCGGCGTTTGAAGGGCCTTGTGTATGGCATCGCGAGCGCGACGCTGGCGGCGGGTCTGGCTATTTCCTCGCTGAACAGCCTGTTTCACCTCGGTCCACCGGGCACTAGCGCCCTCGAGCGAGTATTCGCCGACGAAACCATCGAGCCGCGCCCGCTAGCCTGGCTGCTGGCCCTGCGCATTTTCGCAACCGCGCCCGTCACGGGGGTCGGAATCGGGGAGTTTGCCAGCGCGGCATTCGATTCGGGGCTCGATCCTCTACTCACCCAGCGTAGTGAACTTTGGACCTCCCCTCACAACTTCGTCCTGCACCTCCTCGCCGAAACGGGCGCTGTCGGTACGGTCCTTGTGCTCGGCTGCGTCATCGCCTGGGGGCTGCAGGCCGCGCGCCGAGCTTATCGAAGCCGGGACGTGGTCTGGTGGTGGATCGTGGCCGCCGTTGGCGTGGAGATGATTCATTCCATGATCGAGTTTCCCCTGTGGTACGCACACTATCTCGGCGTGACCGCGCTGCTCATGGGAGCCGGCACGACGCCCAGCCCGCGCTCCCCACCGATGCCGCGCCCATCCCGAATCGCAACGGGCGCCGCGTGCGCGGCGCTGGCCTTCGCTTCAATCCTCCTGCTGAGGGACTACGTGCGACTCGATGGGGCGCGCGTGACCGGGGCAACGGTGACGCTCGCTCGAACGGCCGACGCGCAACGCGACGCCGCGATCATGCGCGAGCTGACTCACGGCCTGGTGGCGCCGCTCGCGGAGTTTTGGCTCGTGACAGGTGCTTCGCTCGATCGAAGCGATCTCGCCACCAAACTCGCGATGAGTGAGCGCGTCGCCCGCTTTTGGCCAACTTACGAGGTGCTGGCGCGGTACGCGGTATTCCTCGCTCTCTCGGGTGAAGCGGGAAAGGCGCAGGATCTACTCGCGAAATCTCTGCGGACATTCCCTCGCCGCCGCGATCTCACCATCGCGATCGTTCGGCGAGCGCAGGCCGGCGACCCCGATGCGATCAGCCCGCTGCTACGCACGGCTGAGAGCCCACCCGAATAGGGAACTGAACTAGCCGGGCTGCCCCTGCAGAAGGTGAATTTCCGCCGCCGCGAGTTGCTCGGCCGTTCCTCGCAACACGATCACGTCGCCCTCCTGCAAGGTGGTCTGCGGCCCGGGCGAGATCATTCGTGCGTCCAGCCGCCGCAGTGCCGTCACCGCAACCCCCATCTGGTCCAGCGAGAGCTCCGCGAGGCTGCGGCCGACCGCGGCGGCGCCCGGCGCGAGCGTCACCGAATGCAACCGCGGCTCGCGCGCCTCGTCGAAATCCTCGGCTTCGTCGGTTCCTCCGTGGAAGAAACCCCGCATCAGGCTGTAGCGGCCTTCCCGCACATCGCGGATTCGGCGCACCACACGCCTCAACGGCACGCCCAGCAGCACCAACGCGTGGGACGCGAGCATCAGACTCGACTCAAAGGTCTCGGGCACGACCTCCGAAGCGCCCGCCGCGATAAGGCGATCCAAGTCAGCGTCGTCGAGCGTCCGCACGATTACCGGCAGCGAGGGATGGAGCGTCTTCACGTGGTGAAGAATACGAAGCGCGAGCGCGGTATCCGCGAAAGTAATGACGAGCGCACTGGCACGGGCGATCCCGGCCGCGACCAGGGTTTCATGCCGCGACGCGTCGCCGTAGACAACTTTTTCGCCCGCTGCGGCCGCTCCGCGGACGCGCTCCGGATCCGTGTCGAGCGCGATCACTTCGATCTGCTCCTGCTCCAGTAGGTGCGCCATACGCTGCCCCGTCCGTCCATAGCCGCACACGATGACGTGGCGCTCGGTCGCCAGGCTTTGTGTCGCGACTCGGTGCAGGGCGAGCGATCGCAACATCCACTCCGCGCTCAACCAGCGCAGCGCCAGCTTGTCGCTCGCCTGAATCAAGAAGGGCGCGGCGAGCATCGAGAGCAGCATCGCGGCGACGACGACCTGCGAAAGATCGCGATCGAGAAGCGCAAGGGATTGCGCTTGCACCATCAGCACCAGGCTGAATTCGCCGCTCTGGGCGAGAGCAAGCCCCGTGCGGAGGGCGGCGCCGGGGGTGGACCCGAACGCTCGCGCGAGGGCGGTGACCAGCGCGAACTTGAAGGTGACGAGCAGGGCCGTCAATGCCAGCGTCAGCACGAGATTCGCAAAGACCGTTCCCAAGTCGAGTCTCATGCCAATGGTCACGAAGAACAGCCCCAACAGGATCTCGCGGAATGGCCGGATATCCTCGTCGACCTGATGCCGGTACTCGGTCTCGGCGATCAGCATGCCCGCGAGAAACGCTCCCAGGGCTAGCGACAGTCCGGCGCGCTCGGTAAGCCAAGCGAGGCCGAGCGTAATCAGCAGGACATTCAGGATGAACAGCTCATGAGAACGGCGGCGCGCCACGACATGGAACCAGCCGCGCATGAGTTTTTGCCCGAGAAACAGCACGATCACCAGCACCGCGGCGGCCTTGGCCAACGCCAGGGCGAGGCGCTGGACCAGATCGCCGTTCCCTTCGGCGATCGCGGGAATCAGAATCAGCAGAGGCACGACCGCCAGATCCTGGAAGAGCAGGACACCGACGATATCGCGCCCGTGCGGCGTCTCCAGCTGCATACGCTCGGCGAGCACGCGCATCACGATCGCAGTGGAAGACATGGCGATAGCGCCCCCGAGCGCAAGGGCAGCTTTCCACGAAGCCCCGGCCAACGCAGCGACCGCGAGCACGCCTGCCAGCGTGAGCAGGACCTGGGCAAGGCCGAGCCCGAACACTGCGCGGCGCAGGTGAAACAGTTTGGACAGGTTGAATTCGAGGCCGATCGAGAACATCAGGAACACGACACCGAATTCAGCGAGGTGCCGTCCCTCATCCGTGTCGGGAATCCACGCCAGCGCGAACGGCCCCACGGCAACACCGACCAGCAGATAACCGAGCAGCGGGGGCAGGTGCAGCGAATGGAAAAGCACCACCACCATCACCGCACTCGCCAGCAAAATCAGCACTAATTCGAGCGTCCCGCCCATCCGGAAGTCCTTGTTTTCTTTGGTTGAGGCAGAGGGATCGCCCTATCGGTCTGCTATACTCTTCCGTCTATCATAAAGCGTGCCACGCGAGCCGGCCAGAGCGGTTTCATGCGATGAATGATCGGTCGAAAAAAGCGCTATCAACCCCGGCGCTCGAGCTCGCGCGCAAAGTGCTTGCGATCGAGGCCGACGCGGTGAGCGCACTCGCCTCCCGGCTCGACGAGCGTTTTCTCGACGCCATCGCTCTGATCCTTGCGTGCCGCGGACGCGTCGTGGTGAGCGGCGTCGGAAAGTCCGGACATATTGCGCGCAAAATCGCCTCCACCATGGCAAGCACGGGAACGCCGGCATTTTTCCTGCACGCCGCGGAGGCGGGCCACGGCGATCTCGGGATGATCACTCGCGATGACGTGGTGCTCGCCCTCTCAAACTCCGGCCAGACCGACGAGTTGCTCACGATCATTCCATTGATCAAACGCCAGGGAGCCAAACTCATTGCGGTGACCGGCAACGCGGATTCGGCGTTGGCGAGGGAAGCGGACGTGCACCTCGATGCACGAGTCGCCCAGGAGGCGTGTCCGCTCAACCTTGCCCCGACTGCGAGCACCACCGCGGCGCTGGCGCTCGGCGACGCTCTTGCGGTGGCGTTGCTGGACGCGCGCGGCTTCGATGAGCAGGACTTCGCACGAGCTCATCCGGGAGGCGCGCTCGGGCGAAGGCTGCTCACTCACGTTTCCGACGTGATGCGCACCGGAGAAGGCATCCCGAGCGTTCCCGAAACGGCCTCTTTCTTCGACGTTCTTCTGGAGATGTCGAGGAAAGGTATGGGCATGGCGGCGGTCGTCGATCCGAGTCGGAAGGTCCTGGGAATATTTACCGACGGCGACCTGCGCCGGACCCTGGAGCGCAAACCCGATCTCCGCTTGCTCAAGGTCACCGACATCATGAAGCGCGATCCACGCACGATCACGTCGCACAAGCTCGCCGCCGAAGCGGTGGAGCTGATGGAGCGATACAAGATCAGCCAGCTGCTCGTCGTGTCGGACACGGGAGAGCTAGTCGGCGCCCTCAACACGCACGACCTGCTTCACGCCAAGGTCATTTGATGAGCGAGGACCTGCTCGAGCGGATACGGCGGGTGAAGTTGATGATCTTCGATGTCGACGGCGTGCTCACCGACGGGACTCTGTACTTCAGCGAGGCCGGTGCCGAGCTGAAGGCATTCAACGCGAGGGACGGCCACGGGCTCAAGATGCTGAAGGAGAGCGGGGTCGAAGTCGCGATCCTCTCGGCGCGTCGCTCGCGCGCCGTCGATGTGCGCGCCGCTGAGCTCGGCATCTCGCTCGTCGAGCAAGGCGTTGCGGACAAGGGAAAGGGGTTCGAGAGCCTCATCGCTCGCGCGCGAGCCCCAGCGGAGTCCGCCGGATACATGGGCGACGACCTGGTGGATATGCCGGTCCTTGCGCGCTGCGGTTTTGCGGCGAGCGTGCCGGAGGCACCCGAGTTCGTCAGAGAACGCGTGCATCACGTCACCCGCGCTCCGGGGGGCCGCGGCGCCGTGCGCGAAGTCTGCGAGCTGATTATGCGCGCCCAGAACACGCTCGATGGTGCGATCGCGCGCCAGCTCGCATGAAGACGCGCGTTGCTCCGCTCCTCCCGCTCGCCCTGATGGCTTTCCTGGGAGTGTTGACCCTCTGGCTGCAATACGCGGTGCGCGAAAGCGCAGGGGGCGACTCACGCTCCCCGGCTCACGAACCCGACGCGATCGTCGAAAACTTCACCGTTCAGGACCTGGATGCCTCCGGAACGCTCCGTTACACGTTCTCGGCTCCGAAGATGCAGCACTTCGCCGACGACGGTTCCGGAGAGGTGCTGTATCCGCGCGTGGTCCAAATTGCG
>Ga0137410_10003653_pt1 | contig 10417 bp, 12 predicted proteins | sample CZODoug1_16funga_FD_108878 | JGI IMG/M metagenome (GOLD analysis project Ga0137410, IMG submission 108878) | Vadose zone soil fungal communities from Angelo Coast Range Reserve, California, USA - CZODoug1_16fungal (Illumina Assembly) | ecosystem: Environmental > Terrestrial > Soil > Vadose zone... | reverse complement strand
CGGCGCGGGCGTCTGGTTTATCCGCGCGATTTGCTACGATAAGCTAAACCAGCCGAAGCTTGCTTTGGAGGCTTACCAGAAGTTTCTCGAGCTCGATCAGGACAAAAATCCCGATCAAGTGTGGCAGGCCAAGGAGCGGAGCAAAGTGCTGCAACGCATGCTGGAACGGAAAAGGTAAGCGGATGAGGGCCGGCGGGACGTCTTTGGGGGCAGCGTGCGGTTTGCTTGTTTTTCTTGCCTTCCTGCGTCCCGGTGCCCCGGACAGCATGGCCAACCTTCAGGCGCGCTTCGATCGCGAAACAAACGGGGTGCACAAGGCTAAATTAATTGAGAAGCTGGGGGACGCACAGCTGGAAGAAGCGCGCCATGCCGGAAAAGCCGGCGACTATAATGCCGTGGGAATGACGCTCGAAAAATACCGGGACAATGTTCGCGCCGCGCTTGAGGCCTTGAAGAAGCAGCACCCGGACGCCGAAAAGCAATCCAACGGTTACCGGCAACTGCAGATGCACGTACGGAAGGGGATTCGCGAAGTTGATGAAACATTGCTGGTATCCCCCGAAGACTACAAGCCGCCGCTGCAGATCGTCCGGCAGGATCTCGTCGGCATGGATGAAGCGCTGCTGAAATTGCTTTTCCCCCGCCGGCCTGTGGAACACCACGCGGCTACACCTCCCGCGGAGAAACAACCATGAAAATCAAAATACATCTTCTTCTCCTGGCTTCCTGCATGCTGGCTGCGCCCCCGCCCGTTCGCGCGGAGACGCCGCAGCGGAAGGACTATCTCTCGTCTGTTGAAGCGGACAAGATTCGCGATGCGGAGACGGTCAACGAGCGGATAAAACTATTTTTGACGTATGCCGACGATCGCTTGAAGAAGTTTCAGTATGAGTTGGACCATCCCTCTTCGAACCGGCACTCCGACATGCTGAATTCGCTTCTGAACGCCTACGTCAGCTGCGTGGACGACGCGGCGGACCTCATCCAGCTAGGGATCGAAAAACAGGACAATATCCGGCAGGGAGTCGACATGATGACGGCGCGCACGAAGGCATTTCTCGCCGTGCTGGAAAAACTATCCACCGACGGCACCGAACGGGAACTTTATAAGGACACTCTTGATGACGCGATCGAGGGCACGCGCGACGCGATGAATGAGGCGGAGAAAGCAAAGAAGAAGGTCGCGCCGCCGCCGGTCCGGAGGAAGAACTGACGGTTTTCCAGTGAGCGTATGAGATCGAAGGGAAATAGAAGTGGTCTTGTTCCGGGAGGGGGCTCGCTGTTCCAGCGGATGTTTACGCGGCTGGGATGCGATGGCCGGCCGCCGCGCTTCCGCGTGGAGTTTTATCCCTATTCCAGTCTGGTTCTGACGATTCGCCGTCGGGAGGAAGTGGTTTACGTTCGCTTCTCCGACCTCTTGCGACGAGCGCCTCTAGCCGTCTTGGAAGGCGCGGCCGCGTTGTTGCTTGCGCGCGTGTATCGGCGCAAAGCCTCCGGGGCTCTCACCGAGCCTTATCTGGAGTACGCGCGCTCCGATCGCACGCGTAGCCGCATGAACCGCATGCGCCGCGGGCGCGTTCGCCTGGCCGCGACAAGCCCCCGTGGAGACCATTTCGATCTGGACAGGCTTTTCGATGAGCTGAATGGGAAATATTTTGAGGGGCAGTTGCAGCGCCCGCACATCGGATGGAGCACACGGAGCTGGCGGCGGCAATTTGGCTGTTATGATCCGGGGCCGAATCAGATTCTGCTGAATCGCCGGATGGATCGCCCGGGGGTTCCGGCGTGCGCGGTGGAATATGTTTTGTATCATGAGATGCTGCACGTGAAGCACCCGACTCGCCGTTCGGGCTGCAGCATGGTTTCTCATTCGCGGGAATTTCGAGAAGAAGAGAAGCGTTTTGCGGAATTCGAGCGCGCACGGCGCATTCTGGACCGCCTCGCTCGGTAAATAAGCTTCGCTGCTAGGTAGGTTCCCTGGTTACCGGAATTAGGCTAGGTCTACAGTTGCAAGTTATTTGTCGGAGTGCTACCGGCGGGGCCGCGGAGTCCGAAGCCAAAAAACAACAACCACAGACAACCGGAGTATAGCGCCGCAGGAATCCATAGAAGGAGAACGTAGCCGATTAACGCCATCAACGATCGGTTGTGGACAATTCCAAACCAGCTAGGATGATCCAGAAGCCATGCCCACGGTGTAGCGAACAGAAAACCGTATCCCGCGACGTGTTCGCGGCGCAAGTGGAGTCGATCAGCCGCCATCACGAGCACGTTCAACACAGCCGCCATCACAAAGGGTAACGTAATTAAGAAGCGTCTTATCCAGACCATGTTTCTCACTGCCCCGTAACAATGCTTGATGCGAGCCCAGCCTACGTCCGTCGTTAGTGGCGGCTACTCCTTCTGCCTGGCCTTTTCTTTTTCGACTTCCTTGTAGAGCTTGTCGATTTTCTTGCGCACTTTGTCGCCGTCCTCGGCGTGGGGATATAGATCCAGATAGCGCTGGTAAGATTTGATGGCTTGTTTCTTCAGGCCTTTTTTCTCCTGGGCTTCTGCCAAGAATCGAAACGGGATGGCATAACCGGGTTTGGCTGTCGTGGCGTCTTGAAAACGATCGATGGCCGCATCCAAATCGCCCTTCTTCATGTAGTACTGGCCGACTTCGAGATCTTTTTCCGCACGCAGCGGATCCCAAGCGGGCTGGTCAGGTGCGTTTTTCGTGGCGCTGTCTTTCTTTTGCTTGCCAGTGGACTTTGGTTTCATGTCGTCGGGAGGGGTGGCCGGTTTCGAGGAGGACTCCGGTTGCGGATCCTGCGCGTGCGCCTGCGAAGCAGCATAGAGCACGAAAACTGCGGCGAGAACTCGAATTGCGCTGATGAGTCTCATGCCTATCACGGAGGTCTCCCTATACTCCGATTCGGTCTAGTATGATGGAAGTTGTCTGGCGATTCTAGATTAGTGTTTTGAGCCTCCATGGAACCCCGCGAAAAAGCCGCGCAGCTTCCGGAAAGCCCGGGCGTCTATCTCTTCAAGGATGCCGGTGGGACGGTCCTTTACGTTGGCAAGGCGCGCAACCTGCGCAGCCGCGTGCGTTCCTATTTCCTCGAATCGCGTTGGATCGACGCCAAGACCGGATCGCTGGCGCGAGAGATCGCCGATCTGGAAACCATAGTGGTGGGCAACGAGCGCGAAGCCCTGGCGCTCGAGCACAACCTCATCAAGCAATACCGCCCTAAATTCAACGTCGTCCTTCGCGATGACAAGACCTATCCCTATATCAAGTTCACGGCGGCGGAAAAATATCCTCGCGTGTACTTCACGCGGCGTATCAAAAAAGACGGGTCACTTTATTTCGGCCCGTATTTTCCATCGAGTCTGGCGCGCCGCATTTTGCATTTTGTTCACAAGCGGTTCCTCGTTCCTTCCTGCACGGTGGACCTGACGCGCAGCCACCCGCGGCCTTGCCTGCAGTATTACATCAAGCGGTGTCTCGGGCCATGCGTGGCCGGGCTCACGACGGACGAACGCTATGCGGAAGCCGCGCGCGATGTGCGTTTGTTTCTCGAAGGGCGCCGGCACGATTTGATCAAGAGTCTTGAAGAGCGGATGGCGGCAGCGGCGCAGAAGGAGCTGTTCGAACAGGCGGCCGCTTACCGCGATTTGTTGCGGACGCTGGAAGACATCGAAGAGCGGCAGCGCATCGCCGCGGCGCAGGGAGATGACACCGACGTGCTTGCTTATTACGCCGAACCGCCGCTCGTGGCGGCGGACCTTTTTCACTTGCGCGGCGGGCGTGTTGTGGATCGCCGCGAATTCTATTGGGAAGAACTGGAGGAATTTGATCCGCAGGAGTTCGTGCCTTCTCTTCTGAAGCAGCTCTATCTGGAAGCGGAATATCTGCCGAAAGCGATTCACGTCTCGGCGGATTTTGAAGACCGCGAGCTGCTGGAGGCGACGCTGACGGAGCGCGCGGGACACAAAGTGGAAATCTTTACGCCGCAGCGCGGGACCAAGCGGGCTTTCCTAGATCTCGTGGAGAGCAACGCGAAGCATTCGTTCGAACAGCGATTCCGGGTTTTGAAGCCGACGTCGAAAGCGATTGGCGAGGCATTGCAGAATGCGCTCAATCTGGCGGAAGAGCCGCGGCGCATCGAGAGCTTTGATATTTCTCACATACAAGGAACGGATACCGTGGCGTCCATGGTGGTTTGGGAAAAAGGGCGCATGAAGAAATCGGACTATCGCAAATTCATCATTCGCGGAGAGGAAGGGCGCGGCGAAGAGGGATCCAATGGAAATGTTCCGTGGCAGAACGACGACTTTGCGAGCATGCGCGAAGCCGTGGCCCGGCGGTATCGCCGGTTGCAGGAAGAGAAGAAAGAATTTCCCGGGCTGATCCTGATTGATGGCGGGATCGGACAGCTTCACGCTGCGGCGCAGGCGCTGGAATCGTTGCAGATCATTAATCAGCCGGTTGCCAGCATCGCGAAAAAAGAAGAGATTCTTTACGTTCTGGGACAAGAGGACGAGCCGATCGTGTTGGAGCGGCATTCGCCGGTGTTGCACTTGATTCAGCAGATTCGCGATGAGACTCATCGATTTGCGGTTACGTTTCACCGGCAGCGGCGCGGGAAACGGCAAACGCAAACGGCGCTCAGCGAAATCCCCGGGGTAGGGGTGAGGACAGCGCAGAAACTATTGAAGGAATTTGGGAGCGTTGCCAATATTCAGAGGGCGGGATTGGAAAAATTGAGCAGCGTTATTTCGCGGAAGAGTGCGGAGAAAATTCTAAGCCAACTTGGGGCTTCGACGCCGCGGTAACCAGTTGGCGGGCACGATAGCGGTTAGGCTGCATTGCGCGCCTCTCAGTGCTATGCTACGGTTTCTGTGGAGGTTGCTATGGCGGACAATGTCGGTTCGAAGGTGACTTATTTCTTGGTAGGGCTGGGAGTTGGTGCGCTCGTCGGTATTTTATTTGCGCCGAAGTCCGGGGAAGACACACGCGATTATTTGGCGAAGAAGGCGGATGAGGGCAAGGACTTCGCCCAGAAGAAGGCCCGCGAGCTACGGGAGCGCGCCGATGAATTGATCGAGCGCAGCAAGGAAGTGGCGGGGCGCAAGAAGGATTCCATCTCGGCGGCAGTGGAAGCCGGACGCGAAGCGTATCTGCGCGAATCGAAGTCCTAAGGTTCGGTAAGACGGCAGCACGGGGTTCCGTCTCTTAGCGGGGCGGGTGGGGCAGCTATGCAATTCTGGCTCGAATTTTTCAGCATCGTCGCGGCGATAGCTCTGGTCGTGCAAGTGGTGATCCTGACGGCGCTGTTTTTTCAGCTTCGCCGCACGACGGAGAGTGTGAATCGTCTGGTGGGCGATTTGCATTCGCGAGTCGGCCCTATTTTGACGCGCGTGCAGATTCTTTTGGACGACACGCAGCCGAAAATCTCCAGCATGGTGAACGACGCTTCGCACATCGTGTATTTGGCGCGCGGGCAGGCGCAAAAGATAGACCGCGTGTTCACGGATGCCGCGGACCGGCTTCGCGGACAGCTGGTGCAAGTTGATCGCATCCTGACGGGGACGCTCGAAGCGGTGGAAGATGCGGGCGCGAAGTTCAAGCACAGTTTGTGGCGGCCGGTGCAGAAGGCTTCGGCACTGGTGCAGGGAATTAAGGTCGGGCTTGATCTCTTGCGGTCGCGCCGCAGGCGCAGAAGCGGCGACGAACCGCGCGAACAGCAGGAAGAAGAACTTTTTATCTGAACTAGAGGACTAAGCGCGAGACTCAGGGGACAGACATTTTTGTCTGTCCTTTTTGTTGTGTGCCGAGCATTAAATGCTTCCGCCCCTGGTAGACGGGACCCAACGCTAACCCCCTTTACACCATGTCGCGCCTGTCGCAGAATCAGGGCAGAGCACCCGGGAATCGGTGGCGAACCAAGGCCAGCATAGCCTGCGCTTTTTGTTCTTGACCAAGCAAGTGAAAAATTTGTGCTGACAACACGTATTCCGCAGGCCTTTCATAGAACTCGCGCGGTTGCCTGGACAGGGCGTGAAGTCCCTGCATTGCCTTGAATAATAGCTTCCGCTAATCGATTCGAGGTGGATAGCAGCGGCGCTTTTACGCACCAGTTCCGAATCATGAGCGGGGACAAAGTCAAGAAAGTCACAATCGCGACGCGCACGACCATGGCCCACTGCTGCCGCCGCCATGCAAAACCCGCAAGAGCTACCAGCACTACCGGAATCAACAAAAGATAGGTTTCCCGCGCCAAATAGCCCAGCCCCAGTAGGACACCAGCTAACCAGCCGAATCGCCGGGCGTGGGCTGATGGCCAAGGTGAATAGGTTAATTCTGAAAGAGCCCACAATAACGCCGCGGTGATGAACCAGGCAAGCCCATCGCGCAAAAAGGGCCGAGAGTAGGCGTAAAACGGGGCATAGAGAGCCGCCAGCCAAAAGGCAATCCAGCCAGCGAGGCGGCCGCAAATGCGCGCGGTAAAGAGTCCTAGGAAAACACACGTTCCAATACTCATCAATGCTTGAAGGGCGCGCATGAGGGCAAGTTTTTTTACGAATATACTCAAGACATACGCGTAAAGAGGTGATTGCTGAAAGATTTGCTCGCCGCCCCACCATTCGACCCACTGTTGATACGGCGCAAAGGCTTGCATCCAATCGGTCGAGGGATGATACGGGACAGGATTCAGCCGACCTTGTTCCCGGATGCCTCTCGCCCAGAGCAGATTGGCGTGCATGTCGGAGCTCGGCCGCGCGCGTCAAAAATGGCTTCAGCGGATCCAACCGCCGCCGAGGACGATGTCGCCGTGGTAGAAAACAGCGGCCTGGCCCGGGGTGATGGCGCGTTGCGGGGCGTCGAACGTCACGCGCGCGACGGTGGCGTCGAGCGGCTCGATTGTGGCGGGCGCAGGTTCGTGCTTGTGGCGGATTTTGGCGAAGGCGCGAAGCGGGGCGGGTGGCTTCTCGCAGGAAATCCAATTGACGCCTTCGACTTCGCACACTGTCTTTCGCAGGACATCGTCTTCGCCGACGACGACGCGGTTTTTCTCCGGATCAATCGAGAGGATGTACAGGGGCTTTCCGGCGGCGAAACCGAGGCCCTTGCGCTGGCCGATCGTAAAATTGTGAACGCCGTTGTGGCGGCCGATTACGTCGCCGCTCTCGTTGACGATTTCACCCTCGCTATTCTGCAGGGAAATTCCGCGCTCTTGTGAATACGCCTGGATGAATTGCACGTAGCTGCCGTTCGGCACGAAGCACAGTTCCATGCTTTCGGGCTTTTCGGCGACGGGCAGATTCGTGCGGCGGGCTAGGGCGCGCACTTCTTCCTTGGTGAGTTCAGCGAGGGGGAAGTCGCTGCGGGAAAGCTGTTCCTGCGAGAGTCCCCAGAGGAAATAGGACTGGTCCTTCGATTCATCGCGCGCGCGCAGCAATTCCCATCGGCCGGTATTATCGTTTTTGCGAATTCGCGCGTAGTGACCGGTGGCAAGACGCTCGGCGCCGATCTGGCGCGCCATGCGGAGGAGCGGCTCAAACTTCACATCCGTGTTGCAGTTGGTGCAGGCGATGGGCGTGCGGCCGGCGAGATACTGGTCCACGAAAGGGCGCACGACGCGCGCCTCGAATTGTTCCTCGAAGTTCACCACGTAGTGCGGGAAATTCAAGTGTTGCGCTACGGCCTTGGCGTCATATACGTCATCGAGCGAGCAGCAGCGGTGCTGCGCGGGGCCGTCGCCCTGAAGTTCGGGGAGGCGGCGCTGGTTCCAGAGCTGCATGGTGAGGCCGACGACGGTGCGGCCTTGTTGCTGCAAAAGAGCGGCAACGGCGGAAGAGTCGACTCCACCGGACATGGCGACGGCGACGAGGCCGCGCTGGGTTTCGGCGCGCTCGGGCAGGGTGTCGAATTGGGTGGCTGCGTTCATGGTGACAATCTTATTGTAGCTGATTCAGCGGTTGTGCATTTGACGGCGGGGTTTTTAATACAGAGTTCACAGAGAGCACAGAGTCAGAATGGAGAGGAGCCGGACAAGGAAATATTAAATGTCTTGTTGCTCTACTCATGGGCTACAGCCTTCTGATAGGTCGGGGAAAGCTCGCGCAGTTGGGCGACGGCGGCGGGGACCACGTTCAAGGCGAAGTCAATGTCCGCGGAGGCGGTGTGGCGGCCGACGCTGAAACGCAGGCTGGCGCGGGCTTCTTCCGGCGGCAAACCAATGGCGGTGAGCACGTGTGATGGCTCGACGGCGCCCGAGGAACAGGCGGCTCCGGTCGAACAAGCAAGGCCTTTCAAGTCCAGCGCAATGAGGAGGGCTTCGCCTTCGACGCCGGGAAAGACAAGATTTGTGGTATTCGGAGTGCGCGGTGCAGCGCCGCCGTTTACGCGCGATTGGGGAACGCGGTGCAGCAGACCCTGCTGCAATTTGTCGCGAAGGGCAGACACGCGCTGGGCGTCTTCTGCGAGAGAGTTGCGGGAGATTTCCGCGGCTTTGCCGAGGCCTACGATGCCTGCGACGTTTTCTGTACCCGGGCGGAAGCCGCGCTGGTGATGTCCGCCGTAGAGAAGTTGCCGCAAACGAGTGCCGCCGCGGACGTACAAGGCGCCAATGCCTTTGGGCGCATAAATTTTGTGGCCGGACAGGGAAAGAAGATCGAGTCGAAACGCGTTGATGTCGATGGGGATTTTGCCGGCGGATTGCACGGCATCGGTGTGGAAATAGACGTCGGCCTCTGCGGCGATGCGGCCGATTTCTTCGAGTGGCTGGACGGTGCCGAGCTCGTTGTTGGCGTGCATGATAGTGATAAGAACGGTTTCGGGCCGGATGGCGCGGCGCAGCTCCTCGAGGTCAATCTGTCCTTCGCGATCGGTCGACAGATAGGTGACACGCACGCCTTCTTTTTCGAGAGCTTGGCAGGCGTTGAGGACGGCTTCGTGTTCGATGGCGGTGGTGATGATATGACGCGAGGAAGTTGATGAAGTAGAGGAAGTAAAGGAGGTAAAGGACGAAGAAACTATGCCGAAGATGGCGTGGTTGTCGGATTCCGTGCCGCCGCTGGTGAAGACAATTTCCTGGGGGCGGGCGCCGATGAGCGCGGCCACTTGTTCGCGGGCCGTTTCGACGGCGGCACGGGCTTTTTGGCCGGGGGTGTGGATGGAGGCAGCGTTGGCGAATTCCGTGGAGAAATAGGGCAACATGGCATCGAGCACGGTGGGCTCGACGGGCGTGGTGGCGTTGAAATCGAGGTAGACGCGTTTCATATTGCTACCCACAGGATACTACGAGCGGGGAATCGTCGGTCGTGATCCGTGTCCGGTGATCCGTGGAAGAACGGGGCAGAGGAGGTTGACAGTCGACAGCTGAAAGTTGAACGGTAAGACGGAAGAGCGCTTCCGACTGCCCCCACCCCCTGTTTTTTGTAAGTGATTCGTTGGGCTTCCAGGGAATTCAAGGGATCTGACATGAGGTGCCTCCAATACTGAGCTACTACATATACTCAGTATTGTGCCAAAAACCACGCCCTCATGCAATCTTCCCCCTCCAGGTCGCACACCCGTCACATCAGCCAACTTTGCTTACCTACCCATCTTGGTGCAAACTGTAATTTTTGACGGGTTCCCTTGCAAGCCTGCCTCCGACCCAAACCGCCCCAATGCCCTGGACATCAGCACCTCAACTTTAAGATATTCCGCAACTCTTCAAGCTATGCAAATTCGCGACGACGGAACTTATTCGCTCATTGCCCTAGATTCGGCCTCGTATACAGGTCCCAATTGGACTGCACCGATGCCGCGCTTCGGTTCGAGCGAACGCGCAATTCCAGATGGCAATGACGATGACGAACTGCTCTTTCCTTCCATTGTCGTCGTCGGTAGCGTCTATAGTGATGGGCCTGCAGCCACAAGCCAGTCAGAGGGACGGATTTATCGCTTCACCCGGAAGGCCAGTAGCCACTATTCAATCCCATTACTGCCGGGTTCGCCAGCCGATGCCCTGCTTATCGGTGAACATTCAAACGCATTCGTTATGGGCTCATTGGACAAAGTGCCGGTTGTGGCCGCTTTTAATTTCAATGACGGAACCGGCAAATGGCTTACGCCAGCTCCTTATCCCGGGAGTATAGTCGTGTGTCCCGGATGCCGAGCTAAGAGGGGTTTCGGTTGACGTCTTCTTTTCGATCCCTACTGCCATTCTTGTCTTTAGTTAGGTTGCCCAAAGTTGCCCAATCCCTTTGGCCGAGAATCATATGTACGGCGTTACTTCTCGGCGAGAACGCGCATCCGGTAAAGCGCTAACGTTAATAAGGACTTGACCTTGAACCGATGATGTCGAACTTCTTCCCTGGCTTAAACTTGGGGTCTCTGGCTAGCTACCAGTCCCGAACCACGACTCACGCCGCCTGTGTT
>Ga0137410_10003648_pt1 | contig 10419 bp, 10 predicted proteins | sample CZODoug1_16funga_FD_108878 | JGI IMG/M metagenome (GOLD analysis project Ga0137410, IMG submission 108878) | Vadose zone soil fungal communities from Angelo Coast Range Reserve, California, USA - CZODoug1_16fungal (Illumina Assembly) | ecosystem: Environmental > Terrestrial > Soil > Vadose zone... | reverse complement strand
CTTGCCCGTCTCCCGCACCGGGCTTCTTGTTTACCATCCTCCCCTTTTCAAAGTAACACCGGAACTCGGTGCCTTTCGAATGGAGCCCTACGAGAATCCGATCTCATCCGCGCTCAACCCGCCCGTCATGGGATATGGAGTTGGCGCAGGTTCTGCTGGTGGTGTAGGCGGAGGAGTTGTTGCGGGAATAGCAACGCCCGCACCGCCACCTCCGGTGCCTTCACCCGGGATGGATGCTAAGGACGAAGCCAAATTAAAGCGCTCTCAACTCGCAACTGAGGCCCTTCTCGATAAATTCAGAGCGGACTCGTTGGCAGGGAAGCGCGCCGGAATTCTTCCCATCCGCGTTTCTTTCCCTGCCTTCGGTCCTTCGCTCTACTTGGTCTCCGAACTAACGGCCGAAAATCAGGCTCCCTCTGCAGGACTAACGTATCAGCATGCGAAAAAGGCAGGTGGCAAATGAAAAAGATATTCGCGCTATTTTTGACATGGATGCTGGTTCTCCCCGGCCTTGCGGCAGCCGCAGATGATGTCGCTCTGCCTCCCGTACCGGCTTCGGGTAACGTCACGCTTCCGCTCGACGAATACAACCGGCTCGTCGAACTCGCTAGCAAGCCGGCCAGGAAACCAGACGCGCCGCCCCTTCCTTACACCATGAAACGCGCGGACCTGAAGTTCCGCGTCGCCAACGAATCTGTGCAGGGCACGGTGCAATTGCAGGGAGAAATCCTTCATAAGGGCGCGACCAAAATCCCCCTGACAACCGGCATGGCCATTCTCGACGCCCGCCAGGAAGGTAAGGGCTTGCCTCTCGAATTGGATAATGGAACGCACACGACCGTTCTCACGGGACCCGCGGACTTCGCTGTCACACTCGATGCCGGCCTTCCGCTCAACATTGAAGCTGGGCGCGCCTCCTTCAATCTTCCCGTACCTTCAGCGGGAAGCGTGCGATTCGCGCTCGTTGTCTCGGGCGACCACACCAACGTTCGAATCAGCCCCGGCCTCATTACCTCCCGGTCCTCGGAGAACGGGCAAACCGCCATCGAAGCGACACTCGTACCAGGGCAAGTCGCCAACGTCTGGTGGACCACCCGGGAGACCGCCACTCCAGCCGTACCCAAAGAGGTGCGTTTTCTCTCGGACGTCAAAACACTCGTTTCCGTCAGCGAAGCGGACATTCGAATCGCCGCTCTCGCCGACATTACCGTCGTGCAAGGCGAACCCTCTCAATTCGAAATGGAACTCTCCTCAGGATTCGAATTGACCGGTGCTACCGGCGCATCGGTGGAATCGAGCGAAGTGGATTCCGGCGTTTTGACGCTGAAGGTCACCGCCCCAGCGCAACGAAGCCACCAGTTCCTGATCTCCTTGGAAAAATCAATCACCGCCACGAAAGCCGATGCGCCCTTTCTCAGTTTCAAAAATGCTCAGCGGGAAACCGGCGAGGTTCTCGTCGAAGGTGCCGGAACGATTGAGTTAACGGCCGCGGAATCTGGCGGCCTGAAGCGCATGGATTTCAAAGAGACGAATCCGTACCTCCATTCGCTTGCGCGCTTTCCGATGCAGGCGGCATTTCGCTATCACAAGCAGCCGAATGAAAAGCCCGCCCTCGCATTCGAATGGACCCGCTTTCCGGACAGCAGCGTGCTCGCGGCCGTCGCCGAACGCGCGGTCGTCACCACGCTAGTGACCACCGAGGGCCGGTCGCTAACCGAAATTAAACTCACTATCAAAAATCAGGCGCAGCCGTTCTTGAAGGTGGCGTTGCCACCAGGCGCGAGCATTCTCTCCGCCGAAGTTGCCGGAGAAAAAGTGAAGCCCGTCGAGGGACCGGACGGCAACCGAGTGCCCTTGCTGCGCGCTGGCTTTCGGCCCGTCGACTCCTACGCGGTGTCATTCGTTTTCATGCACTCAGGCGCGCCGTTCGCGAAAAAAGGCGGCTCCGATCTTTCGCTTCCGAGAATGGACGTTCCGATCAATCTCCTGCAATGGGAGGTCTTTCTCCCCGACCAGTACAAGGTGAAAGACTTCGGCGGTGACGCCATCGCCGCAAATCTTCTTCCTCCTTCGCCCCTATACGCTGCCGCTGAAAGCTATGACAACGCCGCCGGATTCGCGATGGCAGCGCCCGTCGGTCAGATGGAAGCCGTGCAAGTGATGACCGAAAGCACGGAGATCCGCGTCTCTAAGCGAAACGAGCGCGATGCGCGGAAGAATGCTGAGAAACAGCAGATGGCGGCTTCCTCCAACGTGACGAATTTCCAGCAGCGTGTTTCCGGCATCTTGCCGGTTCGCGTCGATGTGCCGAGAGCAGGGAATTCGTATCACTTCGTGAGGCCGCTGGTTCTTGATGAAGAAACCAAAGTGACATTCACTTACAAATCGAAATAGCCTCTGTCATCGAACCGAAGAAGCAGGTTCGCGTTTCGGCGTGCGCATCGCGCGATCCAACGCCTGCTTCTCTTCCGGTTCGAGCGGACGAGTTGCGCCCTTTGGTAGATCGCCCAGGGTCAGCGGTCCGATGGCCACACGCACGAGCCGCAGCACTTCAATTTTCAGTTCTTCGAGCATCCGCCGGATGTGGCGATTCTTGCCTTCGTCCAGCACAATTTCGAGCCAGGAATGACGCTCGCCATGCCGGAGCATGCGGACGTTTTTCACGCGCAGAAATTCTCCGTCGCTTGTGCGGATTCCGTCTCGCAATGACTGCAGCATCTTTTCATCGGCAATGGCGGTGATTTGCACGTGATATGTCTTATCGAGATGCGTCTCCGGCGCTGCAATGCACGCCGCCCATGCCGAATCATTTGTCAGAAGCAGCAAGCCTTCGCTCGCTTTATCCAGCCGCCCGACCGGCGCAATCCAAGGCAAATCTTCAGGCAAGTACGCATACACCGTCTCTCGTCCTTTTTCGTCTGCTGCAGTCGTTACAACTCCGCGAGGTTTATTCAACGCGAGATAGATCTTGGAGCTGTTTGCCAAAGGCTGGCCGTCGATTTCGATCCGGTCTTTTCCGATGTGCACCGGAGTTTCCGGAGCTCGCCGCAGCGTTCCGTTCAGTTTCACACGCCCTGTAACGATCAGTTCTGCTGCGCGGGATCGCGAGCAATAGCCGAGTTTTGAGAGCGCGCGGGCCAGCCCTACTTTTTTCGACGTGTTGACTTCGGGTTCGTTGTTGCCTGTTCTCCGTTTCACAGCCCGCATCATTTTGCCGGCGCCGCCGACCCTGCCGTCGGTGACGGTGCCGCGTCGGCCGGCGATTTCGGCGCTTCGTGCTTCACCGCTCCATATCGTGCGGCCAGCCATTCCCGGGCTTCTTCGGGCTTGTAGTTGAATGGTCCCATTCCGCCGCGATAGGCGATGTGACCGCTCTCATCAACGATGTAAATCCGCTCCGGCCATGCGGCATACGCGTCATTCGCAGCGTTGCTCATATCGTCGATTCCGAAAGGCAGAGGGAACTTGAATCTCTTGGTGAAATCATTTGCGATCGCCACGCGCTGCTCGAGCGTTTTCGGCTGCGCGTAGCAAACGTCGTCCTTGACATTGGATTTCATCTGCCATTCGTCGGTGGGATGCGCCTCGCGAACGTAAACGGTCAGGAAATCCGCACGCTCTTTGTAGTCCTCAAAAATCTGAACGACGTCGCCTACCTGGCGGCGAAAAGGCGGTCAGGTAAAACTCCCGAACACCAGCACCAGCGGCCGCTCATGGGTTCGTTCGCGAATGTGAAAACGGCTAACGCCGTCCAGCGCGACAATCCGCGCATCAGGCGCATCGCTGCCCACTTTGAGCGTGCCGCGATGCATGTGCGGGAGGGCGTATCGCACCATCCCGTACGCGTCCTTGGGGCTCCCCGCCATGAACGACAGCACGGCAAAAGCGGCAACGAGCAGCACGCCAAAAATGCCCGCTACCCATTTCCAGAAACGATTCATGCCGCCTTGCTCCAGCAGATAGACTTAAGCACGCACCAAGAAGAGAAGCCCACGGGAGCCGCCGGACGGAAAACGGGCCGGCTCGCCGCCGCAAGTTAGCACTGAGCCACGCTCGTTAGAATAGTGCATTTGTATTAGCGGCCGTCCTTCGCGCGCAGCTTGTCGCGCTCCTGCTTGTAGCGCGCCAATGAGTTCTCTATAACCTTGATCGCAGCGTAGGCGGGCCGGATGTCTTCTACCTGGACCTGCTTGCCTTCCAGCTGCTTGTAGTCCTGGAAAAAACGCTTCAGAACGAGCAAGCGGTGCGGCGGCAATTCGTTCGCCTCCACGTAGCCGTTGAATTCCGGATCGTTTGTGGCCACCGCGATGACTTTGTCGTCGCTCGCCCCGGAATCGATCATGGTCATCAATCCTATTGCGCGCGCTTTGATCAGCGCCAGCGGCTGCACCGGCTCCTGGCACAAAACGAGGACATCGAGGGGATCGTTGTCGTCGGCGTACGTCTGCGGGATGAACCCATAATTTGCCGGATAGAACACAGCCGAATGGATGATGCGGTCCACTTTCAATAACCCGCTCGGCTTGTCCAACTCGTATTTCACGTTGGAGCCCAGCGGAATCTCGATGACCGCTTGAAAATCCCGCGGGAGGTCGTCCCCGGGAGAAACGTCATGCCATGCATGGAGCATTGCTCTTGATCCTTCGTGGCGGAATGGCTGGTGACATTATGGCCCATATGCGGGCGGGAAGAAATAACAGTGAATGGTGACTCGTGAAAGAGAAATCCTGGGTCGCTATGCTCCTCCCCGAGAAGGTCGGGGCAGATCTTGGGAGTAGCCCTTTGGCAAAGAAGGGGTACACGAGTCTGTGTGATAACTCGTTGCTGTGGGGAATTTCGTGAGTTACACCCCCGTCGCGGTTTGATTCCCATCGGCCGCTCTATAAACCCTGATGCCTCAGTTGAAGCCGTGCTCTGGCGAGAAACTGGAATTGCGGCACAGACTTTTCAGGCTCGGGCTTTGTCGATCATCTCCTCCCAGATGCCTTTGGACTTGAGGATGATCTCGACGAGTTCGCGGGCGGCGCCTTTGCCGCCATCGGCTTTGGTGGTGTAGTGGGCGGCGCGGCGGACTTCGGGGGTGGCGTTGTGGACCGCGACCGCCAGTCCCACGCGATTCATGACGGTCAGGTCGGGGAGGTCATCGCCAAGGAAGGCGACTTCCGATTCCTTCGCGCCGGTCTTCCGCAGGACATCTTCGTAAGCCGCGATCTTGTGCCCCTGTTTCTCGTAGACAAACTCGATGTCCAGCTCTTTACAGCGTCTGCGCAGGGCTGCGCTGGCGCGGCCGGTGATTACGCCGGTCCGCAGCCCTGCGGTAGCGGCCAGTGTGAGTCCCTGACCATCGTGCGCGTCAAAAGTCTTGATCTCCAGCGCTGAACCGTCCGATTGGGACAACAACATAACGCTGCCATCGGTCAGTGTTCCATCCACGTCCATCAGCAGCACCTGAATCTGTTTGGCTCTTGTCGCCAGTTTCTCCGGAATCTTCTTTCCTCGCTTGGCCAATGCTATCTCCCCTTTTCTTCTCTGCGTTGAATTCCTTTGCTTCAAACCGCTACATCAGCTCCAGCGTCCACAAATCATGCAAATGCACCACGCCCAGCACGCCCTTGGCCTCATCGGTAACCACGATGGACGTAATCTTGCGCTTCTCCATCAGGTTCAACGCTTCACTGGCGAGCAGGTGCGGTCCGATGGTCTGCGGGCCCTTGGTCATGCACTGCCCGGCGGTCATCTCCAGCGTGGCCCCGCGATGTTTTTCCATCAAGCGCCGCAAGTCGCCATCGGTCAGAATCCCCGCTAACCTACCGTCCGGCTCCAGCACCGTCGTCATCCCCAGGCCCTTCTTGCTCATCTCGTGAATGACGTCCGGCATCGACGTTCCTGTGGAAACACGCGGAAGCGCCTCTCCAGCATGCATCAGGTGTTCGACGCGAAGGAGCTTCTTCCCCAAACGCCCCGCGGGATGCAACGCAGCAAAATCGTCATGACGAAAATTTCGCCGTTCCAACAACGAAACCGCGAGGGCATCGCCCACCGCCATCGCCACGGTGGTGCTCGCTGTGGGGGCGAGGTTCAACGAGCACGCTTCTTCCTTCACGCTGACATCCAGCACGACGTCGCTGGCTTCGGCGAGCGTCGAGTGCATTTTTCCTGTCAGCGTCAACAGCGGCATCTCCAGCCGCTTGAGCGCTTCCAGAAGCTGAATGATCTCTTCCGTTTCTCCGCCGTAGGAAACAGCCAGCATGGTGTCGCCGCGCGCGAGCATGCCCAAGTCGCCATGAAGCGCTTCCGCCGGGTGCAGGAAAAAGGATGGAGTGCCGGTGCTTGATAACGTCGCGGAAATTTTCCGCGCTATCAATCCGGACTTGCCCATTCCGCTAACGACGACTCGCCCCTTGCAGGCAAAGAGCAGTTCGACGGCTTTTTCGAAGCTAGCGTCGAGCCGCGCCAGCACATCTTGAATGGCCTGCGCTTCGATCCTTAGCACTCGCCGCCCTGTCTCCAGGCTCATTTCTCGCTCCAGCGGCGGATCACTGAGTTGAGACCTTTTAATTTCATGAGCAGGCCAAGGAGTTCCGACAGCGGCAGGGCATTGGGTCCGTCCGACAGCGCTGCCGCCGGGTTGTCGTGCGTCTCCAGGAAAATGCCATCCACTCCCGCAGCCACGCCGGCGCGCGCCAAAGGCTCAATGAACTGTGGCTGCCCTCCGCTCGCGTGGCCTTGCCCGCCGGGGAGCTGCACGGAATGCGTCACGTCATAAACTACCGGGTAGCCCGTCCGCTGCATGATCGGGAACGAACGCATATCCACCACTAGATTCTGATATCCAAACGAAGCGCCGCGTTCCGTTAGGATGATCTTCGTATTTCCCGCGCTCGCCACCTTCTCCGCGACATTCCCCATGTCCCAGGGCGACAGAAACTGCCCTTTTTTTATATTGATGATGCGGCCGGTTTTGCCCGCAGCGATCAGCAGATCAGTTTGGCGCGCCAGGAACGCCGGGATTTGCAACACGTCGCAAACTTCCGCCGCAGCTTCCGCCTGCGACACATCGTGGATGTCGGTAAGTATCGGCAGTTTCAGTTCGGACTTGATCTTGGCGAGAATCCTCAAGCCTTCCTTCAGCCCTGGGCCGCGGAAGGCCTTGACGGAGGACCGATTGGCCTTATCGTACGAAGCCTTGAAAATGTACGGCACTGCCGCATCGGCCGCGATCTTCGCAACCTTCTCCGCCATCATCCGCGCGTGCTTTTCGCTTTCAATCACGCACGGTCCTGCAATCAGAAACAGGGGATTGCCGCCACCAAGGCGCAGCGAACCAAGAGTGATCTCTCTACCAGCCGTCATGAGGAGCTTTGAAGATAGCACAGAGGCTGGAGGCGTTGCCAAAGCGCGGCGTGACTGCTGACTAGCAGTGCTGCAGGGAAGGGCGAGCTCAGCCCGCCACCGGACTCGAGAGAAAAGACGGTAGGACGGCCGAGTGTTAACGCCGCCGTTTTAAGAGCCGCGGCCTCCGAATAGGATTGTTAACATTTGGTGTGGCTGATCCGTCTTGGAAAGCAAAAGGAGCACACCCATGAAAGTTCAAGACACAGGGCGCCGCGAATTTCTTCAACGGGCGGCGGGATGGGGACTGGTGTACGCCGCGGGTTCTTACCTGGTGCCGTCGCTCGCGGAGGGGCAGAATCCTCCGCCTCCGGAGCCTGCGGACACAAAGTGGACGGCTACGATTGTGCCGGCACGCGAGCCGGGCGAGCCGCTGGTCGTGGCCGGCCGTGTCTTCGCGCCAGACGGGCAGCACCCTGTCGCGGGCGTCGTAGTGTATGCCTACAACACAGACAAGGACGGCTACTATTCGCCAGACGGCAAAGTCGGCCATCCGCGGCTGAAGGGTTACATGAAGACCGATGTCGAGGGTCGCTTCGAGTTGTATACCATCCGCCCGGGACACTACCCAGGTATGCACATCCCCGCGCACGTGCATTTCAATTTGTGGGGAGCGGGCTATCCGGTGCAATGGACCGAGGAGTTGCGCTTCGAGGGCGATTCGTATTTGACGGAAGCCATGAAGAGCGAGTCCGAGGCGCGCGGAAAATTCGCAACGATTCGGCCGCTCTCACGCGACAGGGACGGCGTCTACCACTGCGAAATCAACTTGCGCTTGCAAGAAAAATCAAACTACCCGGGACATTGAGTTCGATCGACCCATCGAAGGAACCTCGACGGGGAAGCACATTTCTATGTGCCGAAATCCATCTCAGGCAGTGGCACGTGGGGCGACGCGGAGCGCGGGTGCGTGTTTCGGTTCACTCACCGCCGCGGCGTGGCGGAGTTTCTGTTTTTTGTGTTCCAGCGCCGCGCCGATGAACGCCGCAAACAGCGGGTGCGGTTCCAGCGGCTTCGATTTGAATTCCGGGTGGAACTGGCAGCCGAGGAACCACGGGTGTTCCGGCGCCTCGACAATTTCCACGTAATTTTCATCCGGGGTGCGGCCCGTGATGCGCAGGCCTGCGGCAACGAGCGTCTTTTCGTAGTCGCGATTGAATTCGTACCGATGGCGGTGCCGCTCGCTGATTTCGAGTTTGCCGTAGGCTTTGTGCGCAAAAGAGCCGGGCTCCAGCTTGCAGGGCCACGCACCCAAGCGCATGGTGCCGCCCATTTCGTCGACGCCAAGCAATTCGCGCAATTTATAAATCACGCGGTGCGGCGATTGCGGATCGAATTCGGTACTGTCCGCTTGCTTCATCCCGGCCACGTCGCGTGCGTATTCGATGGTCGCGCACTGCATTCCCAGGCAAATTCCGAAAAATGGCACTTTGTGTTCTCGCGCGTACTGAATGGTATAAATCATTCCCTGAATGCCGCGCTTCCCGAAGCCGCCGGGAACCAGGATGCCGTCGTATCCATGCAGCCGGGCGGCAGCCGTCTCCGCCGAATCGATCTCTTCCGCTTCGATCCATTCGAGGACGGTCTTGTGGTTGTGCGCCAGCCCGCCGTGCAGTAGAGCTTCGCGCAAACTCTTGTAGGCATCTTCGAGTTGCACGTACTTCCCGATCACCGCAATCCTAGCTTCGCCCGCGGGATGATGCATGCGTTGCACCAGGTCAAGCCACGGCTTCATGTCCGAAGGCCGTGCCTCCAGCTTCATATGCCGCAATATTTGCTCGTCCAGGCCCTCTTTGCTGAGTTCCGCGGGCACCGCGTAAATCGTGTCGACGTCTTCCATCGAAATCACGCAGGCTTCCGCCACGTTGCAGAACAGTGCAATTTTCTTCTTCAGTTCCGACGGGATGTGATGGTCGCTGCGGCAGAGCAGAATGTCCGGCTGAATCCCGATGCTCAACATCTCCTTCACGCTGTGCTGCGTCGGCTTGGTTTTCAGCTCGCCGGCTGCGGCGATGTACGGCACCAGCGTGACGTGCACGAAAAGCGTGTTCTCCGCCCCTAGCTCGAGGCGCATTTGGCGGATCGCTTCCAGGAAGGGAAGCGACTCGATGTCCCCGACCGTCCCGCCAATCTCGACAATCACGACATCGACGCCGTCAGAGACTTTCCTGATGGTCGCCTTGATCTCGTCGGTCACGTGCGGAATCACCTGCACCGTTTTTCCGAGATAGTCTCCACGGCGCTCCTTCGTCAGGATGGTTTCGTAGATGCGTCCGGTCGTCCAGTTATTGTCGCGGGAAAGCTTGGCGTGCGTGAACCGCTCGTAGTGCCCAAGGTCGAGGTCCGTCTCCGCGCCATCTTCGGTCACAAACACTTCGCCATGCTGGAAGGGGCTCATCGTGCCCGGATCGACATTCAGGTACGGATCGCATTTCTGCAGGGTGACTTTGAAACCGCGACTTTCGAGGAGACAACCGATAGAGGAGGCAGCTACGCCCTTTCCAAGTGAGGAAACAACACCGCCGGTTACAAAGATATATTTTGGCGCCATCCTTACAGCCCGCGTTGCTTTGCCGGGCTTGTTTGCCCTCCACAGGAGTGACGTACACATAATTATCGTAGGAACACGCAATTCTGTCAAATCAAACTCGCTACTCGCGCAAAACGGATTTTTTTCTAGAATTCTTGACGTTCTGGCTCCGAAGCCTTTTTCGATCGAGCATTTTCTCAAATTTCCTGGCACGTTCCATAGCCGCGACCAAGCGTACATCCCGGTTCAACATAGAGCACATGTCCACGTTTTCCAGGTAACACTTTCCGGGGACGCAACATCTACTGAATGGAAATGCTGTGCACGGCCCAAACATCGGTGCAACTTTTCCGGCACGAAAGGGTTCTTACATTCGGGAGTGATTTGAAGACCGCCGGCTCGGCACAGGCTGCGAAGTGACGAGCTGCGCAATGGAGTCCAATCCGGGAGTGTGAGATGCAGAAAACAACGCTCGTCAGAATTTCAGTGGTCCTATT
>Ga0137410_10003643_pt1 | contig 10429 bp, 9 predicted proteins | sample CZODoug1_16funga_FD_108878 | JGI IMG/M metagenome (GOLD analysis project Ga0137410, IMG submission 108878) | Vadose zone soil fungal communities from Angelo Coast Range Reserve, California, USA - CZODoug1_16fungal (Illumina Assembly) | ecosystem: Environmental > Terrestrial > Soil > Vadose zone... | reverse complement strand
TGCGCGCCCACGCCTGGGTAGGCAACGTGCGCGAGCTGCGCAACGTGATCGAGCGGGCCGTCATCGTGGCGACCGACGAGACCCTGCGGGCCGACCACCTCCCGGACGAGCTGCGCGGCGAGGAGACCACCCTGGCCGACCGGCCCCAGGGCGGCCTCCTCACCCTGGCGGAGGCGGAGGCGCGGCATATCGCCCGCGTGCTGGCCCATACCAACGGGCAGATCGGCGCGGCCGCGGAGATCCTCGGGATCCATCGCAACACGCTGACGCGGAAGATGAAGGAGTACGGGCTGTGACCGGGCCCGCTCCCGTTCGGGTCGAGAAGGCGCTCGCGCTGATGCCCGAGCTCGAGGCGCTCGCTCCCCTGCGCGCCCTGCTGGTCTCGATCGCGCGACCGGACGAGGCCACCATGTGGTCGAGCTCGGGCCCGTACCTCACCCTCGGGAAACGGGGCGTCCACCCGGACGAGCTGCGACGCCGGATGCCGCAGGCGTTTCATCGCATCACCGAGCACTTGCAAGTGCTCTTCAAAGCGTATGTGGAGGCGCTCGAATGCCAGCAGCGCGCCGACGCGCCTGGCGTGGTCGCGGCGCTGCTGCGCGCCGGCCGGCTCGAGGAGGAGGTGGGCCGGCACGCGCAGGCGCGGACCTGGTACGAGGTGGCGCTCGGCGTCGCGGAAGCGCTCCAGGACCGCCGCCCGGAGGTGGAGGCCCTGCGCGCGCTGGGCTACGTGTGTCTCGCGGTGGGCGAGTACGCCGCGAGCGCGCGTCACTTCCAGCGCTCGCTCGCGCTCGCCGAGGCGGAGTTCGATCAAGCGGGGGCGACCGCCGCGTCCGAGGGGCTCGGAGACGTGGCCCTCGCGCAGGGACAATGGGGCGGCGCCCAGGCGTGGTACAGCCGGGGCCTCCGACTCGCCGAGGCCGCGAGCGACGCACCACGCGCCGGCCGGCTGGAGCGGCAACTGGGCCTGCTGGCACGGAAGCAACGCGATCTCGCCGCCGCCGGCGAATTCCTGCGGCGGGCACGCGAGCGCTTCGAGGCCGCCGGCCTGGCGGACGAGATGGCGGGCGTGCTGAACCAGCAGGGACTGCTGGACGCGCAGCTCGGGCGCTACAACGCCGCGTCCGCGGCGTACCGCGAAGCTCTGGCCTGGGCGCAACGGGCGCCGCGGGACGCGCGTCTCGAGCTGTCGATTCGCTTGAACCTCGCGGAGCTGGACCTCGAGGCGGGCCGGCTCCTGGAAGCCGAGGCGGAGCTGCGTCGCGCGGAACAGGTGGCCATCGGCGGCCATGTCATCCGCCGCTTGACGCAGATCTACACCCTGATGGGCCGGCTGCGCGGCGCCCAGGGGGACGAGACGGGGTTCGTCTTCTTCGAGCAGGCGATCGAGCTCGCCAAGGCGGTGGAGCGCTCGGTGGCCACCGAAGCCCAAGTGTACCACGCGTACGGCTTGTTCCGCAGCCGCCTCGGGCAGCAGGACGAGGCCCGCGCGTACCTGGAGCGCGCCCGGGAACTCTTCGATTCGCTCGGCGAAGCGGTCGAGCGCGAGCGCGTCGCAGAGGAGCTACGCGCGCTGTCGGCGTGACCGCGGGCTAATTGTTGGTCAGCGGGTTCTTCGCCCGGGCGGTGTCGGGCTTGGCAGTCGTCTTCTTTTTATCGGCGGATGTGGTCGGTTTCGCCGTGCCCTTGGACCCGGTCGCCGCCGGCTTGGTGGACTGCTGCTTGCCGCCACCGCACGCGGCGAGACCGATCAGCACCGCGGCCGCGGCCGCGAGGATGGTTCTCGACATGGCACCCTCCCAGAGACTGGGTTCGGCTCCAATATAAGACCGGGGCGACCGCCGGTGGTGCTACTGCCGGTCCCGCATCAGGGGTCGGGTCAGGCAGGTCGGCCCGCCGCCCCCCTTGAGACAGATCTCCCGCCCCGCGAACTCGTGCACCGTCACACCGGCGCGCTCGAGCCGGGCGCCCGTCTCCGGACTGCCGGCGACCATCAACACCTCACGCGGCGCGACCGCCAGCACGTTGCACCCCAGCGTCGCGAACTCGGAATCCGGCACCTCGACGAGCTCGATGTCGCGGGAGGCCAGCGCCTCGCGAAACGGCACCGGGATGAGCGGCGCGTACACGAGGAACAAGTCGCGGTCGATCGGGCTCACCATCGACATGAGGTGGAACACGTCTTCCGGGCCACGCCAATGGGGCAGGGGTACCACGACCACTTCATCCACGCAGTCTCGGAGGAGGTCACGCAGCTGGCGGATCCCCGCGTCGTTGGTCCGGTAGCCCCGGCCCACGGCCAGCGTGCGCTCGTCGATCCAGCACACGTCCCCGCCCTCCACGGTCCCGTCGCCGGTGATGCGGCCGCGAATCGGGATCCCGGCGGCCCGGAAGGCGGCCTCCTGGACGGCGGGCTCGGTGCGCCGCTGCGGCTTGCCCATACTGCAGAGGATGACGCCCAGCTCGCACACGATCGACGCGTCCCGCACATAGAGCGAGTCGAGGCCCACCGCGGGATCGAGCGGGAGGCGTAGCGTCTCGATGCCGGCCGCCTCGAGCAGCGTGAGGAAGCCCTCGTACTCGGCCGTCGCCGCCGCGAGGTCCGGGCGGGCGAGGTAGCCCAAGTCGCGCCACTGGCGATCGACCAGGGTGGCGTCGCCGAACGCGTCGCGCGCGTGCTTCACCGCGACCCGCCGGAGCTTCCCCACATCCGACTGTCCCCCGATGGTCTGCAGCATCGCTGGCCGTGAGTCCCGAGTGGCAGCCAGCTTAGCCCCGTTCCCGCCGCCTGTCATTTCCACGAGGAGACCGCCATGAGCGATTGGACGATGGACCGCCGCGCGTTTCTCGAGCATGCCACGGTGAGCTGCGGGGTCCTGGCCGCGCCCGCGGGGCTCCCCGGGCTTGCGCCCGGGGTCAGTGGGCCGTCAGGGCCCGCGCCGTTCGAACTCGAGGAGGCGACCATCGCCGGTCTGCAGGCGGGCCTCCAGTCCGGGAAGTACACCACGCGCTCGCTCGTGACGGCCTATCTGCAGCGGATCGAAGAGCTGGACCGGAAGGGACCGGCGCTGCGCGCGGTGCTCGAGGCCAACCCCGACGCGCTGGCGCAGGCCACCGCGCTCGATGCCGAGCGCAAGGCCAAAGGCGCGCGCGGGCCGCTGCACGGCATCCCGGTGCTCGTGAAGGACAACGTCGCGACGCGGGATCGGATGCAGAGCACGGCCGGCTCCCTCGCGCTCGCGGGAGTGGTGCCGCCACGCGACGCTTTTCTGGTCGAGCGGCTGCGGGCTGCGGGCGCCGTGCTGTTGGGTAAGGCGAACCTGTCCGAGTGGGCCAATTTTCGCTCGACCCATTCGTCGAGCGGCTGGAGCGGGCGGGGCGGTCAGTGCCGCAACCCGTACGCGCTCGATCGCACGCCGTCGGGGTCGAGCTCCGGCTCGGGCGTGGCCGTCGCCGCCAGTCTCTGTGCGGTGGCGATCGGAACGGAGACCGATGGCTCGATCGTCTCGCCGTCCACCTGCTGCGGCATTGTGGGGATCAAGCCGACGCTCGGTCTTGTGAGCCGGACCGGGGTCATCCCGATCGCCCACAGCCAGGACACGGCCGGCCCGATGGCGCGCTCCGTGGCCGATGCGGCCACGCTGTTGGGCGCTCTCACCGGGGTGGACCCGCGCGACGAGGCGACCGCCGCGAGCGCCGGCCGGTCGCGGACCGAGTACACGAGCGTCCTCGACCCCGCGGGGTTGAAGGGAGCGCGCCTCGGGGTGTGTCGCTCCCGCTTCATGGGCTACAGCCCGGCCACCGACGCCCTCATGGAGAGCGCGATCGACGCGCTCAAGCGGCTCGGCGCGGTGATCGTCGATCCCGCGGACATCGCCACTGCGGGCCAGTTCGACGAGTCCGAATTCGCGGTGCTCCTGTACGAGTTCAAGGCGGACCTGAACAAGTACCTCGGTGAGTGGGCTCCCACGGCCGGCGCAAAGACGCTCGAGGACCTGATCGCGTTCAACCAGCGCACGAAAGACAAAGAGATGCCCTACTTCGGGCAGGAGATCTTCGTTCAGGCGCAGGCCAAGGGGCCGCTCACCGACCAGGACTACCTGCGCGCGCTCGACAAGAATCATCTGCTGGCGCGCACCCAGGGGATCGACACCATCATGGCCGAGCACCAGCTCGACGCGTTGATCGCGCCCACGGGCGGACCGGCCTCCCTGATCGACCTCGTGAACGGCGATCCGGGCGGGGGTGGGAGCTTCTCGAGCCCCGCCGCGGTCGCGGGCTACCCCCACGTCACCGTGCCGATGGGGCACGTGCGCAGGCTGCCGGTGGGGCTGTCGTTCGTGGGGCGGCCGTGGACCGAGGCTTTGCTGATCAAGCTGGCGTTCGCGTACGAGCAGGCGACGCAGGCGCGACGGCCTCCGCGCTTCGCGCCCTCCGCCGACCTAACCGGCGGGGGGGGTGCGTAGGGCCGGGGCGCGGCGCAAGGCGAGCGCGAGCGCCGCGCCCGCCAGCATGAGGAGCGCGAAGCCGAGCAGCGCGCCGGCGTACCCACCGGTGGCGTCCTTGACGAGCCCGACCAGGTATGGGCCCGCGAAGCCGGCCACGTTGCCGAGCGAGTTGATGAGCGCAATCCCTCCGGCGGCCGCGGTTCCGGTCAGGAACGTCGTCGGGAGCGCCCAAAACGGTCCCAGTGCGCTCGTGAAGCCGATCGCCGACAACGCCAGCGCGGCGGTGGCGAGGAGCGGCCTATCCAGCGTCACCGCGGTCGCGGCGAAGCCCACGGCGCCGGCCACGAGCGGCGCCGCGACGTGACGGTGCCGCTCGCCGGTCCGGTCGGAGCGCGCCGCGACCGCGACCATCGCAAGCGCGGCGGCGAGCGCGGGCGCGGCCGAGAGCAGGCCGACGGTGAGATCGCTCAATTGCGATGAGCCCTTGATGATCTGCGGCAGCCAGAGCCCCTGCCCGTAGAGACCCACGATGATCAGGAAGTAGAGCAGTCCCAGTCGCCAGACGACCCCGTCGAGCAGGGCGTGCCGCAGGCTCGTGCCGTACTGTCCCGCCGCGCGGGCCTGCTCCCGTCCCAGGCGCTCGGCGAGCCAGGCGCGTCCCTCGGCGGGCAGCCACGCCGCTTCCGCCGGGCGGTCCGTCAGGTACCAGAGGGCGGCGGCGCCGAGCACCACCGAGGGCAACCCCTCCAGCAAGAACAGCCACTGCCATCCGGCGAGTCCCGCGACGCCGTTCAAGCCGAGCAGCGCTCCGGACAGGGGCCCGCCGACCACGCCGGAGATGGGGATCGCGGTCATGAACCCGGCGACCGCTCGGGCCCGCTCCACCGCGGGGAACCAATAGGTGAGGTAGAGGATCATCCCCGGAAAGAACCCGGCCTCGACCACGCCGAGCAGCGCACGCAGCGCGTAGAAGCTCCCGACCCCGCGCACCAGCATCATGGCGGAGGCGACGAGGCCCCAGGTGATCATGAGGGCGCCGATCCAGCGCCGCGCGCCGACCCGCGCCAGCACGAGGTTGCTCGGGATCTGGAACAGACAGTACCCGAGGAAGAACATCCCGGCGCCGAGTCCGTACGCGGCGCCGCTGAAGCCCAGGTCGCGGTTCATGTGGAGCGCCGCGAAGCTGACGTTCACCCGGTCCAGGTAGTTCGCGACGTAGAGAACGAACATGAACGGGATGAGGCGGCGGGTCACGCGGCGGAGGGTCGCGGCCTCGAGGCCCGGGATAGGGTCACTCACCGCGGTGCTGCAGCTCGCGGTGGCGGAAGCAGGTGACGAGGTGGTCATTCACCATGCCCACCGCTTGCATGAAGGCATAGCAGATGGTCGGCCCGACGAAGCGGAAGCCACGCGTCGCCAAGGCGTCGCTCATCGCGTCGGATTCACGGGTGCGCGCCGGGAGGTCGCGGAGCGAGCGGCGGTGATTCTGTTTGGGAGCCCCACCCACGAAGCTCCAGAGAAACGCGCCGAACGCGCCGTCCGCCGCCGGGAACTCGAGGAACGCGCGAGCGTTCGATATCGCCGCGTGCACCTTCTGGCGGTTGCGCACGATGCCGGGGTCCTTGAGGAGCTGCGCGATCTTCTTGCGATCGTAGCGGGCCATCCGCTCCGGGTCGAACCCGTCGAACGCCTCGAGGAACCGGGCGCGCTTGTGCAGGATGACGCGCCAGGAGAGCCCGGCCTGGAAGCCATCGAGCACGAGCTTCCCGAACAAGTCGCGGACCCCCCGCATCGGCACGCCCCACTCCTCGTCATGATACGCGAGCATCAGCGGGTCGTCGCCGCCCGCCCAGCAGCGTTTGATCACGGGGCCGCCACGGCCAACGTGACGTGCGACGGGTAGCGGGCGGACCGGTAGATGCGGTGTGTCGCCTTCCGATAGTCCGAATCCTTGGCGAGGAAGATGTTCGGGACGTAGCGCTGCGGGTTCCGATCGATGATGGGGAACCACGTGCTCTGCACCTGCACCATGATCCGATGGCCGCGCAGGAACCGGTAGTCCTGCGTGTGGAGGTCCACGACGTACTCCAGCACGGCGTTCGGTACGATCGGCTCGGGATGCTCGAAACTGGTGCGGTACCGGCCGCGGAACACGTCGTTCGCGACCATGAGCTGGTAGCCGCTGAGCTTCGGATCGGTGGCCTGGTCCTCCGGGTAAACGTCGATGAGCTTCACGATCCAGTCGGCATCGCTGCCCGTCGTAGCGGCGAACAGATGCGCGACGATGTCGCCCAGCACCACCACGTCCTCTCCGAGCGGCTGCGTCTCCCAGCTCAACACGTCCGGTCGGCTCTGCACGAAGCGCTGGTCCTGCAGCAGCCAGGTGTACCAACCCGATCCCTTCGGGTAGTAGGTCGGCTCGATGGGGCGGTTCCGGTTCGGGACCGGGTGGGCCGGGTCAGACACGTAGCCGTCGAACGCGGAGGATGCACTCTCGACCGGGCGCTCGAAGGACAGCCGGCCGGCGGGGCCGAAGTACAGGTCGCGGGGGCGGCTGGTGCGGGGTGGCCATGCGTCGCTCCGCACCCAGCGGTTGGCTCCGGCTTCGAACGTGAGCGCTTCCGGGAGGTCGAGCGGCTTGTCCTTGAGGTAGTGCGCGAAGAAGGCCGCCTGCACGCTGTCGCGGAAGTACTCGCCGGTGTTCACGCCGAAGCCGATGTTGCCCAGCGTGTTGCCCGGCCCGCGCGCCCACCCGCCGTGGTTCCACGGGCCCACCACGAGGAAGTTCCGGTTGAGCGAGTCGTGTCGCTCCAATAGCTCGTAGATCTTCACCGGCCCGTAGAAATCCTCCTGGTCCCACCAGCCGCCGACGTTCAGGGTCGGCACGGCGACCCGGTTCAAGTACGGCCCGATCGCCTGACGCTGCCAGAACGCGTCGTAGTTCGGATGTGCGACGAAGTCGTTCCAGCTCGGCAGCGAGCCATGCAAATAGCGCTCATTCGCGTTGGAGAGTGCTCCGAGGGCCAGGTACCAGTCGAACGTGTCGAAGCGGTCGAAGTTGAATTGCGCGTTGGTGTCGGAGGCTTCGGTCAGGACCGCGTATTCGAAGCCGTAGCTCAGCCGGAAGGCGCCGTTGTGGTGGAAATCGTCGCCCAGGAACATGTCGGCGGGAGACGCCTGGGGCGACACTGCTCGGAGCGCGGGATGGGGGTCGAGCATGGCCATCGCCGTGAGCCAGCCATCGTAGGAGATCCCGAGCATCCCCGCGCGGCCGTTGTTCCCCGGGACGCTCTTGAGCAGCCAGTCGATGGTGTCGTACGCGTCCGTGCTCTCGTCGATCGCGCCGGCATCGGAGGGCTCTCGCGGCGGTCGTTGCATCACGAACCGCCCCTCCGACTTGAAGCGGCCCCGGACGTCCTGGAACACGAAGATGTAGCCCTCGTCCACCAGGGCCTTCATGTAGCTCGCGAACACCGAGCGCGGCTCGTCGTCGATTCCATACGGCGTGCGTTCAAGAATGAATGGTAGCGGGGGATGCTCGCCCTTCGGTACGAAGATGCTGGAATGGAGCCGCACGCCGTCGCGCATCGGGATCATCGTGTCGGTCTTGACGAGGGCCAGGGTGGGGTCGGGCGGCTCCTGGGCGGCGAGCGGCGCGGCCACACACCACAACCACACGACCAACCGGCGACACCGCGGCACGAGAGCCTCATGGGAAAAGGGGTGACCAATTGTGCATCGCGCGCCGTGGCGCGGCCAGTCCGGCACTAGATTGCACCGATGCGCTACCTCCGGGTGGTCGAGGAGCAGGGCCGCTACGTCGCGTCGCTTCCCGAAATGGCCCCGCCAACGCCCGCGCCAGGCGAAGTGCTCATCCGGGTCGCGGCGTCCGGGGTGAACCGCGCCGACTTGAGCCAGATCGCCGGGCGCTACCCGCCACCGCCCGGGGAGTCCGACATTCTGGGGCTCGAGGTCTCGGGCACGCTCGACCAGACGGGGGAGCCGGTGTGCGCTCTGCTCGCGGGGGGCGGGCACGCCGAGTACGCCGCCGCGCCCACGGGCCAGGTGTTCCCGGCGCCGGTCGCGGAGGGGCTCGACCTGATTGCCGCAGCGGGCATCCCGGAGGCGTTCCTCACGGCGTTCGTGAATCTGATCGTGGAAGGCGGCCTCGAGCGGGAGGCGACGGTCCTGGTGCACGCAGGCGCTTCCGGCGTGGGGCTCGCGGCCATCCAGCTTGCCAAGCGCTCCGGCGCGCGGGTTGCCGCCACAACCCGCAGTGCCGACAAGCTCAAGGCCCTCGAGGCGGTAGGCGCGGATCTCGCCATCACTACGACCCGGCAAGATTTCGTCGCGGAGATCGAAACGCGCTGGGGCCGCGACGCCGTGGACGTGGTGCTCGACCCGGTCGGGGCGTCCACCTTCGCCGGCGACCTGCGCGTCGTCAAGACGGGAGGGCGGATCGTCATCCTGTCCACCATGTCGGGGACCGAAACAAGCCTCGACCTCGCGCTCTTAATGAAAAAGCGCGCCCGCATCGTGGGCTCGACGCTCCGGGCGCGGAGCCGCGCCGAGAAGGCGGTGATTGTGAGCCGGTTCAAGGACGAGATCCTGCCGGGCTTCGCCGCGGGAGCGCTGCGCGTGGTCGTGGACTCGGTGTTTCCGGTCGTCCGGGCAGCCGAGGCGTTTCAGCGCATGCGCGAGAACCGCAATGTCGGCAAGATCCTGATCGCCTGGCGAAGTGACTGATGTATCTTTCGCGGCCGTGAAGCCAGTTCGAGCGGCAAGCATCGTGTACGCGGCGGCGCTCGCGGCCGCGTGTCGGGGGGAGAGCGCGCGCCAGGCGACCCCGCCGGACACGGTCAATATCTACGCCGCGGCCGGGGCGAACGCGCTCTCCGGCGCCGCGGCGCGGGCCCGGCCGCTCGTGTACGTTCCCAATTCCCACGACGGCACCGTCACCGTCATCGACCCGCGCCGCTATCAGGTGCTCCGCACCTTTGCCACCGGCGCCCTGCCGCAGCACGTCGTCCCTTCGCACGACCTGACGACCCTCTGGGTCGCGAACAACCGCGGGAACACCCTGACACCCATCGATCCGGTGACCGGGCGCGAGGGACCGAGCGTAGCCGTCGCGGATCCCTACAACCTGTATTTCACGCCGGACGGCCGGTTCGCCATCGTCGTGGCCGAGCGGCGGCGGCGCCTCGATTTCCGGGACGCGAAGACGATGGCGCTGGTGCAATCGGTCGCGCTGGGGTGTAAGGGTGTGGACCACATGGAATTCACGGCCGACGGGCGATTCGCCGTCGCGACCTGCGAGTTCTCGGGGCAGCTCGTGAAGGTCGATCTCGCGACTCGCACCGCCACCGGCTACCTCACGCTCGACCCCGGCGGACTGGACAGCGCGGGCATGCCGCAGGACATCCGCTCGTCGCCGGACGGCCGGGTGTTCTACGTCGCCGACATGAAGGCGAACGGCGTGTTCCTGGTGGACCCCGCGGGGTTCCGGCGCATCGGATTCATTGCGACCGGGAAGGGGACACACGGGATCTATCCGAGCCGCGACGGGCGCGTCATGTACGTCACCAACCGCGGCTGGAACACGACCGCCGGCGGGCGTCACGGACCCGGGTCCATCAGCGTGCTCGACCCGGGGACGCGACGCGTCGTGGCGACGTGGCCGGTGCCCGGCGGCGGCAGTCCCGACATGGGGAACGTGAGCGCGGATGGGAAGGAGCTCTGGGTGTCGGGTCGCTACGACGAAGAAGTCTATGTGTTCGATACCGAGACGGGGCAGCTGACGCACCGCATCAAGGTGGGGCGAGAGCCGCACGGACTCTGCGTCTGGCCCCAACCCGGCCGTTTCTCCCTGGGACACACCGGAAACATGCGATGACGGAGCGTATGAACAGGATCAAAGGGAAGCTGATTCTCGTCACCGGGGCGAGCTCGGGGATCGGCGAGGCGTGCGCCCGGCGGTT
>Ga0137410_10003640_pt1 | contig 10431 bp, 5 predicted proteins | sample CZODoug1_16funga_FD_108878 | JGI IMG/M metagenome (GOLD analysis project Ga0137410, IMG submission 108878) | Vadose zone soil fungal communities from Angelo Coast Range Reserve, California, USA - CZODoug1_16fungal (Illumina Assembly) | ecosystem: Environmental > Terrestrial > Soil > Vadose zone... | reverse complement strand
GCAAAATGGGGGGTGGCCCAATTCCGCGGTTTCATTCTCCAGTCCAGTTACCGTGTCGTATCGCGACAGAATGGACAGCGCATCCCCGTCGTCCACCTCTATGGACGATTGGAGTCGGGCGAAACCTTTCTCGTCCGAGACGATCGCCAGCGGCCCCATTTCTTCATTCGGGCCGCCGATGCCGAACGAGCGCGGGCCTTGGGGGCCCCTCCGCCGAAGATGTCCGGCAAACGGACGTTTGACGGCGCTCCGGTTGCCCTGCTCGAAGTGGACACACCGCCCGAGGTCCCCGGCGTGCGGGATCGTCTCCACCAGGGGCACATCGATACCTTCGAGGCCGACGTGCGCTTCGCGGTGCGCTATCTGATCGAACGCGGCATCAAGGGAGGCTGTGAGATCGAGGGCGAGGCGACCGCCGGAACAGGTGTCGCCTGGTTATTCGACAATCCGTCCCTCCGTCCGGCCGATGTGAAAATCGAGCCGCGCGTGCTGTCCTTCGACATCGAAACCCACGGCACCCCTCCGCGCCTGCTGGCGATTTCGATCTATGCCCCCGGCATCGATGAAGTACTCATCGTTGATGGCAGCGACCGCGCAATGCCCGACAAGGCAATTCGCTGCGCCCATGAGTTTGCGGCATTGGAGGCATTCTGCGACCGGGTTCGACTCCTGGATCCCGATGTTCTGTCGGGTTGGAACATCATCGATTTCGATTTGACCGTCTTGCAGGGCATCGCCGAGCGTGTTCGCCACCCCTTTTCGTTGGGCAGGGACATAGGGAGCATTCGCATCCGCAAAGCCGAAGGCTATTTTGGCAGCGGACAGGCGAGCATTCCAGGCCGCCTCGTACTCGACGGCATCGACTTGCTGCGCGGCGCCTTCATACGCATGGACGATTACTCGCTCGACGCGGTGGCGCGCGAGGTTCTCGGCGAAGGCAAGGCCATTGCCGGGGACGTGCGTGACCGCGTCGCCGAGATCACGCACAACTACCGCCATGATCTGCCGGCGTTTGCACTCTATGCGCGCACCGACGCGAGGCTGGCGTTCGAGGTCGTGGAGAAATTGAATGTGGTGCGGCTTGCGTTCGCGCGAAGCCAGCTCGCCGGCATGACGCCGGATCGCGTGGCGGCCAGCATCGCGTCGTTCGACTTCCTCTACCAGACCGAGCTCGAAAAACTGGGCGTCGTCGCCCCGACAGTGCGGTCCGGCGATTCCGGCGTCTCCGACCCGCAACAAGGCGGTCATGTTCTGGAGCCTGTCGCCGGCCTGCATCGCGACGTCTGGGTATTCGACTTCAAGAGTCTGTACCCGAGCATCATCCGCACGTTCAACATCGATCCCTTGTCGTATGTAGCGGAGCCATCGCCGGATGACGACCTGATTCGAACACCGGGTGGCGCGTTCCGGCGGGAACCCGCAATCCTGCCGCGAATGCTCGATGCACTTTTTCCGCGGCGCGAAGCGGCGAAAGCCGTCGGCGACGACGTGGCATCGAACGCCATCAAGATTCTGATGAATTCGTTCTATGGAGTCCTGGGCACATCGGCCTGCCGCTTTTACAACCCCGCGCTGGCCAACTCGATTACCGGTGCGGGCCGAGAAATATTGCTCTGGTCGAAGCGCTGGTTCGAGGCCGCCGGATTCAGCGTGCTCTACGGAGACACCGACAGTTTGTTCGTTCAATCCCATGGCGGGGATCCCAACGTGACGCGCGACCGAGGCCGACGGCTTGCCCACTCCTTGAATGGGGATCTATCGACGTACATCGCCGAGCGCTGGAAAGTAACGAGCCGCCTCGAGCTCAAATTCGAAAAAATGTACCTCAGGTTATTCCTCCCGCATGCGCGCAATAGCACGCGTGGCGCCAGCAAGCGGTATGCCGGTCTCCGCCAGGGCGACGACTCCAACAGCGTCGAGTTCATCGGCATGGAGGTTGTGCGCCGCGACTGGACCGCCCTCGCCAAGCAGGTGCAGCGGGAACTCTATGGTCGGCTCTTCACGGATCAAGCGGTCGATGTCTACCTCTCCGAGGTCGTGAGGCGGGTCAGGAACGGCGAACTGGACGACATGTTGGTGTATCGCAAGAACCTGCGCAAACAGGCGGAGCTGTATACGGCGACGAGCCCACCGCATGTGGTCGCCGCCCGCAAATCCGTGCAGCCGACAGGCCGATTGGTAAGCTACCTCGTGACCACCGCCGGCCCGGAACCGACGGATAACGTTCAGCATCCGATCGATCGCGAGCACTATGTGAAGAAACAGATCAGGCCCGTGGCGGAACCTGTTCTCGAAACACTGGGACTCGATTTTGAGCAGGTCATTGGTGATAGCCGGCAAATTGATCTGTATTCGCTGCTTGGCCGGATGTGAAGCCATGCGGCCGGCGAGGCCGTCGGGGTGATCGGCCTGCGGTCGTCGTCGCACTTGCGCAACACCGATGGTGAGTTTCGAACCCTGCGGGCGGGACACGACATTTGGCGGACCGGAGACTTTTCGGGGTAATATCCGAATCCCGGGTGGCGCCCGGGCAGCGTCGGAGCGCGCTTCGAACACTTGCGGCAGAGATGCCCCGGAAACCCCAAATCGTCGAGGTCCACAACGTTGATGGTTGCCAATACGTCCTCGCCGGCATCTGCATTCACAAAGGTTCTGCGTTCCTTCGAGACCGGCGGCTTCACGTACCGCGATGTCGTGGCCGAACTGAAGCGGCTGCTCAAGGCCGGCGCGTCACCGACCGAATTGTCGGAGATTCTCCGGCGCCGCGAGTTCGTCGAACCATTGCCGGTCGAGGCCCGCAAGGAGGTCCTCGGCCTGCTGGATGCCGCAAAGGAACGGACGGCTGCGCAAGCAGTCGATCCGCCTGCTGAGAGCGCCGGTGCGAGTTCGGTTCCGGCGTCAAAACCGGCCGCCGGCCCGGACGAAATCCCTGCTTCACATCCCCCAACGGTGCGCATCCCCACGATCGTTCCGAATGCCGCGCGGGTCGAAGGTGTCCCCAAGACGACCATTCGAATTGCGCCTGCGCCACGAATTCCGGATCCGATACCCATACCGGAGTCAAAAGTAGTAACGATCCCCGTGCAGATTCCGGTCGCCCGCGTAGCGCGCATCTGGACGCCTGCGCAAAGTTCATCTTCTGAGGTTATCGCACCGAAGCGGACTGCCGCGGACGGTCATGACAATGTCATTGCCCGGGCAATCACGCTGGCTCGAACATCGGCATCGCCGGCTCGTGCGGCAGCATCGCCGGATTCGGTGCAGCGTAAAACGCGCATCGTACCGACGGCGAAACTAGTACCCGGCCGGTCGAGCGTCGCGGCCCCGACCCCATCCCCGACCGCGACCCCGACCGCGACCCCGGGAATAGGGCGGATACCGACACTCTTTCCGCTGGCGGACGAGCCGGTCAAGGAGGGCCAACCCGCACAGGTGGAATCGCATGAACGTGATGATTGGAGCGATCTTGCCATCTTGCGGGAGGATCTTACCCCGGATGCAGCCGCGGAAGGCAGCGCGCTCAGGCGTCGTGCAGTCGCAATGCGCGGTTCGATGGTGCGGGCGATCGGATTGAGTGCTGCCGCAATCATACTTGCCGCGATCGCATGGTTCTATGCTCGTCAGGCGCTGATGTCGACGAAGGCGGCAGCGCCGGCCGCCGCAGCCCCGATTCCCGGCACCCTGATTCGCGACTGTCCAACCTGTGCGGCAATGATCGTGCTGCCCGCGGCTCGATTCCAACAAGGCCTTGCCGCCACTGACCGGGGCTCGCCGTCCTACGAAAAGCCGCAGCACTGGGTGAACATCGTCCGTCCATTTGCCATGTCGGCGGACCTCGTCACGGTTGAAGACTACCGCCAATTCATCGACGCTACGGGGCGCGCCATGCAAGGCTGCGACACCTACGACGGGTCATGGTCGCATCGGCCCGGGAACAATTGGCAAAATCCGGGATTCGCTCAAACCGGCTTGCACCCGGTCACGTGCGTGTCATGGAACGATGCCGTCGCCTATGTGCAATGGCTTTCGGCCAAGACAGGGCATCAATACCGCCTGCCGAGCGCGTCGGAATGGGAATATGCCGCGCGCGCCGGCGGCGAGACCGTGTACCCATGGACTTCGAACGGATCGAACGCCTGTGCGTTCGCGAACGTGGCCGACGCGAGCGCGGCGCGCCGGTATCCGGGGTGGGTGGCGTTCGCCTGCGACGATGGCTATGCCAACACTTCTCCGGTCGGTTCATTCAAAGCCAACCCACTGGGGCTCAATGACATGTTGGGCAATCTCTTTCAATGGACTTTGGATTGTTGGCACGCCGATTACAGCGGCGCGCTGGTGGACAGATCTGCACGCGCGGACAGCGATTGCTCCAAGCGCGAACTTCGCGGAGGCTCGTGGTTCACTTCTCCGTCATACGTGCAGGCGAATTACAGAAATCACTTCGCCGCGGATTACCGCACCAGCAGCGCCGGAATTAGACTGGTCAGGGACATCGGGCCATGAAGCAGCGTATTCGCAGCAGCGGGACTGAAATGCCGACCTTTACTGCCAAACTTCTGGTCTTGGCAGCCCTGTTCGTGTCCATGCCGGCGTGGTCGGCGGAGGCACTGTCACCCGACGCGGCAGCGACGGCCAAGCGGGATTCCACCCGCTGCTTTACGCAGGCGGATGTGGGCGCATGCAACGATGCCATTCGCCGGAACCCGAGCAATCCTGAGCTTCTCGTCGCCCTTGCGGATGCGTTGGTCCGTGCCAAGCGTCCCGCTGACGCCATTCGCCACTATCGCCGCGCCGCGGCGCTTGCACCGCACATGCCCGGTCTCGCCGCCAAACTGAGAGACGCCGAAAATCAGCTGGCGTCCGAGAGTAACCCGGTCCCCGCTCGGCGCATGCGCTATTCGAATGCCGCCCCGGAGACGCAATCGCATTGATTGCGGGTGTCCGGGATGTTGACACAGCGGTCAACATCGTCAAACTATCCGACCTTACCGTGAACCCTATTCCCCTCGTCCTGCAGATATCGTCGCCACCAGTCGAAGTCGAACTCAAGGCGCTGACCGGCGACCTTGGCTAGGCGGCGCGCGCGTTCCAAGCTGCTTCGATGGGGCGTGGCACTCATCTTGGGCTTCATCGTACTCGCAGCCATCGGCGTTGCGTGGATCGTGCACCTGGACCACGTCGTGACCCGGGAATTCCAGGGGCGGCACTGGTCGATCCCGGCGCGAGTCTACGCTGCGCCGCTCGAACTCTACGTGGGCGCGCAGTCTTCGGCCAACGATCTCGAAGAGGAACTCCGCCGCCTTCATTACCATCCCGGAGACCCATTCGCGGGACCCGGGGTTTATCGACGGCGCGGCGGCTCCTTCGACCTCCATGCGCGCCGCGTGCGCTTCAGCGACGAACAGCGGGAGCCCCAACTCGTCTCGATCAGCGCGGACCAGAACTCGATTACGCGATTGCAGTCGGCCGATGGCGCGGAGCTGCCCGTGTTCCGCCTCGATCCGCCCGTGATCGGCAGCGTATTTCCGGTCCACGGCGAAGATCGGCTCGTCTTGTCGCCCGATGATGTGCCGCCGCTGTTGCGCTCGGGGATCAAACTGATCGAGGATCGGCGCTTTGACGAGCATCACGGAGTCGACGCGCACGGCATCGTGCGCGCACTTTGGGCGAACCTTCGGGCCGGCCGCGTGGTGCAGGGCGGAAGCACCCTGACGCAGCAGCTCGTCAAGGATTACTTTCTGTCCGACGAACAAAGTTTCGGCCGGAAGGCGACCGAGGCGTTGATGGCGCTGAGGCTCGAGGCGCATTTCTCGAAAGAGGAAATCCTCGTGGCTTACCTCAACGAGGTATATCTGGGTCAGGACGGCTCACGTGCGATACACGGCTTCGGACTCGGCAGCGAGTACTACTTCGCGAAGCCGCTCGCCGAACTCGACTTCAGTGAACTGGCGCTGCTGATCGGGCTCGTCAAGGGCCCGTCTTATTACGATCCGCGCAAACACGCCGACCGCGCGCGCGCGCGGCGCAATCTCGTGGTGCAGGAGCTCGAGGAGGCGCATCTGATCGATGCCGCCGCCGCCGCACGCGCCGCCGCGAGCCCGCTCGGCCTGCGGCCGCCGGGAGGCAGCTATGTACCGGCCTATCTGGATCTGGTGCGACGCCACCTGAAGCGCGACTATGCCGAGGCGGATCTCGCTGCCGCGGGTCTTGCCGTCTACACGAGTCTCGATCCACGCGCGCAGGCGGCCGCCGAGCGCGCCCTGACGGCGAACCTGAAGCGTCTCGATGCGGCCGGCCGGGTACGGGGCGCCCATCTCGAGGGCGCCGTGATCGTTGCCGAGCCGAACAGCGGCGATGTGGTGGCCGTGGTCGGCGGCCGCGATGTCGGCACCGACGGTTTCAACCGCGCGCTGGATGCGCGTCGGCCGATCGGTTCGCTCGTCAAGCCTGCGGTATACCTGGCCGCACTCGAGACCGGCCGCTACAATGCCGCCACGGTGATCGAAGACGCATCGATTGAGCTCAAGCTCAGCGACGGCACGGTCTGGGCTCCGCAAAATTTCGAGCACCAAATCTATGGCCGGGTCCCGATGGCGCGCGCGCTGGCGGAGTCCATGAACTTGGCGACGGTGCGGCTCGGGCTCGACATCGGGCTGCCCAAGGTGGCCGAGACGCTCCGGAGGCTCGGCCTCGAAACACCGCCGATGCTCAATCCATCATTGCTGCTCGGGACCGTCGAGATGACGCCGCTCGAGGTCGTTCAGGTCTACACGTCGCTGGCGAACGGCGGCTATCGGGCCCGCTTGCGCGCGGTGCGTGCGGTTCTCGATGAGCACGGACGTCCGCTCAAGAGCTTCAAGGTGCAGATCGAGGAAGCGGCGCCGCCGGCCGCCGTCTACCAGCTCGACCGGATGCTGATACTCGTGACCACGCGCGGCACCGGCCGCGATGCGGCGGCCCGTCTGCCCCGGGGCACCGTCGTCGCGGGCAAAACGGGCACATCCTCCGATACCCGCGATAGCTGGTTCGCGGGATTCACCGGCAGTTACGTGTCGGTTGCCTGGGTGGGTTACGACGACAATCGGGTGACCGGTCTCACGGGCGCTATCGGAGCGCTGCCGGTGTGGGCGGACACGCTCGCGAGGCTCAAGTCCGCCTCTTTCGAACCGGTTCCACCGGAGCTGGTCGAGGATCGTTGGATCGGATTCGCGGATGGGCTGGAGACCTCCCCGGCCTGTAGCACGGACGCAGTCGTCGTCTCGGTGCCGAAGGACACGGTATTGCCCGCAAAACCCGGCTGCGGTCCTTCGTCAATGGGTACCTCGCCAAGCGGCACGATGGGTGACAAGATTAAAGAATGGCTCAAACACATCGTTCACTGAGGGCGCCTTCACTGAGAACGCTCGCCGCCGCGCTCGCCGCTGCGGTGCTGCTCAGCGGCTGTCCCGTCCCGTCGCAGCGGCCGCAGCCGCCGAGTACTTCAATCCCGGGAGCGCAGCCCTCGGAGCCGCAGCCGCCGGGCCCGCTTTCACCCATTCCGCCGGCTCCGCCGCGCGCATCGCCCGCGCCGCGCGAAAATCACCTCTCTCCCGCGACTCGTTCGCTCGTGACGCAGTCACGGACCCTGGCGTCCCGCGGCGATCTTGACGGCGCCTCGTCGACGCTCGACCGCGCCTTGCGTATCGAGCCGAATAATCCCCTGCTGTGGATCGAACTTGGGCGGCTGAGGCTTGCGGAGAGCGATGCGCGTCAGGCCGAAGCGTGCGGGCGCAAGGCGCTCAGCCTGGCAAGCGGCGATCGCGCCACCCAAGCTCAGGCGGGGCGGCTGCTCTCCGATGCGCTGCGCGCTCAGCGGCGCAATCAGGAAGCGATCGAGATCGAGCGTCAACCGTTCATGCGCTGACCCTTCGGATCGATTCAGAAGGGCGACAGCCGGTCGACCGCGCGGATGGTTTGCGGACCTTGTTCGGACTTGATCTGCTCGCCGGGGCTGAATATCGCCGCGTTGCCCATGATGATCGAGATCATCTGGTTCGGATAGATCGTGACTTCGTTTTCTCCGAACCCGGACATCGTGGGAATATTGTGCCGCCGGTGACTTTTTGATCCGACATACGGAACGAAATGAAAGCCCATTTTATAAAACTCGGTCCGGTCGTCCGCGTTCTCCGGCGTGGTCCGGGTCAGCGACGAGTCACCGTCCTTCCGAATTGCATCCCGCGCTTCGAGCAAGTCGGTGGTGAGTTCGCGATGGAGAAGCTGGCGGCCCGCCAGCGCGCCGCGCTGCTGGTAGAGGAGCGCGATTTTCGCCAGATCGTCGAGGCTCGGGTAAAAACCGGCGTTAAACCAGACCAGTCCATCCCGGTCCGGCGCTTCGCGGGTTCTGACTGCGGGCGCGTGCAGAATGCCGATCGGCCGGAAGACCTCTTCGATGAGCATGTTCCAAATATCGGCGGACGGACCGCGCATCGATTTGAGGAAGCCGTCGATGGCGGCTCCCAACAGATAGAAATCCTGATCGCGGTAGCGCACGACGGTTCCCGGCTCCCACGGGTATGGACGCAGGTTGGCACTGATTTGCGCCAGCTTGTCGAGATGGGATCGTGCAGTGAACCATGGGTCATACCCGCCGTCGAGGTAGCCATCGAGGATGTCATTGGGATTGGTCTTGAATGTTCCCGTTCCACCGAAGCCCGTCGACATGTTGGCCGCGTCGAGAAACCGAATACGCTTCCATTTCGGGTCAAGACCTGCGACGTAGTCGCCAACTTTCAGCGTCATTACCCACGGCCCGTAGACTTCGGCCAGATGCAGCAACGCGAGCGGCGCGCCGATGCTTTTCATGACCGATCTCACTCCGAAGCGCATTTCGAGGGGATACGGGTAGATTCCGTACGGCGTCGACGCGTCTTCATAGTAAATGATGCCGCCGCGTACCAATACCGCCTCGACCAGCCACTTTGGGTTCAGCGGGCCGCCGAAACCATCCAGGGTTCCGGCATGAACGGCCTCGGCGAGTTCGCGCATTGGTTTCGCCGGAAGGCGTCCGGCGAACTCCGCTCGGGCGGCTGTGCGCCGGCCGTCGAGAGCACTCGCATCGGCCGCCGTGAGATCCGCGTGCACGGAAGTCCACGCGACAAAATGCCGGCCGAGCAGGTACGGCGCGCTTTGCTGCACAAACTGCACGGCGATGTTGCTGATCTCCCCGTCCCGGTACACGAATGTCGCGAGCCCCTGATGCGCGTCGTTGTCCGTGTCATTGACGAGCATGATGGGGAATGCCGCGCGCGACCAACCGCCGTCGGTGTTTTCGCGCCAGATCCTGCCCACTTGCGGGATGACACGCCAGAAGCTCGCCTTTGCACCCGGAACCTCCCGCACCATTTCGCCGCGTTGAACGGGCACCAAAAGCTCGCCCAACGTGAAGAACTCGAGGCTGACGGCCGGAAACAGCCGGGCGTCCCGCCCATCCTGCATCGGCTTGTCGATCTCCGGTTGTGTTTGCAGCGGGGTCTGGTGCATGGACAGGATCCCGGCGAAGGGAGGCGCTGCCAGCGCATCGGACCCCGGATAGAACGCCGCATTGGGATTCGGCGCCGGCGCGGCGCGGCCGGCCAGCAGGACCGCAGTCGGGAGCGCGTCAGATGCGGGACTTGCGCTACTCCACGCCGGGCACGTGAGCAATGTCACCGAAACGAAGATGCCGTTGGGCCATCGCGCTTTCATTGGGACCTCTGTAGATCAAGTCCGGCAGCGGAGAAACCTGGCGAGCAAGATCTCGTGCGTCTCGGCCGGGAGGGGGCCGACGCGCACCCATTCCAATCCGAAGGCGTCCAAATCATCAGGACTCTCTTCACTGCGATGACCCATGCTCCGCACGAGGCGCTGCACCTGATAGGCCCGGCGCAAGGCCTGATCCTCCGGCGGCGTGGGTCTGTCGGTGAGAATCTCGCTGCGTATGCACAGCATTCTGAGCGCAGTCTCATTGGCGGCCGCATCGAGTCCGGTGGCATCGGCTTTCAACCAGGCCTCCTTCAACGCCTGAGTTCCGCCTTTGGGCCACTGCGCTACTCCCGCGATGAAGCACTCGGCCGCCTGTTTGAGCGCTTCAAGATCGGAGGATGCGCCGCCTTGCGCCGCCGCCCACCCATACAGTCGTATGAGCCGGGCGGCTTCGAGGAGATTGGTGAACGACAGCTCCTTGTCGCGCGCCCGCATTTGCGAGATCTGCGCCTGGCACCGGGTGAGCGCACGCTCAAAACGCTCGCGCAGGCCGCGCTGATCGGCTCTCGGCACTTCGCCCAGCGCCTCGAAGTCGGCCCGCCACTGCGGAATTTTTGCAGCGCCCTCCAGCAGTTCGGGCCCCGAGAGGACGGCTAGCCGCTCGGCCTCCTCGCAGAGCGTGACGGCCAGCCGCTTGTTGGCCTCGAG
>Ga0137410_10003638_pt1 | contig 10443 bp, 9 predicted proteins | sample CZODoug1_16funga_FD_108878 | JGI IMG/M metagenome (GOLD analysis project Ga0137410, IMG submission 108878) | Vadose zone soil fungal communities from Angelo Coast Range Reserve, California, USA - CZODoug1_16fungal (Illumina Assembly) | ecosystem: Environmental > Terrestrial > Soil > Vadose zone... | reverse complement strand
GACGCGCCCTCGGCGGCGAGCGCCAGCGCGAGGTTCACCGCGGTGGTCGACTTGCCGACGCCGCCCTTGCCCGAGGCGACGGCGATGATGTTCTTGATCCCGGGAACAAGCTTCACGCCGCGCTGCACGGCGTGCGACACCACTTTCGAGGACACCTTCAGCGCGACATTGGCCGCGCCGGCGCTCTTCAGCGCCTCGATCACCTGGCGGCGGATCGGCTCGTGCTGGCTCTTTCCCGGATAGCCGAGCTCGATCTCGAGGGAGACATCGCTTCCCGAGATCTTGATGTTGCGCGCCGAACGGGTGGCGACGTAGTCCTTGCCGGTGTTCGGATCGACGAGCTTGCGGAGTGCTTCCTGCACGGTGCTTTCATTCACGGACATGGTTGAAGTGTAAGCTAAAATCGCGCTCCTCCATGGCGTCGCGCAAGCTCTTTGTCACCACTGCATTGCCGTACGCGAACGGCCCGTTTCACATCGGCCACATCATGGAGTACATCCAGGCCGACATCTGGGTTCGCTTCCAACGGATGCACGGCAACGAAGTGCATTTCGTCGGCGCCGACGACTCGCACGGCGCGCCGATCATGCTCGCCGCGGAAAAAGCCGGGCAGTCGCCCGAGGCGTTCATCGCCGCGATCCAGAACGGCCGCAAGCCGTACCTGGACGGCTTTTACATCAGCTACGACAACTGGCATTCGACCCATTCGCCGGAAAACACCGAGCTCTCGCAGGACATCTACCGCAAGCTGAAGGCGGCGGGGCTGGTCTACACGAAGGCGATCGAGCAATTTTTCGACCCGCTGAAGGGCATGTTCCTCGCCGACCGCTACATCAAGGGCGAGTGCCCCAACTGCGGGGCGAAGGACCAGTACGGCGACGCCTGCGAGAACTGCAGCACGGTCTACTCCGCGACCGAGCTGAAGAATCCCTATTCCACGCTTTCCGGCGCGAAGCCGGTGCTGAGGTCGTCGGAGCACCACTTCTTCAAGCTCTCCGACCCGAAGTGTAAGAGCTTCATCCAGGGCTGGCTGGAGACGCCGGGGCGGCTGCAGTCGCAGGTGGTGAACAAGGCGAAGGAATGGCTGGAAGGAACCGGCGACAAGGCCCTTGCCGACTGGGACATCTCGCGCGATGCGCCGTACTTCGGCATCCGCGTGCCCGACATCAGGGAGGAGAAATACCTCTACGTCTGGCTCGACGCGCCGATCGGCTACCTCGCCTCGCTGAAGAACTATTGCGCGAAGAAGAGGCTCGACTTCGAGAAGCTGCTCGCCGACCCGCGCACCGAGCAGATCCACTTCATCGGCAAGGACATCATCTATTTCCACACCCTGTTCTGGCCGGCGATGCTCAAGTTCGCCGGCGCGCCCTACAAGGTGCCCGACCACGTCTTCGTCCACGGCTTCATCGGTGTTTCCGGCGAGAAGATGTCCAAGTCGCGCGGCACCGGCATCGACCCGCTGCGCTATCTCAAGCTCGGCATGAACGCCGAGTGGCTGCGCTACTACATCGCCGCCAAGCTGAACGCCAACGTCGAGGACCTCGACTTCAACCCCGAGGACTTCCTCGCCCGGGTGAACAGCGACCTGGTTGGCAAGTACGTCAACATCGCCAGCCGCGCCGCGAGCTTCATCAACAAGCACTTCGGCGGCAAGCTCGCCTACCTGGGCGATACCCTGCCGCTGGTCGAGGGCGCCCGGGCGGCGGCGGCTGCCGCCGCGCAGTCCTACGACAGCCGGGAGTTCGGCAAGGCGATCCGCGACACGATGGCGATCGCCGACCGCATCAACCAGGACTTCGACACCCACCAGCCGTGGCTGCTGGCCAAGGATGCGAACAAGCACGCCGATTTGCAGGACGTCTGCTCGCGGGCGCTGCACATCTTCAAGCTGCTCTCCGTGCTGCTCGCGCCGGTGCTGCCGCATCTCGCCCAGCGCGTCGCACGCGATTTCTTCGCGCTGGGACGCGAATTCACCTGGTCGGACGCCGAGGTCCTGCCCGAACGGATCGCCGGCTACGAGCACCTCATCACGCGCGTCGAGGCGAAGCAGCTCGACGCGCTGTTCCAGATCGCCGAGGAAAAGAAACCCGTGGAAAACACCATCGCAATCGACGACTTCAACAAGCTCGATCTCCGGGTCGCGCGCATCGCCAAGGCCGAGATGGTCGAGGGAGCCGACAAGCTCCTCAAGCTGACCCTCGATCTCGGCGAGGGCACGCGCACCGTTTTCGCCGGGATCAAGTCCGCCTATGCCCCCGAGAAGCTCGAAGGCCGCCTGACGGTGGTGGTGGCCAATCTCGCCGCGCGCAAGATGAAGTTCGGCGTCTCCGAGGGGATGGTGCTGGCCGCGTCCGCCGAGGGGGAGGCCGGGGTTTTCCTCATTTCCCCCGACTCCGGGGCGAAACCCGGCATGCGCGTAAAATAGCCAGTATCGCGGCGAAGTTCGCCGCAAGGACGGATACCCGATGGAGAGCTCTGGTCGCACGCTGGTCTGCAGCGTGCTCTTCCTCGATATCGTCGAGTACTCGAAGAAGCCGGTCGCTGAGCAGCTGCAGATCAAGCAGGCTTTCAACGCCGCACTCGGGCGCGCGCTCGAGGAAGTGGCGCCGCGCGACCGCATCATCCTCGATACCGGCGACGGCGCCGCGGTCACCTTTCTCGGCGACCCGGAGGACGCGCTATTCGGCTCGATCTCGATGCGCGACGCCGCCCAGGCGCTCAACGTGCGTATGGGCGTCAACCTCGGCCCGGTGCGCCTGGTCAAGGACCTGAACGGCCAGGTCAACATCATCGGCGACGGCATCAACGTCGCGCAGCGCGTGATGAGCTTCTCCCGCCCCGGCCAACTGCTCGTTTCGCGTTCGTTCTACGAAGTCGTCTCCTGCCTGTCCCGCGACTACGCCAGCCTGTTCCGCCACGAGGGCGCGCGCACCGACAAGCATGTGCGAGACCACGAGGTGTATTCGGTCGGCGGCACGCCCAGCATGCGTCGCCTCTCGGACACGATCGCGCAGACCGGTGGCCACGGCGGCTTTCGCCACTGGCTGCGTGGCGTCGGGCCGCTCGGCTTGCGGCGCTCCGCACTCGTCGCCGCGCCGTTGCTCGTCTTGTTCCTGGTCGCGGGCGGCGTCGGCGCGCGCGCGCTGTTCGACAAGCCCGCGCCGACGCCTCAAGCGGCTGCGCCCGTGGTTGTCGAGAAGCCAGCGCCGGCGCAGAAGCCTGCGGTAGTGCAGGAGAAGCCTGCTCCTGCCGCGGAAAAACCAGCGCCGGCGCCCAAGAAACAAGTGCTCGCGAGCGTCGACAAGAAACCCGAGAGAGCCAAGACAGCAAAGCCGGCCGCAGGCGCGCCGGGGAAGCTCGAGCTCGTGGTCACGCCGTGGGGCGAGGTCCTCATCGACGGCAAGAGCCGCGGTATCAGCTCGGGGGCCAAGGCCTTCGACCTCCCGCCCGGCGCCCACACCATCGAGATCCGCAACTCCACCTTCCCCGCCTACGTGCAGAAAGTGCAGGTGAAGCCGGGTGAGGCGGTGCGGATCCGCCACCGCTTCAAATGACGCGCCTCGCCGCCGCCGCGATTCTGATCGCATCCCTCGCGGCGTGTGCGCAGCTGCAGGGAGTGCTCCCGTTGAGCAAGGGACGCACGGCGCTGAGCGAGGGCGTGCGCCTGTACGACGACGGTCAGCACGCCGCGGCGGCGAAAAACCTGCAGAGCGCACTCGACCTCGGCTTGAACGACCGCGAGCGCGCCGATGCCTACAAGCACCTCGCGTTTATCCACTGCGCCAACGGTCGCACCGGCCCGTGCCGCGAGGATTTCCGCAAGGCGCTTACCGCCGACCCGAACCTCGCCCTCGCGCCGGCCGAGGCCGGGCATCCGGTCTGGGGCCCGGTGTTCCGCGGCGTAAAGGCCGAAGCCGCTTCGTTCAGCGTTGGCCTCAAGCAGTTCGATGATGGAGACTACGACGCCTCGGCGAAGAGCCTCCAGGTGGCGCTCGATCGCGGCCTGCCGCCGAAGGACCAGGTCAATGCCTACAAGCATCTCGCGTTCATCCAGTGCGCGAGCAACCGCGTCGCTGCCTGCCGCGAGGAGTTCAGCAAGGCGCTCACCCTGGATCCGGCGCTGGAGCTCACCGCAGCCGAGGCCGGGCATCCCGTCTGGGGCCCGATCTTCCGCTCGCTGAAAGGCAAGAAGTAAGCACCCCGATGGAAGCGCCCAAGCTCGGCCGTTACATCATCCAGTCCGAGATCGGTCGCGGCGCGATGGGCGTCGTCTACAAGGCCACCGACTCGGTGCTCGAGCGCACGGTCGCGGTGAAGACCGTCAACATGTCGCTCGAGCAGGACGGCTCGGACAAGTACGAGGCGCGCTTCTACCAGGAAGCGCGCGCCGCCGCCGGGCTCAACCATCCCAACATCGTCACCGTGCACGACGTCGGCAAGTCCGGCGAAGTGGTGTTCATGGCGATGGAGTACATCGAGGGCGTCGAGCTGCGCTCGCTGATGGGCGAAGGCCAGCGCGTCGCCGTGCCGCAGGCGGTGGCGATCGCGGCGCAGGTCGCCGAGGGCCTTGCCTACGCGCACCAGCACGGCGTCGTGCATCGCGACATCAAGCCGGCGAACATCATGGTGGTGCCGAGCGGACCGGCGAAGATCACCGACTTCGGCATCGCCCGCCGCCGCGCGACGAGCGAGCTGACGCAGACCGGCATGCTGCTCGGCTCGCCCAAGTACATGTCGCCCGAGCAGGTGATCGGCAAGCGCGCCGACCACCGCTCCGACATCTTCTCGCTCGGCGTGATCCTCTACGAGATGGTGTGCGGCGCGGCGCCGTTCAACGGCGAGAACGTCACCGCGCTCATGTACCAGACCGTCAACTTCGTGCCGCCGCCGCCCAGCTCGGTCAACAAGGCCGTGCCGGAGATGCTCGACTTCATCGTCGCGAAGATGCTCGCCAAGCCGATCGAGGAGCGCTACCCGGACGCGAACGAGGTGACGCGCGATCTGCGCGAATGCGAGCGACAGCTCGCGGCCTCGGGGACACAGCCGCCGCACGGCACCTCGCCGGGTGTCGCGCCGGTCCCGCAGCTCGCCAACGCCCATGCGCGCACCGTCGTGCTCGGGCAGAGCGTGAACCGTGACCGCGAGGCCGACAAGGCGCCGGTGGAAGTCGCGCCGGCAGAAGCTCCGTCGCGCATCGCACCTTCGTTCGATTCATTGGAAGCGACGCAGCGCCTCGCCGCCATGACCGGCGCGGCCACCACCTGGGCGCCGCAAAGCGCAACCCAGGCCGTGAGCGCGCTGCCGCGCCCGGCGGGCGGCAATTGGCGCCGCCGCGACTGGCTGCTGGTGGGAGGTGCGGCGGTGCTCGGGTTGGTTCTTGCCGGCGCTATCGCCAAGCGCCGCGACTAATTCCTACCGCCGGCCGCCGCAGGACATTGGCATCGCGCTGACGGGATAGCCCCTGCAGTTCCAGCTCACCTTGCCGCCGCTGAGCGTCGGCGTGACAGCGATCTCGAGCGCGTTCTTTTCATTCCAGCCGCGGATCGTGCCGCCGCCTTCGACGATCCACTTCATCTCGCCGAATTTCGGGTCGTTCTTGGCCGCAACTTTCACATCGTTGCCCGAGCCGGTGAGGTTGCCGGCCTTTTCGGCGGCGGCTGCGACGGGCTGCCTGACGGATTCAGCTCCCGCGACCAGCGCTTCCGCGGCTTCCTTGGAATCGGCCCCGGCCTTCTGCGGCAGCACCACGGCGACCATGATGAAACCAACCAGCGCGAGCGCCGCGACGACCAGCAAGCCGATTTTCATTTCTTATCTCCCGTACCGTCCACTTCGGCGCGACTTTAGCATCAGCTAAGCTTTGCCGCATGGCGACACGGCAAATTCGTGTAAGCGGACTCGTGCAGGGCGTGGGTTACCGCGCTCTGCTCCGCCATGAAGCGCGCAAGCGCGGCGTCAACGGCTGGGTGCGCAATCGAACGGACGGGACGGTCGAAGCGGTGCTACAGGGAACCCAAGAAGCCGTCGATGCGGTGATCGCCTGGGCGCGGCGCGGGCCGCGCGGCTCGCGCGTTACCGAGGTTAGTGAGTCAGCAGCAGAGCATGAGCCGCTGCATGCCAGTTTCGAACTTCGGCCGACCAGCTAGACGACGCGCGTCTTGACCGGCTTGCCGGAGAAGTGCAGCCGCAGGTTCTCGATCTGGCAGTCGCCCATCGCCTTGCGGGTCTCGACGGTGGCGCTACCGACGTGAGGGAATAGCACGGCGTTGTCCAGGGTGAAGAACTCCGGCGGTACGCGTGGCTCGTCGACGAAGACGTCGAGGCCGGCGCCGGCGATTTTCTTCTCCTGCAGGTAGCGCAGCAGCACCGGCTCGTCGATCACGGAACCGCGGGCGATGTTGCAGACGTAGCCCTGCGGCCCAAGCGCGTCCAGCACTTTGGCGTTGACGAGCTTGCTGGTCTCCGCGCCGCCGGGCGTGACCACCATCAGCACGTCGGAATTTTTCGCCAGCGCGACCGGATCGGCGTCATACGGGTAAGGCACGTTCTTCTTGTTGCGGTTGTGATAGCGGATGGTCATGCCGCAGGCCATGGCGCGCTTGGCGATCGCCTCGCCGATGCGCCCGAGGCCGAGGATGCCGAGCGTCTTGCCGCCGAGCGACACGGTAAGGGGGTAGGGGCCTTGCGACACCCATTTGCCGGCGCGCAGGTGCACCTCCGACTGGGGGAACTTGCGCACCGTATTCATCACCAGCGCCAGCGCCGTGTCGGCGACGCATTCGTTCAGCACGTCGGGCGTGTTGGTGACGATGATCTTGCGCGCCTTCGCGTCGTCGAGATTGATGGCGTCGACGCCGACGCCGAAGTTGGCGATCATCTCGAGCTTCGGCAGCTTGTCCATCAGCGCGCCGTTGACCGACATCGGGCCGAAGGTCGCCAGCGCGCGCACTTTCGGTGCGCAGTCGCGCAGGAATTTCTCCTTGTCCGGCGCCTCGAACAGCCTGTGGGTGGCGAACTCGGCGTCGAGCGTCGCCTGGGTTCCGGCGTGGCCTTTGCCGGTGAGGATGATGTCGGGTTTCATGATTTGAATTTGGCGGCGAGCGCTTCCGCGCCGCGCGCGAGTATGCCGACGTCGGCGCCGACCGCGACGAACAATCCGCCGCAGCCGAGCCAGTGCTTTGCATCGGCTTCATTGGGAGTGAGGATGCCGGGCGCTTTGCCCGCCTTGCGGATGCGCCGGATCGCTTCGTCGATCATCGGCTTGACCTTCGGGTTGGCGATCTCGCCGGTATATCCGAGCGAAGCGTGCAGGTCGGCAGGGCCGATGAAGACGCCGTCGACGCCGTCGACCGCGCAGATCGCCTCGATGTTATCGAGCGCGCCCTGGGTCTCGACCTGCACCAGCACGCAGATCTCTTCATGCGCGCGCTTGGCGTAGTCCTTGACGCGGCCGAACCGCGTCGCGCGCGTCGTGCCGGCGACGCCACGCACGCCGGCGGGCGGATAACGCGTGTGCGACACCGCGGCGCGCGCCTCTTCCGCGGTCGAGACGTAGGGGATGAGCAGCGACTGCGCGCCCACGTCGAGCACGCGCTTGATATTCACCATGTCGTTCCAGGGCACGCGCACCACGGGATGCGCAGGGTAGGGCGCCGCCGCCTGCAGCTGGGTGAGCAGGCTCTCGAGGTCGTTCGGCGAATGCTCGCAGTCGAGCAGGATCCAGTCGAAGCCCGCGTCAGCGATCACCTCGACGCTGTAGTTGGATGAGAGGCTCGACCAGAGGCCGATCTGCGCCTTGCCCGCCTTGAGCGCGCGCTTGAACGGGTTTTGCGGCAGGTCCATCGGCTCAGTCGAACTTGACGCCAGACTCACGCACCACCTTCGCCCACTTCGCTTGCTCAGTACCCAGCCAGTTGCCGAAGCTCTCAGGCGTGCCTGCGCGCACCTCGGTTCCGAGCTTGGCGAGGCGCTCCTTCATGTCAGCGGTGTTGAGCACGCGCACCAGCTCGCCATTCAGCCTGGCGACGATGTCCTTGGGGATTCCGGCGGGGCCGACGATGCCCTGGAACGACCCGGTCTCGAAGCCGGGCAGGCCCTGCTCGGCGACGGTCGGCGTGTCCGGCGCGGCGGCGAGCCGCTGCGGGCTGGAGATGGCGAGAGCGCGCAGCCTGCCGCTCGTCACCGATGGCCAGGTCGCGAGCATGCCGTTGAAGAGCACCTCGGCTTGCGCGGCAACGACTCCAGCGACCGCATCCGAGCCGCCCTTGTAGGGAATATAGGTCCACTGCACGCCGGTGCGCTGCGCGAACTCGATTCCCGCGAGCTGCGGCGCACCGCCGATGCCGGAGACGGCGAAGTTCAGCTTGCCGGGATTCGCCTTCGCCAGCGCGATCAGCTCCTTCACGTTCGTCGCCTTCACCGACGGATGCACCGCCAGTACGTGCGGCGAATACGCAACCATGATGACCGGCGAGAAATCCTTCGACGGATTGAAGGGCAGGTGCGGATAGACGCTCGCGCTGATCACCAGTCCGCCGACATCGGTAAGAAGCAGCGTGTAGCCGTCGGGTGCGCTCTTGGCGACGAAGTCGGCGCCGACGTTGCCGTTCGCGCCGGTCTTGTTCTCCACCACGACCGGCTGGTTCCAGGCCTCGGTCAGCTTCGGCCCGATCTGGCGCGCGAGGATGTCGGAGGTGCCGCCCGCGGCGTAGGGCACGACGAGGCGGATGTTCTTGTTGGGATACTGCGCCAGCGCCGGCGACGCGGCGAGCAGCACGATCAGCAGGATTCTCATCAGTGGATCTCCGGGTCGGGGATGGGAGCGGTGCCTTCCAGGAAGTCGAAATCGCAGCCTTCATCGGCCTGCTTCACGTGCTGGGCGAAGATCGCGCCGTAGCCTCGGTCGTATTTCCGTGCCGGGGCCTTCCAGCCGCTCTTTCGCTTGCTCATTTCATCGGACGAGATCTTCAGGTTCAACTGGCGCTTTTCGACGTCGAGCTCGATCAAATCTCCGCTTCGCACCAGCGCGAGCGGACCGCCGACGGCCGACTCCGGCGCGACGTGCAGCACGCAGCAGCCGTAACTCGTGCCGCTCATGCGCGAATCCGAGACGCGCACCATGTCGCGCACGCCCTGCTTGAGGAGCTTCTTGGGCACGGGGAGCATGCCCCATTCCGGCATTCCCGGGCCGCCCAGAGGCCCCGCGTTCCTCAGCACCAGCACCGAATCGGCGTCGCAGTCGAGGTCGTCGCGATCGATGCGCGCCGCCATATCGTTGTAGTCCTCGAACACGACTGCCTTGCCGGCGTGCTTCGTGATCTTGGTCGCCGACGCTTTGATGACTGCCCCGTTCGGAGCAAGGTTGCCACGCAGGACGACGAGCCCGCCGAATTCCTTGAGGGGATTCTTTCTGCTGCGGATCACGTCCTCGTTGTGGATCCGCGCCCCGTCGAGATTCTCGCCGAGCGTTTTCCCGTTGACCGTCTGGCAGCTCAACGCCAGCAGATCCTTGAGCTGGGCAAGGAGGGCGCGCAGACCGCCGGCGTAGTAGAAATCCTCCATCAGGTACTTGTCGCCCGAGGGCCGCACGTTAGCGAGCAGCGGCACCTTGGCCGAGAAGTCATTGAAGCGATCGAGCGGCAGCTTGATGCCGGCCCGGCCGGCCATCGCCACCAGGTGGATCAAGGCATTGGTCGAGCCGCCCATGGCCAGCAGAGTCACGATCGCGTTATCAAAAGACTCTTTTCTTAGGAAGTCTCTGGGTTTCAGATCTTCCCAGACCATGTCCACGATCCGCTTGCCGGTCAGCGTCGCCATCTTGGCGTGATTGGAGTCGGGCGCCGGGATGGAGGCCGCGCCGGGCAACGAGAAGCCGAGGCTCTCGGCGAGCGACATCATGGTCGCCGCCGTGCCCATGGTCATGCAGGTGCCGGGCGAACGGGCGATGCCGTCCTCGATTTCCTGCCAATCCTTCTCGGTGATCGTGCCGGCCCGCAGCTCGGCCCAGTATTTCCAGCTGTCCGAGCCCGAGCCGAGAGTAGTGTCGCGCCAGTGGCCGGAGAGCATCGGCCCGGCCGGCAGGTAGATCGACGGCAGGTTCATGCTGATCGCGCCCATGACGAGCGCCGGCGTGGTCTTGTCGCAGCCGCCCATCAGCACTGCGCCGTCGGCGGGATAGGAGCGCAGCAGCTCCTCGGTCTCCATCGCCAGGAAGTTGCGGTACAGCATGGTGGTCGGCTTCTGCATCGGCTCGGCGAGCGACATCGCCGGCATCTCCACCGGGAAGCCGCCGGCCTGCCAGACGCCGCGTTTCACTTCCTCGACGCGCTGCTTGAAGTGCGTGTGGCAGGTGTTGATGTCCGACCAGGTGTTGATGATCGCGATCACCGGCTTGCCGGCGTAGTCGCTGCGGTCGTAGCCCATCTGCGCGGTGCGCGAGCG
>Ga0137410_10003637_pt1 | contig 10444 bp, 9 predicted proteins | sample CZODoug1_16funga_FD_108878 | JGI IMG/M metagenome (GOLD analysis project Ga0137410, IMG submission 108878) | Vadose zone soil fungal communities from Angelo Coast Range Reserve, California, USA - CZODoug1_16fungal (Illumina Assembly) | ecosystem: Environmental > Terrestrial > Soil > Vadose zone... | reverse complement strand
GAAGCCGATCGCTGCCCCTCTCGTTGGCGGCATGATCACTTCAACCATTCACGTGCTGATTTTAGTGCCGGTGTTCTTCGCCTTAATGAAGGAGCGTGCGCTACGCCGGGGCACATTGCAGCCGCCGCTGGATATTCTGGATTCTCACCAATGACGTTGCCCGGAGAGCCAGATGAGTCCGTTTTTGAAATAGTTGTAAATCACAATCCTGTAGCCGGCATGAATGCCACAAAAGGTGCTCTCTCTCCATCTTGAATCCGTTTTTATTCGCTTGACACCCTGCCCAGTAAAGGTGATATGGGGAGACATCCGCCCTACTCTGTAAGCACACTACGAAGATTATCGGTATGAAAGTGAATTCATGACTCCGAAGCAAGGAAACGGCAAAACGGACAGTCACCGCCAGTGGGTCAGCATCAGTTCGCAGATAGGAAGCATCCGGACCTGTGATTATCTAGGACATTGCTGCGCAGGCCGGCAAGGGACGGATCGCTGATCGTCAGCATAAACGTCTGGGCCGGTCGCACGTGGCCATCATTCTTTGGCGAAAAACTCCCGCCCTTGGACGAGCTCTCAACACAGGGCTTCTGCCCCCCGGCGTCGGCCCGGTGCCAATCCGCAATTTTTTTGCGCAAGAAGAAATGAAGGTTTTGATGGCCGATCGCAGTGAAAGCAGGTCCACTCCACAAGTTCCCTCCGAGCCCAGTAACGGCCCTGCCCCGGCGAGTGTTTCGCGCAGAACGCTGCTCAAGCATGTGGCGGCGATTGGCGCAGGTGCTGCTCTTTCAACTGGCTCGGAACTTGCGGCGATGCCTCGCGTCGATTCCAATCCCAAACGCGGGCGCATCGACGTGCACCATCACATGCTTCCTCCCTTCTACATGGACCTTCGACAGAGAGTCACTGGCATCGGAGAAATGCCCACCTGGTCGCCGGCAAAGTCGCTCGACGACATGGAGCAGAATGGTGTTACGACCGCCATGCTGTCCCTCGCCGTGGCCGGTGTCACGTTCGATGCGGGCGAGGCTGGGCGCAGTCTGGCGCGAAAAAGTAATGACTTCGGCGCGCAACTTGTTACGGACCATCCGACAAGGTTTGGCTTATTGGCCGCCCTGCCACTGCCGGACCCACAGGGCAGCCTGATTGAAATTGAATATGCGTTGGACACACTTCACGGCGACGGAATCGCGTTGCTAAGCAGCTATGCAGATAAGTGGCTTGGCGACTCTACGTACGCGCCCGTTTTCGAGGAACTTAATCGTCGCAAGGCCGTGGTGTTCGTTCATCCCACTGCTCCGCAGTGCTGCGCCAATCTTGTTCCACACGTGCAGGCGGCCACCTTGGAGTTCCTGTTTGACACGACACGCACGATAAACAGTCTTCTTGTGAATGGGACCTTCTCCCGGTTTCCGAACGTCCGGTTCATTTTTTCTCATGGAGGAGGAACCCTGCCCGTACTGGCGCATCGAATGGCAAGGCTCTTTCCCAAGGACTTGGCGTCTCACGCGCCGAATGGTGCGCTCTACGAATTGAAGCGTCAGTATTACGATACCGCCGATGCGAGCAACTCTTCCACGCTCTCCGCTCTCGTGAACCTGGTCCCGAGTTCCCAAATTGTTTTTGGAAGCGATTTTCCATTTCTCTCTGCGCAGGATGCTGCGAGCGACTTGAGGCATTCTGGTTTGCCGGACAAGACTGTTGAAGCGATTAACAGAGGCAACGCAGTCCGGTTGGTTGATCGCAGGAGAGGGTAGCAACGAGGCTCCCCGTCCTCACATCTGGAGAAGGCGGGTTGAGGAGTTAGCGATGAAGACGATGCTCGCAGCACGCATGCATGAAATCGGTGGCCCACTGCTGCTCGAACAGATCCCGATACCCGAACCTCGCCCAACCGACGTGCTCGTTGCCGTCAAGGCCTGCGGCGTAGTGCCGAATTTGAAGAACGTGCTCACGAAATGGCCGGAGTGGTTTCCACACCTGCCGCTGCCGAGGCTCCCGGCGATCTTCGGCTTGGATCCCGCCGGCGTCGTCGCGGAAGTCGGCACACAAGTGCAGTCAATCCGGGCAGGGGACCGTGTCTACGTTAACCCGGCGCGCGGATGCGGATCATGCCGTGCCTGCCGTAGCGGCGAAATCGTGAACTGTCGCGGCTTCACCTTTCAGGGCTATTTCGGGCGCGGGCCGCTCTCGCAAGCGGTATTCGATGCCTATCCATATGGCGGATTCTCGGAATACATAACTGCACCGCAGAGTGCCCTCGTCAAGCTGCCCGATAATGTCAGCTTCGAAGCGGCAGCGCGATTCGGGTATCTTGGCACGGCCTACGCCGCGATACGGAAGGCTGGAGTCGGCCCCGGACGCTCACTCCTAATCAACGGGATCGGCGGTACGTTGGGCCTCTGCGCCGCACTGTTGGGATTGGCAACCGGGATAACGAAGATACTTGGAACCGGCCGCAATCAAGCATTGCTGGACCGTGTCAAGGCACTGGCCCCATCGAGGATAGAGGTGTTCGCGGTCGGAAAACGCTTGGTTCAAGAATGGGCGATGGACGTGACCGAAAATGAGGGCGTCGACGCGGTTATCGATACCCTGCCACCCGGCGCTCCGGCGAGCGCCATGCTGGATGCATTGCGTGCGTTGCGGCGTGGTGGGCGCGCGGTCGATATCGGCGGCGTGGCCGAAACGCTGCCACTGAACGTGCACTGGATGATGGGCATGAATATTCAACTCATTGGCTCCTGCTGGTTCACGACAGGCGAGGGCCAGGAAATGGCGGAGATGGCGCGCGTCGGAACGCTCGATCTCTCCGTGTTGCAGCACCGGCGTACCTCTCTGAGAGACATCAATGACGCACTCTCTTCGCTCCAGGACGCCAACCGCGGTTTCAACAATTTCGTTGTGATTCCATGACGGAAGCGTCCTTGCCCGGTCTCCACAGCCGGCCACCTGAACTTCTCGGCGCAACAACAGGCTTATATCTTCCTTCCAGTGAAATTAGGCTTAAGGGCGAATCTTGGAATTTCGTCCAAAGAAGCACAGCTGTGGTGGGAGGCATTTGTGCCGCGCACCCGCCGCGACATCATGCCTGTGCACCGCTCGCCGAGGCGGAAACACCGAGCCGCCCCTCGCCCGCGTAAATGATGAACCGTCGGCCGCGCAAGAAACCGACGAGGGTTAGCTCCAACTCGCGCGCCAGTTGCACGGCAAGGCAAGCTCGTGGGTGTGGACCAAAGCCGAATCAAGGCGCAGGCTGAGAAGTCGCGCGACGGGCTCCTTGCCCGGTCAAAGTTTCCCCGCAATCTATTCGGGTCATGCTGTATCGCTTAAAGCACGCTCTATTTTCTGGTCAAAATCCGAATTTACACAAAAGAATTTATGCTACCCATGGCGTGGAGTACTATCGCGGACGTGTATAGACGCCCTGGGAGAGAAATCATCGACAAGAGAGAAGAAAAGTCATGAGAATCTACTATCGGGTTCTGATCGCAAGTTTGCTCGTTATTGGAACGGCGTGTAGTTCCAAGGCGCCTCCTCCTCCGCAGGCGCCGGATCTCTTGAGGCTTGCCACTATCAAGGACATCATGGATTCCATGGTGGAACCCAGCGGAGACTTCGTGTTCGAATCGGTCCAGGAAATCTCGGATGAGCACGGGATCACCGAAAAAGCGCCGAAGACCAATGCGGAATGGGAAGGCGTCCGGCGTCACCTCTTCGTCCTGCTGGAAGCGCCTAATCTCTTGACCATGGAGGGCCGCAAGGCCGCACGGCCCGAGGATAGATCCAAAAATCCCGCGGTTGAAAACCAACCGGAGGAAATCCAGAAGTTGCTGGACGCCGACCGCCCGAGCTTCATCCGTCGCGCGCGGAGGCTTCAGGACGCAGCCGCCCTGGCGATGAAGGCAGTGGACGCGAAAAATAAGGATGCTCTATTTCACGCGATCGACGATATCGACAAAGCCTGCGAGAATTGTCATCTACACTATTGGTACCCGAACGACAAAAGAGCTCGGGAAGCCGCGAAGGAAGATGGGATCACTGATTACTAAAAGGTAACTTACCGCTCACTGATGAATGACCGCGCAGGCTTTATTTTGCGCGGTCCTTCAGGCCTTGCGCGATCACCGGCAGCTTGTAAATCGTGGCGGCCGTCTGCTGCGGGCCTTGACGAATCGGCTGGCCGTTCTCGTCATCCGCACCGCTGCCGACGATGTAGAGCGTCTTCTTGTCGGGACCTGCAAAAGCGACGCTGATGATGCCGCGCGGCGTTGGAATCACGCCGAGATATTTCCCGGTCTTGTCAAAAACCTGGACGCCGGGGTTGGAGCTCACGTACAGCCGTCCCTCCGAATCGACTGCAGTGCCGTCGCCCGTGCTGCCCGGCGGGAGCATCGCGAAATCGCGGCGGTTGGTGAGCATACCAGGACCCGCCACGTCGAAGGCGACGAGAGTGCCGCCGTTGGTGACGTAAAGAGTCTTATCGTCCGGGCTGAAGGCGATCCCGTTGGTGCGGATGTTATCCGCCACGACAGTGACCCCCGTCGAGCCAGCATAGTAGAGGCAGCCCACCGTGAAATACGCACCGCCCGTACCGTCAGCGGCGAGATCGTTTGGCCGTACCGTCAGCGTCGTGCCATCGGTCCACTTGTCGGCTATCGTCTTGCGGTCTGGCGCTAGGATGGTGATGGCGTTCACGATCGACTCTTGGTCCGGCTTGGTCGATCCGGGCCTTTCTGTTCTGTGCGCGCCGTAAAGACGGCCCTGGCGATCCATCGATAGTGAGCCGATGCCTTTGGCATTCGCCACCGACACGAACGTCTTGCCGTTCTCGTCGATCTTGAGGACGGTGTCGTAGTCTTCCTGCGCCACGAGAACGCTACCGTCCTTGTCGGGGAGAATGCCGTCAGCACTGTTGCCGCCGGCCTGCCAGACTTTCGTCCACTTCCCGCCCGCAGAGACGACGCCAGGGATCGCCGTTATGGTCAAGTTACGCGGGGCCTGCTGCGCCGCCTGACTGCGGCCCGGCTGCTCCTGTCCCGTAGCCCCCTGTCCGCGCCCGCCACCAGCCTGGGGCGACGGCATGCACGGCGGAGTTTGTGCAGCGGCGCTTTGAGCCTGCCCGGCAGGCGACGCCTGGGCGAGCACCTGGCACAAAAGGAACGTCGACACGAAAAGCCACCTGCTGCGCGAATGACGCGAATGGATCGATAACGATTGGTGGTGTCTCAAGATGCAGTCACGATTGGCGACTCGTTTGCGTCAGCCGCAAACGGGGCGGCCGGATTTTACGTTGGATGGACAATGTATTGAAACCTATAGTTTGCTGTTCGGCATCACTGCTTGCTGACCTTCGTTGTGCCGACGGAGAAATGCTCGGCCTCAGCGATGGTGGCGTCCGCATCTGCTTTTACGATGTACCCCGCCCTGAGGTTCTTCTCGGTGACCTCCTTGACCTTGGCCACGTAAGCAGCATGTGTAGGATACAGCGTCGCAAGGCGGGCCTCGTCCCATGCTATGTATGAGCCCATCAGGTTGCAGTTCCGTTCCCCGCCCCCTGCTCCGCCTTCATTCTGTCCTGTGTTGGTCGCTGTGGGCACCGCGTGTTGCGAAAGTTCGATCCCTCCATGTGCATTCCCCAATTGGTCATGCATTACTTCCCAGCGCGGTCCCTGCGGCCCGCGACCCGCTGCTCCTGCTGCTTCATTTTGCGCGGGCGGCACGGGTGGCAACTCGTTCAGCTCGACGTGCGTGGCCGTCGGCGGTGGAGTGCCATCCTTGACCCAGCGAGCAGTGTGATCCAGCACGGCGTCCAACACGTAATACCCCGGGATGCGGCTGAACGGCGGGTTCTTGCAGACGTTGGTCCCGGGCACGTTATCGCCATTCCCGGTTGCGCCATTGCCGGCCCCGCCACTGATCGTCGGACCGCTGAGCGAAGGCGACCCCTCTACCGGGTCCATTCCCGACACACGCAGCCCTAGCCCGGCCATCATCCGAGAAAATTGCGCGTCCAGATGAGACGTGCCCGCCACTTCCCATTGTCGGAAATTGTCTGTATCGGGCTGGCGATTATTCGCCTGTCCGGCCACATCGGTTTCATTCAGAAGCTTGAACACCTTCACATCCAGGTCCTCCCTCACCTTTCCACCGCCCCCATGCAGCACCACCGCGTCGTAGACCTTCGGAATCAATGGGTGGACTGAGTGAAAGTAGGTGTACAGGCGCCCGGCCGATTGGGAATGTCCAATCGCAACCAGTCGTGTTGCTTTGAGTCCGCCCATAACGTCGGTATTCCCCTTGCCCCGGATGGCTATGGCCGCTGCGGAAAAGGCGTCGTACGAGAGCGAATCGTCATTGATCGTGCCCTCCGCAGTGATGTCCAGCGTCCCGTAGCGGGTCGGACACCACTCCTTGAGCGAATTCACTCCTACCTTTTGGTTGGAGACGCCCACCCAGGCGTAGCCCCCGGCCAACATGTGCTCGGCCGACTGGAACCAATCGTACTCGCCATCGTGGCCTTGCGAAACGTTGTACCATTCCACGACCACGGTGCCATTGAACTTCGTGGCCGACTTCGGGCGGCGCACCACAATGCGAATTTTAAATGGGTGGTTGCTGTCTTTCACACTACCGATCAGCCCCGGATGAGTGTTGTAGCTGTTCGCCTGGCCCTCGATAAAGAACTCTTCCTCCACATAGGCGTGTTTGGCCATGTCCAGCGGTGTCGAGTTGTAAGGGTAGCCGTGCGCCGGGTCGCGCAGCGGGGTCGTCGGTGCAATCGGCCCGGTGACCTTGATCGTCGGCAGTTGCACGCCACCGCTGTCCGGTACTAGACGCCGCAGCGCATTGACGGGTGACGACCCCTGCGCTCTGCCCGGTGTGCAAATGACCGCCATCAGGCAAGCTATCAGAAATCCATAGGCCCGGCTGCCCACGACGTTACGATGAGTCATATCTTCGTTCCTCTCAAAAAGTCAAAGATTTGTGCGAACAAGGACTCAGATGTTCACATCTATCAGCTTCAGTTCCAGAAATGTCAAGTGCGAAATGAACATCGACAAATCAATACTGTCTCAACTTTGTGTATGAGATTTCCTGTAAGTTTTTGTTGGATGGAGGGTTGGACTTGAAAAGGAGCGAAATTGATTTGAAATCAACGTTGGGCTGCTGCCATTCCAGAGGTCGGGAAGGGATGGCACATGAACTTGGGTCCAACGATTTTAGCGGTGGAACAAACTTGGCACGCAGGCGATACCGAAACTTGGGCCCGCCTCGGATGCAGCGGCTCTCAACCTTCAATTGGCCTTCGTATACGCTCTTGCCACTTTTCTCGCAACTTCAAGGAATTGAGACACCACAGACACTTTGTCACTGCGCACGTATGCGAGCGCCATTTCCATTACTGGAAGCGTAGGTTCGCATTTGCGAAACACAATGCCCGGTAACCGTAGCTCCTGTAGCGAGCCCGGTGCTAATGCCACGCCCAAACCAGCACCGATAAGCGCCCAAACCGAATAAAGATCGTCCTGAAAGTAGGCGATCTTGAGATTAAAACCTTCCTTGCGGCACGCTTTTGCGACAAAGTGGTGGAATTCCGAATTCGCATCGCGCCCGTACATGATGTATCGTTGGTTGGAAAGCTCTCGAAGTGGCACTGTCTTGAAGCGGGCAAGCACGTTGTTCTCAGACATTGCGAGCACAAGCCGCTCTCGCAGCAGTGTTTCAATCGTGACCCCTCTGCTGTTCGAGGGAATGGGTAATCTGACGATGCTTACGTCAAGGTCACCGTCTTTTACAGCTTTGATCTGCTCTGCCGGTGACAGCGATCGCAAGGTCAAATGAACATCTGGACTTCGCTTCACAAATGTTCCGAGGCAATCGATAATTAGCCTGGTTTGAATTGGAGGGACTGGAGGCTGCCAAAGGCCCAGCCGTAAGTGACCCAATTCTCCTCTGTCCGCGCGCGCAGCCAGCTTGGCAGCCTCGTCACATTGAGCGAGGATTGCACGCGCCTTGATAGCGAAGACCTCTCCAGCAACCGTGAGTTTGATTTGGCGCTTGGTCCTATCAAAAAGCTTCGCGCCCAGCTCGGCTTCCAGGTGTCGGACTTGCTGACTAAGCGGCGGCTGGCTCAAATGCAAACGCTCGGCGGCCCGGCAAAAGTTCAGCGTCTCCGCCACGGCAAGGAAATACCGGAGATGCCGAAGTTCCATTAAGGCGGACCTCTATAGGTATAGGAGCGCTCGCCTAAATATATCCCAAAAGTCTGGTTTAGGTACGAAGAATGTATTTTACGGAATACTACGCTTGATATAGCGTGCGGCTTGCCTTCTGCAAGTGTCTATTCGCGTAAGGCAGTTTCTAATGGCTGTCTTAGGTTCTGCGAGATCGCTTTTTGATCTCTTGATTCCGACTCTGCGAGGCTTAGGACTTCCAAGAGGCGCCCGCCAAAGGCTTCTAGAAGCTGCCTGGCTTTGTTGAGGTCCCTAGGAATAAGGTAGCAATGTTTCAGGCGAACCAGATTGAAACTCGGGCCGACCAGCGGAGCTTAGTCATCACCAAGAGGAAGCCATCAAGCCGATCATTCCCGACAGCATTTTCGACAAGCATATGAAGCCCTATGTCACATCAGCTCTTGTTACCGAATCGACGGGACAGCCCGCCGGGATTTTTGGGCCACAGAGGTTGTGTCAACAGGAGCAGCGATGAGTTACCGAAGCTTGGAGGAAATGTTACAAATCGTCGGAAGCCCAGTCAAACTGTTGCGCAATTCGCAGACAGGGCCATATGCCTTTCCAGTGGTGCGGCCCGAGTTTTCGAACTGGAGAGACGAGCAGCGTGCATGGAAGGAAACCTGCGCTCTTTTCGACCAATCTCACCACATGACGGATCTTTATGTGGAGGGCCCTGACGCTCTCAAATTGTTCGCCGATCTTGGCGTCAATAGCTTCAAAAACTTCAAAGTCAATCAAGCCAAACAATTTGTTGCGTGCAGCCATGACGGCTATGTGATTGGCGATGCGATTCTTTTTTATCTGGATGAAAACAAATTCAATCTTGTCGGGCGCCCGCCCGCTCACAATTGGGTGCAATATAATTTAGAGACTCGCGGGTATAAGGCGTCCGCCGAAAGGGATGAGAGGTCCGCTGTCAATCAAGGCCGGCGAAAGACTTTCCGGTACCAAATTCAAGGCCCCAATGCTCTCCGAGTCATGGAAAAGGTTATGGGAAAATCCGCCCCGGATATCCGGTTTTTTAGTATGGACGTGGTCACCATCGCGGGCCGGGATGTCCGCGCCTTGCGTCATGGTATGGTCGGACAACCCGGATGGGAACTGTTTGGCCCCTGGGAGCACGGGGATGAAGTCCGGAACGCTATTGTTGAAGCGGGTCAAGAGTACGGGATTCGCCAGGTAGGGTCTCGAGCTTACCCCACTACTTGCCTCGAATCGGGTTGGATTCCCTCTCCCCTTCCGGCGATTTATGTAGGGGAAAAGATGAAAGGGTACAGACAGTGGTTGAGCACAAGGAGCTATGAAGCCATGGCTTCACTCGGAGGCAGCTTTTACTCCGACGATATAGCCGACTATTATCTAACCCCTTATGACCTCGGCTACGGACCATTCGTCAAGTTCGACCATGATTTTGTCGGACGACAAGCGCTTGAAGAAACGGTGAATAACCAGAAGCGGAAGAAAGTAACGCTGGTCTGGAACAGCGAGGATATCGCACGGGTCTTTAGTTCCTTATTCAGGGATGACGGTGATGTCGCCAAGTATATCGATTTGCCGTTGGCCAATTATTCCACATTGCCATACGATAAGGTGTTGAAAAACGGGAAAATCATTGGGGTTTCAACCTATACTGGCTACACCTACAACGAACGCGCGATGATCTCATTGGCTGTTGTTGAGAACCAGCACAGTGAAGTGGGCACCGAAGTCACACTGGTCTGGGGCGAAGAAGGACGCGGGTCGACGAAACCAACGGTCGAGCGCCACGTGCAAGCCTCAATTCGCGCGACCGTTGCAGCAGTCCCTTACGCCCAGGTTGCACGTATCGCGTATCGGCCGCACTGAGCCAACGTTTGCTAGTCAGGAGGAAGCATGGCGTACATTTTTCAGGAGGACAGGCTTCCCAAGCTGATCTCGGTGGTGCCGGGCCGCGAGCGCACCTTCTTCGTCAACAAGGAACTAACCCATATTGACGACATGCTGGCGGGAATCATGCACTACGTGAAGGGAGGGTCCTCGCCCTATCACTTGCACAAAAATTGCGAGCATTTTTATTTCATCATGGAAGGACAAGGCACCGTGGAGTCGGAGGAAGGAGTACGCGACGTGGGGCCGGGCGACATGATATTCATCCCGGCGGAAGAGAAGCATCGCTTGCGAGCCTCCAAGTCGCCGCTCTTCTATTTCGAATTCCAGGCGCCCAATCGTTT
>Ga0137410_10003633_pt1 | contig 10449 bp, 12 predicted proteins | sample CZODoug1_16funga_FD_108878 | JGI IMG/M metagenome (GOLD analysis project Ga0137410, IMG submission 108878) | Vadose zone soil fungal communities from Angelo Coast Range Reserve, California, USA - CZODoug1_16fungal (Illumina Assembly) | ecosystem: Environmental > Terrestrial > Soil > Vadose zone... | reverse complement strand
TGAAAGTTACTTCGTCGCCAGTGCTCCCACCAGCGACTCAAAAATCTTAAAACCATCGGTGCAGCCGAGTTCCGGTTCGGCGGAGCGCTCCGGATGGGGCATCATGCCGAGGACATTGCGCCCGGGGCTGCACACGCCCGCAATATTCTCCAACGATCCGTTGGGATTTGTGTCGGGAGTGATCTCTCCTTGCGCATTTGCGTAACGGAAGACGATCCGGTTGTCGCGATCAAGTTCCGCGAGCGTGGCCTCATCGCAGAAATAATTGCCTTCCATGTGTCCAATCGGGATAGTCAGCACTTCGCCCTTCTGGCACGTTTGCGTGAAGGGCGTCTCGTTGTTTTCGACGCGCACTTGGACGGGCTTGCAGACATACTTTAGTCCGACATTTCGCATCAGCGCCCCGGGCAAGAGACCCGATTCACAGAGGATCTGGAAGCCGTTGCAGATGCCCAGCACTAATCCTCCCCCTGCGGCAAATTTACGCACCGATTCCATGACCGGCGAAAATTTCGCGATTGCTCCGGTGCGCAGATAGTCTCCAAAGGCGAAGCCACCGGGAACGATGATTACATCGCAATTCTGGAGGTCAGACGACTCGTGCCAGAGGAAAGTAGCGGGCTGCTTTGCGACGTGTTCGACGGTCCAATGCGCATCGTGATCGCAGTTCGATCCGGGAAAAATGATGACGCCGAATTTCATGGGAGTTCTCAGGCTGAGGATAGCATGGGCTGCCAATTGTGTGCCGGCCCGACTGACCCGCAGGTTAGGATCACTGGCCGCTGTCTTGAAAGATCGCTTCGATGTCGCGTGCGCCATGAAGGACGCGGACAATCTCGATGCCATTTTTGAGTGGTAAATAGAAAATTACGTAGCGACCAACCGCGAAGCTGCGGAGATCTGCACCCAACTCAGTCCTGACGCGGCCCATACTGGGTTGGCGAGCCAGTGTTTGAAACTTGTCGTCGACTAGGTCTGCAAAAATGTCTGCATGGTCAGGACTGTCATCGGCGATATAAGTCCAGATTTCGGCGAGGTCTTGCAAAGCTTGCGGTCGCTTGAAGATCATGGGTACTCACTTGCCGCGGCCAGCGGCTCGGGGCGCAGTCAACCGCTTACGTCCCTCCCGCTTCATCTCGGCCACATCCCACGCTGTCCCCGGACCGCTCTCCAATCCTTCTCGTATATCTTGCCTCAGCCGTTCGAGCTTCACTGTTCGCAATTGGTCTTGCGCTTCCATCATTCGCAAAGCTTCGCGAATGACTTCGCTGGCGGAATTGTAGAGGCCCGAGGAGACCTTCTGTCGAACGAGTTCCTCCAGCTGCGGAGTGAGGTTGATATTCATGGTCATGGCAGATCTCCTAGGCTTGCAGCCTTAGAGATATCACTAATGGCAATGATTGTCAAAGATTGACAGAAACGAGATTCGCGCCGGCAACTCGACATGCGTACTCTCGGCAGTGGGGTGTCCTCTTGTTATCCCTAATATTTCACAATCGCCGTAAACGACTTTGGATCAAGCGACGCCCCACCAACCAGCGCGCCGTCAATCTCATCTTCAGACATAAGCGCTGTCGCATTCTCGGGCTTTACCGATCCTCCGTACAGGATGCGGAGCCCGTCAGCAAATTCCTGTCCGAAGGCTTTACTGGCTTCGCCGCGGATGATGGCATGGGCGTCGGAGGCCATCTCTGGAGTGGCCGTCTTACCCGTTCCGATGGCCCATACCGGCTCGTAGGCGACCACGAGTTTGGCAGCCTTTTTCGCGGAGATGGCATGAAACGCCCGAAGACACTGGCGACGCAGGACGTCGTCGGTGAGTCCGGCCTCGCGTTCTTCGAGGACTTCGCCGACGCAGACGATCGGGGTTAGGCCAGCTTCCAGCGCCGACTTGAGCTTCAGGTTCACGGTGTCGTCGGTTTCGCCAAAGTGCTGGCGACGTTCGGAGTGGCCGATGATGACGTGGGTCACACCCACTGCAACCAGCATGGCGGCGTTGATTTCGCCGGTGTACGCGCCCTCTTTTTCCCAGTAGACATCCTGCGCGCCCACGGCGATGCTGGAGCCTTTGACTGCACTTTCAGCGGCGTCAATACACAAGTAAGTTGGACAGACGACGATTTCGTCGCGGTCGTGACCTGCGACCAGTGGGAGGAAGTCGCGGAAGAAGTCGCGAGTCTGGTCGGGAATTTTGAACATCTTCCAGTTGGCGGCGATCAGTTTTTTTCTCACGAAGGACCTTTTTTCGAGACGAGATGTTCAAATAAGAATTGCAGTTATCGTTGTTCATCAATAGCGGGACCTGCTAGTGTAACGTGTTCGGCAGGTGGAACCCAATGGACATGCTCAAGGCTCTCTTCAAGCAGCCATATTGGGTCATCGCGCTCGTCCTTGGCGCAGCGCTTGTGGCACTCCCTTACGTCACATTCGAGAACGGCCACCTGACGACTCGTCCACCAACCAGTCGTCTGCCTGCTGTAGTTGGCATCGCACTGTTGGTTCTGTCTTGTGCGGCCTTCGCCTATACGATACTGACAAAACGCAATGCGGATGCTGCCCTTTCTGACGGTCTCGACTTGAAGCGCGTTAAAGAAGGCGAAGGCGCGCTCTGGACTAAGGTCAACGGGTGCGAGATTCGGGTAGTCAATGGGCGTATTGAGGAGTATCGACAAGAAGCAGGCACAGCCTTCGTGCTGCCTTGCAACGAGTATTTTGATGATCGTTGTGTGGGCGATACGAGGAGTGCGCTAGGTGCTTATGCGAATCGGATCTTCGAAGGGCAGGCGGCAGCTCTCAACTCCGTCATTAAGGGCGAATGCCGAAAGAAGCTAGGCAAAGGTGTCGAGCAACAGAAGACTGAGGATGAACGTTCGGAAAGCTTCGGCGCTGGTAAGTGCCTCCTGATCCAGAGGCCGCTGGGCAGTGTGGTCCCAATTGCTCTTGTTTCAACTACGACCCAGCGGGCGAGCGAAGGGCTTGCAGCGAGAATATCTTATCTGTTTGACGGAATGCGCGAACTTTTCACCCGCTTGGCAGACGCGCGCATTAACGAAGTTGTGATGCCGATACTTGGTTCGGGTCACGGCCAGATTGATCCCCCGCTCGCGTTTGTGGGCCTACTATTGGCGATTGCAGAGGCAGCGCACTACGGACAAGGTGGACAGCGTTTGAAAAGAGTGACCATAGTCGTATTCAAGCAAAATGCTGACACTCCGCCGCAGGTCGATACGGTTATAGTACGTCGAGCGTTGGCCCTTATAGGATCGCAGGACTGATGAGGACCCGTTGTTTTTCAGCATTTTGTGACCGTCAATCCCGGAGGGAGCTTAGAGGCCCTAGTGGATGATCCTTTCAATCTGGAGCGATTTGTGCGGGCTCAGGACTTTGTGCGTGGGCAGAAGCCCGTTTTCGAGCAGGCGTGCGCAGAACTTGGAGGAGGCGGCAAAGAGGGCCATTGGATGTGGTTCATCTTTCCGCAAATGAAGGGATTGGGATTCAGTCCAAAGTCAACTGAGTTTGCAATACGGTCGAGAAATGAAGCCGAGGCGTATTTGAGTCACCCGATTCTCGGCCCTAGATTGAGAGAATGTACCCGACTTGTGAATCTCATAGAGGGTCTCTCAATCAGGGACATTTTTCCTTATCCCGATTACTTGAAGTTTCATTCTTGCATGACTTTGTTTGCGCAGGTCCCAACGGAGGCTCAAATATTTCAGGACGCTCTGCAGAAGTATTTTGGAGGCGACTCTGACCGCAGGACCCTTGAACTCCTTTAGCCGCGTTAACGTCGCTCTCTGGCGCCAGAAGAGTTGAGCACGATGTCCCCGGCAAAAGAGCGCCCCCCGACTACAGACGAGGTCGCCGGCGCTACGATCGTCCGGCCTACTTCTTATCCGACAGCGCTTCGACTCCCGGCAGTTTCTTGCCTTCCAGAAATTCCAGTGACGCTCCGCCGCCGGTGGAAATATGCGTGACCTTGTCGGCGACGCCGGCGGCATTCACGGCAGCCACGGAATCGCCTCCGCCGACGATCGAGGTTGCGCCCGCGTTTTCCGCGACGGCGTGTGCGATCTTGAACGTGCCTTTGGCGAACGGCGGTAGTTCGAAGACGCCCATTGGTCCGTTCCAGACAATCGTGCGTGCTCGCGACACTTCTTCGGAGAAGGTCTCGATGGTCTGCGGACCGATGTCGAGCGCCATCATGTTGGCGGGAATCGGTTCGCCGGGCTTCACGACCTTGGGGATCGCGTTAGCTTCGACCCGCTCGGCGATCACGTGATCGGTCGGGAGCAGGAATTTGAGCTTATGCGTCTTTACTTGCTGAAGCAATTCCTTGGCGAGCGTGACCTTGTCTTCTTCGACTAGCGACTTGCCGACTGCCTCTCCCTGTGCCTTCAGGAACGTATACGCCATGCCTCCGCCGATGATCAGGACGTCCACTTTGCTGAGCAGGTTCTGGATGACGCCGATTTTGTCACTGACTTTGGCTCCGCCAAGGATCGCGACGAAAGGGCGTTCGGGATTCTGAAGGGCGCGGCCCAGGTATTCCAACTCTTTTTCCATCAGAAGACCCGCGGCGGATTTCTGGACGAACCTGGTGATGCCCACCGTGGATGCGTGGGCGCGGTGCGCGGTACCGAAAGCGTCGTTGACGTAGAAGTCCGCGAGCTTCGCTAGGAGCTTTGAAAAGGCCTCGTCGTTCGCTTCCTCCTCCGCATGGAAGCGCAGATTCTCGAGCAGGAGGGTCTGACCCTTCTCGAGTTTCAGGGCCATCTCCTCCGCTTCTGGTCCAACGCACTCCGGACAGAACCCCACGTTTTCGCCGCGTGCCAGGTCACGATCGAGCATCATGCGCAAGCGTTCGGCGACCGGTTTCAGGCTCATCTTCAGATTGGGCTTGCCCTTGGGACGGCCCAGGTGCGACGCCAATATCAGGCGTGCGCCGTGACGAAGCGCGTATTCGATGCTGGGCAGCGTTTCACGGATGCGGGTGTCGTCCATCACGCGGCCGTCTTCCAGCGGAACGTTGAAATCGACTCGCATGAAAATGGGTCGATCGTTGAGGGGCAGGTCGCGAATGGAAAGTTTGCGCATTGTGCCTCGAATAGGGCCGGCGTCCCGGCGGGTGTCAGAGCGGCGTCTCGCCACCCTCGTTGCCAAGTCCTCACTGAGGCGCCGGGCAGGAGTGCCCGGCGCCACACGAGAATTACAGTCCCTTGCGCACCATGTAGTTGATCAGGTCGCGTACGCGGCAGGAGTATCCCCACTCGTTGTCATACCATGAGATCACCTTCACGCAGTTGCCGCCAACTACCAGGGTCGAGGGCGCATCCACGATGGACGAGCGGGCATCGCCCTTGAAATCGGACGAAACCAGTTCGTTCTCTTCGTATCCCAGGTAGCCTTTCAGCGGGCCGGACTCGGAAGCCTTCTGCAACGCCCCATTCACTTCTTCCTTGGTTGTTTTCTTCTCGACGAACGCGACCAGGTCTACCACCGAGACGTTGGGAGTGGGAACGCGCATCGAAAAGCCGTCCAGCTTGCCCGCCAAATCGGGCAGGACCAACTTCAGCGCTTTAGCCGCACCGGTCGAGGTCGGGATCATATTGATCGCGGCCGCTCGCGCGCGACGCAAGTCTTTGTGCGGGAAGTCGAGGATGACCTGGTCGTTGGTATAGGAGTGGATGGTGGTCATCGTCCCGCTGACGATCTTGAAATTGTCGTGAATCACCTTGGCGATCGGCGCCAGGCAGTTGGTAGTGCAGGACGCGTTCGAAATAATATGGTGCTTAGCGGCGTCGTACTTCTCTTCGTTGACACCCAGCACTACGGTGAAGTCTTCGTTCTTTGCTGGCGCGGAGATGATGACCTTTTTCACCGGCCCGCGCAGATGCTTCTTGGCGTCGGTGGCGTCCGTGAATCGGCCGGTTGACTCGATTACGATCTGCGCACCGACGGATTCCCAGGGCAGCGCGGCGGGGTCTTTTTCTTTGAAGACCTTGATTACCTTGCCGTCGATTGAAATGCTGTCGGGACCGGCCGTGATCGTATTCGGCAGATTACCGAGGATAGAATCGTACTTCAGCAAGTGAGCGAGTGTTTTCGGATCGGTAAGATCGTTGACCGCTACGAATTCGATATTCTTGTCCTGGAGCGCAGTGCGCAGAACGTTGCGACCGATGCGACCAAATCCATTAATCCCTACCCTTACAGCCATGGTTCCTCCGAAAAGAGTTTGATTGCGAACAGAAAATTGCTAGGAAATCGGGACGACTTTTGATGGTAACAGGCTGTGGGACGCAACGTAAACGTCATGGGTCACAATCGGTAGTGAGCCGCGCATCCGACCCCATTTACGCCGGGCCCGGTGTGATTTCAAGATAAGTATCGGTGCTGCGCCAGAGAAACGGGACACGCGCCAACCAGTATTTGTCTTTGATGAGTTTTTGCGCGTGTAGGAATTCCTCGGGCTTCAGGAAACGGACGCTCGCCGAAAATTCCGGGCCGGTAACCTTCCCGCGGATGGTCGAGGGAGCAATTCTGACGTCCAGATTGTTGCGGAGTCGTTTAGCCTTGCCCGTTTTGGCAGCGGTCATGACGTAAAGGCGGCCATTCTCTTCGCCGAACCAGACGGGCGTGTATACGGGAGTGCCATTCTTGCGGAAGGTTGCCAGGCTGATGTAGCGTTGGCCGGTGATCTCGGGGGGAATCGTCGGTGCCATACTCATATTGTAAACATCGGAAGGGCAAGATGCCGACGAAACGGTCGATTACCGATCCCCGCGCGCATACAATAAACGGTCGGTAGCACGGGCATCTGAGACGACGTCATGAGCGAAACGTGGAAACGATGGGAAGGCCAAGTGGTCAATGGCGATTTCCCTTTGGTGCGTTACCTCGGCGGCTCTGATCACAGTGCCGTGTTTCTCACCGAACGCCGCGCCGGCACATCTGAGAAAGCCGCCATCAAACTCGTTTCCGCTAATCCCGATAGCGCAGAGAGCCAGTTGCGCCGGTGGAAGGAGTCCGCGGAGTTGGTCCACCCACACTTGGTTCGCCTGTTTGAATCCGGACGTTGCGAACTGGAGGGAACGCCGCTTCTCTTCGTTGTTATGGAGGCTGCGGAGGAGGACCTTTCGCAGATTCTTCCCGAGCGCGCTCTTACGCCGGACGAAGTGCGCCACTTGCTGCCTCCCGTTCTGGATGCGTTGGCGCACCTTCATGGCAAAGGCCTGGTGCACAGGCGCCTGCGACCGTCAAATATTCTCGCGGCCGGCGATCAAGTGAGAGTCTCGGCTGACTCGCTCCGCGCGGGCGGCGAACTGGTTGGCTCGCCCGGCGGTGCAATGGACAGGTACGACGCGCCCGAAGCAGCCAGCGGCAAACTCACTACGGCGTCCGATGTATGGTCGCTCGCGGTCACGCTGGTGGAAGTGCTAACGCAGAGACGGCCGACTTGGGACCCGGCGGCACCCGGTCCTCCGCAGTTGCCACCAGGCATTCCGGAACCATTCCTGGAAATCGCACGGCGCGGCCTGCGGGTCGATCCGCAACAGCGCTGGACCATTGCGGAGGTCGCAGAAGGGTTGCAACCAAAGCCGTCCAAGCCGGCGGCAGTCGCAGCGCCCCGACCCCCACTTTCCATCGCCATCAACGACAAGAAGAAGCCCCCGCTTTGGGGCTATGCGCTGGGGTTGATTGCTGCTGTTGCTGTAATCGTTGTAATCGTGTTGGGAGGGAACAGGAATCGCAGTTCCTCGTCCGATTCTCGACCGGCCGAGGTTCAACCTCAACCGAAAACACCAGCCAGCGGCGCTCTTCCCGAGCCCTCTGTGTCTCCTGGAGAAATGAAGTCCAGTGCTGCGGCACGGGCGAGCAAAGCGTCTTCGCGCGGACACGCTGCGAAACGGGCGGAGGGTGCAGTCGTGCCGGGAGCGGTATTGCAGCGCGTACTGCCGCGAGTCTCGGCCAGTGCCAGACGAACGATCGAGGGCACGATCAAAGTCGGAGTGCGCGCCAAGGTCGATGCGTCGGGAAACGTAACCGAGGCAAGACTGGTTTCAGCGGGGCCGAGTAAATATTTTGCGCGGCTGGCACTGGAGGCCGCTCGGGAGTGGAAATTTACCCCGGCGCAGGCGCAGGGCAATGCGGTCGCCAGCGAGTGGATGCTACATTTCGGCTTCCGCCGTAGCGGTACTGATGTTGTTTCGACGCAGACCGCTCCCTAGCGACAGATCGAATCTCGACCTGGATTAGCTGGAATTTACTCTGTCAAAGACAAATCCAGGACGGACTAACGGCCCGCGGCTTGTTCGCGACGTCCGCGTGCACCCGTGGGCGAACGGTGGAACAGGAACCGCCAAACCTGACGAGTGAATGTGTCCAGACTTCCTTCCGGACGAGTGTTCCCCAAGAAATTCAAATTCACACCGGGTTCAGAAGTGACGAGTTTGCCGTGCGAAACTCTGTCCCCGAAGAACTCGCGGCCTTTGACCTGGAGGAGGGACCGGCGTTCGGCGGTCGAGAAACCCCGCCCGAGGTCGCCGATGACCGCGGGCGAACCACTATTAAACTTCATTGTTGCTTTAGAGACTTGTCGTTGGGTGGCCAGGTTGGGATTGTGTTGAAGCGAAATTGAGTCGGCGTGGGCCCCAGCGGTCAAGGAGCAGGCGGTCACGAACAGGATAGACACACGTCCCAGCATGGCATCTCAAATCTTTACTCCGGATTTGGTCGTTCGTCCAGACTTTTCTTGCCTCGCCAAGTTAGAAACCTGGTGGGGTATGGATCAACGCCTTTTCCCGATGGCAGGGGCGGAGAAATTTTGACGAATAACTAGGTTGACAAAGTTCATAAGTGAAAGCACAATACACCTCCCGGCTGCTCCCGTTGCCGGTTTTGGGGCTATACCTGCCACCCGGCATGGTTGCTGCGAAGGCGAGAAATGAATTGGAGAGTAACAGCTCCCGATGCGGTGCGCTGCGCTCTGCGCGCATTGAAGAAGGAGATTTTCGGGTTCCGTTTCGACTACCCGCTCCAGATTATCCCCCAGGGCGCGGATAAAGATTCGCTGCACTATCACCTTTACAGTGACTCGCTTGCCTGGGAGGCGCTGCGGCTAGATCCGGACGGGATTCCGCGCGCATGGTATCGCACCACCGGTACCGTTTACTGGCCGCCATATATCGCGTGGTACGGACTTGTACAGTTGGGGCACTATCTCCGGCGCGGGGACGAACAGTACCGTAGTGCTTTCCTCAAGCAGATTTCATGGCTGGAGCAGAATGCAGTTGTGCGGCCGGATGGCGCAGCTGTATGGCCGATGAACTTCGATTATCCGGAAGGCCCTGTTCTGCTGAAGGCTCCCTGGATCTCCGCTTACGCACAGGGTCTGGTGATCAGCGCGCTGGTGCGGGCCTGGCGTCTGACCAAACGGCCCAGCCTGCTGGAACTTCTCAAGAATTCGGCGAAAGTATTTGAATTGGATGTCAAAGACTCTGGCGTGAGAGTCCCGTTGGACGATCACGCTGTGTATACCGAAGTCCCGGGTGGTGCGCCCCCCGGCATTCTCGACGGTTTCATGACCTCCCTTCTGGGTCTTTATGACTTGTATACGGAAACCGGAGACCCCGTTGTGGGGCGCCTGTTCGATCAGGGCATTGATGGACTTAAGTATGCCCTTCCCCGTTGGGATTACCGGAGCAAATGGAGTTGGTACGGTTGTCGCGCATATCTCAGCCCACCGTCTTATCACCGTTTGAATTGTCTTTTGCTGGAGATACTAGCTCGCTTGTCCGGGCAACCTACTCTGGCCGAGTACTCTCGCAGATGGAGTCATCACCAACTCTCCGCCCTGGGGCGCACCGAGATCTATCTTGGGTTCGTACTGACTAAGAACCACAATCGTTTGCGCCGTCGCACCTGGCGGCAGAAGACTCTCCGGACTTCCGCCGTTGCGCGAGTCCTGGCCCCGGTTCCAGTTCCTCAATCTGTGTTGAACCAAAGCAACTAGCCAATGTCGTCCCGCGATCAATCCCCGGTATTCGTGGTCGGTTCCGCACGCTCCGGGAACACCATGATGCATCACATGTTGTTGTCGTCGGGGCACTTCCCGATTTACCGCACTGAGCCCCTGGTTTTCGATCTACTACTTCCCAGATTCGGTGATCTTCGTAAGGCTTCCGTCCGGCGTAAGCTAATGCGCTACTGGGTACGCAGCCGACAGTTCCGGCGTTCCGGTCTGGATGCCCGGGAGATCACGGAAAAGGTACTGAGGTCAGTCCGCAGCGGCGGCGACTTCCTGCGTGTCGTGATGGGAGAAATCGCGCGAACCGGTGGATACCAGCGCTGGGCGGGGTGGGGACCGGACAATCTCCTGTACATTCCCGAGATCGAACGGCAGATTTCAGAAGCGCTCTTCATTCATGTAGTGCGCGATGGACGCGACGT
>Ga0137410_10003631_pt1 | contig 10450 bp, 7 predicted proteins | sample CZODoug1_16funga_FD_108878 | JGI IMG/M metagenome (GOLD analysis project Ga0137410, IMG submission 108878) | Vadose zone soil fungal communities from Angelo Coast Range Reserve, California, USA - CZODoug1_16fungal (Illumina Assembly) | ecosystem: Environmental > Terrestrial > Soil > Vadose zone... | reverse complement strand
TTGTTCTTGCCCAGCACCTTCGTGATCGCTGCCGTCAACGTCGTCTTGCCGTGATCCACGTGCCCAATCGTCCCGATGTTCACGTGCGGCTTGCTGCGGTCGAATTTCTCTTTTGACATTCTTAGCTCCTCAAATCAGTGACAGGTGACAAGTGACAAGTAAACCAATTCATCAATTTGTCACTTCACTTCTTACTCGTCACTTGTAACTTGTCACTTGTCACTCGTTACTTACTAGCTACGCCCTGAACCTTCGCGATCACTTCTTCAGCAACACTCTTCGGCGCTTGTTCATAACGCTCAAAGTGCATCGTCGAGGTCGCGCGTCCCTGGGTGGCTGAACGCAAGTCAGTCGTATAACCAAACATCTCGGAAAGCGGCACGAATGAAGTGATCACTTGCGCACCGCCGGGCCGCGGTTCCGTCTTTTCGATCTGCCCGCGTCTTCGTCTCAGGTCGCCATTGACCGCGCCCATGTATTCGTCCGGCGTGACCACTTCGATGCGCATGATCGGTTCCAACAGCACCGGCTTGGCTTTTCGCACCGCGTCCTGAAACGCCAGCGACCCGGCAATGTGGAACGAGCGCTCATCCGAGTCGACCTCATGGTAATTACCAAAGACCAGGCGCACGCGGATGTCTACCAGTTCGTAGCCCGCCAGGAAGCCGCGCTCCATTGCGTCCTTAATTCCCTGCTCGACAGGCTTGATGTATTCCTTGGGGATCGCGCCGCCGGTAATCTTGTTCTCGAACACAAAGCCTTCACCGGGCGCCGGCTCGATCTCAATTTCGACGTGACCGAACTGACCGCGACCGCCTGTCTGTTTCTTGTAGATTTCTTTCCCGGGCGCGGGCTGCGTGATCGTTTCACGATAAGCAACCTGCGGCTTGCCTACGTTTGCTTCCACACCAAACTCACGCTTCATGCGATCGACAATGATCTCGAGATGAAGCTCGCCCATGCCGGCGATTATGGTCTGCCCGGTTTCCGGATCGGTTGAAACATTAAAAGAGGGATCTTCCTGGGCCAGGCGGTTCAGAGCTACTCCGAGTTTGTCCTGATCCTGGCGGGTCCTTGGTTCGACCGCAACGCGGATCACCGGCGCCGGAAACTCCATCCGCTCCAGAATGATTGGCTTGTTGTCATCACAAACCGTGTCGCCTGTGGTCACCTGCTTCATGCCGCCAATAGCAATGATCTCGCCCGCGCTCGCATCCTGGACATCTTCGCGTTTGTTGGCGTGCATGCGCATCAAGCGACCGACGCGCTCTTTGGTATCTTTGATCGGGTTGTAAGCGTAAGAACCCGCCTTGATCGTGCCGCTGTAAATGCGCACGAAAGACAACTGGCCGAGATGTTTGTCCGCCATGATCTTGAAAACAAGACCAGCGAACGGCGCGTTGGCGTCGGGCGGACGAGTTTCAACCTGTCCGGTCTTCGGATTGATGCCTTCCACCGGCGGCACATCCAGCGGCGACGGCAGGTAGTCGACAACCGCGTCGAGCAATGTCTGCACGCCTTTATTCTTGAACGCCGAGCCGGTGACTACCGGCACGAGTTTTAACTCCAGCGTTCCCTGACGCAGCGCCTTGCGCACCTCAGCCTCCGTAATCTGCTCGCCTTCGATGTATTTGTGCATCAAGGCGTCGTCCACGGTAGCCACAGCTTCGACCAGCTTTTCGTGGGCTTTCGCGGCTGCATCTTTCAGATCGTCGGGGATGTCGACCGTTTCGTATTCGGAGCCTTTACTCTCATCGTTCCAAATGAGCGCCTTCATCGCGATGAGATCGATTACGCCTTTGAACTGATCTTCGAGGCCGATAGGAATTTGAATGGCAACGGGGTTGGCGCCCAGGCGAGTAATGATCGATTCAAAGGAACGATCAAACGAAGCGCCGGCGCGATCCAGTTTGTTGATGAAACAAATACGCGGCACGCCATACTTGTCAGCCTGTCGCCAGACCGTTTCCGACTGCGGCTCAACGCCGGCAACGCCGTCGAACACGGCTACAGCGCCGTCGAGCACGCGCAGTGAACGTTCAACTTCCATGGTGAAGTCGACGTGGCCCGGAGTGTCAATGATATTGATGCGATGATCGACGCCATTGCGCTCCCAGAAACAGGTCGTCGCGGCGCTGGTAATCGTGATACCGCGCTCCTGCTCCTGCTCCATCCAGTCCATCGTCGCCGTACCCTCGTGCACCTCGCCAATCTTGTGCGTGATGCCCGTGTAATAAAGGATACGTTCCGTGGTGGTGGTCTTACCGGCATCGATGTGGGCCATGATGCCGATATTCCTGGTCAGATTTAGATCTTGCTTAGCCATAAAAACCGTGAACAGTGACTAGTGAATGGTGAAAAGTAAGAGCGTCTTGGCGTTGTGCCGACTATTTACGATTTACCATTCACTTGTCTGCTCTTAAAACTTGTAATGCGCAAACGCCTTGTTAGCATCCGCCATGCGATGCGTGTCTTCCTTCTTCTTTACCGAGTTGCCGCGATTGTTTGCCGCGTCGAGAATCTCGCCGGCGAGCCGGTCAGTCATCGTCTTTTCGCCGCGGCCGCGCGCATAGGAAACAATCCAGCGAATCGCCAATGCGCCGCGTCTCTCCTGGTGAACTTCGATCGGCACCTGATAGGTGGAACCGCCAACGCGTCGTGACTTAACTTCGACGGTCGGTCTCACATTTTCGATAGCGGCCTTGAAGACCTTGAGCGGCTCCTGGCCTGTCTTCTCGCCGATCTGCTTCATCGCGCCGTAGAAAATGCTTTCAGCTAACGACTTCTTACCTCCCCACATGACGCCGTTAATAAACTTCGTCACCAGCGGGTTGTTGTAAATCGGATCGGGAAGTACTTCGCGTCTCTCTGCAACTCTTCGTCTTGGCATAATGTTCAACTATGAACGCTGAATGATGAACGATGAATTCATCATTCCGCGTTCATCCTTCATCGTTTACTTTCCCGCCGCCTTTGGTCGTTTGGCGCCATACTTCGAACGCCCCTGTTTCCGATCGGCAACGCCGACGGAGTCGAGCGTGCCGCGAATAACGTGGTAGCGCACGCCGGGCAAATCCTTAACGCGTCCGCCGCGAATCAGAACGATCGAGTGTTCCTGTAGATTGTGGCCAACGCCGGGAATGTAGGTCGTGACCTCAATTCCGTTAGTCAGTCGAACGCGCGCGACCTTGCGCAAAGCCGAGTTTGGTTTCTTCGGTGTTTGCGTATAGACGCGCGTGCAAACGCCACGCTTCTGCGGTGAACTCTGGAGCGCCGGGCTGGCCGTCTTATACTTGACTGCCTGGCGACCCTTGCGAACAAGTTGATTGATTGTGGGCACGTTTTCTTTCCTTGTTCTTACCCGGTCGTTACCGTTCGCGGTTTCAGACCGATCATCTGTTTTCAGCGCGCAAAAAGGCGTTACCTGCCTCTTTCCGGAACTAGTGGTTTAATCCACTCGGAGATGCCCCGGCGGGAATCCCGCTTCGTCCGGCAGTCAGCGCAGGCGAGCTGCCCTGTTGAAATATTTGTTAGGGATGTCCTGACTTCGCTTTTCGGCGGGTGTGGATGATGGCTTCCCTTAAGCCGACTTTTCTGTGGCGTCGCATTTTTGACGAGAAGACCGCAAGGGCCTTTCACGCGTGCCTGCGCGGGAGCGAAACGGCAATGCCGACGCGTCGCAGGCGACTTACGCCACAATAATTGTCAAACCGACTGCCCAAATTGCCAGCCGGGCAACGCCTCCACACCGACAGAACCAACCAAGCGTTGCATTGTTGACTTCAGACTGTATGTCCGAAACGGGAAACTATAAGGGTCAACGACTTAAGTGTCAAGCGCGGGTGGGGTGGATTCGGACCCTCGGTGCAGGATGTTTCTGGAATTGATCGCGACGTAAACGCAGGCGAAAATTTGGTAGTGGGCTAATGTTTCCTTTGGCCCACTCCCGAAAATTTATTGGATTTGCCGCCTATGTCGCCGACCTGATCAAGTGCCAAATTCCCCAGGCGACTCCGCCCAACAAAAGAAGTAAGAACAACGCCACAGCAAAGACGGCCAACTTAAATTTTTTGTACCGATTCTTGTCTGGCGGCGCCAACGAGCTCTGTGGGAAGTAGGGTGGCGGCGTGTACGTAGCCATTAGTGCCTAGTTCTCCTTAACTGGTCGCAATAGTCCGGTCAACCTTATTTGACTCCTACTATATGACTATTGTTGCCGGCGCGCACGTCGGTAGATCTCAAAATATCAGCTTCGCTGCAAACTGAAAATTCCGCGGGCCGCCGCCGCCAAGAAATGGATTACCGATTCCGACGTCGGGAGTGACGGTGATTGGCAGAAAGCCTTTGCCCCGTCCGTCTGGCTCCAGACCGTTAAGAGCTGCGTCGGCGATAAAGCTGGGCAGCAACGGCGACGAGAAATTGGGATGATTGAAAACATTGAAAACCTCAGCCCGCAATTGCAGTTTGACGCGTTCCGTGATTCCCGTCGTCTTGAATAGCGAGAGATCGAAATTGCGATAACCTGGACCAGGCAAAGAGTTTCGACCCAGGCTGCCAAAGTGAAAAGTGCTCGGTATGCAATTACCACCCGCATCGAATGTGCAAGGCACCTTGAACGCCGCCAGGTTAAGAAACCGGTCGCTACCGTTAGTACCGGCAAACGGATCGCCAACCAGATCCGGTCGTCCAAAGAATTCGCCGGTGCCGTTGAAGTCGCCGGTGAAGTTGTAGTTCAGATGAAACGGGTTGCCGCTGCGCAAAGTGACCACGCCGTTAAATTGCCAACCCTTGCCAAGACGCGGATGCGCCGGCGCGAAGTTGGGAATGTCATAACTGAAGCTGGCGACGAAGCGGTGACGACTATCGAAGTTGGAATTGCCGCGTTCGCGATCGGCGCGGAAACTGTTGTCCGGTTGCGTTGCATTAGCCACGTAGTCCTGCCCGTCAGAAGCATTATCGATGGAATGCGACCAGGTGTAGTTAATCATTGAGCTCCAACCGTGACGGTTACGCAGCGTGAAACTTGTTTGCAGCGCGTTGTAGTTGGAGTTAGCAGTCGTTTCGAGTTGGTTGACATAGAAAAAGGTTCCGCCCGAGGGCGCGAATGGCCCATTGTCGAATGGCCTGGCAGTCGAAACGGCCGGGTTGGGTGGTTGATTGATGTCGCGGTAGCGGAAGAGCTTGGTCCCATGCGAGCCGACGTACCCGACTTGCAACACGCCGCTGGGGAAAAGTTCATGCTGAACGTTCAGATTGAAGTTCTGGATGTAAGGTGTGCGCAGCTTTCGATCGACGGCGAAAACATCCGAATCCAAAAAGTCGGTATAGATAGGAACGCCAGACTGAATCTGCGGCACGGTCGAGAAAGAAAACAGAATCGCCGACGGGCCAACCGGATTGTAGGCTGGACCAGGATTGAAAGTATTGAAGGGAAGCTGGCCGACAAAAAAGTCCTGCGAGAAGGCGTCATAGAACAAACCCCAGCCGGCGCGGACCACGGTCTTGCCTTTGCCGCTAACGTCCCAAGCCGCACCGAGACGCGGCGAGAAGTTGTTCCAGTCGCTGTTGTAAAGTTTGTTCAAGCCGCCGCTGCCCTCGAGCACCAGCCCGCGCGTGGGATCGAAATTGCTGAAGCGTTTCCGCTCTTCATCGATCACGCCAAAGTAGTCCCAGCGCAGTCCAAGATTGAAAGTGACCTTGGGCCGCCAGCGAAAAGTATCCTGGATAAAACCGGCGTGCGAGTTTTGAAACGTGCCGCGGCGCGAGTCGCCCCGAGCAGAGCGTCCGCCGGACAAAGTGCCTGACAAGAAGTCGCTTAGTGAATCAAAGTCGAGACGCCCGCGGTAGCCGGCATCGAAGAACGCGTTTACGAAGGTACGGCGAAATTCGTAACCAACCTTCAGGTCGTGTCGAGCAAGTTTCCAGGAATAGTTGTCGATCGCCTGCCAGTTGGTATCGACTCGGGCGCGCGGAACGGACAATGTGGATCCGATCGAGGCAAAACCGTTAACGCGAATGAACGGCAGACCAAAATCCTGTGGACCGGCAATGCCGGTTTCCAACCCAATCGTGCGCGGATCGAAGTTCCTGTCTTCCGGGAAGAAGCCTTCCTTGAAACGGTTGTAGCCGAAGCGAGCTTCATTGACCTGAGTAGGCGAGAAGATCTTCAGATAGGAAAGCGACACGAGGTTCACTTTGGTCGGCGTGAACGTGTTGTATCCGGGCAGCACGTTGCCGCCGAGGATAGCGAGCGGGAACGACTGATTGCTCTTGCCAAAGAAATAGCGGCCGGTGAATTGGTTGTCTTTATTGAACTGGTGGTCGATTTTTGTGATCAAGCTATAGACGTCGTTTAAGGCGCGCGTAGTAACGAAAAGATTTGGGGCGCCCGTGCTGTCAAACAACGGCAGCAGACGATTCGGCGCCGGCCAGGGATTGCGCGCCAGCAACCTGGCAATCACCGGATTCGAAGCTCCGCCCAGAAAAGCGATTTCGCGCGGATCAGGCACGCGCGCGCTTGAGTTCAGGCCGACACGCTCCTTTTGTCCTTCGAAGGCGAAGAAAAAGAAAGTGCGATTGCGAACGATAGGGCCACCCAGCGAGCCGCCAAACTGATTATTACGAAACGCTGTCTGCGGATCAGGTTTCGGATTGAAAACATTGCGCGCGTCGAAAACGTTGTTGCGGACGAATTCAAACAGTGAACCGTGCAGGTCGTTTGTCCCTGACTTCGTCACGATGTTTACAATCGCGCCGGAATTTCGTCCATACTCTGCTTCAAAGTTTGACAGGATTGCCGCTTCCGAAATTGCTTCGATGGGCAGGATCGTTGCCGGCGTTCCAAACACGCCCGCTTCGTTGATGGCCGGCAGGTTGCGATAACCATCGTTCATATCCGTACCATCGAGGAGGAAGTTGTTTGCTCGGCCGCGATTTCCGTTTGCGCTAAACAAACCAAACGATCCGGGCGAGTCGGTAGCGCCGGATGGATCGCCGGTGGCGCCGGGAACCATGACCAGAAACTTTGTGAAGTCACGGCCATTGACCGGCAGATCCTGGACCTCTCTGAAACTAATGGTTCCGCCGAGCGTCGTGTTGGTCGTTTCCGCTTGATTGACGGCCGCAATAATCACTTGACTAGTTGTTCCCCCAACAGCCAAAGCGGCATCCACTCGACGCTCCGCAGCCACCGTCACCACGACCCCGTCGATCGTAGCGGTGTCAAAGCCCGTCTTGCTGACGATTAGCTGGTAGGTGCCTGTTTGCAGTTCCGGAAGGCTGTAATTGCCAAATTCATCGCTAACCGTGGAACGCTCGATTCCCGTGCCGACATTTTTTGCGGTGACGGTCGCACCAGGAACAACCGCTCCGTTGGGATCGCTAACAGTGCCGAGGATAGTGCCGCGGAACGTTTGCGCAGACGTGTGAGTTGCCAGAGCCATCACCAAAACAAAGGCAGCCGCAAAGCTGAAAGCGATTGACTTCCTTAAAGCGTTATTTGCTGACGGCGAGGCTTTGAGCTCTGTAGTTTTTATTGGCATCCATTACCTCCTCGGCTGATGAGAACAAAATCAAGTATCTGGAAGAACAACGCTGGGCCAGAGTCAGGTTGGATTATAGTCTGCTTAACACGCGAGTCAATGAATAGTTGGTAGCCGGTAGTGGATTGTTTTTGAATGTCCGGGGCAGTAGCCCAACCGTCAGGGAGGGCTGCCCCTGTTTACGCGCGGGCTACTGCCCCGACGCTCAAGGTGTGCGACCGCGAGTTGACTTTGAATTGGAGTTCGTCGGTTTTGTTTTTGAATTCGAGGATTTAGAGTTTGCCGACTTTGAATTGGAAGACGACGGTGAAGTGTTCGAGTTTATGTTGTTCTCGCCTTTCTTCAGCTCCTCTTCTTTTTCCTTCTTCAACAAATCTTCCTGATGTTTCTTACCGGCCTTGATCCGCTGCACGCCCTCGTGCGCTTCGGCAAGCGCATCCTCCGCGCGATAGTTTTCCGGATCAATCTCGAGCGCCTTGGAAAATGCCGCAGCGGCCTCGTCGTATTGCGCCAGCTTCATCAGCGCCTTACCGAGGTCGTAGAACATATCAGCATCGTCATCCTTAAGATGGGTCGCCTGCCGGTATTCCCTTACGGCCTCGCTGTAGAGGTGGAGCCCGGCATAAGCCTGGCCCAGGTTGTAATGGCCTTCGGCGTCTTTGCTGTTTGCCTCGAGGTACTTCTTATACTTCTCAATGGCCTTCTTGTAAGCATCTTCAGCTTCCTTTTCTTCACCCAGGGCGTCATAGGCCAGGCCCAAACGAAAGTAGGCCTCCGCCAGTTCCGGATCTAATTTGATCGCCTCCTGAAATGCTTCGACCGCCTTCTCGTCCTTGTTGGCGACATAAAATTCTTTACCCTGGTCGAGCAAGGCACGCGCCTGCGAGCGATCCTGCTCGACCGTCTGATTGTCCCCGGTCGATACATTGGTGTTGCTGTTCGTCGGTTTTTTCCGCGAACATGAGACTTGACCAACTACCAGAAGAAGAATGACGATTAGTGTGATCTTAAGGGGCGGCTTCATTCTTGGTTAACCAGGTTTGAATCGCGAAATGTTCGGGCAACATCTGATCTACTTGAATTCGGAGAGTGAGTCAAACGCGTCTCCAGGCGTGGTAACCCTTCACTTCTCACGGAAACAAGGATAAGGCGCCGGATAAAAGCGGATCTGGGGGCAAAACACTGGCCAACATTGTCCGCATCGGCCCGGTTGTTTTGGAAACTTGCCGCCATTCCCTCTATTTTCCTATCAACTGCTACTTCTCGGAAGAGACCGGTCGGCCTTTGGGCGTTGGAAAATGAACAATGGACTTCTCGGACTCGACGAAACGAGAGAAGGCCCGCAAAAGGAGTGGAAATGTTGAGACACGATCGCCGCCTGATTGGATTATTCCTGCCAATTGCCCTGGTAGGATTTTTTGCCTTTGCTACTGCTGCTTCCGCCCAAAAGGTGAGACGCGATACGACCGCTCTCACGCCGCCCAACCTTAGTCTAACGGCTGAGCCGCGTGTGATAACGGTCTGCGAAGGCGCGGGCCCGGCGATTGTTCATCTGAACGCCCGGGTTACGTCCAACAATCCGATTCGCTATCGCTGGACGAGCAACGCCGGCCGCATTGTCGGCGATGGCGCGACGGTTACCTGGGACCTTTCCGGTCTGCAACCTGGCTACTACTGGTCTTATGTTGACATCGATACCGGCAGCGGCGACGAGGCCTGCCAGGCGTTTTCATCCACCGCCGTCCTGGTTAATCGATGCCCGCCACCGCCCCCGACCTGTCCGAACGTTGCCATCGAATGCCCGGACAGAGTTGTCCTGGGCGAACCGCTCACCTTCAGGTCCTCGATTAGCGGCGGTTCCCCGAATGTGGCCCCGACTTATAACTGGACTGTATCTGCCGGCCGGATCACCGATGGCCAGGGAACCGGCACCATTCACGTCGACACCACCGGACTCGCCGGCCAATCAGTGACGGCAACCCTCTCAATGGGCGGATACAATCTCGAATGCTCAGCAACCTGCACGGTGCAGTTTCCGGTTCCGGTCGAGTGCAAAAAGTTTGACGAGTTTCCTGCGATTGCCTACAACGACGAGAAGGCTCGCCTTGATAACTACGCCATTGAATTGCAAAACGATCCCACGGCAACGGCCTACGTGATTGTCTATCCGGGACAAAGAGGACGACCGGGTGAAGTACAAAAGCACACGACCCGGATTGTCGACTACCTGGTCAATTCGCGAGGCATCAACGGGCAACGCATCATCACGCTGGTTGGTCCGTCGCGCGAGGAACTGCTGGTGGAGCTGTGGCTCTGTCCGCAGGGCGCCAAGCCTCCCGGTTCGCTTCCGTAAAATCTAACTAACTCTCAATCAACGAAGAGACCGGCCGGAGCGATCAACTCCCGCCGGTCTTTTTACTGCGAGCCATCATTAGACACACAGGTCTGTCGGTTGAGGAATTCGTAGATCTGATTTAGATCCACGTGGAAGGTATCCGTCCTTACAGAAATGTTCACACGGGCTCTTCGCGAACAATCTCGCTGGGCTTCTTGTCCTCGCGCAAACCCTGAAACGATGGATGCCGGATCGAACCGTCCGCGGTCCATTCGGTAAACTCCACTTCCGCCACCAACTCCGGCCTGGCCCAATGCGCATCGCGCAGTCCCGGATCCTTCGGCTTCACCGCGAACGGCATCTCTGGTTGTGAAATGCGATCGAGTTTCTTCTGCAACTCCAACCGCTGCTTGATACTGAATCCAGTGCCCACGCGCCCGGTGTATACCAGTTTGCCTTTGTCGTAGACCCCCAGGATCAGCGATCCAAAACCCGGGAAGCCTTTCTTCGAAGGCGTGTAACCAGCGATCACAAACTCCTGACGTTTGATGCATTTTGTTTTCAGCCAGTTTCG
>Ga0137410_10003629_pt1 | contig 10451 bp, 9 predicted proteins | sample CZODoug1_16funga_FD_108878 | JGI IMG/M metagenome (GOLD analysis project Ga0137410, IMG submission 108878) | Vadose zone soil fungal communities from Angelo Coast Range Reserve, California, USA - CZODoug1_16fungal (Illumina Assembly) | ecosystem: Environmental > Terrestrial > Soil > Vadose zone... | reverse complement strand
CGTTTATCAGACACTCATCGCCTCCGTAGCGCCATTTCTGAGCTTCGCGTTGGTGCTCAAGGCCGTGGCGTCTAGGAAACGTTACTTGGGCGCCATTGGCCTGATAGTCTGTGCCGCGGTGTTTGCCGGCAAGATAGGCACGTTTGAAAAGACCCCATGGCTCGTCTATGTGCTGCAAATCATCGTTGTGTTTCAAGCCGCTAGAAGGCTCGAGTTCGGAATCGGCCGGATCTTGATTTTTTCGGCCATAATGTTGGCCGGTGTGGCACTCGCAGTGATAATCGTGATACCTCAGATTGATTCAGCCGGGCTGCTCGAGTGGCTTGGCTACCGCTTCTTCGAAGTAAACAACGAAGTCATCTATCAGACTTTTTACGTCTATCCGCAATATCTACCCCATACGTGGGGCATGAATATCGGATTGCTGCACAACTTGTTCGGCACTGGGGAGCTTTTGTCGGCTCATACGAGGGTAGCCAATTTCTTCGGAGCCCCAGAAGCCACGTTCGATTCATTTTTCATCGGCGATGCTTGGGTAGATTTTTCTTATGGCGGAGTGTTGGTCATGTCGTTGGTGGTCGGGTTTGCGGTGAAAACGGTCGATATTTTTGTCATGAGCCTGGGGAAGACGCCGCTTTGCCTGGCGTTGCTCGGCAGCTGCATGTACGGATTGTTCCAGTTGCAAGTCACTTCGGCATTCACCGCGTTCCTGTCGGGCGGCCTGGTGTTCATTCCCCTGCTTGCCTTCGCGTCCGCAGGATTGGTCAACGATCTCTCCCGCGGCAATCGCCGTCTTGAAACCGGGCGGGCACCGTGACCGAAGTAAGTATCGTCAATTACGGTATCGGCAATACTGGATCGATATGCAATATGTTCCGCAAGCTTCGCATCGAAGCGGAAGTCGTATCGAGCCCAATGGCCCTGTCCAACGCGAAACGCCTCATCTTGCCGGGAATCGGCGCCTTCGACGCTTGCATGCATGCCCTGGATGTTGCGGGTCTGCGGGAATCGGTGCTGGAATTCGCCGCGACGAAGCGGCCGATGCTGGGCATTTGCGTGGGCATGCAGATGCTGACCGCCGGCAGCGAGGAAGGTACCTTGCCCGGTCTGGGCTTGATTCGCGCCTTCACCAAGCGATTTCCCGATGTCGACGGATTGCGTATCCCGCACATGGGCTGGAACACGATAAGATGGTCGACTCCGGATCATCCGCTCGCAAGTGGGCTCTTGAATGACTGTCGTTTCTACTTCGTCCACTCTTTTCGAGTGATATGTGAATCGTCTGCGAATTCTCTTGCAGAGTGTGCCTATGCCGGCGATTTCTCGGCTGCAATCGTCAGTGGGAATATCGTCGGCGTGCAGTTCCACCCGGAGAAGAGTCACCGCTTCGGCCTGCGGCTCTTGAGCAATTTCGCCACAGCATGAATTCGCTGCGCCCACGAGTGATTCCGTGCCTCCAGGTCGCCGGCGGCGACTTGCTGAAGACGCGACGCTTCAAGGATCCTGTATACCTCGGAGACCCGATCAACGCCGTCAAGATTCTAAATGACTTGGATTGCGATGAGCTAATCGTCGTCGACATCAGGGCGACGCTCGAGAAGCGCGAGCCCGACTATGCCTTGATCGAGGAATTTGCCTCGGAAGCGTTCATGCCATTGGCTTATGGCGGCGGGATCAATTCGATCGAGCAAGTCAGGCGCATACTGTCCATCGGCATCGAAAAGGTCGTGATCAGCACCGCGGCGGCGGACGGCAAATTGATCTCTGCCGCTGCTGCCATATTCGGCTCCCAGAGCATTGTCGTTTCGGTCGATGTTCGGAAAACTCTGCTCGGACGCCACGAAGTTTGGACGGGGAGCGGAACGCGGAGCACCGGCAACGAGCCGCGCGCCTATGCCGTGCAAATGGAAAGCTGCGGCGCAGGAGAGCTATTCGTGCAATCCATCGACCTCGAAGGGGCTCGAACGGGATACGACTTGGCGCTGATGAGGGAGATCAGCAGCACTGTAAAAATCCCGGTGATCGCCTGCGGAGGCGCGGGCAGCATCGACGATATCCGACAGTTATTGCGGACCAGCGCCGTTTCGGCAGCAGCGGCCGGCACGATCTTCGTCATGCACGGCAAGCACCGGGCGCCGCTGATCAGCTATCCCCGGCCGAACGAAATCGCATCGCTGATCGATATTCCCGAAGGCTCGATACAATGACAGAACCGCGTCAGATCTGCACCCGGTGCATCATGGACACGACGGACCCCGATATCGTGTTCGATGCCAACGGGTGGTGCAATCATTGCACCGGGTGGTTCGCGCGCGCGGAATTTTACGCGCTCTCGCTCGAAGAGCGTACGCGCCGGCTCGGTGTTCTGGTGGAGGAGATCAAGCGGCGCGGTCACGGCAAGGACTACGATTGCATCATCGGCGTCAGCGGCGGAGTGGATTCGAGCTTCGTCGCCATCAAAGTCAAGGAACTCGGATTGCGGCCCCTTGCCGTTCACGTCGACAACGGATGGAATTCCGAAAAGGCGGTCGGCAACATCAAGCGGATCCTCGATCCCTTGCACATCGATTTGTCGACGGTGGTCCTCAATTGGAAGGAATTCCGCGAACTTCAACTAGCATTCTTACGCGCTTCTACACCCGACTCGGAAATCCCATCCGACCACGCCATAGTAGCTTCGTTTTATAGCGCAAGCAGCCGACATCGCGTGGCCTATTGCATGAACGGCATCAACTTTCGCACAGAAGGAATTCATGTGCGCGAGTGGTCGCAGGGACACCTCGACAGCCGCTACATTAAAAGCGTATACAAAGAGTTCACCGGGAAGCGGCTGAAACACTTTCCCCTGATTCCCGTTACAACGCTCGTGCTCAATATCGTACTGCACCGGCCGAAGAACGTATTTTTGCTCGACTATCTGGACTACGACAAGCAATCGGCGAAACGAATGCTGATTGGCAAATACGGATGGGAGGATTACGGCGGAAAGCACTATGAGTCCATGTACACCCGGTTCTATCAGGGATGGATCCTTCCGCACAAGTTCGGGTACGACAAGCGCCGAATGCATCTTTCCACCCTGATCTGCAGCGGCCAGATCACGCGGGATGAGGCGCTGAAAGAAATATCGGCGCCGCCATATCCACCGGAGTGGATCGAACCGGACACGGCATTCGTCATCAAGAAGCTGGGGATCTCGCGGCAGGAATTCGATTCGATCATGGCCGCCCCGAAAAAGCGGTACAGCGACTATCCCAATTTGCAAAATCATTGGGCGTTCGGGCGGGGACTCGATCTGTTCCGGTTTCTGAAGCACAGGCTTCATTGGATCAGCTGATCCCCTGATATGGCAGTAAGCGTCGTTTCGCGGGTAGCTGGGTTGGGTATACTGACCGCGGCAGGTCAGTTATTAATTATCGGTTCGTTACCGACCTACTCGAAGATCTTCGATCCGAGCACCTACGGCGAATATGTCATTTTCGTCGGGGCGTATACCGTGGTCAGCGTGCTTGCCGGGATGAGATACGACTCCGCCATCGTTCTGCCGCGCAACGACGGGGTCGCATCCGCGCTCTCGGCCTTGGTCATGCTGATTGCCCTGGCGGTATCAGCTTCGATCGCAGCGCTTACCCTGTTGACATCGGCGTTCGGGTTCACTCCCGATCATTGGGCTGCGATCGGAAACCATTTCGGCTATGGTTTGGCCGTGGCAACGGCGGCGGGTGCGTTGCAGCGCTGTCTGACAGGCTGGTGCATCCGAAGCAGTCGATTTTTGCTGATGGGTTGCGGACAGTTCGTATTCTGTTTGGTGACGGTCATCGCACAGCTTTCCTTGGTCCACATTTTAGACCAGCTCCCGGCACTCATTTGGGGCTATGTCTGCGCATTGGGAATTCAAACCGCCAGCCTTGCCGGTTTCGGATCGCGCAAGTGGCATCCTGTGTGGGCTTTGGAGGACTCCCTGCGGGGCGTGAAAATCGCTGCGCGCAAGTACCGCAGATTCCCGACCTATATGGTCGGATACGCACTGTCTTCATCGGTGCGCGACAGGCTTATCCAAGTTGTGCTAGGAATCGGCGCTGGAGCTGCGGTCGTGGGGCGGTTCGGGCTGGCGTATCGCGTGGTGTTTGCGCCGAATTCGCTGGTTTACAGCGCGGTGTCGCCCGTGTTCTTCGCGATTGCCAGCCGGGGTAGCCGGCTCGCCGTGGGCCGCTTTGCCGCCGGCCTGGTCGAAGCGGCGTTCGTCGTGCTGGTTGTGCCCTACTCCGCGTTCGCCATCGAAGCGCCGGCACTGACCGACGCTGTGTTATCGCAAAAATGGCACGGCACCGGTCCGTACCTGCAGGCACTTGCGGGTCCCGCGCTGCTGCTCGCGACGACGTGTTGGCTGGACCGTGCCTTCGATTCTTTCAGACGCCAGAGCGTGGCATTCTCGCTCGAGGCGTCCTTTACGGTGATTTCAGTCCTATTCGTGGGATATTTGTCGCACTACATCGACCCCGTTTCGGTTGTTTGGGTATTCGGTGCGCTGGCGCTCGCTTACTATTGGATTTATTTTCTGTCGACCTTCGTTGCGTGCGGATTTCCGCTTTCGGATTTTCGCCGTGCGTGCGCTACGGGATTGCTCGCGCTGGGCGCCGCGCTGATCTTCGGAGCCCTTGCGCATCGAATACCCGCACTGTCGTTGCGGCTCCCGGCCTATGCCGTGGTACTGGCTGCGGTGATCGCCATCTGGATCAGATTCCGCGGCGGCGCTGATATACTGCGAATGCTGGTGCATTCGCGCGTTAACGGCAGTTCAACATGAATTCCAGGCGGAAGCGTGGGGGAGCCAAGAAATCTTGAGAGTTGCATTGTTGAGTTATTGGTTCCCGCGTGGCATGGGCTACATCGTCAACATGCTGCCAAGGTACCTGGCCCGCCAGGGCGTCGAGGTCCATTACCTGACCATGGATATGCCGCATTATTTTTTCAACAATTCGCAGGAGAGCACGTACGCCAACTTCGAGCATTTGACCACGATGTCCCCGGGACAGGAAGAATCTTACGAGGGCTTCCGCCTGCATTGCGTGAAGCATCGGCAAGTCGCCGGTCATCCCCGGTTCATCGGTCTTCGCGAGAAACTCGCGGCTATTCGTCCTGATGTCGTGCAGTCGTTTCTGTCGATCGGCTGGGTCGCTCTCGACGCGGCGGTGCTGAAGGCGTCGCTCGGCTACAAATTGTTCACTGCGGCGCACACTACCGCCTCGGTATTTCCGCTCGCCAATCGCAATTCTCGATGGACGGAGCCCGCGAGAATGCGGAATTTGCTTTCCCGCTGGATCCCTGGACGGTTCGTCAGTACTCGAACCGAAAAGTGTTATGCGGCCACTTCCGATTGCGCCGATGTCGCCATCCGATTTTTCGGAGTTCAACCGCAAAAGGTCGACGTCGCGCCGCTTGGAGTGGATACGGATTCATTGAGTCCTGTCTCGACCCGCGACCACGAGGAAAAAAGAATCGCGATGCGCGGGCGTCTCGGTATCCAGCCTGACGAGATTTTGTTCATCTACACCGGCCAATTTACGGCAGCAAAGAATCCATTGTTGTTGGCCAGGGCCGTGGAATCGATGCGTTCGCACGGCGCCAAGGTCAAGGCCCTGTTTTTGGGGGACGGAGAACAGCGAGCCGCGATTGCAGCACGTCCATCGAGCGTCGCACTGCCGTTCGTTCCTCATCGGGAATTGGTGGACTACTATCGCGCTGCCGAAGTCGGAGTGTGGCCGACGCAGGAATCGACCTCGATGCTCGATGCCGCCGCCTGCGGACTGCCGATCGTCGTCAACGATACCCTGCGTGCGGTCGAGAGGATCGATGGAAACGGATTGACTTACCAATTGAATGATCAAGCTTCCTTGGAGCGCGTATTGTCCACACTGTTGGATTCGGCGGCTCGAAAGCGTCTGGGGGACGCCGGCGCCCGCCGAATGGCCAAACAATTCAGCTGGCATGCCTTGGTGCAGCGGCGAGTGGCCGACTACCGCGAGGCGCTTGGCATCGAACCGGCAGAGACGCGCCGATGATTCGCGGCGCGATATCCGCACTCGCCCGGGCGGCGACGAGCGGGCGCTATTGCGCGACGAGGATCGGCGCCGGCAGCCGTGTCGATTTTTGGAAGGTGAAGGCAAAGGCGGATAATCGCATCGAAGTCGGCGCCAATTCAATATTGGCGAGTCGGGTGGTATACGAGAGGGCGGGTGCCCAGCTGAGAATCGGAGCGCGAACTTTTGTCGGGCTCGGCTTGATGTCCATCGCCGAATTCGTCGATATCGGCGATGATGTCATGGTTTCCTGGGGCGCAACGATCATCGATCATCATTCTCACAGCACTCGGACGCGCGAGCGAAACAACGATGTCGAACAGTGGATCAAAGGCCGCAAGGACTGGACCGGGGTCAAGATCGCGCCCGTCCGGATCGAGAATCGGGCCTGGCTGGGCTTCAATGTTTCGGTTTTGCCCGGCGTCATCATCGGCGAGGGTGCAATCATCGGGGCGTGCTCGGTCGTCACCAAGGGCGTTCCGGCATGGACGATTGCGGCCGGCAATCCTGCGCGTGTGATACGGGAGTTGACCGCCGATGAGCGCTCCTGACGACCCGGAAATCGACGGCCGCACCGCAAAGCTGACCTGGGAGCAGGCGGTCGCCACCCTGCTGGCGGATCCGCAGCAGGCGTCACTCGCGCGAGATTGCTATTTCGACGGCACGGCGGCTGAGGCAGGCGCGCGCTATTGGGCCAGCGAGGAATGGCAGACCGTGCGTTCGTTGTTGCCTGCCGTACGAGGGAAGGCGCTGGACATCGGTGCGGGACGGGGCATAGCGAGCTATGCGCTGGCGCGCGACGGGTGGAAGGTGTGCGCCCTGGAACCCGACGGCAGCGCGCTGGTCGGGGCAGACGCCATCAGAGGCTTGGCGGCTGCGACGGGTTATCCCATTGACGTGTTCGAGACGTTCGGGGAAAATTTACCGTTTGAAAGCGAGCAATTTGATTTGATCATCGCGCGACAGTCGCTTCATCATGCGCGCGATCTGCGGGCTCTCATTCGTGAGCTATATCGCGTCTTGCGCCCGGGCGGCCGGCTCATCGCGCTCAGAGACCATGTGATCAGCAGCGCCGGCGACTTGGCGTGCTTTCACGAGGTGCATTCGCTGCACCGTCTGTACGGCGGTGAACACGCCTACTTGCTCGAGGAATATACGTCGGCGATTCGCGGCGCGGGCTTTTCATTGCAAAAGGTCATCGCTCCGCTCGAGTCGCCGATCAACTATGCGCCCCTCACTCGCGAGACTCTCGCGGCCGGGGTTGCCGATCAGTTCCCCGATTTCTTCCGCGCAAGGCGAATCGCACGCAGGTTGCTGCGCTCCCGGCCGATCATGTCGTTGGCGCTGAAGGTTCTTGGCCGCGTGGACAATCGGCCGGGACGACTGTATTCGTTCATCGCCGACCGTCGCGGAACCTGATCGATGCCAATCGCGTGGGTCACCGGAGCAAGAGGATTCATAGGGCGCCGCCTCGCCCTATATCTTCGCGATCATGGACTGGTCGTTTGCGGCATCGGGCACGGCCACTTGCCCGCGGAATCTTGGTCTCAGGCGGGACTCGCACAATGGTCGAATTCGGAAATCACTGCCGAAGCCTTGGCGCATCTGGCGAGCGCAACGGGCATTCCTGATCTCGTGTTTCACCTTGCCGGCGGCTCCGCCGTCGGCACCTCGCTGTCTGCGCCGTTCGAAGATTTCACCCGTACGACCAACACCACGGCAAGACTTTTGGAGTGGCTGAGGACCCACTCGCCCCGATCGAAGCTGGTCGTTGCGTCAAGCGCCGCGGTCTACGGTGACACCGAGGGTGCGCCTGCGGACGAATCACGGAGACCCGCGCCGGTGTCGCCCTATGGCTATCATAAGTTGATGATGGAGCAACTCTGTCACGAGTACTCGCGGGTGTTCGGACTCGAAACCGCCGTGTTGAGGATGTTTTCCGTCTACGGCGAGGGTTTGCGCAAGCAGCTCCTTTGGGATTGCGGTGTAAAGCTGATGACGGACGTGGAATCGATCGAACTCGGCGGAACCGGCGAGGAGCTCCGCGATTGGATTCACGTCGACGATGCCGTGGCCATGATGCTTCACGTGGCGGGACGGGCGAGCGTCGATTGTGAAATATTCAACGGCGGGTCGGGAGTCGCCGTGCGGGTGCGCGACATCGTTGCGCTGTTATCGAAGTCCTTGCAACGGACCGTGCGAGTGGAATTTTCCGGAATCCGTCGGCGCGGCGATCCCATCGTATTGGTAGCGGATGCCGGGCGGATCGCATCGGCGGGCATCTCCTGCCGGATCCCGACGAACGTCGGGATACGACGCTACGCCGACTGGTTCAAGTTCGCCCGGAACGAGCGATGAGGCGAATCGGGTTTCGCCTTCCGGACGACGGTGTCTGGACCGGCGGCGTCAACTATCTCGAAACGGTATGCCGGGCCCTGCTGACGCATTCCGAATTGGGCTATGAGCCCATCGTTTTTTGCAACCCGGACGGCAATCCGGCGCTACTGGCTCGCTTCGAAGCTCTGATCGGCGCTCGACTGGTTCGTGATCCGACCGTCGCACGCGGACGGCGCGCCGGAGTCGGTGGGGCTTTGGCGTTCGGATGCAATTATTCGGTCTTCGCTCTGTGCAAACGCCATCGCTGCGACGTCATAGTGGAAGCCGCCGAATTTCTGGGATGGCGATTTCCGGTGGCGTGTCTCGTGTGGGTGCCTGATTTTCAGGACCGGCACCTGCCGCATCTATTTTCATATTGGAGCTGGCGCGGAAAATCGCTGGGTTTGCAGATGCAATTGGCTACGGGGCGCACGGTTTTGGTCAGCAGCGAGGATGCGCGCACTGATTGCGAGCGATTCTATCCCCGGGCAAGAGGTCGCACCGCCGTGGCCCGCTTTGCTGTACGCCCCGCACTGCAGCCCGGCGAAAACGACCCTCGGGTACCCGCGAGTCATCGCTTGCCGGCGCGCTATTTCTATTTGCCTAATCAATACTGGGTGCACAAGAATCATATCCGGGTGGTGGAGGCATTGCGGCTATTGCGTGGTCGGGGCGCGAACATCATCGTCGCATCTAGCGGGAATCCGCAAGATCCCCGACATGCAGATCACTACGCGTGCTTGCGCGAAAAGGTTGCCGCCGACGGACTCGCGGAACATTTTCTATTCCTCGGCAACATTTCCTCGCGAGACGTGGCTATCTTGATGAGATCCAGCGTGGCGATGCTGAATCCATCGCTCTTCGAAGGCTGGAGCACCACGGTCGAGGAGGCTAAATCCCTGGGCGTTCGGATGGTACTGTCGAATCTTGCGGTGCATCGCGAGCAGACCGGCGAGGCTGCGGAATTTTTCGACCCCAATGATCCGGCAGCCATCGCAGCGAGCCTCGAGAAAACGTGGTCTGAATATCGAGAGCCGCCGACGTTGACCGAGCAGCGCGCGGCGGCGGCGAACGCGGAGCTTCGTATTCGCGACTTCGCGGTGCATTTCACCCGCGCTTGCAACCAGGCCCTCGCTCGCTTCGGATCGCGCAGGATGTGACGCATGCATCAGGAGTCTTCAAAGCCGGCTCTGAAGGCCGTCCCGCAGCCGAAGCGCCGGATTCTCTTCGTCGAACAATTTTATTATCCGGATGGGTGGGGCGGCGCGGAGTTGCCGCTGGATCTGACCATTCATCTGGCGTGTGCCGGTTTCGAGGTCGAGGTGATCTGCGGTAGCGATCAATACGCGCCGGTAGACGGCGAGCCGCCGCTCGATCCGCGCTTGCATGGAATTCGGATCCGGCGCATTCCCGCGCTGCTGCGCGGAAACATTCATCGGGCCAAGCTGGTCCGGCAACTGTGGTTTTACGCAGCCTTGCTGCCTTTATTGCTTTTTCGCCGGCCCGCGGACGTGGTCGTCGCGCAAACCAATCCGCCGCTTGCGGTAATATTGGCGGCAGCGGCGGCGCGTATGTGGGGCAGACCGCTGGTGATCATCGCCATGGATGTCTATCCGGAGGTCTTGATCGCTCACGGCGCACTGCGCCGCGATAGCGCGGTCGTCGCAGTGCTGGCGCGCGCCTTCAGGTGGGCCTACCGGAGTGCACGGCGCGTTGTCTCATTGGGTCCGGTGATGTCCGGGCGTCTGGCATTCAAAGGAGTCGATGCCGACCGTATAGTTGAGATTCCCAATTGGGCCACGGGCATGCCGGGCTTGATATTAGGAATGGGAAATACGTTATGCCGCGAATGGCAACTCGACGATAAATTTGTCGTGCTCTATTCGGGAAATTTGGGCCTCGCGCACGAATTCGAAACTCTACTCCGGGGCGTCGAGCGCGCCCATCGATCGATGCCGTCGCTGCGCTTGATCTTTATCGGCCGCGGGAGCCGGT
>Ga0137410_10003628_pt1 | contig 10451 bp, 10 predicted proteins | sample CZODoug1_16funga_FD_108878 | JGI IMG/M metagenome (GOLD analysis project Ga0137410, IMG submission 108878) | Vadose zone soil fungal communities from Angelo Coast Range Reserve, California, USA - CZODoug1_16fungal (Illumina Assembly) | ecosystem: Environmental > Terrestrial > Soil > Vadose zone... | reverse complement strand
GGCTCGAGGCTTCCGGGCTCGGGGACGAGCCCGGGGAGGAAAAGAAACCATGAGAGCCGGTCTCGCCGCCGCGCTGACCGTGGTCGCCTCCGGCTGCGACATTCGCGCGCCCGGGCGGCCTGCGCCGGACTCGCAGGTCCCGCGCCCGGACAAGGTGACTTCATTCGACATGCTCTACGCGGCGAACTGCGCGGGATGCCACGGCCCCGAGGGAAAAGGTGGAGCCGCGATGGCCCTGCGCGATCCGCTGTACCTGGCGCTCGCCGACGACGCCACCATTCGCCGGGTCGTCAGCCAGGGGGTCCCTGGAACGGCGATGCCGGCGTTCGCGCAAAGCGCCGGTGGAATGCTTACTGACGAGCAGGTCGAGGCGATCGTGGCCGGAATCCGCACACGGTGGGCAAAGCCGAACGCCGTTCAAGGAGTGGAGCTTCCACCCTATGCGGCGCGCGCCGCCGGCGACGCGAAGCGCGGCTCGAGCGTCTACGCCGCGTACTGCTCGTCGTGCCACGGCGCGAACGGCCGCGGAGGCGGGCGGGCCTCCTCCATCGTCGAAGGATCGTTCCTCGCGCTGGTGAGCAACCAATCCTTGCGAACGACGGTGATCGTCGGACGGCCCGAGCTCGGCGCTCCGGACTTTCGCGGGAACGTGCCCGGCAAGCCGATGTCGCCGGACGAGGTGTCCGACGTGGTGGCCTGGCTCGCCGCGCAGCGGCCCGAGGTGGCCGGACAACCCTATCCAGCGCCGCGGGCCGCTGTGGGAGAACGCCGATGACGAACTCGCCTGAACGACCTTCGCGCCGGGGAATCTTCCTGAAGCTCGGACTCCTGCTCAACGGCGCCGTCGGCCTGCTGCTGGCCATTCCCGTGGTGCGCTACCTCTTCTCTCCCGTTGCTCGCGACCGGAAGCCTGGGTACCTGGCCTGGGTCTCGCTCGGGGGCGTGGAGAACTTCCCGGCAGGACAGACCCGGTTGGCGACCTATCGAAACCCCGTGGTGACTCCCTCCGACGGCGAGACCGCGAGCATCCCCTGCTGGGTACGGAACGTCGACGGCCAGAAGTTCCAGGTCTTCGCCATCAACTGCGCGCATCTCGGCTGTCCGGTCCGCTGGTTCCCACAATCCAATCTGTTCATGTGCCCCTGCCACGGGGGCGCCTATTACGCGGACGGTTCCCGCGCTTCCGGACCGCCGGAGCGGGGGATGTTCGAGCAACGCTACAAGCTCGAAGGGGGAAATCTCTTCATCGAAGTCGGCGACATGCCCACGCCCGGCGCGGTGGCGGGCCTTTCCGTGAGGAGGCCACCATGGGCTTGACGGGAAGGATCGGCCGGTGGTTCGACGACCGCCTGCAGCTCGGCAAGCCGATGATGGAAACGATGGCCCATCCGGTGCCGCGCCAGACGGCGAGCTGGTTCTACGTGTTCGGCAGCGCCGCGCTGACCATCTTTGGGTTGCAGGTCGTGACCGGGATCCTCCTCGCCATCCTCTACGTGCCCTCGGCGGCCGAGGCATGGAATAGCCTGCAGGCGTTGAACCACCAGGTCACGGCAGGCTGGTTCATCCGCGCGCTGCACGGGTGGGGCTCGAACTTCATGCTGGCGATCGTGCTCATCCACATGGTCCAGGTCTTCCTCTTCGGGGCCTACAAGTTCCCGCGGGAGCTGACCTGGATCGTCGGGGTCCTCCTCCTCCTGGTGACGCTCGGAATGGCCTTCACCGGGCAAGTGCTCCGGTTCGACCAGGACGCCTACTGGGGATTGGGCATCGGGGCCTCGATCGCGAGCCGGGTCCCGTTCATCGGCCCCGCGATCGTGAACCTCCTCCTCGGAGGCCCCATCATCGGCGGCGCGACGCTGTCGCGGTTCTTCGCGTTGCACGTGTTCGTGGTTCCCGGGCTGCTGATCGCGTTCGTCGGACTGCACCTGCTCCTCGTTCTCAAGCTCGGGATCAACGAGTGGCCGATGCCAGGGCGGATCGTCCGCCGCGCGACGTACATCGAGGAGTACCACCAGCTCACGCGTCAGGACGGCATCCCCTTCGTGCCCGCCGCCGTGTGGAAGGACATCATCTTCTCGGGCCTGGTGCTCCTGTCGGTCGCCGTTTGCGCGGTCCTTCTCGGCCCCTTCGGTCCGAGCGGTCAACCGGATCCGACCATCATCCAGACGGCGCCGCGTCCGGATTACTTCTTCCTGTGGCTCTATGCGCTGCTGTCCTATCTCCCACCCGCGTCGGAAACACCGATCCTGCTGATCGCTCCGGCGATCGGCATCGCCGTGCTGATCGCGCTTCCCTTCCTGGCCGGCGAAGGCGAGAAGAGCTGGAAGCGCAGGCCCATCGCCGTGCTGACCGTGCTGCTCGCAGCCGTGGCGCTGGGCAGTCTCACGCACCTCGGTGGGTACACGCCGTGGAGCCCGGTCATGGACGCGTGGAGCGCCGACCCCATCCCGGACGGGTACCTGAAGGATCGGACCGCCCTCGAGAGACACGGAGCGCTGGTGTTGCAGGTCAAGCAATGCCGCAACTGCCACTCGCTGGAAGGAACGGGAGGGCAGCGCGGGCCTGCGCTCGACGGAGTGGCCGTCAGGCTCACGCAGGACCAGCTCATCCGCCAGGTGGTCCAGGGCGGCGGCAACATGCCGGCCTACGGGAACAACCTCAGTCCGGCGGAGACCACCGCGCTGGTCGCGTTCCTCGAGACGCTGCATCCGGCCGGGCAGGCGCCCGCGCGCAACGCCTCGCAGGCCGGGAATCTCCCGTAGGTCGACATGAGCTGGCCGGGCATTCGAAACGACTCTCCCGATCTGGCCTCGCGCTGCAGGCCCGGTGCGCTGGTTGCCGGGATGTTCGTGGTTTGGGTGGTGATCGGGTCGCCGCTCTCCACGCTGGATCATGCGCTGCTCACCTTCCACATGGTGCAGCATCTGCTGTTGATGACCATCGCCGCCCCTTTGATCCTGCTGGGAAGGCCCGGTGCGGCCCTGTCTCGCGCGGTGTCACGGCGCATTCGCTCCGCTCCTGCCAGGTTGCTGCGCTCGCCCGCGGTCCGTCGCATCGGACGTTGGAGCACGCACCCCGTGTCCTGCTGGCTGGCCGGGACGGCGGTCGTCGTCGCGTGGCACGTCCCGCCGGCGCACGAGCTCGGAATGAGCTCGCCATCGTGGCACCTCGTGCAGCACGCCACGTTCCTCGCCGGCGGGCTCCTCTTCTGGTGGCCCGTCGTCAACCCCGGCTCGGTCTCCGGCAAGTGGGACCGATCTTTCGCTCCCGTCTACTTGTTCCTTGCAACCTTGCCTTGCGACGCTCTTTCCGCGTTTCTCGCCTTCTGCGGTCGCGTGGTGTACCCGGCGCATCGATCCGGGCATCCGCACTTCGGCCTCTCGCCCCTCCAGGACCAGGAACTCGCAGGCGCCCTGATGTGGTTCTGGGTCACGATCGCCTATCTGATCCCGGCGGTCGTCATCACGGTGCGGATGCTCTCGCCCTCGTCACGCCGCGTGGGGCCACCCGTCCGCCTGCAGCTTTAGGTAAAGTTGGCGCCGCCATCGACAAGGATCGTCTGGCCATTCACGTAGGCGCCGTCGTCGGAAAACAGGAACGCCACCATCGCAGCCAGGTCTTCGGGGACTCCAAGTCGAAGCGACCGCACCGAGGCCAGAATCTCGGCGCGATACTGCTCAGTGGTCGCCGTGAGCGCCGCGCGCGTGAGGATCACTCCGGGCGCCACGGAGTTGCAACGTACGCCGTGCTTGCCGCCCAGGGTAGCGGTGTGGCGGGTGAGCCCGTAGAGCGCCGCCTTGGCAGCCTGATACGCGACACGCCGAGCCTCTCCCATCCAGACGGCAGTCGACATCGTGTTGACCACTGCCCCATGGCCCTGCTGGATCATGATCGGTAGTGCATGCCGGATGCCGTACATGTAGCCGGTGAGCGTGACGTCGATCGTGTGCCGCCACACTTCGATTGGGATGGACACGACGTCGCTGTCCCGTGCCAGGGTGTCGGCCGAGAGATCCGCGGCGACGTTGAACAAGCCGTCCAGCCTACCGAAGTTCTTGACGGTGAAGTCGATGACGTCTTTGTAAGAGGCCTCGTCGGTGATGTCGAGCCGCCGAGCAGCAGCCCTGCCGCCGACTGCTCGGATTTCGTCGGCGACGGACTTGGCCGCCGCCTCGTTCAGATCCGCGGCCACGACGACCGCGCCTTCCTCTGCGAGGCGGATAGCCGTCGCCCCGCCGATGTTGCCTGGTGCCGCGCCGGCGATGACGGCGATCTTGCCCTTGAGTCCTCTCATTGCTTGTCTCCCCTTCTCGAACGGACCGACGGGTCAGCGCCTCAGCGTTGGTCAGCGCGGAGCTTGTTGCCGATGCGGCCGATTGCGCGTCGCGCCGCGCACCGCGAGTTGAGGGCTCGCCATGTCCGAGCTCCTTTCACCGACAGCGTAGGCCATTCCGCCCGCCGCACTAGATGCGGCATTTGGGAAGGACTGTTCCACGACGGGCACACCCTCGGCGGTGCCTTCCCGGAACAATGGGACGCTGGCCTCGCTCACCAGATGGACATCGGGGCCGCTGGAATGGCTACGGCGACCTGGAGTGGCGGGCGCTACTGGATTCGAACCAGTGGCCTTCGGCTTCGGAGTCTACCGACTGTGCGATCAGGGCCAGCTGCGCCACGTTCGCGTGCTGCACGCGATCCGCATCGCACAGGCCGACCTCGACGCTTTCGTGTCCATCTAGTTGTACCCGTACCTACGCACGTACCAGCTCTTCACGATCTGAGCGAGCGCCGCGTACGCCAGCAGGATCACCACGAGCCAGGCGAAGAACTGCGAAGGCAATGGGACCATCCCGAACGAGCTGGCGAACGGGCTGAAGGGAAGCGCGATGCCGACCGCCATCACGGCCGCCGTGGTGAGCGCAAGCGGCAACGAGGGGCTGCTCTGGAGGAACGGGATCTTCCGCGTGCGGATCATGTGGACGATCAGCGTCTGCGAGAGCAGCCCTTCGACGAACCAACCGGACTGGAAGAGGGACTGGCGCGCGGGCGTGTTCGCCTTGAAGACGAAGAACAGCAGGGCGAACGTGGCGTAGTCGAAGACCGAGCTGACCGGCCCGAAGAAGAGCATGAAACGCCGGATGTCGTCGATCCTCCACTGACGGGGTTTGAGCAGGTACTCCTCGTCGACGCGGTCGAATGGGATCGCGAGTTGAGAGAAGTCGTAGAGAAGGTTCTGCGTGAGGATCTGGATGGGGAGCATCGGCAGGAAGGGAAGGAAGGCGCTCGCTCCCAGCACCGAGAACATGTTCCCGAAGTTCGAGCTGGTCCCCATCTTGATATATTTGACGATGTTGCCGAAGACGCGGCGCCCTTCGAGGACGCCGTGCTCGAGCACGAGCAGGTCCTTCTCCAGCAGGATGAGGTCGGCCGACTCCTTGGCGATGTCGACGGCGTTGTCCACCGACACGCCCACGTCCGCGGCGCGCAAGGCCGGAGCGTCGTTGATGCCATCGCCCATGAATCCGACCACGTGGCCCGCGCGCTGCAGCGCCCGGACGACCCGCTCCTTGTGCGCGGGCGACAGGCGCGCGAACAGGTTCGCCTCCTCGACCAGCACGCTGAGCCGCTCGTCAGTAGCGGCTTCGACGTCGTTGCCCAGCACTACCCGCCCGACCGAGAGGCCCACGTCCGCGCAGATCTTCTTCGCCACGATGTCGTTGTCGCCCGTGAGCACCTTGACGTGCACGCCGTGTCTTTCCAGGGCGGCCAGCGCCTCGCGCGTGGATTCCTTGGGTGGGTCCAGAAAGGCGACGTAGCCGCGCAGGATGAGGTCCTGCTCGTCGTCCTTCGAGAAGACGGAACGGTCTCGCGGCACGTCCTTGTACGCGATGGCCAGCACCCGGAATCCCTGCGCCTGGAGGCGGTCCAACTCCTCGGTCAGGTCGGGCAGCAGGAACGGGTCGAGGTCGAGGACCTCTCCATGCAGCTCCATGCGGCTGCATCGCTGGAAGATGGCCTCTGGCGCCCCCTTCGCGATCAGCATGCGCTGGCCATCGATGTCCACCACCACCGACATGATCCGGCGGGAGAAGTCGAACGGGATCTCGTCGACCTTCGCGACGTGGGCGGTGGTCACCGGCCGGTGCGCGAGCACCGCCTTGTCGAGCAGGTTCTTGAGGCCGGTCTGATGGAACGAGTTGTAGTAGGCGTACTCGAGAACGCCCTCGTCCTCCTCGCGGATCACGTTGCAATACTTCTCCAGGACGATGCGGTCCTGCGTGAGCGTCCCGGTCTTGTCGGTGCAGAGGACACCCATCGCGCCGAAGTTCTGGATCGAGTTCAGCTGCTTGACGATGACCTTCTTCCGAGACATCGCGACCGCCCCGATGGCGAGCGTTCCCGTCACGATCATCGGCAGCATCTCGGGCGTGAGGCCGACCGCAATGGCCAGCGCGAAGAAGAACGCTTCCTTCCAGTCCCTTTTGGTGACGCCGTTGAGGACGAACACGATGACGGTCATCACGGCCATGAAGCGCAGGAGCAGAAGGCTGACCGCACGGATGCCTTTCTCGAAGCTGGTGACCGTGCGCCGGCCGAGCAGGCTTTCGGCGATGCTGCCGAGGTAGGTCGCCTCCCCGGTGTTGATCACCAGTGCGGTCGCCGTCCCGCTGGTGACGTTGGTTCCGAGAAAGGCGATGTTGGGGAGCTCCAGCGGGTTGGGCGGAGGGTCGGCCACGGTCGTCGCGACCTTCTCGACGGGCAGTGACTCGCCCGTGAGCGTCGACTGGGTCACGAACAGATCCTTGGCCGAGAGCAGGCGAACGTCGGCCGGGACCATGTCGCCCGCCGACAGCTTGATCACGTCCCCTGGCACCAAGTCCCGGATCGGGATCTCGTGCTCGCGGGGATTCCCCTCGTCATCCCGCCGCACCACCGTGCAGGTGACGCGCACCATCTCTTGCAGCTTCTGGGCGGCGAGGCTGGCGCGGCGTTCCTGGAAGAAGCGCAGCAGCCCGCTCAGCAGCACCATCGCTCCGATGATGACGGCGGACTCCCGGTCACCGGTAGCCAGCGACACGATCGCGAGGGTCGCGAGCAGGGCCGAGAAGGCGTTGGCGAACCCGTGCCAGAGCTGGACGTACCAAGTCGGAGGTCGCTCGTGCGCCACCTGGTTGGGCCCGTGCTGCTCCAGGCGCTCGGCCGCGTCCGGCTCCGACAGGCCGTTCGGACCCGTCTGATACGTGCGGAACAGGTTCTCGGCCGGGATACGCGCTGCCTCGCGGAGCTTCGCAGCCGCCCGCGAGCGCTTCTCCGGCACGGCCGCCGGCGCAGTGCCCGCACGCCGGAGTCTCAAATCTACGAGGGCTTCGCGGAGCATGGCCACCTCGGGCTCAGAAGGGACACCGCTGCGCGCACTGCTCCGCCCCGGTCAACTGGATCGGCTGTGGCCGGCACGGATCGGTCACGTTGTCGAGGTAGCAGCGCGCCGAGCACACCTCGGCGGCACCGCAGGGGGCCGGTGGCGTGGATGGATCGGGCATACCGGTCACGTTGCCTGGGCATTGCGCCAGGCGGGACTCCAACTCCCCGCAGGCGTTCCGTGCGCGCGCCTGCGCCAGACACGTGTCGAGCGCGGTCCGCGCCGCTTCACAGCCGGAGAAGGTGGGAACGTTGCCCTGGCACTCGTACTTGTCGTCGGCGCATGCGAAGTACGACTCGTACTGCGCCGAGCATCCCGAGCTGCGGGCCTCGGTGGCCAACTGCTTCGCGTCGGTCTTGCAGGTCTGTACCTGATCGTCGCTCAGCGTGCGGCAGTACCCGATGTCCTGGCACACCGAGTCCGCGTGGGAATCGCACGCGCCGGCGAGGGCGCCGAAGACGATCGCGATCCACCTGGGCATGGGGGCTGCCTCAGAACGCAACATGCGCGCGCCCGGTGAAGACGTGAATGGGCCCCCGGTCGCGGTTGAAGGCCGGGTTCAGGATCGGCTGATAGTTCGCCCCGAGGGACACCTCGCGCGTGAGCGCCAACCGGTAGTAGACCTCACCCAGCACCTCGGGACCGTACCGGAGCGCGCCGTCTCCGATGAGGAACCCGAATCCTCCCGCGGCCAGGTAGCGGCGATGGAGATTGGAGAGCCCACTCACCACGAGCCCTATGCCTGCCTCGTCCTCGGGCCGGTTCCACCGCGAACCGGACTGCACGATGCCGAGAGCGGCGGAGCGGTCGATCTCGGTGAAGGCCCAGGTCTCGTTCGCGCCGTCGTTGTAGCTCACGCGCACGAACGCTCCGAGGCCCTCGCCCAGGTCCTGATTCGCGCTCGCTGCAAATCCCACCTTGGTCCGGCCGAAGGCGCGCGTGGCGGTGACATCCAGTCCCGCGGACGGGTCCTCCAATGCCTGCCGGTAGCTTCCCATCCGCGCTTCGTTCAAGAAGCCCAGGATGCGCGCCGCTCCTGGCCGGCCCGCGAGCGCGAACCGTCCCTCGAACTCGGCCACGAGACCGCGCGCCCGGCGGATGTCCCATTCCATCGGCAACAGGTTTGCGTACTGAGGCTCGAGGAACATCCCCGCACGCACCGACCACCAGGCGATGGAAAGATCGGCGGCCACACCCCAGGTGTAGCCGCGCGTATCGGCGGGGTAGTCGTAGGCAGCCGAGGCGAACAACCCCCAGCTCATGAAGTGCGTGTGCGGGTCGTTCGAGAGCGGCACGTTGTCGACGAAGTCCGGGATGGAGACCTTGCCGACGGTGACCGTCAACGCATCGCCGCCGCGCTCGCCTGCAAGCTGGTTCGGGGCCCCGCTGACAGGCACGCGACCGCCGCCGAGCCCGAAGATCTGCCGCAGGAAGATCCGCGCGGGGATGATCGTCGGAGTCGGGTTCCCGACGCGATACACCTCTCCGCTCGGAAAGGCCGCGACACCCAACGTCGAGGACAAGCCACGCCCTCCGGCAAGCTCCGGCTGGAAGTAGACCTCCGCGCCGCTCCAGAGACGCAGGCCCGCGAACAGATCCATGACCACCGACGTGGCCGACTCGGCATCCGGAGACATGCTGTTCCGTCCCGAATATGCGGCGGAGAACGACGGATGCGTCTGCGTCGCGACCGTGGCCTGGAAGTGGAGGCTGGCGCGCTCCGGGGCTTGCGGCTCGTCCGCTTTCGCGCGCGGCGCAACGAGCCCGCAGAGGCCCAGCGCCACCAGGCTCGAACTCCACATCGCGATCACCTCCGGACTGTTGGAGGCTCTCGCCGCGATGGAGAACGACCAAGCCCGCGCCGGTCAGCGCGGATGGCGTCGCTCCCCAAGTCGAGCTTTGGCACCGCGCGACGTAGAGGAGGCGCTGCCTCTTCCCTCAGCCACATCGGAGGAAGCCTTAATCCGGCAACCCCTGGTCTACCCCTTGGCGACTCTCGTCGTTTCGGGACAGTGGCCTGTGTTCGCGCGGACGCCTCGCCTAACGAGAGCACCCGCAGTTCCGTCGCGCCGGATAATCCTCGAGCGCGGAGCTGTCAAGGCTTTTCGGCCCCCACCGTACCCGGGTAGGGTATTGGCATGGGTCATACGACCAGGAACCGGGACAAGCTCCTCCAGCGAGTGCGGCGCATCCAGGGACAACTCCGCGCCGTCGAGAAGGGGCTCGACCAGTCCGACGAGTGTTCCGCAGTGCTGCTCACGCTGACGGCCGCGCGTGGCGCGCTCAACAGCCTCATCGCCCAGATCATCGAGGACCACGTCCGCGAGCACATCGCCGACCCCGACGAACGGCCGGGTTCGGCGCGCGCCGAGGCAACGCAGGAGCTACTCGATGTGGTGCGGTCCTACTTCAAGTAGGTCACGAGAACCTGTGCGCTTAGGGCGAAACTCGCGCGATCGACGGACCAGCCGAGCCGCACGAGCGCCTTGATCATCCGCAGCGCGACGATGCTGGCCATTCGGCCCACTCGGGTCGCTCGTTACCTCGCGTGAGTGCGCCCGCGGACGCTCTGAGGCACGGCGACATCGAGCCATGCCTCGATTGCCTCGCGCGCCATGCGCTTCGCCTCGGAAAGCGCGTCCGCCTCGGTGATGCAGCCGGGGAGTTCCGGCACCTCGATGGTGTAACCTCCTGCCTCGAGATCCGGGGTGAGCACCGCCCGGTAGATCCGGGGACACCATACACAACTCAGCGTGCAAATTCGCCCCGCAGCGATCCGGGCCGCGTTGAGCCACGTCTCGATCGACTGAAGTTCACCCGATGAAGCCATTCCGGCACGGTGCCCCGGGCTGGTGAGGACGTGGTGGCTGGTTCCACTTGCGTGTTAACAGCAACCGGGTGCCCCGGCTTGCGCGTACCTTGCGGACGGGCGACGGGCTCGCCGTCGTGGTCGGCATCATGGTCGGCTCGGGCATCTTCCGCACACCGGGCACCGTGGCCGCGCTCCTCGGTCGGCCCGGCCTGACATTCG
>Ga0137410_10003627_pt1 | contig 10452 bp, 9 predicted proteins | sample CZODoug1_16funga_FD_108878 | JGI IMG/M metagenome (GOLD analysis project Ga0137410, IMG submission 108878) | Vadose zone soil fungal communities from Angelo Coast Range Reserve, California, USA - CZODoug1_16fungal (Illumina Assembly) | ecosystem: Environmental > Terrestrial > Soil > Vadose zone... | reverse complement strand
TTTGGAGCGCCCGGCGCCATGGTTCCTGGAGTTCCCGTGGAGTGGGCCGTCGACGCCTCCGGCTTTCCCGTACCGGTTGCGTCAGCGCTAATGCCGATTCCGGTCGCTCCCAAAAAGCCTTCTTGCCCAGTACCACTCCTGATTGTCGCTGGATTCCTGCTCTTCTCTGCAGTGGTTACGCCGCTCTTCTTGTTGCTACCCCAAAAAATCGCTACGCCGGTTTTCTTCTTTGGATTCACCCTTTCCGGTCCCGGCGGCAAAATCGCCTTGACGGCTTTTTCACTGATTTGTGGACTGATGGCAATCGGTCTCATCCGTTTGAAACCTCGCGCCTTGGACATAATCATCGCTTTCCAAGGGATCCTTTTAGTCAACGCCATGCTCTCTCTGGCAAGCCCCACGTTTCTGCACACTATGTACGCCGCGATGCAACAAAACGCGGCTCAGAACCCCAATCTACCCGGTGGCGCTCCGTTCATTTCGTACAACTTCGCCCGCGGTGCGCTAATCGGTGGTATCGCTTTTTCCAGCGCCATCCTCGGCGTCCTCGTCGGTTTCCGCGACCGCTTTCTGAAAGCCTCCGCCGAAGCTGCGCACTGACTCGCCTCTCCACGACTTTTCTTTATTCTTCTCATTGAAATTCTGGCTGTTATCGTGCACCGCACGCCGCATCCCTAGCCGTTTCCTTGTGTTATCCTTTTCGTTTGGGGGAGTTTCATACCGGAATGGCTACTACCACTGATATCCCGCTGCCGAAAACCAAGCGCGAAGTAATTGACCGCGCCGTAATCCGCTTTGCCGGAGACTCCGGCGATGGTATGCAGGTCACCGGCAGCCAGTTCACCAATACCGTCGCGCTCTACGGCAACGACATTGCCACGTTCCCGGACTTCCCGGCCGAAATCCGCGCCCCTGCCGGAACCCTTCCCGGCGTCAGCGGCTACCAGCTCCATTTCTCGTCGAATGAGATTTTTACGCCTGGCGACGCCGTGGACGTCCTCATCGCCATGAACCCGGCCGCGCTTAAGACGAACGTCGCGGATCTGAAAGCGAACGGAATCCTGATCGTCAATTCGGACGCTTTTGCCGAAAACGACCTCCGCAAAGCGCAAATGACGTCGAATCCACTCGAAGATCATTCGCTCGATAAATACCGCCTGTTCTCCGTGGAGCTCGAGCGCCTCACGAAGGTGGCTCTCGATCATCTCGGCATGGATGCGAAATCCATCGGGCGCAGCAAGAATTTCTTCGCCCTGGGCATGTGCTACTGGCTGTACAACCGCTCGATGGAATCGACGGTTCGTTGGATCGAATCCAAGTTCGCGAAGACTCCGCTCCTCGTTGAAGCCAACAAACTGGCGATGAAAGCCGGCTACGCATACTGCGAAGCCACCGAAGCGTTTCAGATCAGTTACGAAATTCCTCCGGCGAAGCTCGCGCCCGGGCTATACCGCAACATGAGCGGTAATCAGGCCCTTGCGCTGGGCCTTGTCGCGGCCTCGCAAAAGTCCGGCCTGCGCCTGTTTCAGGGCAGCTACCCGATTACGCCCGCATCGGACATTCTTCATGAGCTTTCGCAATACAAAGACTTTGGCGTCATCACCTTCCAGGCCGAAGACGAAATCGCAGCCATCACCAGTGCCATTGGCGCTGCCTACGCCGGCGCGCTCGCAGTCACAACGACGTCCGGTCCGGGCATGGCGCTCAAGACCGAAGCGATGGGCCTCGCCGTCGCCGTCGAAATTCCTTTGGTTGTCTGCGACATCCAGCGCGGCGGCCCGTCCACCGGTCTTCCGACAAAAACCGAGCAAGCGGACTTGTTGCAAGCGCTCTTCGGTCGCAACTCCGAAGCTCCTATTCCGATCGTCGCGCCAGCGACTCCGAGCGATTGCTTCTGGGCTGCGATGGAAGCCTGCCGCATCGCCGTAAAATATATGGTGCCTGTCATCATTCTTTCGGACGGCTACCTTGCGAACGGCGCCGAGCCCTGGCGCATTCCGGAACTCAGTGAGCTTCCCGACATCCCCGTAAAATTCGAAACGAATCCCGTCGATTTCAATCCTTATCGCCGCAATCCGGAAACCCTTGCGCGGCCCTGGGCCATTCCCGGCACGCCGGGCCTTGAGCACCGCATCGGCGGCCTCGAAAAGCAGGACGTCACCGGCAACATCAACTACGAACCGCTCAATCACGAAAAGATGGTCCGTATCCGCGCCGCAAAAGTCGAAGCCGTCGCCCAGGATATTCCTCTGGCCGAGCCGGAAGGCGATCCGGACGGCGACCTGCTCATCGTCGCGTGGGGTTCCACCCACGGCGCCATCACCGCGGCAGTCAAAGCGCAGCGCGAACAGCTCGATGGCCGCAAGCACATCGGCCATCTCCATCTTCGCCACTTGAATCCGCTGCCGTCCAACGTCGGCGAAATTCTGAAGCGCTACAAAAAGGTTCTCGTACCCGAACTCAACATGGGCCAGCTCAGTTGGGTTCTGCGCGCGAAGTTTCTAGTAAACGCCATCGGCCTCAACAAAATTCAAGGCCGCCCGTTCAAGCAGTCCGAGCTCGAACAAAAAATCGAAGAGCTCCTGGACGTGTAGCAAAGTTGTGTAGCGGCCGCCTTCCGAGGCGGGCAGATTTGGAGAATTAAATGACCACGGCAACTTTGCCAGTCCTCACAAAAAAAGACTTTCAAACTGACCAGGAAGTCCGCTGGTGCCCCGGTTGTGGCGATTACGCCATTCTCTCCGCGGTGCAATCTGTCTTTCCGGAGCTTGGCATCAAGCGCGAAAATTTCGTCGTCATCTCCGGAATCGGATGCTCGTCACGGTTTCCGTATTACATGAACACATTTGGTTTCCACACGATTCACGGCCGCGCGCCCGCCGTCGCCACAGGCCTCAAAGTGATTCGCCCCGATCTCGAAGTTTGGGTCGCCACCGGTGACGGTGATGCCCTTTCCATCGGCGGCAATCACACGATTCACATGCTTCGCCGCAACGTCGGCCTCAAAGTTCTTCTCTTCAACAACCGCATTTACGGCCTCACCAAGGGCCAGTATTCGCCGACCTCCGAGCTGAACAAAAAAACCAAATCCACTCCGTACGGCTCCCTCGATCGGCCGTTCAATCCGATTTCGCTCGCTATCGGCGCGGAAGCCACTTTCGTCGCGCGCAGCGTCGACGTCTTTCAGAGCCACCTCAAGGACACATTGAAACAGGCCGCCGCGCACAAAGGTTCCGCGTTCATCGAAATCTTGCAAAACTGCAATATCTTCAACGACGGCGCCTGGTTTTCTCTCACGGAAAAAGATGCGCGCAGCGAACACATCGTCCAGCTCGAACACGGTAAGCCGCTCATCTTCGGCAAAAATCGCGACAAAGGAATCCGTCGCAAATCCGACGGTGACATCGAAGTCGTTCAACTCGGCAACGGTATCGCTGAATCCGATTTGCTCGTCCACGACGCGCATCATCCGCGCCCGTCCTACGCTTTTCTCCTCTCGCACATGGAACATCGCGAAGGCTTCCCTACTCCCATCGGCGTGCTCCGTGCCTGGGACGAACTCCCGCGCTATGAGGATCTCGTTCACGATCAACTCAAAGACGTCCTCGCCAAGCGCGGCCCCGGCGATCTTGAAAAGCTACTTCGCGCCGGCGACACCTGGCGCGTCGAAGCGCGGTAACGCGGAGCGGCGCTCAATACTTTGAGAATTTAGAATCCGGTTAGCGAAACCAACTTCCCTGTGCCGCGTCTATCCCCGCAACGGAGGATTCATCAATGTCCGCGTTTAGCCGTTTGTGTGCTCTTGCAGCCATTCTCGCGTCTTGTTGTTTCTCAAAAGTAGCGCACGGCCAGGAACTTATGTTCCGTTCGAACGCCGCCCACACTGGCGTCTTCTCGGCCCCGGGCGTCCCCGAATTTCATAAACTAAAGTGGAAGTTCCGCACAAAGGGCGTCATCCTCTCCTCGCCCGTCGTCAGCGGCGGTATCGTCTACATTGGCAGCGCCGACCACTACTTCTATGCCCTTGATCTCTCCACGGGAAGCGTGAACTGGAGATTTAAGACCGAGAGTCGCGTTCAAGGCTCCGCCGCCGTTTCCAACGACTCCGTCTTTTTCGAAAGCTACGACAGCAATTTCTATTGCCTCGACGCCGCGTCCGGCAAACTAAAATGGAAATTCAAAACTGAAGGCGAACGCCGATTCGCCGCAAAGCATCTTCATGGCGCGGAACCCGCCGCGGAAACGATGCCCGATCCTTTCGACTTTTTTCTCTCTTCACCGGTCGTCGCCGACGGCATCGTCTATTTCGGCTCCGGCGACACCAACGTCTACGCGCTCGACGCAGACACTGGCTCACTGAAGTGGAAATTCAAAACGGGCGACGTCGTTCACGCATCTCCAGCTCTCGCGAACGGCACTCTCTTCGTCGGCAGTTGGGACAGCTACTTCTATGCACTCGACGCCGCCACCGGCAAGGAAAAGTGGCGCTTCAAAACAGGCGAAGACCCTGACACTCACAACCAGCAAGGCATCCAATCCTCCGCGGCGGTCGCTGACGGCATCGTTTACTTTGGGTGTCGCGATTCTAATTTCTACGCAATAAACGCCGCCAGCGGCAAAAAAATGTGGACCTTTTCTAATAAAGGCTCCTGGGTTATCGCTTCTCCCGCTGTAAGTGACGGCAAAGTATATTTCGCAACTTCCGACACCGGCCTCTTTCACGCGCTCGACGCAAAAACAGGCGTTCCCATTTTTTTCCTCGACTTCAAGCAATGGCCGATGTTCTCGTCTCCTGCCGTCGCCGGCGATTTCGCCTACATCGGCTCGCATGACGGCCGTTTGTTCGCCATTAATCTCAAATCCAAAAATCTTGCCTGGTCGTTCGACACCGACGGCCGCAAACAAAACGCCGCCGCCTATACCAAAGAGGATGGCGTCCCGAGATACGAAGCCGCCTTCTCCGATTTCTTCTATGACGACATGGTCTCCGGCGTCTCGAAAATGATGTCCACCGGCGCTGTACTTTCGTCTCCCGCAGTCGCCGGCGACACCATTCTCTTTGGTTCAACCGACGGCACTCTTTACGCGATTCAATAACTGGTAGTGGGTCAGTTTGAATTTTTTGGATCGTGACACAACGGGGCTCGGGGTTTGTACTTACAAACCCCGAACTGAACAGGTCAAAATTCAAACTGACCCACCACCCAATAACTCGCCGGCGTGTAAGCGCCCGCCTCTTTCATGTATCCTGTGAGCGCCCACCTCTCGCAGTTTCCCCTGCGACCATTCTTTCTATGCTCGTTGCCTCTTTATTTTTCTTATTCGCTTGGCAGGCCGTTCGTATCGCTGGCATTAGCGCCGCGATTCTCACCGGCGCCGTTGCGGCCGGTCTGATCATACAGTTCCTGCTCTACGCCGTTTTACAGCGATTTGCCCTGGGCAAGCCGGGCAGTCTCCGGCGCCTTCTACTTGAAAACACAAAGTCTCCCGCGCGTTACATATTCCCTCTCATCGCGCTCTCCCTCGCCCTTCCGTTCACGCCCCTGCCGGAACGCTCCCTCCCTTACATCTCTCGAGCGCTGAACCTCTGCCTCATCGCCGCCGTCGGCTGGGCGTTCGTCGTCGCCATCCAAGTCATCGGCGGACTTCTCACGTTCCGTTACTCCATCGACGTGGAAGACAATCTTCAGGCCCGCCGTATTCGCACGCAAACGCAGGTCATCCAGCGGATCGCCGTCGTCATGATTGTTGTCATCACGGCCGGCGCCATGCTCATGACGTTCCCCAACGCCCGCCAGATCGGTACCAGCATCTTCGCTTCCGCCGGTGTTGCCGGACTCGTTGTCGGCATGGCCGCACGTTCCACCTTCGCCGGCTTCATCGCAGGCCTTCAGGTCGCGCTCACGCAACCTATTCGCATCGATGATTCGGTCGTCGTGGAAGGCGAGTGGGGTTGGATCGAGGAAATCGAGACCACTTACGTCGTCGTCCGGCTTTGGGATCTGCGCCGTCTTATCGTTCCGCTCACCTATTTCATTGAGCGCCCGTTCCAGAACTGGACGCGCACTACCTCCGAAATCATCGGCACCGTTTTTCTGTACGTGGACTATTCGCTGCCCGTCGCGCCCGTCCGCGAGGAGTTTCACCGCATCCTGAAGGACACAAAGCTTTGGAACGGTCGCACAGCCGCCTTTCAGGTCACCGATTTCACTGAACGGGCCATGCAACTTCGCGCCATCATGAGCGCCAACAACTCCTCCGCTGCATTCGATCTCCGCTGCCTGGTCCGCGAGCGTCTCATCGCCTTTCTCCAACAAAATTATCCCGAATCCCTTCCCCTCAACCGCGCGCAGCTCAACGTACACGACCGCGAAACCTCGCTCTTTCAAAAATGAAAAAGCCCCGCTCGCCACGTCGCGAACAGGGCTCTTTGTCCTGCGTATATTTCAACGTCAAGAAGCGTAGGGGCTCGATAGTTCGTGCCCCTCTTCGATTGATCGATTCGTCAGCTCTCGCTCGCGAGGCCGCACAATCCGCCTGTTCGGTACACCCGACGATCACGAGCTTCCCTTAAGACGCCAAAATTGTTTTCTTTCGCGAAAAGAAATATATGGAATCTAGCGCGTCTATTCGGAACGGCCCTTCACGTTTCGCAGCTCTTCGCGAGCACGGGTTTAATGTCTATCACCGGCGTCCCATCAATTGCTTCCAGCGGTCCAACTTTCAATCGCAATCCTGCAATCTCCAGAACCTTCACCCGGTGCAATCCCAGCGGATTCGGCCGGTCCGGCGACCGCGTCGCAAACACTCCCATCAACGGATTATTCTTATCTGCACCCGGATGCACTTTCATCACGCTGCGCCGTCCTTCATGTAGCCAGGTAATCAAAATCACCTCATCGCCGATCGCGATTCCTTCCAAGCATTTCGCAAACTTGTGCCCAATCTCCACCCAGGCATCCGGCGCGCCCAAATACCCCTGCCTCGGCGCATTCTTCCGCTTCTTCAATTCCGAACGAATCTTTCCCACCGGTTTCAGCGAATAGTTCATAGCTGTCAAAAGACTCTCCGCCTCGCTTCAGTGATCCTCTGCCGCCGTTCCGTCCGACCATTTTCCGACTGGAATCAAATACAACGTGAACCGATTCTCTTTATCCTTAAATCCAAGCACGGGCGACCCCGCCAGCCCCGCGCCCCACTGAGTAGGTTCCGCCAGCGGCAGAAAAAACATCACGTGCGGATGCCATCGCCCATCCCTGTCGTCCAAGTATTCCTGTTTCGACATCATGTAGCACATCGTACCCGGTTCCAATCCCGGCAATTCTTTCTTGTCTAACGCCGTTTCGATCGCTTTAAACATCTGCTCTTTGGTTCGCCCGGCCAGCACTAACTCGGTCTTCTTCAGCGTCAACCGCACATTAAATCGCGCGCCCGGCGGATTAAAACAAATTGGCGCCCGCAGCTTCGGATTCCAGAAATTCGGATCATCGGTTCCAGCGGGCCACGAGCGCCCCCATGCACACAAAACCGTTCGTGCCTTTCATAGCACTCTCGTAGCCCTTCTTCCCCAGCACCATCACCTCGGCATCCTTTGAAATCGATCCCGGCGCCGCGCTCCGCGCCATCGCTATCTCCGTTTCCCGGTCCGCAATCAGATATTGCTCCAGAGCGGCCATGCTCGGATAAGCCGTCTTGGTCTCCTGCGCTCGCACTTCTCCAGCCGCGCTCAACATCACGATCAGCCCAACGCCTGCCGCCACCAACTTGCAAATCTTTCCCGCCATGTTCTACTCCTGAGATAAATGTTCTTGTCTCGCTGCAAATTGAACGGCTTCCCGCACCATCTAGAACTGCCGTCGCTGCACGACAATCATCGACGCGACCACCATTGATAAAGCAACCGATATGCTACAGAGTATCCCGAGCCAGGGTAAATGTTCTGAAAGAAGATACGTACTTCGATTAATTGACAAATCCCCGGTCACCAACCGCCAAACGTTGAACTGGCGCAGCCACGCATCGAACAACATCGCGGCCAGCAGCACTATTCCAAAAGCGACGGCTGGAGCCGAGTATTCGCCGGACACTAGTGAGGAAACCAATACAGCCAAGGCAAAATAGACTAGCCCGCCGCCTAGCAATAGCAGGACATACGACGCAACTTGAATAATCGAAATCGGTTTCCTCGCAAAAAATGAAACGAAAAAAACCGCAATCCACGGCACGACGCCGAGAATCGTTGCCTCAAGAACGCCGACGCCAACTCGGGTACCCACGAGACGCTGCCTGCTGACGGGCAAAGCCAGAGTCAACGACGAAATTCCGATCGCCCTTTCGCGAACAATTCCCCCCATTCCGAGCAGGACAACGGACAAAACCCACATGATGACGAGGAATTGCTGGTTCACGAACAGCAGTCGGTTGAAATCTGACTTCCATTCCGGGCGCAGCAATCCTTGAGCATGCTGGACGAAGATTGCGCTGAACAGCGTCAGCGTCGCCAAACTGATTAGGAACCTCGATCGAGTCTCAAGCCAGGCCTTGTACCAAAGCACCTTCACCTCTCCTTTACCGTCTCCAGAAAGATGTCGCGCAATCCCACCGGAGCCACTTCCACGGAAACGGCGTTCAAGTCGTGCGCGCGTTCAATCACCGCTTCGGCGTTTTTGCTGGCAAACACGCTCAGTCGGTTGCTCGCCGCTTGGATTCTTTCAACTCCGGCAATTCGAAACTCCCCCTCAGGCGGCGCAGACGGAAACACCAAATCAATCCTCCGGTAAAACTGACGCAGATTGTCCAGCGACGCGTCCACCAGCAAGCAGCCTTTCTCAAGAATACAAACCTGGTCCGCTATGCGTTCGACTTCGCCAATCTGGTGTGAGGAGAAGAAAATCGAGACCCCCTCTGCCGACTGCGCGACCAAAGTTTGAAGCAGCTGCTCAATTCCTACCGGATCAAGCCCCTCGCTTGGCTCATCCAGAATTAGCAGGTTCGGCCTTCGCGCAAAGGCTAACAATAGGGCCAGTTTTGTCCGCATCCCCTTGGAAAGTGTTTTGACTTTTCGTTCTGGCGGCAATTCGTAGTCTTTGAAAAGCTTTTTTTCCACATCCTTACGCCAGTCTGGATAAAACGAACTAACAAAGCGAATCGTCTGCTCAACCGTCATATACCCATAGAGGGGCTTATCTTCGGCAACGTAGGCGACCCGCCTGCGTAACTCGCAATTTTCTTTCGCATTGGTAATCTCCCATCCAAGGACGCTCCCCGAACCGCTCGTAGGCCGCAGCATGCCGAGCAACATTTTTATCGTCGTGCTTTTCCCCGCTCCATTCCTGCCCAGAAATGCGGTGATCCGGTTGCGCCCGACCGATAGATTCAGCGCTCGGACAGCCTCCGCATTCCGGTAGGTCTTCGTCAGCGCTTGCGTGAGTATGACGGCTTCGTCCGTCATCGCTTTCTCACAATCTCGGCCGGGTATAGGAGCTCCGCCTCGAACGCTCGGCGAATTTCTTCATCCAGGAGGCCATCCTCTCGTAGTCGCTCGATAAGATCCCGAAGCCGGCGGCGTGCGATCTGGACTTGGTCCGCCAGAGATCGCGTCCGCCGCTTGACGCAAACAAATGCGCCGGAGCCGTGGCGCATTTCGAGAAGTCCTTCGTGCTCAAGCTCTGAATACGCTTTGGCAACTGTATTCGGACTGACGACCAGCTCTTCGGCCAGAGTTCGGATGCCGGGTAGCTGCTCGCCGTCACGTAAAGCACCGGTTTCCACGGCGTGCCGGATTTGCTGCATCAGTTGCAGGTAGAGGGGCTGCCCCGTCGTTGGAGTGAGCTTGAAAAACATACGAACTGTATCGCTGTAACGGTACAGCGTAGCAGGCCACCCGTCAAGAATTTCGCTTCGTGCGAGTGCACGCAAGCTTCGGTTTTAAGCGTGCCGGTCTTGACTCTTCCGTCTGTTCGAACTAATTTCCACAGGGCATTCGAATACTACTAAAATAGCTATTGACTTAGTAAAAATGGCATGGTACACTGACGAGTGTAATCAAGCTTCATTCGAACTGCTCGACCCCGCTTTTATTTACCGCGAGCGAAGTCCGCGAGGGGCCAACTCTCCTTCCCATCCAACCTCGCGTCCCATTTTGGGCCAGCTTGGCTATCCCCTTTGTTTTGACAACGATCCATTTTGCCTCTCGCGCAACCCCTTTCTTTTGATAACCATCTGGATTGCCTATGTTGGAATTTATTTTTGCCCCGTTCTGGCCCCGCTCTTTCGCGCTCTTTGCAAAGAGCAAAACGCATCTCCCTTCTTTCCAATCGTTTGCGCACTCTGTGCTCGTTCAGAATGATTGGTGACACTCGGTAGAGTGTCTAGATGAGAGCACTTAGGTGGGATGAGGTTTCCGAGGCCCGCCAGTTGGCGGGCCTCGGAAAGAAGTTGAGTCGGGTAGCG
>Ga0137410_10003621_pt1 | contig 10469 bp, 8 predicted proteins | sample CZODoug1_16funga_FD_108878 | JGI IMG/M metagenome (GOLD analysis project Ga0137410, IMG submission 108878) | Vadose zone soil fungal communities from Angelo Coast Range Reserve, California, USA - CZODoug1_16fungal (Illumina Assembly) | ecosystem: Environmental > Terrestrial > Soil > Vadose zone... | reverse complement strand
TCGCTCTTCGACCAGCTGAAGCCGATGCACGGCCTGGGCAAACGCGACCGCCTGCTCCTCGAGATCGCGGCGCTCTTGCACGAGGTGGGGAACTTCATCGGGCCGAACGGCCATCACCGCCACTCGTTCTACATCATCTCGCAGACGCCGATCCTGGGACTCGCCGACGACGAGCTGATGATCGTGGCCAATGTCGCGCGGTATCACCGGAAGGCCCCGCCCGACCTGAGCCACGAGGGCTATCGGGACCTTTCGGAGGGCGACCGCGAGCGCGTGCGCGTGCTGGCGGCGATTCTCCGTGTGGCCGACGCGCTCGACCACGACCACCGCCAGCGGGTCACGTCGGTTCGGGCGAAACAGCGCGGATCCGAGCTTCGGTTGAAGGTCCGCACGCGCGGCGACATGACCCTGGACGAGTGGTCGGTGGGAGACAAGGGCGACCTCTTCCAGGGTGAGTTCGGCCTCAAGCCGGTGGTGTCCGGCCGTGGCTGACGCGACCGTCGAGAACGGGGCAGGCGGGGCGGTCGCGGGAGCGCCGGCGGTCGCGACGCCGGCCGCTGGTGCCGCGCCGGCCGCGCCGGTCGCAGGCGCCCCCCCGATCATGTCGGTCATCGACGTCGGCGCGAGCGGGATCCGCATGCTGATCGCGGAGCTTCGCCCGGACGGCCAGGTGAAGACGCTGGAGCAGCTCGAGCGGCCGCTCGCGCTGGGTCGCGACACCTTCCGCACGGGGACGCTCTCGGCGGCCAGCATCCAGAAAGCCGTCAACGTCCTCCGCCAGTATCGCGCGCTCATGGACACGTACGGGGTGACCCATACGCGGGCCGTGGCGACCAGCGCGGTGCGCGGTGCCTTGAACCGCGACACCTTCGTCGACCGGGTCTTCCTCGCGACCGGGATCGAAATCGAGATCATCGAGGGCTCGCAGGAGACGCTGCTCACCTTCGCCGCGGTCCAGCGCGCCCTGGGCGGGCACCCGGAGGTCGGCACCGGCGACGCGCTGATGTTCGAGCTGGGCGGTGGCGCGACCGAGTGGGCGCTCATGCGCGACGGCGAGGTGGTCGCCTCGATCACGCACGACCTGGGCACCGTGCGGATGCGCGAGCTCCTCCGCACGGGGGAGACCGAGCGCCGCGCGAAGACGCGGCTGATCCAGCACAACGTGCGCGAGATGATGAACGTGATCCGCCGCTCGCTACCCTTCAAGGAGGTCGCGAACCTGATCGCGGTCGGCTCGGAAGCGCGGTTCGCCGCGCGGGCGATCGCCGGTGGGGAGGGCGCGGCGGTCGCGGCGAAAGACCTAAAGAAGCTCGCCGATCAGATCCTTCCCATGACGCCCGAACAGGTGGCGTCGACGTACGGCGTCGCGGCGAACGAGGCCGAGTCGCTCGCGCCGGCGCTCCTCGCCTATGCCGAGTTGATCCGCCTGAACCAGGTGGAGCGCCTGCTTGTGCCGAGCGTAAGCATGCGCGACGGGCTGGTGCTCCAGATGGCGAAGTCGATCCAGAGCGGGTCGAGCGTTTTCTTCCCCGAGCAGACGATCGCAGCCGCGGTGAACATCGCGCGAAAGTACCAGGCCGACGAGAAGCACGGGACCCACACCGCGGCGCTCGCCCGGGCCGTCTTCGAGGCCACCCGCGCCCAGCACCGGATGGGGGACCGCGAGCTGCTGCTGCTTGAAGTGGCCTCGATCGTCCACGACATCGGCGGCTTCGTCGCGGCGCGCGGCCACCACCGCCACGCCTATTACCTGCTCACGCACTCCGAGATCTTCGGGCTTTCGGGTCAGGATTTGGAGATCGTCGCGAACGTCGCGCGCTACCACCGCCGGAGCGGCCCGCAGTCGGACCATCCGTCCTATGCGTCGCTCCCGCGCCCCGAGCGGCTCACCGTGAACCGACTCTCGGGGATCCTCCGGGTGGCCGACGCGCTCGACAAGGGGCACACCCAACGGATCCAGAATCCCAAGATCTCGGTCGCCGGAGACGAGCTTCGTATCGAGGTCGGCGCGGGAGAGGATCTGGCGCTCGAGCGGATGGCGCTCGATTCCAAGAGTGGCCTTTTCGAGGAGGTCTTCGGCCTCAAGCCGGTGCTGGTCGAAGACGCGTGAGCGAGCCCAAGTACCTGAACCGGGCGCTGACCTGGCTCGGGTTCAACGGACGCGTGCTCGAGGAGGCGCAGGACGCATCGAACCCGGTCCTCGAGCGGGCCCGGTTCCTCGGAATCTTCGCGTCGAATCTCGACGAGTTCTTCATGATCCGCGTCGCCGGGGTCCGGGAGCTGGTCCGGGCCGGCCTCGACCACCGCGAGCCGGACGGGACCGCGCCGGCCGAGCTGCTCGAGAAGATCGCCGCGAAAACGCGCGAGCTGTGCGTCGCGGCGGCCGCGCTCTACGCGAAGGAGATCGAGCCCGGGCTTCGGGAGGCGGGCGTTCGTTTCGTCGCCGCGGACTTGGAGCCGCGCGAGCGCGCCTTCCTCGACCGCCTCTTCGCCAGGGAGATCTTCCCGGTCCTGACCCCGGCGGCGATCGATCCCGCGCTCCCGTTCCCCCACGTGACGAACCTCGCGCTCTACCTCGCGGTACGCTTGGAGCGCGAGGGAGGAGAGCCGCGCCTCGCGATCATCCAGCTGCCGCGGACGGCTCCCCGCTGGATCCAGGTCGGCGGGAAGGACGAGGTGCGCTTCGTGCTCCTGGAAGATGTGATCCGCGAGCACCTGGGCGATCTCTTCGAGGGGTACGCCGTGGCCGAGGCGGCCGCCTTCCGCGTGACGCGGGACGCCGACTTCGCGACCGATGACCAAGAGGCCGAGGATCTTGTCGACGCGGTGCGGCAGATATTGAAGAGCCGGCTGCGAGGCGACCCGGTGCGGCTGGAGGTGGAGGAGGCGGCGACCGACGCGGTCGTGGCCCAGCTCGCCGGCGCCCTTGGGCTGGCGGACCACGACGTCTACAAGCTTCCCGCTCCCCTTGATCTCCGATTCCTGACGGAGTTCGCGCGGCTCGCCTCGCTCCCGGCGCCCCGCGCCGAGCCCTGGCCGCCACAGCCGCAGCCGGGGATTCCGCCCGGCGACGGCATCTGGGGCGCGCTCAACGAGCGCGACATCCTCCTCTTCCATCCCTACGAGAGCTTCGAGCCGGTGCTCCGGATGCTCCGTCTCGCCGCCGAGGATCCGTCCGTCCTCGCGATCAAGCAGACCCTGTACCGCACGTCCTCGGGCTCCGAGGTGGTGCGCGCGCTGGAGCGCGCGGCGGAGAACGGCAAGCAGGTCACCGTCCTCCTCGAGCTTCAAGCCCGCTTCGACGAGGAGCGGAACGTGAATTGGGCCCGGCGGCTCGAGGATGCCGGGGCCCAGGTCCTCTACGGGCTCGCGGGGCTCAAGACCCACGCGAAGGCGCTCTTGATCGTGCGCCGCGGCTCCGGGGGGATCGAGCGGTACGCCCACTTCGGGACCGGGAACTACAACGAGAAGACGGTGCTCGAGTATTCCGACCTGAGCCTCCTGACCGCGGACGAGGATCTTTGCTCCGATCTGACCGCGTTCTTCAACGTGGTCACCGGATACTCCGAGCCTCTCCCGTGGCGGCGGCTCGCGATGGCGCCGCTTGGGTTAAGGCAGCGACTCCTCGGCCTCATTCGGCGTGAGATCGACAAATCGACCGCGGAGGAGCCTGGTCAGATCCGCGCGAAGATGAACGCGCTCGTGGATACCGCGCTGATCGACGCGCTCTACGAGGCTTCGGGTGTGGGCGTCCGGATCGATCTCAACGTCCGCGGCTCGTGCCTCCTCCGGCCGGGCGTGAAGGGATTGAGCGAGAACATTCGGGTCGTGACGATCGTGGATCGCTTCCTCGAGCACTCCCGAATCTTCGAGTTTCGAAACGGCGGCGATACCGAGGTCTTCATGGGGAGCGCCGATTGGATGCCGCGCAACCTCGACCGGCGCGTCGAGCTGGTCGTACCGATTGTGGATCCGGAGCACCGCGCGCGGCTCGGCCGGATCCTGGATACGTTCTTCGCCGACAACGTGAAGGCGCGGGAGCTTCGGGGCGACGGCACGCTGGTCAAGCGGGACGGCCGGAAGAAGCCGTTCCGCGCTCAGGAATCGCTCTGGCTGGAAGCGCGGGAACGGGCCGCCCGACCGCCGGACCCCGAGCGCGAGGCGTTCGAGCCGATCCGAAGGGCGCCGTGACGTTCCGGGCTCGACCGCGACGGCGTGCTCGGGGCTGACGCGCATCACTTGACAGCGGCGCGAAGAAGTAGAGCGAGGGAAAGCGCTTCTCCCAACCACGGAGGGTAGAGCCATGGCGTCTTGGGTGCAGCGGATGGTCGGGGCGGCGAAGCTCGACGTCGCGACCTTCGAGGAGGTCGAGGCGGACTCGACCGCGACCGTTCAGGCGATGGGGGTCGTGCTCCTCTCGGCGATGGCCGCCGGGATCGGCCAGGTCGGACAGGGGGCGCTCGGGGTCCTCTTGGGGATGGCGGTCTCGCTGATCGGCTGGGTTGTCTGGGCGTTTCTCACGTGGTTGATCGGGACGAAGTTTCTCGCGGAGGCCGAGACCCGCGCTGACGTGGGGCAGCTGATGCGAACGATCGGATTCGCGTCCAGCCCCGGGATCATCCGCGTGCTCGGGTGGATTCCGCTCCTCGGCCCGCTGATCGAGCTCGCCGCGTGGACCTGGATGCTCGCCGCCATGGTCGTCGCCGTGCGACAGGCGCTCGACTACAAGGGAACCGGCCGGGCGATCCTCGTCTGCGCGATCGGCTGGATCGTGAACGTCATCATCGTCGCCTCGCTCGGCGCGATCCTCGGCATCGCCGTGCTCAGCGTGAAGAAAATGAGCGGGACCTAGTAGCGCAGCTCCGCCGCCAGGCGCGCGAGCCAGGCGGTTTCGGTGACGCCGCTCAGGTGGTCCACGTTCTCGCGCCGGCGGTAGCCGGCGCCGGCGCTCAAATCGACGTTGTCGCGTGGGAGCCATCGAAGGTCGCCCCACACCTCGCGCCGCTCCTCGACGACCCCCGAGAGTGCCGACGAGACCGGACCCTGCGCGGGGCTCCAGGACTCTCCGAGCCGTCCCTCGCCCTTGTTGACGAATTCGCCGCTCCACCGCGCCTGCCAGTTCCGCGAGAGGTCCAATCCCACCTCGACCCATAGGTTCTCCACGTCCGGGCCGTAGACGAACCCGAGCGGCCGGTCCCGGTAGGAGAAGTTTTCGCCGTAGTAGACGCTGTACGTGAAGATGCGGACCCGCGCGTATTCGGCGAGGAGATGGATCATCCGGTCGCCCATGGGGCGGTCGCTCCGGAAGCCGGCCTGCCAGGCGAACCGGTCGGGCATCGATTTGTTTTCGGTGGTGAAATCGTCGACCAGAAGCTCGCCGTAGAGCGTCAGGTTGGGCGAGACACGCACGACGGCGTCGGCCGAGGCCATGACGTTCGATCGCTGGAGGGCACGCACGGAGTCGGTCGATGCTTCGCGGACGTGGATCCGCTCGATGAGGGTGTAGGGGATCGCGCCCAGTCCGTAGAGCAGGTCGATCCCGTGGCTCGTGTAGCGCACCGCTTCGGCCAGCCCCACGCCGAGCCACGGCGTCGCGGCGATCTCAATGCGGTGCGCGGCGAGCATCCGGTCCTCGGCGCTCGAGAGAATCCCCGACACCGCCGTGCCGGTGACGCGGCCGACCGCGTTGCCCTGAAGCCACAGGAATCCCATCGGGCCCGCGGCATCGGCCAGGAGGAGCGTGCCGCGCCGTCCCGGCCCCCAGCGGAAGTAGTCGTAGCCTGCCGCCGCGGTGACGGCGCCCGCCCGGGCGGTCACGTCCGCGTGGAGCACGGCGAGCTCGACGTCGGTACGGACCGCGAGCGCATCGATGAATTCCCGCTGGCCGCGAATCCGCGTGACACCCAGCTCCAAGAACTCGCCGAAGGCTGGGCGGATCTGGAGATCCATCCGGGTGCTGAGCGCCGTCTCGTCCCGGAATCGGAAGTGCGCCGCCTCCCGCTTTTCGTCGTAGTCGCCGCGAACGTGCCCCGCGCTCTGGATTCGGAAGCGGACATCTTCGCCCCGCCAGTCGGCGAGGGGGCCGGTCTCAGGGCGGTCCGGCGCCTGGCCCAGGTCCGTCAGCTCGCGTGCGAATTCCCGCTCGAGACGCCGGTAGCTGAGATTCCGCTCCACGTCCGGATGAAGCCGCCGGGCTCGCACAAGGGCGCGCGCCACGTCGACGCGGACGAGGGGGCGCGTGTAGATCCGCAGGGAGTCGAGCAGCCCGCGGGCTGCCAGGACTTCGATCTCCTCGTACGCCGCGCTTCGCACCGGGAGAAACTCGGCGGGCTCGGCCGAGGCCGGGTGCGGGCTCCAGGCGCCAACGCACGCGCAGATCAGGACGGCTCGGAGGTAGGAGCGGGACCGCATCGCGCGAGAGTATCCGCGGAACGGGGGGGCGGCAAGCTCGGCGGGACTGCCACGCCGGGGCGCCGCGGCGCCCGCCCGGGGGTGTGGCCGGGAGGCCACAGGGGTGTTCGCCGGGCCGCGATCGGGGCGGGCCTCGCGGCGTGGCGCCAACCCTAACTCCTTCATTTTCAATGGACTCCTCGATGGCACGTCGGCTGCAAAGGCCGGGGGAGGTTGGTGGTCACTCTAAACCCCGGAGGACGACATGGAGCGCCGCGCGCACTGGTGCAAGAAAGTCGCCGTGAATCCCTACCGAACCATTCAGGTTGGAGCGGGCCTAGCCGCAGTCTGGCTCTTCGCGTCGTTCGCGAACCCGTCCGCTTCCGCGGCATCGGAGGGTGTGACCACCCTCCTGAGCGGCGACTCCTTCGCGAGGGAATCGTTCGCCTCGATGTCGGAGCGTCCGATTCGTCGCCGGGGTACCCGGGGTTCGTATGAGCCCGGGTATCGGCGCCAATCGTCCTATGGATTTCTCAATCTGGGCGGCGGCGTGTTCGATCCGTCGAACCAGCCCGGATCCGGGTTCTACGGCAACGTTTCTGGCGGCACCGAGGTCGGCGACGCCTTGGATCTCGGTGCGCAGCTCTCGTGGTATCACCGCGGCTCGCACGGCGAGCGCGTCTTCGCGTCGTACGTCGATCCGGCCGGGAACACGGTGCGCCAGGAAGTCGAGACGCGGTCGATCGACACCGATCTCGTTCCGTTGATGGGCATCGTCCGCGTGAAATTTCCCATGTCGCCGCAGTTTCAGCCCTACGTGGGGGGCGGCGCCGGGTACGAGTGGCTCGTCGTCCAGGGCGTCGACAGCAACGGCAATTCGTTCAGCAACGACTACGCGGGGTTCGGCGCCCAGCTCATGGCGGGGATCAATCTTGCGGCCTCGCCCACGACGGCCCTCTACGCCGAGACGGTCTACAACTTCAGCACCGTCCACGCGGACTTCTACGATCCGTTCATCAACGCGGTCGTAAGGGAGTCGCTCGACTTCGATGGGCTGGCCTTCCACGGCGGACTCCGACTGCGGTTCTAGTTGTCTCCCAAACTGTTGTGGGTTACTTTGGGCCGGAACATGGCCGGCCCGCGCGGGGACGGGGGGGTCTCGAACCCAACGCAGTCCAAGGAGGAAATTCGCGATGACACGAGCTTCGTTCCGCTTCGTTGCGCTCTTCACCGCGATTGGGCTTTGCTGCGCCCTCTCGCCCGCTTTGGCGCAGCAACACGCACAGACCCCGGCCCAGAGTGATGCCGGCCTCGGATTCCGAGGACTCGGCGCGAGCATCGGCCTCGCCGATCCCGAGGGCGCAAGCAGCGCGCTGCTGCTCGGACTCCACGTCGACGCGGGTCAGATCGTCCACAACGTCCACCTGATCCCATCCCTCGAGTACTGGAGCGTCGGGGCGAACGTCGGCCCGTACTCCGCGGACCTCAGCGATCTCGCGTTCTCCGCGGACGTGAACGTCGATTTCCCCCTCCAGGGCGGCCGGTTGACGCCGTATCTGGGCGGCGGGCTGGGACTCAATTTCCTCTCGGCCGACTCCAACGCCCCGGGCGTGGGCAGCAACAACGACACCAAGCTCGGCGTGAACGTCCTCGGAGGCATGCGCAACGACGTCATGCCGAACCTCGCCCTCTTCGGAGAGCTCCGGTACTCGTTCGTGACCGACGCGAACCAGTTGAAGATCCTGGGCGGGTTTACCTACAAGTTCATCTACTAGGCGCGCGGAGCGCCTGAGGAGGAGCGATGAAACCGATTCGCATTGTCGGAGTGCTGTTCCTTGCTTTCTTCTTGGCGGTGGGCCTCTCGGCTTGCAGCAAGAAGGCCGAGACCGATGTCTCGACGACCACGCCCGACGAGAGCCAGGCGATCGCGGAGAATCCGGCGACCACGCCGGAATCCGCGCCCGAGCCGAACACGTCGCAGCCGGCCACTACGACGACCACCACGACGACCACGACCAAGGCCAACCCGACGACCTCGAAGACCTCTACGAAGTCGACGTCCGCCAAGACGACGAAGGCCGTGACGGTGGCGGAGACGCGCACCGTCTCGCTGCCTGCCGGGACGATTTTCGAAGTTCAGATGACGACGCCCGTGGCCACGAAGACCTCGAACGTGGGCGACAAGATCGAGGCGACGCTGATCCAGCCGCTGGTCGCGCCGGACGGGCACGTGATCGCGAACCAGGGAGCGCTGATCCGGGGAGAGATCTCCGAGCTGACCCGTGCGAGCAAGTCGAGGGCCGCGGAGGACCGCGCGTCGGTGAAGTTCGCCTTCACGTCGATCGAGACCGTGGACGGCGAGAAGAGCATGAACACCACCGTCACGAACTCCGAGGGAAAGATGACCGCGGGGGGCACGACCAAGCGTGACGCGCTCGTGATCGGCGGCAGCACCGTGGCCGGCGCGATCCTGGGCAAGATCATCGGCAAGGATACGAAGGGCGCGGTGGTTGGGGCGTTCGGCGGTGCCGTGCTGGGCACGGGCGCCATGATGGCCTCGAAGGGCCACGAGCTCGAAGTCCCCGCGGGGAGCAAGGTATCGCTCCGCGCCGAGGAGCCGATTACCGTCGTCTCGAAGTAACGCGATGAGCGGCGCGGCGTTCGCCCTGTCGAACCCGCTCCTCAACATTGTCGCGCGCACCGCGATCATCTATCTGGCGCTCCTCGTGGGGCTCCGCCTCACGGGGAAGCGTCAGGTAGGGCAGCTCACCCCGTTCGATCTCCTGCTTCTTCTCCTCCTCTCGAACGCCGTTCAAAACGCGATGGTCGGACCCGATACGTCCGTGGCCGGCGGGCTCATCGCCGCGGGCACGCTGTTCGCGGCGAACGGGATCATCGCGGCGATCGTGCGGCGGAGCGGCGGCGCCGCGAAGCTGGTGGAGGGGATGCCGACCTTGCTCATCCGCCACGGCGAGATCCTCAAGCCGAACCTCGACCGGGAGGGGATATCGGAGCAGGACCTGCTGCGGGCGCTTCGGGAGCACGGCATCGAGGACGTCAAGGCGGTCCGCGCGGCCATTCTGGAGATCGACGGTACGATCAGCGCGGTGCGCGAGGACGAGTTCCCCAAGGTCGAGAAGCCGTACCATCGCATCCGCGGCGTGAAGCGGACGACCTAGAGGATCCGCTTCCCCAGGAGGCTCTGCGCCAGCTCGACCGCGAGAATCCCGGTCATGTTGCGCGTGTCGAGGACCGGGTTGACCTCGACCAGGTCGAGCGAGAGCACGTTCGCGCGCTCGCTCAGGATCTCCATGGCGAGGTGCGCCTCCCGGTAGCTGACCCCGCCCCAGAGCGCCGTTCCCACCCCCGGCGCGTCCTCCGGGTCGACCACGTCGAGGTCGAAGGAGACGTGGATTCCCGCGGTGCCGTCGCCCGCGATCCGGATCGCGTCGTTCACCACGTCGCGCATGCCGCGCTCGTCCACCTCCCGGATCGTGTAGACGGTCACGCCGCTCCTCTTCAAGATGTCCCGCTCGCCGGGATCCAGGTCGCGCACCCCGATCAGGACGACGCGGCCCGGCTCGACCTTCCGTCCCCGGCCCCCGAGGGCCACGAGGTCGGGATCGCCCAGCCCCATCGAGATCGCGAGCGACATGCCGTGGATGTTCCCGGAGGGCGTCGTCTCGGGCGTGTTGGCGTCTCCGTGCGCGTCGAACCAGATCACGCCGATCGATCCGCCCTGGCGGTCGACGTGATTGCTGACGCCCGCCACGGATCCGATCGCGATCGAATGGTCGCCGCCCAGGACGACCGGCATCCGGCCCTCGCCCAGGCTTCGCTCCACCTCGCGGCGGAGGGAGTCGCACGCGGCCAGGATCGCCCGCTTGTAGCGGAGCACGGGGGCGCCGACCTCGAGCGTCTCCGGGATCATGACGTCGATGTCGCCGAAGTCGACGACGGTGTGGCCGAGGGCCTCGAGGTGGTGCTCGAGGTCCGCGATCCGGATCGCCGACGGGCCCATGTCGACCCCGCGGCGGCCCTGGCCGAGGTCGACCGGGGCGCCGATGATCTCGAGCTGG
>Ga0137410_10003620_pt1 | contig 10470 bp, 10 predicted proteins | sample CZODoug1_16funga_FD_108878 | JGI IMG/M metagenome (GOLD analysis project Ga0137410, IMG submission 108878) | Vadose zone soil fungal communities from Angelo Coast Range Reserve, California, USA - CZODoug1_16fungal (Illumina Assembly) | ecosystem: Environmental > Terrestrial > Soil > Vadose zone... | reverse complement strand
TGGGGTTCGTCCTGGGAGCGAGACAGGAATGTGGAGCCGGCTGAGCGTCCGGGCTCGCCTCGCCTTTTGGCACGCGGGTGTACTGACGCTCATCGTCTGCGCCTTCTCGGTAGGAATCCTGATTTTCGTGAAGGCGAGTCTACTCGAAGGACTGGACCGCCAGTTGCGCCGCGCGCTGACGACCATCGATTGGGTCTATCACCACGAGCCGCACGAGATCGGGGAGCTGGCGTCCGAATCCGGCATCACCCTGTTTCAGCTGAGCGTAGGCGGCAAGCTGCGCCACCAGACCGAGGGGTGGGAGCAAGCGGGTCTCGCGGACGCCGTGCGGGACCAGGTCGCGATGCCGCCCACCTCGCGCACGGGTAAGGACGGGCGCTGGTATCGCGTGCAAGCGGTGGGGGGGCCTTCCTTCTCGATCGCCGCCGCGATCGAGGAAAGCGCCCGCCGCGATACGTTCTGGACGCTCGCTGCGATCCTTGCGGGAGGCGTTCCCTTCGCCGTCGGGCTGGCGATCGCGGGAGGCTATTTCCTCGCCGGGCGCGTTCTCCTGCCGGTGGGCGCGATGGCGGACAAGGCGCGGGAGATCACCGCGGATTCTCTCGGCGAACGGCTCCCTGTCGGAAACCCGCAGGACGAATTCGGGCGCCTCGCGACGGTGTTCAACGACACGCTCTCGCGACTGCATGATGCCTTCGACCGGCTTCGCCGGTTTACGGCGGACGCATCGCACGAGCTCCGCACCCCGCTGACGGCGATGCGCAGCGTGGGCGAAATTGCCCTCCAGGCCCCGCTCGATCCGGGCAAGTACCGCGACGTAATCGGCAGCATGCTGGAAGAAGTCGACCGGCTCACCCGGCTGGCGGACAGCCTTCTCCTGCTCACGCGCGCCGATTCCGGCGCGGCCCGGCCGGTGGGCGAAGTCGTGGAACTGGCGGCGCTCGCGGGCAGCGTCGCGGAGCATCTGCGCGTTCTCGCGGAGGAAAAGCAGCAGAGCCTGAGCGTTCATGCCGCTGCGCGCGTGGAGGCCGTGTGCGATCCCGCCATCCTCAGGATCGGCCTGATGAACCTGCTCCACAATGCGATCAAGTACACGCCCCCCGGCGGCGCGATCGACGTCCGGACCAAGGCGACCGCTTCCGGGCAGCCCTCGATCGAGGTGCAGGACACCGGCCCGGGGATTCCGGCCGCGCACCACAAGCGGATCTTCGAGCGCTTCTACCGGGCGGACCCCGGCCGGGCCAGGGAATCGGGCGGCGCGGGCCTCGGTCTCGCCATCGCGCTGTGGGCGGTCACGGCGAACGGCGGCCGCGTCGAACTGGAGAGCGAGGAAGCGAAAGGCAGCCTTTTCCGGATCGTCCTGCCCGGGAGATAATGGCGCCCCACCATCCACCTCCAGAGAAGCGGACAACCATGATCGACCTCTACGCGGCTGGTACCGCCAACGGCATGCGCGCTCGCATCGCGCTCGAGGAATGCGGCCTAGCGTACGCATTCCACCCTGTCGATCTCACCAAGGGCGAGCAGAAGACGCCCTCGTTCCTTGCTATGAACCCGAACGGGCAGATCCCGGTCATCGTCGACCCGGAAGGCCCAGGCGGCAAACCGGTGACCGTTTCGCAGTCGGTCGCGGTGCTCCTGTACTGCGCCGAGAAGTCGGGCAAGTTCCTGCCGAAGGACCCCGCCACGCGGCCGGCGTTCTGGCAGGCGCTGGTGAGTGCGGCGAGCGACATCAGCGCCATGGTCACCGCGATCCTGGTTCTCTCGCGCAGCAAGGATCAGCATGGGCCCGCGATCGAAGTCTTCAGGACGATGTGGAAGAACTACGTCACGGTCTGGGACACCCGACTCGGCAAGCAGCGCTATGCGGCCGGCAATGAGGTCACGATCGCCGATTTCGCCCTCTACGGCGCGCTCGGCCGGATGAAAAGCGTGCAGCCCGCGCTGGTCGAGGGCTTCGCCAACGTTGCGCGCTGGGTGGACGAGATGGCCGCGCGGCCGGCGATACAGCGGGCGATGAAGTTCTAGATTGAGCGACAGCGTTGCCTACGCGCTCGGCGCGCTGCTGCTCTACGGCCTCGCCGACTTCGTCTACAAGCGCGGCGCGGCGGCCGGCGCGCAGCCGCACCAGTTCCTCATGGTGCAGACCTGGTTCTTCACCTCGCTCGCGCTTCTCTACGGGCTCGCCTCCAGGACGCTCACGTTCGGCGCCGGAGCGTTGTGGGGCGCAGCGGCGGGGGTGCTCGTCGTCGTCGGCTACTACAACTTCGCCTGGAGCCTGCGGCACGGCTCGGTCAGCACTCACGCGACGATCTTCCGGCTGAGCTTCGCCGTTACCGCGGCGCTCGCCGTGCTGATCCTGCGGGAGCCGGTGACCGCAGCCAAGATCGCCGGGCTGGCTCTCGCGCTCGTCGCGGTGTGGTTGCTGCTCGCCTCCCCGGACGCCGCGAAGCGCCGTGCCGATCCGGAGAGCCGGGCGTCGCTGTTGCGCGTACTGATTGCCACGGCCGCCGTGGGCGTCGCGAGCTTCACCTACAAGCTCGGACTGCTCGCGGGTGCCGAGCCGATCTCGCTGGTGGTCACACAGGGCATGGTCGCCGTGACGCTCGCGACCGCGTTTGCCGCCCGCATCGACCGCGGCATCCGTCCTTCGCGGGCCGCCCTGGGCCATGCACCCGTCGCTGCGGTGCTGCTCGTCGTCGCCTTCATCTTCCTTGCCAAGGGACTGCAGGGCGGCGAGGCGAGCGTGATCGTGCCGATCGCGCAGATGGGTTTCGTCGTCACCGCCCTCCTCGGTTTTTTCCTCCTGCGCGAGCCCTTCACGTTGCGCAAAGGCGCCGGGCTCCTCGCCGCTGTCGCGGCCCTGGCGAGTCTCGCGCGCTGAACCGCGGCATGCCTTCGTCATAATTCGGCCCGACGTCGCTCCGCACCGACATTGCGAAACAGTTCGGCATCAACGAGTTAGCAAATCCCTTCCCACGGGGCCGTCGCCTTCAGGCGACGAAGGCGCGCGCAGCGCCTTATCTAACTATCTGATTAATCAAGTATCCCAGGGTTGGCATGGACGTTGCGACTCGCTAGCGGCACCCGCCATGGAGACCCCCTTGATAGACCGCAGGCTAACCAAGGAAGACATCGACTGGCTACGCAAGCTTCGCAATGCGAAGGTGGCGAACCAGTCCTCAGCCGACATCCCCACGAGCGTGGTGCACAGGCTGACCCAGCTCGCCTGCGCCGAGTTCAGGGGCGGCAACTACGCGATCACCTTCAGGGGCCGCGACGAGTTGATTGAGAGGGAACGGAACTGAACGTCGGCAGGATTTGTGATCGGGGCGCCTCGGCGCCCCGATTTGTTTGTTGCGCCTAGTCGAGCGGTTCCAGCTTCACGATCGACGCATGGTGGTTGTTTCCCACCCAGAACGTCGGCGGCGTGGTGGAGTTGTCCACGAACACGCGGCGGACATTGGTCTGGGTCGGAAGCGGGTACTCGGTGAACTCGCTCGTCTCCAGGTCCATGCGCAGCACCCGGTCGGTGTTCATCCCCGCCGTCCAGACCTTGCCGGCTTTGTCGAGTGCCACATCGTAAGGCGCCGTGTACGGCGCCGGTACCGGCCACTCCCGAAAGGTCTCGGTCCGGGTGTCGAACATGCCGATTTTCTCGGCGCGCCACTCGGCGAACCAGACGCGATCCTGATCGTCCATCCTGCCTCGTCTCGGCCGCGACCTGGGCGTCGGGGTCGGAAAAAGCGTTAGCTTGCCGGTAGCAGCCTCGATCTTGCCGACGTTCTCTCCCCCGAAATCCATGAAGAAGATGTTGTTCTTCGAATCGGCGTAGATGCCGTAGACGGAATGCGGCCCTTTCATGTTCTCGTAGGGCTTCCAGGTCTCGAACTTCCCGGTCGCCATGTCCAGGCGATGCAGACCCGGAATGCCCGCGTCGTTCAGCCACACCTTGCGGTCCACGGTCCAGCGCTGCGGGCCGACCATCGATTGCTGGGAGTTCTCGTTGACGACACCCGCCGGAAGCGGGAACGCCTGGAATTTTTCGGCCTTCTTGTCGAATTTCACGATGCCTGACTGGAACATGTGCGAGAGCCACAGATTGCCCTCGGGATCGACTTCGAGATCGAGCGTGCCCTTGGGGTAGTCGGGCCGCTGCACCGGGATCGCGAACTCCACGTACTTCAGTGTTGCCGGGTCGAACCTCCCCAGGAACTGCTCGTCGAACTGGGACAGCCATACGATGCCGTCCCGGTCGACGATCACGTCGTGCGGCATCAGTTTTCGCGGCAGGTCGTATTCGGTGATGACGGCGCGCGTGCCCTTGCCTTTCACCCGCGGCAGCGTCTTGAGCTCATACGACCAGGCGCCGGCGCTCTGGTTGAGCGTGGCGAGATAGGCCGCCTGCTTGTCGGAATCGGGACCGAAATCGCGCATGGGGTCACGAGCGACCAAGCGCACCTGCGGACGCTCGACGTGACTGTTGTTGGCGTAACCCGCCATGCGCTTCATGACCGCCTGAAATCCCGCTGCGTCGTGCTTCGATTTCGCGACTCGCTCCAGCGTGTGGCAGCCGACGCAGCCGTAGAGGAACTTCTTCTGGTCCGGCGTGCCGGGAAAGCTCGCGATCCACTCGGCGTTCGTCATCTGCGGCGTGATGTCCGGGACCTTGCGCAGCTTCAGATCGACGGAGCGAGTCACGGCGAGGACCACGTCCGTATCGACCCGGGCGTCGAGTTCCCATCCGGTCGCCCGGACGCGGAGGGCATAGTGGCCCGACTCGAGCTTGGACGAGGGAAAACCGAAACGGCCGCGGGTATCGCTCACGACGCTGATGGTGACGCTGGAGCCCGCCTTTCTGGCACTGACGACGACGCCCTCCATCAAGCCCTCCTCGGCGGAGCTCACCTGCCCGGCGAGGGCCATGGCCGTCTGGGCCGAGCCCGGAGCAGGCGCGCACACAAGAGACAGGCCGGCCATCGCTGCGGTCAGAAGACGTCCTGGCGTCATGGGATACCCCGCTTTGAGCTGGGTTTCCATTCTAGCGCCGCAGCGCGGTTTTCAGCGCGTCAGCCAGCCGCGCGCACGCACCGTGAGCACCGCGTAGGGAAAGATCCAGGTGAGCGCGAAGAAAGAGAAGTACGCGTACAGAATCCCGAACACGAAGTCCCAGGAACGCTCGCTCCTGAGGTAGTAGAGCACGTAGACCAGCGATACCACCATGATCGCGAGCAGCATCCGCACGATCGACCCCGGGTCCTTCAGCGCGTTCATCGCCCACAGCGCAATCGAGGCGTAGCCCACCGGATAGCGCAGATTGGTGATCGCGCTCTCGTAGAACGCGAGCGCGCGCGACCAGAGGGGCCGCGACCATACGATCCCGGCGAAACGGCATTCCTCGCGGATGTAGCTCCGGTCCCAGCGCAGGAACATCCTGCAGAGCTTCGAATAGGTTTCGGGCACGACGGTGTGCACGACGGCGCTGCGCTGGTACACGGTGTCGTATCCCGCGGCCAGGACGTCGTTGGTGAGGGCGCGGTCCTCGCCGTAGGTGCACGGCGCGCCCAGGAATTGCTGGCGCTCCCACCCTGGCAGCACTTGCCGCACGACCGTGGCGCGATACGCGGCGAGCGCGCCCGGACAGCAGTAGACGGTGCGGAACACCGACTGGGCGCTGCGCAAGTAGTCGAATGACAGGATGAAGCGGACGTGCAGCATCCTCGGAATGAGGCCGGCCCTCCGATTGTGGACGGCGACTTTCCCCGCCACCGCCCCGACGCGCAGATCACGGAACGGGCCGGCGATCGCGAGGAGCGCGCCGCGCTCGATGATGCTGTCGGAGTCGACGGTGACGATGACCTCACCCGCAGCGCGCCGGAAACCCTCGGCGAGCGCGCCGCGCTTGCCCTGATTGGCGGGAAGGCGGATCGGCGTCACCAGGCCCGGAAATCGCAGCGCCGCGTGCCGGATGTGGTGCCAGGTATCGTCGCTGCTGCCGTCGTCGATCGCGATGATCTGCAAGCGCTCGCGTGGATAGCGCGCTGCCGCGACGGAAGCGATGGTCTCCTCGACCATCGCGCCCTCGTTGTACGCCGGAATGAGCACGGTCAGGCTGGGAGCGTGCTCCTCGCGGACGCCTTCGAACGGACGATAGATCAGCCAGAGAACGGTGCGCAGGCCGAGCAACGCGAACCCCATGCTGATCCAGATGATCGTCGGGCGCACCCACAGCATGCTCCAATGCTCGCGCGGCGCGCGACGTCCACGAGCGGCTGCAGCAGCGGCGTCGCGAGCGCCGCATAGGCGAGCGTGCCGATCCCGGCGAAGATCGCGAGGATCAGAAGCGTGTCCCAGCGGTCGCGCTGCGGCGGAGCGCTGAGAGCCGGGGAGTCGACGGCCGGTGAGTCGGAGTGCGGTTTCATGCGAAATGCGGAACGCCGGGCGGGAACATCGCGGTTTCAAAGACTTCATTTTACCGTCCCGAGTTGACGCTTTTCTGAAACGCGCCAGCTTGGTGCGCGATCCCCCGGAAAGCTAGAAAGCGACTGGGTTCAGCCGACGACCAGGGCCGCGTGCTGGCTCTGGCCCTCGGTCATGCCGCGCGCTTTCATCCAATCGTAGGCGCGGTTGAACAGGGCCGGATCGTAGTAATCGACGTGCTTGTAGTGCACGAACGCGCGCAACAGCTCACGCGGCTCGAGGGCGCCCTTGGTCGCCGCGGCCACGTGGTGGGCGTACTTGTAGAAGTCGGCATTGATCAGGTCGACCGCTTGGTTCTCGGCGTCGTAGTAGGCCTTGCGCTCTTCCGGCGTCAGGTCCGCAGCCACCACCTCGCCGCCACGGTAGAACGACGCCGCGATGATGTGCGCGCCCGTCTTCAAACCCAGACTGATGAAGGGCTCCATCACGGCCACCGCGCGGTAGCTGCCGTTCGCGAGGCCCGCCCAGCGGTGCTGCGGCAGGCCGCCATTCTGGATGTTGACGTGCTCCTTGCCGACCGCACTCTCCAGCATCTGCAGCGTCGTGTAGTGCGAGCCGGTCAGTTCCTGCACCACCACGGGAACGTCCGCGAGGTCGCGCGGAGTCTGCAGCTTCTCCTCGAAACTGAGAATGGCCTGCGCCGCCACGGCCGCGCGCAAGGCCGCGATGCTGCCGCCGCGTTTGCCGCGCTCGAGGCGGTCGATGCTCGCCCATTCGCATACGTTGTAGCTGTCGGCCGAGCCGCACTCGAAAAGCTGCTCCTTGAGCCGCGACAGCACCGGCTTCTCGGCATTGTCCCGTTCGCGATCGGCGTAGGTCGCGGAGAAGCTCACTTCCAGCCCCGCCATGGCGAACAGGCCTTCCTCGATCCCGACGATCACCGGCAGGTCGAACACGGGGTTGTTGGGGGCGATCCTTACGATGGGTCGGGCAGCCATGGACATTCCTCTTGCGATGGCGAAAACGCTGACTAGGATACTCTCACTCCGCCTCGTCGGGGGCGCCACCCGCTCCGGCGAGATCTTCCTGCTTGATCCTCTCGGTGTTGAACTTCGCTGCGCGATCGCGCATGGTCTTGAGCACTTCTTCGAGCGGCGGCGGCTCGCCCTGGATCCAGCGCAGGGGGTTGATGCGCCCGACGACGAAGGCGCGAAGATAGGGGCTGACGAAGCCGCGCGCCTTGAGCTTGCCCATGACCTCGGCGACGCGCTCGTCCAGGTCCATCAGCATGCCCGCGTGCCTTTCGTGGTCCCGGATCGCCTTCGACAGCGGCTCCTCCGAGAACTTCGTGAGCCTTCGCACGATGGGGTTGTACGAACCTCCGGCGAACTTGCCGTTCTTCTCGTAGCACACGCCGAGCGTCACGAACGACGCCTCCTCCAGGTAGAACGCGAAGCCGCTCTCGGCGCGCTTCGCGTCCTCGTCCATGAGCCCTCGGTAGATGCGGATCACCTCGAGCGAGCGCTCGCGCAGGTTGTGCGCCTTCTCGGTGTTGAGGGCGAGGATCTGCCAGGCGATCTCGCGCTTGGGGACGACCAGCGCGGTGATCGAGCGCGCGCCCAGCCTGCGCATCGCCTCCAGCCGGTGCCGGCCGTTAGGCGTCCAGAAGCCTTCCCCGGGCGCGGTGACCGCGATCACGGGGTCGAGGAACAGGCCGGTGCGGTGCAGGACGTCGGCGAGCTTTCTCTGGTGGGTCTGCGAAAGGTCGCGCTGGAAGGGCGTCGGCTCGATGCGCCCGATCGGCAGCACCGCGAGGAGCAGCGCGTTCTTGCCCAACGGGTCGTTGTAGGTGCCGACCACCAGGCCGCCTTCGCCTTCTATGCGATCGCGCACTTCCTGCGCGTCGGCGGGAAGCGAATCAAGCCGCGATTCGGCCGGCGACAGGCCACGCGTGCCCGCCTTGGCCTTGCGCGGCCTGCGCTTCGCGGGCGCCCGTTTCATTCCGGATTTCGCTCGAGGCTTGGCCATGGAGGGCTTTAGTGTGCCCGCATTCGCGCATGCGTGCAAAAGCGGTAAGCTACCTGCCATGAGGCTCGCCTGTGCTTTCGTCGTTGCCCTCTCCTCGGCGCTCTGCGCCGTAGCCGTCGCGCAATCGCCCCACACTCGGGAACACCGCTTCTCGGGAGCGGAGCACTGGGCGAACGTGTTCGACGATCCTGCGCGCGATGCTTGGCAGAAACCGCACGAGGTGATCACGGCTCTCTCGCCTGCGCCGGACTCGGTAGTCGCCGACGTCGGCTCGGGCACGGGGTATTTCGCCGTGCGCCTTGCGCATTTCGTCCCCAAGGGGCGCGTCTACGGGGTGGACACCGAGCCGGACATGGTGAAGTACCTCGAGGAGCGCGCAAAACGCGAGGGGCTTCCCAATCTGGTTTCGATCGCGGGGCATCCGGGCGATGCGAGTCTCCCGGTCAAGGTCGACCTGGTGCTGATGGTCGACGTCTACCACCACATCTCGGCCCGGGAAGGCTATTTCAGCAGGCTCCGCGGATCGCTCAAAGCCGGCGCGCGCGTCGCGATCATCGATTTCCGCCTGGACGCCCCGTCGGGCCCGCCGAGGAAGGAGCGCATTGCGCCCTCGCAGGTGAAGGCCGAACTCGCCCGGGCAGGCTATGCGCTCGCGAAGGAATACGACTTCCTCCCGAACCAGTTCTTTCTCGTCTTCGAGTTGGCGAAGCCCTGAACTCCATGAAACTGCGCGCTGGGCTCGTCTCCGTTATCGCGTGGCTCAGCTGCGCCGCTGCGGCCGCCCAGGGCATCGACTATCCCAGCCGCGCGCTGCGCATCATCGTGCCGCTCGCCGCGGGCGGCAACGTCGATATCGTGGCGCGCACGGTCGCGGAACAGATCTCGAAGAGCCTCGGCCAGCCGGTGCTGGTCGAGAACCGCCCGGGCGCCTCCAGCCTCGTCGGCACGCAGTTCGTCGCGAAAGCCCCTGCCGACGGCTACACCCTGCTCGCGATCGCGAATACCTTCGCCACCGTGCCCCTGATCGTGCCCGATCCGGGCTACGATCCGCTCAGGGATTTCACCGGTGTGACGCTCACCTGCCTGGTTCCGCAGGTGCTGATCGTCAATCCCGCGCTTTCCGTGCATTCGGTAAAGGAACTGATCGCGCTGGCCAAGTCCGAGCCGGGAAAGATCTCCTACGCCTCGTCCGGCAACGGCTCGACCGGCCACATGGCGGCGGAGCTGTTCAACCGCCAGGCGGGCATCATCATGCTGCACGTGCCCTACAAGGGCAATTCGCAGGCGCTCATCGACCTGATCGGCGGGCAGGTCGCGATGATGTTCGACCAAGTGAGCACCTCCGCTCCGCAGATCAAGGCGGGTAAGGTGCGCCCGCTCGCGGTCACGAGCCTTGCGCGCTCGCCGCTCCTACCGGAAGTGCCGACGGTAGACGAGTCGGGTGTCGCGGGATACGAAGACATCACCTTCAACGGGCTGGTCGCTCCGGCCGGTACGCCGCGCGAAATCCTGGTGCGCCTGAACCGCGCCGTGGCGGACGCAGTGGGCGGGCCGGATCTGTACAAGCGCTTCATCGAGCGCGGCATCGAGTTGAAAGCGAGCGCTTCGCCGGAGGAATTCAGCGCCTACATCAAGGCGGAATCCGAGAAGAAAGGGCGCCTTGCGCGCGAAGCCGGCATCAAACCCGAGTAGCGGATGATCGAACGAAAATCGCTGCGCGCGCCTGGCTCGATCACCTCGCGCTGGGCAAGCCTAGGCCTTCAGGCAGGAATCCCTCAAGCTGCATCCGGGCGGGTGCTTTCCAAGCTGCGACGCCAGTACCGGCGCCGATCTTTCCCCCCCCACGGTTCCTGTCGCCGGCGACGGTCCGGCAACCATCGCCGGTCCTTGAGCCAAGTGAGTGCCGCTTCCGGGTTGGGGAAGCTGCGGACGTTGATCCCGTTCCGTCGCGCAACGAACTCGACGTATCGCTGGGAGAGTCTGAGATCCTGAGAATCGCCCGTCAGCGCAATCCTGTATTTC
>Ga0137410_10003606_pt1 | contig 10487 bp, 10 predicted proteins | sample CZODoug1_16funga_FD_108878 | JGI IMG/M metagenome (GOLD analysis project Ga0137410, IMG submission 108878) | Vadose zone soil fungal communities from Angelo Coast Range Reserve, California, USA - CZODoug1_16fungal (Illumina Assembly) | ecosystem: Environmental > Terrestrial > Soil > Vadose zone... | reverse complement strand
GTACTTTATTATTTTTGTTGGCTCCAAGCGGAGTCACTGCTTCCCCTGTGCCGCCGGTCGTTCCGCCACCCCGATGGTCTCCAGCGGAAATGCTTCAATCGCGATGCCGGCGGCGTCGGCGGCTTCGATGACCCGCGCGCGGTCGAACAGCAGCGTGCGCCCCGCGTCCATGCCCAGCGCGGAGACGCGGCACCGCCGCATCACTTCGACGGTCTGGAGGCCCACCACGGGTACATCGAATCGCATGTCCTGGCGTGGCTTGCTTACCTTCACCACGACCAGGGAGCCTTCCTCGGCGATGCGCGCGGCGCGCTCGATGGTTTCGTCGGTCCCTTCCATGGCCTCGACGGCCACGCAAGCCCGGTCACGAACCACGACCGTCTGGCCGAGGTCGAGTCCGGCAATCTGCCACGCGATTTCGCGGCCGTAAGCGATGTCGGCTGCTTCGCGTGGATCCGGAGCGCGCCGCGTCAGCACACCGGCGGCGGGAATGAGCGGCTTAAGGAATGTCGTCGAGTCCACCAGTTGGATGCCTTCCGATTCCAGCACGCTGGCGACCGCCCCAATCAGCGAATCAGTATTTTTTAGCGGCAAGGAGAGCAGGAGTTTCGCGAGCTTCCAGTCCGGGCGAATGGCGCTGAAAATCTTGTTGTGCTTCACCTGTCCGGCCATCACCGCGCGGTTGACGCCTTCCTCATGCAATAGTTCTAGTGTGCGCGACAACTCACCGAGGCTAACCCAGTGCAATTTCGAAGCGATTTTTTCGAGCCCGGGGGAAGCCTCTTCGCGAATCGCGATCACGGCCATGTCAATTCCCTGGCTGCGCGCCGCTTCGAGCACCAGAAACGGAAATTGTCCGTTGCCGGCAATGAGCCCCCAGCGAACGGCAGAATCCGGGACGGGTGCAGAGGACATGGGCGCTGAGAAATTCACTTGTGCAGGCCGCGCTCGGCCGACTCGATGAATTCCACGAGTTCGCGGACGTCGGGCGAGCCATTGAGTTGCGCGCGGATCTGTTCGAGGGCCTGCGAAGTGTTTAGCTTGGAGCGCAGCAGCAGGCGAAACGCGCTTTGGATCGTATCGAGGCGCTCGCGATCGAAGCCGCGGCGTTCGAGCCCGACCGTGTTCACGCCATAACAATGGGTCTCGCGCTCGGTGACGACGCGCGAAAAAGGCGGCACGTCCTGCGTGATGACGGTACAAGCGCCGATGTAGGCGTAACGGCCGACGCGGCAAAACTGATGCACGGGACTGAAAGCGCCGACATTCGCGTAGTCCTCGATGACCACATGGCCCGCGAGCGTGGCGCCATTGGCGAAAACGGTGTGGCTGCCGACAATGCAATCGTGGGCCACGTGGGAATATGCCATGAAGAGATTGTTGCTGCCGATCCGCGTCACGCCGCGGCCTTGTGTGGTGCCGCGGCTCACGGTGGAGAATTCTCGAAAACGGTTTGCATCGCCCATCACGAGTTCTGTGCGCTCGCCGCTGAATTTCAGATCCTGGGGATCTCCACCGACCGAGCAAAACGAATCGAAAATGTTCTTGCGGCCGATGCGCGCGGGTCCGCGAACCACGGCGTGCGGCTCGAGCACGCAATCTTCGCCCAACTCAACTTCGTCTCCGACGACGGCGAATGCGCCGACTCGAGCGCCGCTTCCGATATTCGCGTTTGAGGCAACGATGGCCCTGGGATCGATTTCGCTCATTCCTCGACACCCACCGCAGTGTCCGCGGTCGCGTCACTTGGTGCAACCTCGGGATCACGGTCCACCAACATGCATCTCAGCGTGGCTTCCGCCGCGACTTCACCGTTGACAGTGGCCACGGCGTGCAGTTTACAAAATGTCTGGCGAAATTTGAGAACGGTCACTTCCATGCGTAATTGGTCTCCGGGAACGACCGGGCGGCGGAAGCGCGCCTCGTCCACTGCCGCAAAATACAACAGTTTTTTTTCCCGATCGGGAATTTCCATCAAGAGCAGGAGCGCTCCGGTCTGCGCCATGCCTTCGATGATCAGGACCCCGGGCATGATGGGTTTGCCCGGGAAATGGCCCTGAAAATAACCCTCATTGATGGATACGCTTTTCAATCCCACGATTCGCTTCAACCGCTCGATTTCGAGAATGTTATCCACCATCAAGAATGGAGGGCGGTGCGGCAGAATTTTCTGGATGCCAACGCTGTCAAGAATCATCTGATTGCCTCAATGAGCGCCCGGAGGAGCATGCTGGAAACATCCGGCGCAACGTTCTTTCGGTGGGCGACATGTGCAGCCCACACCCTGTATCACGGAGCTGTAAGAACAGACCACCTTTCGGCGAGTTGCAAGGGCAGCCCACGTCCCTGAATTATATGCGAAACACGCCGCCCAGCAAACGCGGTTTACCCTGAGTGGTTCGCTACGCAGGGATTACCATGAGTCCTGCAAACACAAAGTTCACCGTTCGGTAATGCGTCAGGGTCCGAGAAGACACCTTCTCAGGAGTTGGCCGAGGGAAAGGCATGATTTAGTGCATGGACTCGCACTTGTCATTAACACGCCCAATTACCGGGAAGCTGAGCCATCAGTACTTGCAGGTGCGGTCTGTCCGCAGATAGTGATTAGAAATGCGCTGGCCTTATCGTCCCAGGGCGCGGCGGCGAGACTTTGATGCCGGTTCGTCCCGGGTCGGCATTGCACGTTCAATTTCCTGGATGTGTCCTCGGCTGGATTTACTCGATCGCTACGTTCTTGATCGCCGTAGCGACAGCATCCTGGACGACGACCTCATTCCGGCCATGGTCGGTGATGGCGTCATAGAGCAGTTGCGTCGGGCCCGGGTCTAATTCCTTGTTGAATTCATCGGTGATATCGGTGGCCGTTTGTTGGAGCATCTTCGTGGACTCGGCGCCCAGATCCGTGCCGGTGATCTCGACTTGTTTACCCATGTATGCTGAGGCGATTCGCTCGGCGAGTTTGTCGGCGGTCCGGTAGTAAAATTCCGAGACCTGACGATGGCCTTCCTCATGTTCAATCACATGTTGGGTTACCCCGGTTGGCACCCAGATAGTGATGTTGAGTTGCAGAGCCACCTTGATGTGCGTGATGGTGACGGTCGCGTGCGTGGCATCCGATTGTCGAGTCTCGCCGCCGACACTGGCGTTGGACAGGAAATTGGATTCGCACTCCGCGTTTTCCCCTAAGGCCAAGGGCGGCAGATCGGCCGGAGGCGCGGCCGGATCAAACGTGCGGTTCGCGAAAGCGACCGGCTGCTTGTTGATTATCGGCACGGAATCTTCCCTAGGCTGCCGTTGCGACGAGAGGTTCCGCCACCTGAGCCAGCCGAAGATAAGCATTCCCAGCAACACGCAAAGCAAAATTAAGCGGCGCAATGGCAACACTGCCTCCGCATTCCATTTTCCGAATAAGACAGCGCCTGAACTATGAGTCTGTGGGCGGCGGATGACGCGAAAGGTACTCTCATCGAGCCGCCGAACCAACTCCAGATATACGGGATTCTCGGTAACTGTGAATCTGTGTTTTCTACATTCCGAGAAACTTACCAGGACCTATCGTTCACTTTGTCCTTTTCTAGCGGTCGTGTGGACCTACAACCCCCATTTCTCCACAAATGTCATCGGACGCACATACAATACCAACCTGCCTGGAATTGGATCTACACGACTCTTACCGCAATCGTTTTCAGTCACTATGCCTTTAGATACAACTTCGTTTAGTGAATATTTCACGTTCATCGTAGCTCGCCGATTGCCTCGTAGACGGCAATCGACGTAATAATTTCCGCTCAATTTAATTTCTTTGGGTTTTACCTGGCCAATTTCTAGGAGGATTTCTCCTTTTGAATCAGTCTGCGGATTGGTGGGATCATTGGCATTCCCGAGCCAAATGTTGGGGGACTCGCGCTTTATCGGCTTGCCGTTTTTCCCGTTCAGCAATTGCACGATGATCTTGTTAGCGACTGCCTCAGGAACACTCGTCTGCTGTGCGGAAGACTCGAAAGCTATGAATGCAAGCAGTAATGCAGCCATCCAGGACAATTTCATCTGGCAACAATACGCCGCCCCAGGGTTGATCTGCAATTGTAGGAGCGCGGCGCGGACCGCTACCCTCCACTATGACCGCAGGACCTTCGCGAGCGGTTGTCCTTGTGGTGGCGTGTTGCAAATGCCGTGTACCGGGAATATTCAGCAAAACCGAGCGGCGGAATTTGAAATTCACGATTTGAGATTTCAGAAACCTGCGGGACCGGGGCACTTTGAAATTTACACTATTTATTCCTGCGGCGCGATACTAGCATAGCGGCGCAATGCGGAGCCGTTCCACAATGCGTTCGCTGCTCGATTGGCTTCGGCCGCGCGAGCGGGCGATGATGAGATTGCTCGGGCAATTTGTGCGCGCGGAATCGCCCAGTTTCGAAAAAGCCGCTGTGGACCGGTTTGGCCGAATCGTCGCGTCGGAATGGAAAAAGCGGAGCGCTGCCATCACGCTGCTGCGCCAGCGCGAACGCGGAGATCATGTGAGAGTGGAATGGCGACTGCGTGGGCAGCGCACGTCTGCGCAGATTCTCGTCCTCGGACATTTGGACACAGTCTACGAAATCGGGACCATCACCCGGATGCCGTTTCGCGTGTCCCGAGGACGCGCCTGGGGACCGGGCACGTTCGACATGAAGAGCGGGCTGGTGATCGCGCTTTATGCCATGGACGCCCTGGCCGCTTTAAATTGCTGGCCTGAAATGCGGATCGTCTTTCTGTGGACGAGCGATGAAGAAATTGGCAGCGGTAGCTCGCGAGCCGCGATTGAACGCGAAGCGAAACGCAGCGAGGCTGTACTCGTGCTCGAACCTGCCGCCGGACTTGACGGCCGAGTGAAAACGGCCCGGAAGGGCGTCGGCGAAATTGAGCTCATCGTGACTGGACGGGCGGCCCACGCGGGGCTGAATCCTGGGGACGGCGTCAACGCGATTGAAGAAATCGCCCGCCAAGTCGGGCGCATCTCGCGGTGGAACCAGCCGCGCCGCGGAATCACAGTGAATGCCGGCGTGATCGAAGGCGGCACGCGCACCAATGTGATCGCTGAACGCGCGCGAGCGCTCGTGGATTTGCGCGCGCCACGCGTCAAAGACATGCTCACGCTCGAAGCGAAATTCCGCGCGCTGCGGCCAATTCTTCCCGGCGCCAAACTCGAAATCCGCGGTGGATTTAACCGTCCGCCGATGGAGCGGAAGATGAGCGCCGCGCTGTACGCGAAGGCTCGCGCGCTATCGAAGGAAATGGGCATGGCGCTGGGGGAAGCCTTCGTGGGCGGCGGATCGGATGGGAATTTCACCGCTGCGCTGGGCGTGCCGACACTTGATGGCCTCGGCGCAATCGGCGAAGGCGCTCACGGTCCGGATGAAAACATTGTGGTTCGCGCCTTGCCCGAGCGCGCCGCGCTGCTGGCAGGATTGTTGGAATCGGTGTAGTGGCTTTTCTGATTCCTTTCGTTATCATTCTGAGCGGGGCGAGGAATGTCTCCTTCTTTTTCGCTTTGACAGTCAAACCCACGGAGAGATTCCTCGCTCCGCTCGGAATGACAACGTGAGATCACACGAAACGGCCAATGTGACCAGCGTAACTCCGGCGCGAGAAGCTCAGCGATACGCCTTGCGAAGATACTGCACGGTGGATTGCATGAGGTCCGCGTAGTTGTCGCGGAGGACGGCGTGTATGGCGTCTTCGGTGGCGGATTGGGCCGCGATGCGGTCCAGAATTCGTTCGACGCTGACCATGCCGTCCACATTCACAATCGTCTCGACGACCGCGAGCGACCAAGCGTATGCGGTGGAGGCGGTATCCCTGGAGAGATTCATCCAGGAAGTTTCGTACGATGCTAGGGAAAATTCCATGTGCGCCTCGTAGGCGGACGAAAGCGTCCCAGCGGCGCTCCGGCTGCGCTTTCCTTCCATGTATTGCGCGATGCCTTCCTGGAGCCACACGGGACACCGCCCGCTCGTTTTCTGGGCGACAAAACTATGCGTCAGTTCGTGTTTGAGGACGCGCGCCAGCTCATCGGTCATGGTCGACAAGCCTTCGACGGGCACGCGAATGCGGCCGTCATTGAGCGCTCCCACCCAGCTCGGCGCGCGGGTGATATCCATGAAGGTCTGATTGGTGTAAAGAATCACGCCGATGGGCTCGGGCGGATCATAATTGAGTGTTGCCGAAATCACGTCAAATTCGGTTTCGAGGGTTCGGAGAATTTCATGAGCCAGTTCGGGCGCAGCGCCGCCGTTATACCGGAGGCGGAAATGGGAAGTCTCGCCTTCGCGGTAGGTGGATTCTTCTTGCGCGTCGCGCTCGGCTTTCTCCAGCGCGTTCTGCACTTCCACGTCGGGCTTCAGTAACAGGGCGCGTTTCCATTCCGAGACTGCATCTTCGACGCGATTCAACCCGTAGTAGGCCCAGCCGGACAGCTTGGCAACGTCCGGGGAATCGGAGTCGATCCGCCGGGCGTGGTCGAGAAGATTGAGCGCTGCAGAATACTCACTTCGGCGGAGGTGGAGATACGCGGCCGCGAGCAACAGTCCGACGTCATCAGGCGCATACCGGAGCCCGGCATTGTAGTGCGTCGCAGCTTGTTCGAAATCGCCCACGCTGATTCCGAATTGCGCCGCGGCTGACTCAGCGGCAACAACACGCGCCACCGCCGTGGGTGTAGGATTCGCGTCCGCCTCGGATTCGAGCTTCGCGAGCAGGTTGAGGTCGATCGAACCATCGCGAACCGCGGCGCGCGCGGTCTCATCATCGGCGAGCCGAGTGACCGCATTCGGCGGTGCGATCGGCAGGTGGGCAGCCTTATCCGCCGGCGTCCCAGCCGTGGAGTCCAACGACTCGTCTTCGTGTACGACCCTGTCCACGATGGAAACAGGCAAACTCATGCGCCCGGCGGAGGTTTCGTAGCTCACCTGGCCGTTTTCCTGCACGACATGAGTAGTGGTTATTTTTTTGCCGTTCTTGAGATAGATGGTGTCGGCGGACGCGGATCGAGGCAATGGGGCGGCAAGACAAATGGCCACCAATAACCCAAGTGCGTGCGCTGAGGGGGACCGCATAAGACTATTTTACCAAGCATGGCTGCCGGCTTGCACAGCACCTTGCTGCCTGATGCCCAATATTGCTACAGTCGGTCAATCATGAGGACAGCGCTTCGGGCGGTTCTTGCGGCTTCGTTGGCAATGGGGGCATGTTTTTTCTCCCGCGCCGCGGAGGGACCGAACCTCCCTGACGCGACGCAAAGTCCGAGGGAAATCTATAACGCGCTGGCCGCGTTGCGCGTCGATACCGCGCAGATTTACGCCGTAAGTGAGATCCGCCTGCGCCGGGACGCCGTCAGTCTGATCTTCTCCGAAGGCATACTGGGTTTCTTGCAAGCCTATGACGGCCGCGTAACCGGCGTTGTGTTTTCCGGCCGCGGCCACGTGAGCGCGAATCTGCGTGATCCCGCCGAAAAACAATCCCTCGTGCATTTCCTGGGCGTTCCGCTGCTCGATCAGAGTTTTTCGCGCGCCTACTTGCGTTTCGATGACGGGTCGGCCAAGGAAATTCTCGACCAATTGCGCCGGTCCGGCGCGAACCCGATGAGCGCGGATGAGTTTGCGAGCACATGGGACCAGTCCGTCGCGAACCTGAACCCGGGACAATCCACACGCTTGGTGGTGGATTGGGTGTCCACTACACCGGTGCCCTACTTTTACGCCGAACTCGTGGACGAACGATTGGGACCGTTTGACGTCCTGATCGACGGTCGCAGGACCGATACCGTCACGATTGGGCAAGACCGCTGGGCGGCTGGAAATCACTTCTACGACGTCTGGGCTTCCTTTGCGGGATCAAGCTCGTCCCCGCCCGCGCCACCGGCTTTCGTGCCGGTATCCTACACGATTGACACAACGATTCAGAACGACCGGACGCTTGAGGGCACGACGACACTGGAACTGCGAGCCGGCGGGAGTGGGGACCGCGGCATCGTACTCGAGATGTCGCGCTTCCTCAAAGTGCAATCCGCGGAGGATGCTGACGGCCACGCGCTCGAAGTCTTTCAGCATGACGCCCTCAGCCGGAACGAACTGGCGCAGCGAGGCAACGATGTGGTGTTGGTATTCCTGCCGGAATCTCCACGCGCGGGCCAGACCTATCGCATTCGATTGGCTTACCGCGGAAACGTGATCAGTGACGCGGGAAACGGCGTGTACTTTGTGGGGAATCGCGGGATCTGGTATCCGCATCTCGAAGGAATGGCGCAGTTCGCGCAGTTCGACACGACATTCCACTGGCCGCGAAAGCTTCGGTTGGTAGCGACAGGACAAAAGATTGAGGAACGAGACGAAGGCGACCGGCGCATGGGCCGCTGGCGGTCGGAAGGACCCGCCGTGCTTGACGGATTCAACTTGGGTGACTACAGCATTGAAAATATTGAGGCCGTGGAGGGCGTGAAAATCCAGATGGCCACGAATTCGGCGCTCGAAAGTGCCATCGCCAACCAGGCCCCTCCGCAATCACCCGTGGGGCCGATAACCGACGGCCCGATGAGACCGAATCGGCGCCTGCGTCCCTCGGTAAATTTTGCCGAAGACCCGCCTACCGCGCTCGCCGGCCCATTAAGGGAGCTTGGCCAAGAAATCGCCGAAGCAGTGCGCTTTGGGAAACAATGGATGGGGCCTTTCCCGTTTCAACAGCTCGTGGTGTCTCAAGTTCCAGGAACCGCCGGGCAGGGCTTCCCGGGACTCCTCTATTTGCCCTCCCTTTCTTTCTTGCCGGATACGACGCAGCAACGCGCCGGAATGAGCGGTAACACACAGGAGGCGTTGAACGTAATTATTCCTTTCCACGAGGTCGCACACCAGTGGTGGGGCAACCTGGTCGGCTGGGGCAGCTACCGCGACCAGTGGCTCACCGAAGGATTGGCGAATTACATCGCGCTCGTGGGCGCCGATGCGGAAAAACCTGGCGACCACGTGCTCACTCACTGGCTCGATTATTATCGGAAAGACCTGACTTCACACGCTTCGGGGCAGGAAAACACGGTGGATGATGCGGGTCCTTTGGTGCATGGAGTTCGCTTAAATTCTTCGCACGACCCGGACGCTTACATGAAAATTATTTATGGCAAAGGCGCCTGGGTATTCCACATGCTGCGCATCATGCTGCAGGATCCCGCTTCAAAGAATCCCGATGAACGCTTTATCGGGCTGTTGCACAGCCTGCTGGAATCGCATCGCTATCGCGCCCTGTCGACGGAAGACCTTCAAAAGGCGGTCGAGCGTGTGATGACGCCCGCCATGGACCTCGAAGGCGGACGGTCGATGGATTGGTTCTTCGAACAATTCGTGCGATCGACGGGAGTGCCCGCCTACGAATTGGAGTACACGGTGCGGCCCGGCCCAAAGGGTTTCCTCGTGCGAGGTAAATTGATTCAGAAAAATGTTCCCGACGATTTTATTCTCAGCGTTCCAATTTATAGGCAATCGCAAGGGTCAAAGCCAGCGTTTTTGGGTAACGTCATCACGTCTGGCGAGGAAACTTCTTTTCAGTTCGTGGCCGCGTCGCTCCCCAAGCGGCTACTGATCGATCCTCAAATGACGCTGCTGTGCGTGTCGCCTACATCCTCCTCACCGGCACTAGAATAGTTCGGCGTCCAATCGGACATTCCGGCGGATACACTTCGCGTCCCTCGCAAGATCGCGAGCCGCAAGCTTGACCGCCGCCTTCAGTGCGCTGCGCTCCCGTGAACGAGCGCAAATTTTTGAATGCGTCTTCCGGTGTCGACTTCTCCTGTGTACAAGTTTCCGTTGGAATCCTCAACGATCTCGTGCACATGGTGAAACTGGCCGGCATTTCGGCCCGCGTGACCGAATGTTCCAACGATAGCGCCGTCGCTCCGGCTGACGATCCAGATCACATTGTCTTCACCGTCAGCTACGAGTAAATACTTTTGCCCTTCGTCATGCGAGAAAACGAGGTCATACACGGACCCCATGCCGATCGTTTCCTTGCGCAAGAAGATTTCCTTTACAAACTTGCCTTCTTTTGTAAAAACCTGAATTCGGTTGTTGACTCGATCGCAAACGTAGACAAATCCGTCGCGCGACACGTGTACGCAGTGGACCGGATTCCGGAACACCTGGCTGGGGGGATCGGCGGGATTGTAAGGTGCGAGATTAGTGTTGCTCGGCGAGTTGCCGTAAGCGCCCCACATGCGCTTGAATGTTCCAGTCTCGGAATCGAATACAATTATGCGCCGATTCGAGTAACCGTCGGCGATGTAAACCTCATGAGCCTTCTCGTCCACCTCGATTCCAGCGGGCCGTCCGAGGATGGTCGTATCCGCATTATCCATCGGCACCGCGGACGGATGGCCGATCTGCAATATGAATTTCCCGTCGTTGGTGAATTTGATCGCCTGCCGGTCTTTGGCGCCATTCCCGGTGATCCAGACGTTGCCG
>Ga0137410_10003603_pt1 | contig 10490 bp, 13 predicted proteins | sample CZODoug1_16funga_FD_108878 | JGI IMG/M metagenome (GOLD analysis project Ga0137410, IMG submission 108878) | Vadose zone soil fungal communities from Angelo Coast Range Reserve, California, USA - CZODoug1_16fungal (Illumina Assembly) | ecosystem: Environmental > Terrestrial > Soil > Vadose zone... | reverse complement strand
ATTCCAACATTTGTGGTGCCGTGCACGACCGGGCACTTGCCCGCTTTCTCGTCAGTCTTTGCGTCCATGTTTCCCTCCGATCGTGTTCCAGTTCTCTTCGATTGTTCGTAAGGAACCATTTAGATCAAAGCGCGTCGAGCGCCTTTTGGAAGCGGCCGGCATGCGACTTCCCGGCCTTGGCGAGCGTCTCGAACCAGTCGGCGATCTCGTCGAAGCCTTCCTGGCGGGCTGCGCGGGCCATGCCCGGATACATGTCGGTGTATTCGTGGGTCTCGCTGGCGATCGCGGCCTTGAGGTTGTCGCCGGTCTGACCGATCGGCTTGCCGGTCGCCGGGTCGCCCACTTCCTCGATATATTCGAGATGGCCGTGCGCGTGCCCGGTCTCGCCCTCGGCAGTCGAGCGGAACACGGCGGCGACATCGTTGAAGCCCTCGACGTCGGCCTTCTGGGCGAAATAGAGATAGCGGCGGTTCGCCAAGCTCTCGCCGGCAAACGCGTCCTTCAGATTCTGCTCGGTCTCGGTTCCCTTGAGAGAAGGCATGCCCCCTCCTCAGCTTGGTTGGAAAAAACCGATGATGCGAGGACGATGCGCCCGCCGGAGCCGGGAGTCAATACAGTCTAGAGAATTTCTAATCTGCGGCTGGAGCCGGGTTCCGGTACGAGCGTGGGGAACATCGGAATGACATCCGATGCCTCGCTCCACCGGGCGTTCTGATTGCCCATTTGCGGCTCGTGCTAAGGCGTCCGCGGACTGTTCTACGCTTTTTGGGCGATGCCGGTCAATCTCGCGGCGCCGTTGCCGGCAAAATATGCAGAACGCCGGCGCTCCGGCGCCTGGAGGTTCTCATGGTTGAATGCCGCAACCTCGCGAGGTCGCTGGAAAGCAAATGACTTAAACGAAGTCCAACGGGGGAAATCCATCCAAAGGGAGGTCACGAGGTTCTCAGGCTATACCCTCATTGCAGCGCCGCGAATCGGCGATATTGGCTCATCGATACGTCGTGCGAGGAATTCAGATGCCGGAACGCCGGCGCGCAGATGCGCCAGCCAGGCATCGGGGTCATACTCAACGCCAATAGGGTTCGCGCTGAAATGCGGGCCGCGCATGTACGCGTTAGTTTCGTCGTTGGTGCCGAAGCTGTCGACCTGGAACTCCATCTGGTTACCGTCGGGGTCAGCGTAATACATCGACACCGTAACGCCATGGTGGATGCACCAATAGGGCAGGATCGCTCGCTCTTTCAGCTTCGCATAGGTCTCGAACAAATCCCTCAACGATGCGTACGTATACGCGACGTGATCGACGCCGATGACGCCTAGCGTGTTGGTGTCGGTGCCCTCGGGATGTAACACTGCCATGTTGGCAAAGGCGAACCGGTGATGCTCATCGTCATAAGTCAGAAACGCCAGCGCAGGGTTCTGATACTGAACCTTGGCGCCAAATACAATCTTGTACCACTGCAGCATCTGTTCGAAACGGCGCGTGTGGTAGACGACGTGAACGAATTTGGCAGGTCTGATTCGCATTGTGGCGCGTGCTCCTCGTCCCCGACCCCTTCGCCGAGCATACTCTTAACGGTTCTGGTGCATATGGGGGATTTTGGGGCCGAAAGAGATTCGCTGTCGGAGAGGGGGAAACATTATTCGAATTCCATAGAGAGAGTAACCAGATCCGGGGGATGGGTTGGGCTGCCACCGATATGAACTTCGATCAGAGCCGCGCACGCGGAGATCTCGGAGTTGCATCGAACAATTGTGCGCCGCACTCGCCAAATTTCCGGGTACTCTCGACAACAGTGCCCTGACTTTGGGAGCACCTGAACCCCGTATGGTCGGGTTGAACTCGACATGAACTTGCGGCTGGTGACGCGACTATGGGGTCGCCAGCCGGCGGCTTGAACAGCGCGCCCAAAAAAAGAGCGGGACGGAACCCGCTCTCTTTGACTGTAACCGACACTTGCAGGTTTCGCCTGCAATGGCGATGTCACATGTCCATTCCTCCCATGCCACCCATTCCGCCGCCCGGGGCGCCATGTGCATGCTCTTCGTCCTTCGGCGACTCAGCAATCATGACTTCCGTCGTGAGCAGCAGACCCGCAACCGAGGCGGCGTTTAGCAGAGCCAGACGCGTAACCTTGGTCGGATCCAGGATGCCCATTTCGAGCATATCGCCGTACTCATCCGTCGCAGCGTTGTAGCCGAAGGTGCCCTTGCCCTCACGGACTCGGTTCAGCACCACAGCGGCGTCTTCACCGGCGTTCGCCACAATCTGACGCAGCGGCTCTTCGATCGAGCGGGCCAGGATCTTGATGCCCGTCGTCTGATCATCGTTGGCACCGACCAGCTTTTCGATCGCCTTGAGCGCGCGCAGAAACGCCACGCCGCCGCCCGGAACGACGCCCTCTTCGACGGCCGCACGAGTTGCATGCAGTGCGTCTTCGACGCGTGCCTTCTTTTCTTTCATTTCGATTTCGGTCGCCGCACCGACTTTGATCAAGGCCACACCGCCGGAGAGCTTGGCTACGCGCTCCTGCAGTTTTTCCTTGTCGTAATCGGAGGTCGCTTCCTCGATCTGCTGGCGAATGCTCTCGACGCGGCCCTTGATGTCCGCCGCCTTGCCGGCGCCGTCGATGATGGTGGTGTTCTCTTTCTCCACCAGCACCTTCTTCGCTTCGCCCAGATCGTTCAGCATCGCCTTCTCGAGCGACAAGCCGACTTCATCGGAAATGACCTTGCCGCCCGTCAGTACCGCGATGTCCTGCAACATGGCCTTGCGACGATCGCCGAAGCCCGGCGCCTTGACGGCGGCGACCTTGACGATGCCGCGGATCGTGTTGACGACCAGGGTGGCAAGCGCCTCGCCCTCGACGTCTTCGGCGACAATCAGCAACTGGCGGCCGCCCTTGGCGATGGCTTCGAGCAGCGGCAACAGTTCGCGGATGTTGGCAGCTTGATAGCGCAGCGCGGGCTGCGTACGTCACGCACCTTCTGCAGGAGGCGCCGGGAGATTGAAGAGCGCTCGATCATTGGGACGAGTTCTGGTCGTCAACGTAGACCAAGTCACGGGCGCCCGCGTGGTCAAAATTTCAGCAGATTGCGTAACGCGCTGAATGCGGTGTGATTCCCAGGCTTCGCCGCCACGTTGTACACAGGGTTGTCCACCGGAAATGTGCATAAGAGACCTGAGTCCGCCCTACGGAGCATGGGGAACTGCATGCTCCGCAGCGGGAATTCCCGCGCGCAGTCTGCGAGAACGCCCTATAGAAATTCATTTCGCGCCTCGGATTCTCGCGATCGTGCGCCGTGGTCGGTGTAGAAAGCACCCAATGTATCTCGCTATCGATATTGGCCAAAAGCTCCCCGCTTCATTGCGACACATCCTTCTCCGGCGCGCCGCCGGCGTTCCGCGACGTGAGCGTAACTGCGAACTTAGCCGCGAAACGCCGAACATCGGTATCGGCCAGGCCTTCCAACACGACCACATCCTTCTTGCCATATTCAGTGACGATGCACCATTGATTGTCCGCCTCGCGTACACAGACGAGCTTATGGATGGCGACCGTCTCGGTTAATAGGCGAACATCACCACGGAACCTCTCAATGGTGAGGTACCGATCCTCTGCTTGCTTGTTGTCGTATGACCAGGTAGTGAATAACCACTCCCCGATGAAGAGTTCTCGCGAATTCCCGATCCCTTGTCGCCGATTCGATGCCCGTAATCGATCGTGGGTAGACCCATCGGCCACAAAGAATTTTCGCACCCGGTCATCAAACGCGGTTTTATCGCATAGTAGACTCCGCGCGCGCAGTTCCGACTTACAAATCCGGGCGTGAAGCTCCAGATACGCGTGTTCACCCTAATCGCTTGCGAAGCAAAAATCCCAAGCCCGTGTATCGAACTCCCATCGACCTTTACCGGTACCAGCAACATCGGCAACTCCTTGCAGCCTTTCCGTGTTCATGGTCGCACAGGAAGTCTCTCGGAAAAACTTCTCACGCCGAATGAACTTGAAAGGTACGTTCCGGGCATCCTCAATCGAAAACGGCCAGAACCCGACACTTGTCGCATGGCAAATATTTTTCGACAAAACCGAGCACCCTTTCGTAAAGTGAATTCGACGCGCATGTTTGCTCCGGCGGTCCCGAGTGACTTGCAAACGGGGCACTTTTACTTCAATGGACGCCCATCGCACTAGGCTACGACCACATCAACATGCTGGGGCGATACTCGTTCGCCGTGCCCGAATCCGTGACCAGGGGGTGGGCTGCGGCCACTCAGAAACCCAGCAGATGCCGATCCTTAACTGGAGTTTTTGTTCCGTTGCTCCCCAAGCCCCTAATTTCATCAGCCACTCTACGATTGATCGCAGCTCGCGCGTCACTTTTTCTCTCGTGTCAAGGATGGCACTGCAGAGCGTACGGAACGCAAATCTCTCGGGCGGCCGGTCTCGGCAGCCGCCTGGATTGACTCCCTACGCGTTGCACTAAGGCTCTTGGTGATCTCATTCATCGTACCCGTGTTTTTGTCCGCGAGTAGCGCGAGTAACAGATGGCGCTGGTCGATCTGGGAAGCGCGTTCCTTCCGTGCGATCAACGCAGCCTTAGCGATCGAGAGGTCGGCGTCAAGCGAGCCAATGGAAACACCCTGTCTGCGCTCATTCTGAGCCTGCGCCAAAATTACTTGGCGAAGCCATCTTTCGATTCTGCCCGCCGTCCCTCGACCAGCGGCTTCGAAGCAGCTCCAAGCGAACCCACTTCGCATTGCTAATAACGCAGCCAGTTTGTGGAATGTCCGAAACGGCACCTCGCCTTCTTTGCAGGCTCTCAGACGAAGCTCGAGGCGCTCGCGCAATTCTTCCTCAAGCGGAAGTCTGCCCTCCTCGCCGCTCATCACTCAGCCAGCTCAAACATGACGGCAGCATTCCATTTCGCTTGATTTCACTGCGAGTATTGAGCGCCGCGCCGCCCACAAAGTCGAGATCGCATGCCCGTGTCTCTCACCGAAAGCGCTCGAGGGTCGCCCACCTACGGTCGAAATGCTTCCGTCAGCCCGTGACGCGGGGACCGGATCGCACGCGCCGCGAGCTGGCGGTGAACCTCGCCGGGTGCGGTGTCGCAGTTGACCCAGTGGGCGTTCGGCCGGCGCAAGGCGCAAGAGCGGTGATGCAAGTACCTGATCCGTCAGATGGTGCGATGCCGCTAACGTGCGCTATGTTCCGTTTGGCGAGTAGCGGCGAGTCTTGCGACCCGCCGCCCCAATAGAACCGGACATGGAGAGTTACACCATCCGGCTCCCGGTGGAAGGCTTTCGCAGCAGGTCGGGATAGAGGTTATGGATGATCCGCGGGCATGGCGGGACTCCCATCGAGGTGGTCCCACTTGACGCTGCGGCGCTGACTACGTCGATTGAGCCATTTGAACAGAAGCCGGCGGCTGGCATACAGATACTGCCGCAGACTTCGGCTATTGCCGCTGTGGCTTCTCACGCGCCCACTGTGTGAAACGAACCAGTTCAGTTGCCATGATCACAATCCGCTCGGTGTCGGGCCATGTTTCCCCGATTCGTTATCTCCCACCGACGCCCCTTTGCTCCGTCCGCGTTACCGGACTTCGTCGCTCATATAGGCGTCTCCGACTTCCGATCATCACCGCTTCCTCCCTCGCTGTTTAGGCTTGTCGGGAAGTGCGCACGTCCTGTACGCCGACGATCGGATCTCCTTGGTTACCACGTATCCGTCTTGTAAGGTTCGACGCGGACTTAGATCCCGGGGTGGCTCGTGCCGCTCGCCGTTGCGCGACACAAGCTGTTGCCTGCTGGGTTCAAGAAATCATCGGCACACACCTTTGCGATGTTTTCGGGACTTAGATCCTTCAGTGACAGCTTGACCTGTTACCTTTGCGCCTCGCCTCCTTTCGTGCCTACGCATCAAGCATTGCGTCGCCGCAATACCTGCAAGACTCGATACCCGGCCCGTGGCTGGCGGTTACCGGGGCGGGATTCGCATCCGCTTGAACTACGCGACATTGCCAAGTCGCAACCTTGAGGTCACCCCTAATCGCGTTGCTTGTAATTGCGCCTGAAGATCGACCTGACGCCATTGTGCGGTGCTCACCCTCAGGATCCGGTTATTCTCGACATCCCTTTACTGACGCCGTTGGCGCTTACATTCTAGGCCTGCCTTTACTTCATTCGCCCAGACGCGGAAGCCTTCGAGCACGTTCGGGCCGAAGGTCATGCTAATGGCGACGTCCGCAGCATCGCGGCCTCGCGCAATCAGCACACGGCCAACGCGCGGCGCGTTATTGCGCGCGTCAAACGTGTACCAGGCCCCCCCGATATACGCTTCAAACCAACCCGCAAAATCCATCGGCGCATCGACGGGAGGAATACCGATATCACCAAGATAGCCGGTGCAATAGCGAGCCGGAATATTCAGACATCGACATAGCGCGATCGCCAAATGCGCGTAGTCCCGGCAAACGCCTTGTCGTTCGTGGAACGCTTCCGAGGCAGTCTTGGTTGGGCGCGCGAACTGATAACCGAATGTGATGTGCTGATTGACGAAGTTGCAGATCGCCTGCACGCGTGGCCAGCCCGGCACAGTGTTGCCAAACAGATTCCAGGCGACAGCGGACAGGTGCTCGGTATCGCAGTAGCGGCTGCCGAGCAGATACACCAGCGTTTCTTCCGGCAGCGACTCCACAGTGTGCTGTTGCGCATTCGACACGATCGGTTCAGTCAACCCGCGATCATTGATAACGGCGTCGGCAGTGATGCGCATGTGTCCCACAGGAGCAACGAGACGGGTGCACCAGTTTCCAAAGCCGTCGCGGTACAACACCAGTGGCACCCAGGGATCAGTGAGAATGTTATCCGCACGAATCAGATCAGCCGCCCGTGTGTAGTGGATATTCAAATTCAGAATCATTGGAGTCCGTTGTGGACACCGATAGATCAGTTCGTAGCCAAGACGAATTTGCACCTTGAAATCTCCGCGGCCGACAAAAGACGACTCACCCTAGCTCGATCACGACATGTAGAAGCCCGCGCGGCTCACCACACTCGGGAATCGTACAGTCGGTCTCGTCATCCACCGGGTAAGGCTCGTTGGCACCGATGGCGAGACTGGGAGCAGAAAGTGAAGCAAGATATCCGCCAAACGACGACCCCTGTTATACAACAATCCGGCATGTCAGGGACCCTGATGTCCATGGAACCACGGGCTAAAACTGTGCATGGCGATGAGGATCGTGTGCCGATGTTGTGCTTTGCGTACGTCCATCTCGGTGCGAATGCGCTCCTGATACTGGCGAAACACCTCCCGTTCCCGCGCCAGCGCATCGACGGCCGAAACCGACGCATTGCCGGGAATTCGCGTGGTCTCGCTCAGTCACACAAACGATTCTGCGCTGCCGGGCGGACGGTTGCAGTCAATGACGAGTCGAGAATACGTTTGCAGAAATCAGGAAGGCAGCGAGTCGCGCTGCAAGCTTCACCGCAACCGCTGCAGCTCCGATATCCCAGGCAATGTGGCGCCGCAGGTCCTCAGTGGACACACCCAGCGAATGCAGCTTGCGCGGCACGAGCGCGCCAGCGTGGTCGCAGGTCAAAAAGAATGACGATCGACCGTCTTCCCGCTCCACCCGAAAAGCAGCGGGCTCATCGGGTGCCAGCAATGATTGAGCGTCGTGCACGGATGTCGGGATTCAAAGCGACGGCTCGCTCGGCGGCGGAGCCGGGACGTCGCGCGATGTTGGCGGTAGGGGCACTGGTACGGCGGGTAAGCGCCGGAACACGGCGCGGACACCCTTGCTCCACTCTTTGCTGAGGGCACTGAAGTAAGCGTCGCCCCGCTCGAAGCGGTGGCGAACACTGAGCTTCAGCCTGTCTCGTTCGCAGCACACCAGATCGATGGGCATGCCGACCGAGAGATTGCTGCGCATGGTGGAGTCGAACGAGACCAGGACGCATTTCATTGCGTCGCTAAGGTTGGTCGAAGGGGTAATGACGCGATCGATGATGGGCTTTCCGTACTTTGCTTCACCTGTCTGAAAGAAAGGCGTATCGGCACCTGCCTCGATGAAGTTGCCCTCTGCAAACGTCCGGAACAACCGCAGCGGTTCGCCTTTGATCTGGCCGCCGATGATGAACGAAGCGTTGAACGGACTGGCACTGCTCGCCAGATGCTTGCCGTCGCGGTGCTCGATATCCCGCACCGCGTCCGAAACGATGACCGCAATGTCGAACATCGTGCGAGCGTTCCAAACGCTGATGACGTCGTTTTCCTGCGCTTCCCCGCGTTGCTTGAGCACACTGATGACGGCCTGCGTCCCCGCCAGGTTTCCCGAGCTCAGCAACACTATCACCCGATCACCCGGGCGCTCGAACACGGTCATCTTGCAGAACGTCGCAAAGTTATCGACCCCGGCATTCGTGCGAGAGTCCGACGCCAGCACGATGCCGTCATTCAAAAGGACGCCTACACAGTAGGTCATGCGCTGCTTTCCTCGGAGGGCCCCAGGTAGTACTCGATCGCCCGCACGAACGCGGTTGCATACTCTGGCGGTGCCATCTGCTCGACCAGAAACGTGAGATCTCTTGGAAATCCTCTCAAGTGCATTGAGTGCATGGACCTAGCCACGATATTCACGCGGCTGCTCCTTATACCACCTTGTGACCGGCAGACTCGTGTGCTTCCATAAAGCGATGTGCGGCCTCGTGAGCCGCCTGGCTTTGGTTCGATTAGGTTTCTGCAACGTTCACTCTCGTAGCAATCACTTCCGACAGTGAAGACAGTATGTCACAGACCTCCAAGAACCCCCCAATGATGTAGACTGGGTCAGCTCGATAAGTGACCAGCACTATGCCATGACCGTCGCGCTGCACACCCAATACCGACAAGCACAAATCGATGGTCGTCGCATCGAGTGCGTAAACCGTCTCGGCCAGATCCACACCGAAGGGTTCCTCGGCATACAAGCCGCGCGCGATACCAATCAACCGCTCGGCGAAGTTCGCGTAGATACGCCAATCGCGCGTCGAATTGGCGTTTGGCGAGCGTGTTGCGCGCGACATTGCCGCGAATCCCCAAGTGGTAGAGCTTGGCCGACTGCGCCCGAAGGCTCGCCTCGATATCGCGCAGGCTCTCTCGATAGGTCAGCTGTGCGAACGCCATGCAGAGGTACTGATCGAGACAGGAGAAGCTCTTGACCTTGTGCTCGCCAGCGTAACGGGCCACGCACCGACGAAACGTCGTGAGCGGAAGATGGCGCATCAGCTGCGCAAAAACGAGCTGGCCTTGATGCATCGAGCGACTCCACGGCGAGAACCGCGGTCACGGTGCGTGACGTCGAATCGATGTTCAAATCGAGACCAAGAAAAAATGGCATTTTCTGTATCATGTTCAATAACTTAAACGCGTCGTCCCGATCAACGTTGGGACACTACTGGGCGACGATATAGTTCAATAGCCGCGGTGCAACCAGAATAACTATACCGGCGATAAGCGAAACGAGCGGGGCGATACTTAAAGTTAGGTTCATGGCGAGCTCCGACCAAGTGCCCAAGTGTCGTCGGCGTGCTTTCAAAATGGGATTTTTCATCCTTCATGATGAGACTTTTTCTCCAGCAGTCCTATCTCCCGCTCGGAATGACCAGTGGCAAACGCGTTTCCGGCGTCCGTGCAACTTCGCGGGGCTTCAGCGCAGTCGCATCATGGAAGCACAATTCGCGCGTAGTCCCATCATGGAGGGAAAACCTAGAAGACCTGCGACTAATTAGCTTGGGGTTGCACGCGAGGCCCACCTAACGACGGCAGAATAGCAAGAGCTGCCAAGCAGCTACACGAAGTCAGATGGTAAATGCTTGTCCCGCAATGAAGGACCAAAAGTCTCATTTTGAAGCAAAACGACAACGTTCCTCGCGAGAGAGGGCAAGTGCCGCGGATTGATTGCCGATCTTGCCTCGGCGGCATGCTGCGGTTCTACAAACGTGCCGCGGCATGAATGCCGCATTGGGGTTCTCGAACAATACGCGGTGCGCGGTTTTTCTGATGCCCGCCCCATGTGTCAGAGACGGGCATTCGAGATCGCGGCGCGAATTCCCGCTTGAGTTCCTGACGATCGGCCCCATGTAATTAAAATGCCACGATGAAACCAGAAACCCGGTCCTAGCGCGGGGTTTCTGCATTTTGGGAGCAGAAAAGATGCCTCTAATCGACTACTACGGCAAATTTGCGGTGTGCTCGATCGCGTGTTCGATATGTGGCTGGACGGGCATCGGCGAGGAAGCGAAGACCGGAGATAGCTTCGGCGACGGCGTCGAGAAGCATTGCCCGATGTGCTGGAACTACTTCGGGTTCGTGCAGTTCAGCGTGTTCGTCGTCGACGATTCGCCGCAAGGGTGGGAAGCAAATATCGGGCGGGTGGAGTACCTGAAACGCCCGACGCATAGCCCTCCAGTCGCGCCGATCGTAGGGGTACCCGCTACT
>Ga0137410_10003602_pt1 | contig 10492 bp, 8 predicted proteins | sample CZODoug1_16funga_FD_108878 | JGI IMG/M metagenome (GOLD analysis project Ga0137410, IMG submission 108878) | Vadose zone soil fungal communities from Angelo Coast Range Reserve, California, USA - CZODoug1_16fungal (Illumina Assembly) | ecosystem: Environmental > Terrestrial > Soil > Vadose zone... | reverse complement strand
GAATCCCCGCGCGCCGAGGATTTTCGCCCAAGAAGCAAGAAGCAAGAAGCAAGAAGCCAGAAGCAAGAAGCCAGAAGCAAGAAGCCAGAAGCCTAGCCGATCCGCTTGTTTTCTCCGCCAACTAAAAACTAAAAACTGACAACTGCCTCACCCCAGCGGCTTCTCCAGCGAAACCGGAAATTCCGGCGTCAAAAGTTGCGCCGGCCCGTCGGCGGCAATGACCATGTCGTCTTCGCAGCGCATCCCGAATTCACCAGGAATGTAAATCCCTGGCTCATTCGAAAATGTCATGCCCGGCTCAAGCACCGTCTTGCTTCCACGAACGAGATAGGGATGCTCGTGCCCGTCGAGTCCGATGCCATGACCGAGGCGGTGCGTGAAGTATTTGTAGTCTGGTCCGTAGCCCGCGTCGGTGACCACCTTGCGCGCGCCGTCATCCACTGTGCCCGATAGCCGTCCAGCCCGCGCCGCATCGAGAGCGGCATCCTGCGCTTTGCGGACGATTTCGTAAACGCGCGCCACTTTTTCCGGTGCCTTGCCAAAGATCCCCGTGCGCGTCACGTCCGATTGGTAGCCGGCCACCGAGCAGCCGCCGTCGATCAGCACCACATCGCCATCTTTCAGTTTTTGCGGCTTGATCGTACCGTGCGGCAGCGCCGCGGACGCGCCCAGTAGAACCAGCGCTCCGCCGGGCAAACCCATTTTCGAAAAACCACCCTCCACCAGCTTGCCGATGTCCTCCTGTGACATGCCGTCCTTCAGCGAAGCGAATACCGCGCGAAAAACATTGCAGGTTGCTTCGCAGGCCAGCCGCATCAGCTCAAGTTCCTGCGCCGACTTGCGTCCGCGGCACGCGATGGTCACCGCGTCGGCGGAAACACATTCGAATCCCGGAGCCGCCCCGCGCAGATGATCGAAAAACATGAACGGCGCGGTTTCTTCCACGCCCACGCGTCCCGTTCGAATCCCGCGATCGCCCAGAGCCGCCGCCGCGATCTTCGTCGGACTCTCATCCTCCTGCCATACGCGGACTTCCGCCGGGAACTGCAACTTCTCGCGCAGGCGCCCTTCTTCAAACCCCGGCACGACAAGTATGGGTTTGCCCGTGCGCGGAAGCACGAGGGCAAGCAGGCGCTCGCTGATTCCCCAGCGGATGCCGGTGAAGTAGTAGAGGGAAGTCCCGGGAGCAAGGAACAGAGCGTCGTAGCTCGGCGCCAAGTCCGACATCAGTTTTTGGGCGTGCTGCAGCCGTTCACGAAATTCATCGGCCGTGATCGGCCGCACTCGTCCGCCCAGCGGCTTCAGTCCCGCAAACGCCTGCGGCAGTCCTCCGGACCCATCCACATCCGCGGCGCGTACCACCGGCGTCAGCGCGAGCGCGGAGGCAGCCGCCGCGCTAATCAAAAACTGGCGGCGCGCAGGCTGGTGAAGGTGTTCCTGATTTAGTTTGTGCATGACAGGAAAAAGGTTTATCTGGCCGGAGCATAGCTTGTCAAGGCAGATCGAAGCGCACAGAAACATGAGAGGGACAGAGTTTACTCTGTCCCTCTCTCAAACCGCTTTCTCGCCGCGCCTAATTCGACGGTGGATTTTGCGAATTCGGATAGGCAGCCGGTTGTTCCGCATTCGAACGCTGCCGCGATCTCTTTCCCGGCAGGTAGGTGATTTCCAGCGGCTGTTGCAGCGTAAAATCGAGTCGTGTTTCCGACGGGATCTTCACCTGTTGCCCTTTGGTGAAGACTTGCACACCCGTGCCGGCTCCCCCGCCTACCGCTGCACCGATCGCCGCTCCTTTTCCGCCTCCGGCCACCGCACCAATCAGCGCGCCGAGGGCCGCTCCGCCTCCGATGGTCTCTGCAGTGCGCTTCCCGCGAGAAGCGCCGGACTGTTTCACGTCGCTGCTGACCACGTTATAAGTCTTTCCTTGAAAGACGATGCTGGTCAACTCCAGTCCGAGCTCGCTGCGGCCAGTCATGCGGCCCGCTGAGCTGGCACTGACCAGCTTGATGTACGCGTCCGCTCCCGCCGGCACGATCACCTTGTCATCCGCCACGATCGGCGCGTCTAGCGATGCCTTGAACACCTCCCCAGCATGATTCGTTTTCGAATCGATGCTATCGATCGTTCGAACCGTCACAATCGTATTGGCTGGCAGCGTCACGGTTACCGGCTGTGGCGGTGGAGGAGGTGCTGGTGCCGCCGTAGGAGCCACGGCCACCATCGTCGGCGAATCAGGCGCAAGTTGTCGTGATCTTTCTGCCTTAGGCGGGACTTTCGTTCTTGCCGTGCGCTTTGCTGGGGCGGCTTCTGGCGTTGGCGCGGCGGGTTGCGGCACAGTCATCTCCGCCACGGCGACGCTCATCTGATCATTCACCCGGCTTACTCCCTTGGTTTCTGTCGCGATCTTGTAAGCCGCCAGCCTCGCTGCGTCGTTCGGCACTTGTCCGGTCAGCGTCACCTCTCCGTGTTTGCTAACCACGTCCACTGCCGCTGCTTTCAGCGCCGGCTCGGAAAACATTTTTGCTTTGATATCCGTCGTGATCGCGGCATCGCTCGGCGCCCCGATCCGCGAGCAGGAGACGCCCATCGCCGACATCAGCACCAAAGCCAGAACAGCTATTTTGTTTTTGCGCATTTCTTCCTCCGCGTTGGCAGCTTCAGAACGATCGGGAGGACTGGGGGCACCCCGAGGTGGTATTTCTGTCCTATGCACGATGGTACAGAACAGTTTTCATCCTGCACGGACGCGCCAGACGGACACACCGCTGCCACTCTGGATTGTGCGGGAGGTGGTGCCGGAATGCAATCCGATGTGGTAGTAGTCTCAACAATAAATCTGTCCGCTCAAAAAAACAGGAGGTGCTCCCTGAGCACCTCCCGGAATTGACAACCTGGAATTAAACTTAGAAAACGAACTTCAATCCCAGTGTCATGGAACGGATCCCGCCGCTGAAGAACTTCGACGGCTGCAGGAAGTTCGGGTTCGCGGGCTGAACATAGCCCCCCGTGGTCGTGGCAGTGGTAACGCCCGCATTGCTGAACACGTTCCCATTGCTCAAGGCGTAGTTCGCGTGGTTGAGGATGTTGAACACATCCACCTTCGCTTGCAGATATTTCCCTTCTGTGAAGTGGAAATTCTTGGCGACGGACATATTGAGGACGCCGAATCCCGGGGTCGTGATGCTATTCCGTCCCACGGTGGTTTTCGCCCCAAGCCCGGCAACGACATACCTAGCGCCAGCGGTCACTGGCGTGTAGCCGATTGCCGGGTGCTTAGAAGTAGAAGTCGGAGCGCTCCGGTCAAAGCAGGCGCCACCAGCTGCTACGCCCGTCGGCACAAAGCCGGGATCGCCGAGACCGGTGGATGGGCCGCTGTTCGAAAAGCCCGTCAATCCGCCGGCAAATTCACAGACGGCGAACACGTCGGAGCCAATGAGCCCACTGCCGAGAGGATTAGAAATAACGCGGTCCCCGGCGGAGTCACCGTTCCTGTTCGCGTCTACGCCGGACTGAAGAGTGACGGGTTGTCCTGTTTGAGCAAGGAATACGGACCCGATCTGGAATCCGTTGACCAGTGTCTTCACCCAGCGGCTGTCCGACTTGAGATTCGGAACCTGATAGGTCCAAGAAAGTGCTAGCTTGTGCCGGACATCCAAATCCGAGCTCGCCCAGTCTTCAGAAATGCGAGTGGTGTCTTGGGCGCGCCGGGGATTCAGAAGGCTGGTGAAGAATTCATTGGTGGAGTTGTCCAGCGTGTGCGCGTAAGTGTAGTTGGCGTTGAAGCTCAGCCCCATCCTTGACCGCTGCATGAAGCTCACCGAGCCTGCATGGTAAACGCTGCTGCCAAACGGCGGATCGGAAGTTACATTGGCGGTAAATCCAAACGGAGCGTAAAGATTGGAGTTGAAGTTCTTAAACGCGGCATCCGTCGGCGTGCTTGCCGTCCAAGTAGCGGGCACATCCGAGGCTTTGAGGAACGTTGGTAGCGGCGCGATGCCCGCATCGAACGCACTCTCGCGATTGCGCCGGAACTGCACGGGCAGTGAGATACCGCGCGTGGCAAGATATCTAACCTCGACGCTGGCGTTGCGGTAGATCTCGTGCTGCACTCCCAGAGACCATGTGAGGATCTTGGGCATGACCGTGTCGTCGATGTAGCTCGTGGTCAGAGCTCGCGCCGCGAGCTGGCCTGCAGGTGGAATGTAGGTCTGCGGCAGACCGCCACCGGCCAGGAATCCGGCAAAATTCGCGTTGGCGCACCAGGATGGCTTTGGCGTCAATGTGCAAGCAGAAGTCGGATCCAGTTCGCTCTGCAGTTGCGGAGGCAGCGTGATCGAAGCGAAGTTCTGGAACTTCACATCGTAGGCAATCCCGAATCCGCCGCGAATGGAAGTTTTCCCGTTTCCGCGGGGATCGTAGGCGAATCCAACGCGCGGTGCGATGTTGTTCTTGTCCGTCTTGGGAATGCCGAAGGTGATGACGCCAGGGACGTTGGAGATGGCGTTGAGTATTTGGGAGCTGTCGCCCGCCGGATTGGTCCAATACTCGTACCGCACTCCGAGGTTTAGCGTCAGACGCCGCGACAGTTTATAGTCATCCTGGCCGAACACGTAGAAGGCGCTCTGCGTGCCCAGGAAACTGCCCGTTCCTGCGTTGCGCAGAGTTCTCCCGAGTTGATTGCTCTGCTGGTCCCTGATGAATTCCTGGAGCGTGTCATACCAGTAGTCCCCGTTACTCCGCGCCAGGAAGAACTGCGGGTAGATGAAGTGGTTGTATTGTGCGCCGAACTTGAGAGTATGTTTGCCCTGCGCCCAGGAGAAGGTGTCGGCAACTTGATAGGTGTTCTGTTTTTGATTCTGGTTGTCGCCCGGGCCGATGGTGTTGAATCCCAGGTCGCCGATGGTCACGTCAGACGGGCAAGCGGTGCACGGATTTACGTTAGCCAGATAGTAGAACGAATACTGCAAGCGCAGGTCGTTCACCAGGCGGCTGTTGATTGTCCAGACGTCGTTCACCGCGATCTTCCGGTTGTGCAGGAGTTGCGCTTGATTGAAGAGTTCCTGTGTCGAGTTCACTGGGAATACGAAGCTGGCTTGATTGAACAGGAAACGCCCGCCAATTTGGTGCCTTCCCCAGGTGTAATCCGTATTGACCTGAGCGTCGTGCTCCTTCTGCCCAACCGGGCTGATGATGATGAGGTTGCCGATGGGGATATTCTGTCCGTTGACAGCAACTGTCCCCAGATCGTTTTGTGGCGCGACAGGAAAATTGTTCAGAATATTCTTCACCGCAGAATTTACCGCTAATCCTTGAAGTGTTGTCAATCCCGCCGCTGTCGGCTGAATCAACGCCGTCGGGGTTCCCTGACCGTGCAGCTTCGTGTATTCGTATGCGCCGAACACGAAAAATTTGTTCCTGAGGATTGGGCCACCCATCGTTCCGCCAAACCGGTTGTTATCGAAATCCGGCTGGCCGGGGATCGTTTTCGCCGCGATGGCATTCTTGGTCAGATTGTCAATCGAATTGTAATTCTTGTTCTGGTTGTACCATTCGCCTGACCCGTGCCAACTGTTGGTGCCCGTCTTCGTCACTAGGCTGAATTGGCCGCCAGCCGAATGTCCGTATTCTGCGCTGAATAGATTGGTCGTCAGGTTGAATTCCGCAACCGCGTCCGGGATGACCGTGGAATTGTTGCCCGTGACTCCCAGGTTGTTGTCATCCACTCCGTCAACCGTAAAGTTGTTGTCACGCGGACGTGTTCCTCCCACCGAGCCGCCGATGCCTGTTACACCACCGGGCTGCGCCACCACGTTGGGAGCCATCACCGCCAGGTTGAGCGGGCTGCCGTTCAGCGTTCCCGAAGCGCTCGGAAGCTGCACGGCGTTCGAATCAAATGTATTGTTCAGCGCCGAAGACGTCGTCTGAATCTCCACTCCCCCGCTCGTAACCTCGACGATCTCCGTCGCGACGCCCAAGTCCAAGTGTGCGTCCGCCACATTGTCCTGGTTGGAGACGACGCTGACGTCCGTCACCAAGAAATTCTTAAATCCCTTGGCTTCTACGCTCACCTTATACAAGCCCGGAATCAGACTCGGAAACGAATACGTTCCCGCCGAGGTGGCCGTAATTCTCACCGACACACCCGTCTCCTGATTCGCGGCCGTTACCTGCGCATCCGGAACCGCTGCCCCAGAAGGATCCAATACCTGCCCTCGCAGCGTTCCCGTGATTCTCTGCGCCGCCGCCGGCATCGAGAAGATCAGCGCCAATCCCAGGACCAATGCAGAATAAAACAACCCTCTCACGCTGCTGAGCCGACATCCACCCAGCCCAGCACCCATCCATCCTTCAAGTCTCATGTCTCCCCCTCAATTCGAACTGCCTCGAATTTGCCCCATACTTCTGACGCCTCTATTTCCCGCCACCGTCCATTCGAATGGGAAGGGTCAGCATCAGAGTTATTGCGTAAGGCTGCAGGTTGTTCGCCAATGCGGGGGCGGATTAACGGACAATTGTTTCTATGACTTACGAGCTATACTGGCCCGCGAGAAATCTAAACTTCGATACTTCTGGATGGTTTAGCTGATTTAGATTCAGGTATGCGTAGAGGGTATGCTGCGGGAACTCCGCGGAATGGCGATTTTCTCGAAAGGAAATGCAAAATAAAGAGAGCCGGTTTTCTGAATCGGCGATGGCGCCAATCTCTCGCGCAGGAGGGGCGAATCAAATTTCGCAAACTTTTCGTTGCGCCATTTCTGCGAAGGCAGCCGGCTGGAAATACGCAGACTACTCTGTCCGAACAGCGAGGATTTTCTTGCCCTCAACTTTTATTTCGATGCCGAGGGGCGGGCGCAGATCCGATCCTTGCGCGATAGCTCCGCGCACCCAGACGCTTCCCGGAAGATTGGTCAATTTGAGCGGGTCAAACACCGTGCGGCTGCAGGGGTTCCCGACCATGGGATGTTTGGCGGCGCGGAAGCCGTAGTCGTTTTTCAGCTTGTTCAAATCCGTGATGTATTCGAGCTGGCAATTGCCGTACGGAGAATTTTTCGCAAACGCCCAATAACCGCTGGCCTGGGAGGCAGAGGCAGCAGGCAAGCGTACGAGCAATGCCGGAATGTGTTCGCCGCTTAGGCGGTTGCGAATATAAAACTCCTTCAAGGACCACGGCTTGGCCATCTCCGCGACGTCGGCGATCCCGGGCTCGGTATCGGTGGCGTGGGGGAGCAGCGTGCTCGGATCGGGGGCGGGCGAAGGAACTTCGATCTGCGGTTGTTGTAGGGCGGAGTGCACCGCACGCTTCGGACGAAGGGCCCAGCGCGCTCCCAAAAAGACGACGAGGAGCACGGCGAGAAGTCCGATGACAAGTTTGACGGCGGGATTCGACGCTGCGGACGAGCGCGCGCGTGATCCGGAAACGCCGGGGATTTGCGGCATTTCCGACTTGAAGCGGTCCGATGGGGGCTGGTCCGTCATAGTGCTTCGCTTCGATTCTATACTCAAAAAGGAGAAAGTTGACAGCCCCGTGTAGGCCGGCGTTTTCGGGCGAGATTGTCACGAGACCTCCGATTGAAAGCTGAAAGTGAGGAATAACGTGACTCATGAGTGGCGAAGGCAGCCAGTTGGAACTAGAGCGCGGGCGCACGAAGCAATGCCGGAGAAAGATAACGCTGAGACGCGGAGTCCGCAGAGGTTTCGCAGAGCAGACGGTTGGGAATCTGGGAAGCCTACCCCCACCCCCGCGTTTTCTTGCAATGAGTGTGGGCACCCAATCAAAATTGTCCTAGTGGCTCATGTCTGCGCCACCCACTTTTTCCCGAGCCTTGGTCGTCTTATAGCAACCAAGTCTACTCGCCCGAAAGGGCAGACTCTGTCATCTAATCAGTTCTGTGCAAAAGTAAACAGATTGGAACTGCAGATTCTGAAAGACTTAGAATGGCGGTGTGGCGGGCGCTCGTTTAGTCTGTGCCGCCAGAACCTGGTGCTTGAGCCGGTTCACGAGGCCCTTGAAAGGGCCTTGTGAGAAAGAACAAGGCAAATGATGGAATCACAGGCCCCTTGGGGATTCAGGCGTTCCTGGTTGTTGTGCTGCGTGGCGTGCATGGGGATTGCGTTTGGGTGTCCCGCGCTTGGTGCCCAGGAAGCGCCGCAAGCCGTTGCCGCGGACATAACGCCGCAAGACTCACCATCAGCAGGAGCAGAACGCGAGGTCTCCTGGGGCACGCTCCCGCGAAACTTGCTCCAGGATCAGAAAGACATCTGGTTGTTTCCTGTGAAGCTCGCGAAGGGGCGGTACTGGCTGCCCACGATTGCGGTGACGGGAGTGACGGCCGCGCTTATCGTCGCTGATCCGCACGACACGCCTTACTTCAGGCGCACGTCCCGATTCGAAGGCTTCAACGATGCTTTTTCCGGGCGCATCACGGCAGGGGAGATCGCGATTGTTCCCGCAGCCTTTCTGTTGGTGGGACACTTCCGCCCCGATTCCTACGCGGAAAAGACCGCGCTGCTCGCGGGTGAAGCGTACGCCGACAGCGCCATCGTTGACGCCGTTATGAAGGTAGCGACACGGCGACTGCGTCCTTCGGACATCCCACCGTACGGGGCTTTCTCCGACACCTTCTTCCACAGCCATGTATCCCCTACCGGTATAAACACGAGCTTTCCTTCCGGTCACTCAGCGGCGGCGTTTGCCGTTGCCACCGTGTTCTCGCATCGTTATCGCCAGCATCGCTGGGTGCCATGGGTAGCATACGGTGCGGCGTCTCTTATCAGCTTTTCCAGGGTCACGACTCAATCTCACTTCCCATCGGATGTGTTCTTGGGGGCGGCACTAGGCTATGCGATGACAAAGTTCGCCGTCCTGAGACCGCGATAGACCGAGCGGAACTAGAGAGTCACTGGGAACGACAGTTCGAGCCGAGTTGCCCCGCCCAAGAGCGCCTCATCGAGTTACAGGTGCCCTCCCGCTAGAGGAATCTCAAGTCAAACCCGCAAGCTTTCTTTGAAAACAGGAGTCACACGGCAACTTTTCTCGGGCACACGGGTTTATTGGGTTTAAGTCCTCGTGTGCATGCGTAACCCCTTTATTTTGTTGGAGTAATGTAAATTATCCGTATTGCTATGCGGCCAGGGAAAGAGTAGCTTTCGCGAGTCGAAACTTTGGTGGGTCCTGGCAGTGCAAACTCTTCTGGTGTCCTCGCAGCTTCAGGTCTTGCTTGCCGGCCCGCGAACGGGAGGTAGCACATGCGACGCATTACTGCGTATTTGATTTTCTCATTGGTGTTTCTGGGACTCCAAGCGAACACGAAGGCGCAGGATATCCTGGTGCCGGCCGGCACGCTTCTTCGCTGCACGCTCGAGGAGCCAAACTTTTCCTCAGCCACTGCCGATATTGGCGACCCTGTGATCTGCCACTTGAACAACCTCCGGGAATTCGGACAGAATGCTTTTCCCCGGGGAAGCTACCTCGGGGGACACCTCGAGGCGGACAAGGAGCCCGGACACTTCGTCGGTAAGGGCTATCTCAAGCTGGAATTCGACCGCATCGGTTTCCCCAATTCGGATGTCCCCGTTCCCAGCAAAGTCATCGCTGCCAAGGGATACAAAGTGGATCGTCGGGGGGACATCGTCGGCCGCGGCCACGCGACGCGAGACACCGTGGAATGGCTCATTCCTCCGCTGTGGCCCTGGAAGATCCTAACGCTGCCTGCCCGAGGCCCGCGTCCGACGCTGAAAGGCGAAGAGCAGATCACCGTGCGCTTGATGGACGATATCCAAGTTCCTCGGCTAACGGCTTCTGGTCAGCCTTATGAAAGGCCGGCCTCTTACGACCGGCCGCGCCCGACCTACAGGCCGCAATCTTTTGACCGGCCCCGAGGCTCTGGCGGAAAGCGCCCCCCCGAGCAGCGATCCTTTGAACCGGCGGAGGCAGTGAACACGCCGGAAAACAATATCCCCGATGTCAGCTACGTCGCTCAGAGCATTACGGCGCAGGAGAACCAGCCAGACGTTTCGGAGCCTTCGTCAGCGCAGACAGAACCATCGGCTCCCAACTCCATGACACTGCGCCAACCGCTGCGGATTAAGTGGATCGCCCTCAAGCCGGGCAATGTGTATGGGGTAACCAATTATCGCATCCATGAAGGCAGCGTGACTTATGTTCTTTTAAGCGGCGCCAAGGGGTCAGTGGACATCACTGAAATTGATTGGCGCAAGACGTCTCACCTGAACGCCGAGCCAATCGCTTCGTCGGTTGCGGATCGCACTGCCATCGCGGGAAGTCCAGAGTCATTTTCAGTGCGGCATTGAGTTCGCCGATTTTCGAGGGTGATAGCGGTCCGACACAGTGAGAAACATCGGGCTTCCGCAGACTGACGAAGTTGTCGGACAAAATCTAAAAGGGTAGGCCAGCCTAGCCGGGTTAGTTAGTATTGCACCTACCTTGTTGCGGCAGAAACGCCTGCGGCGGCACGGCATGGCATCGCGAGGG
>Ga0137410_10003600_pt1 | contig 10494 bp, 9 predicted proteins | sample CZODoug1_16funga_FD_108878 | JGI IMG/M metagenome (GOLD analysis project Ga0137410, IMG submission 108878) | Vadose zone soil fungal communities from Angelo Coast Range Reserve, California, USA - CZODoug1_16fungal (Illumina Assembly) | ecosystem: Environmental > Terrestrial > Soil > Vadose zone... | reverse complement strand
TCTTGTAACGCTTCGCCATCGGGTAGAGCGCGAAGTTCATCGAGCCCATGTTGAGCGAGCACATCTCGGGCGAGAAGGTCTCCGCCGCCGCAAGCCGATCTTCCAACGTCATCGTCACGCTGCCGCCGGTCGTGATGTTGATGACGGCGTCGCAGCTCTGCTTGATGCGCGGCAGGAACTGCCGGAACACATTCGGGTCGGGCGAAGGCCTGCCGTCCTTGGGATCGCGCGCGTGCAGGTGCAGGATCGTGGCGCCGGCCTTGGCGGCGTCGATCGACTGGGTGGCGATCTGGTCGGGCGTGATCGGCAGCGCATCCGACATGGTCGGCGTATGGATCGAGCCGGTGATGGCGCAGGTGATGACGACCTTGTTGGCGAGCTGGGGCATCGACGTCTCCTTGTTCGGGCAACTCTAGAGGATATTGGACTCAAGTCGAGCCGCACTCTCCGTTCATTCCCGCGTAAGCGGGAATCCAGTTTACATTTTGTCTGGGTCCCCGCTTTCGCGGGGACGAACGGTTGGGGTGAGGACGACGCGCCGTTCAAGAGGGAAAAGCTGAAAGCCGAAGTGCTCGACCACAAGCCCCCAGAGCCCCTTCGGCGCCTTCAGCATGACCACGATGGCGACCACGCCCAGCATGATGAGGTAGATGGTACCCAGGTCGGCCAGGAACTGGCGCAGCAGGAAGAACACGAGCGTGCCGACGATCGGCCCCTCGACGCGCCCGATCCCGCCGATCACGGTGATGAAGATCACAAACGCGGTCCAGTCGTTGACGCTGAAGGCGGCGTCGGGAGAGATCCTCAGCTTCTGCAGAAAAATGAGCGCGCCCACCATGGCGGTGCCGAGCGCGGTGATGACATAGACGATAAGCTTGACGCGCGTGACATTGACGCCATTGCTCTGGGCGGCGAGCTCGTTGTCGCGGATCGCCCGCAGCGCCAGGCCGTAGCGCGAACGCAGGAGTAGGACGATTGCGATCAGGATCGCGACCATCAGCGTGAGCGCAATCCAGTAGATCAGGAACTCGCGCGTCTGGCGCGTCCCGGCAATCGAGGTGACGATGCCGACCGGCAGGCTCGTGCCGGAGCCGCCGCCCAGCACCGACACCTGCGAGGCAAGAAGGCGAAACACCTCTGCGACGATCCAGGTGCCGATTGCGAAATAGTGGCCGCGCAGCCGGAAGATCAGCGCCGCGACCGGCAACGAGAGCAGGGCCGCGATCACGCCCGCGAGCGGAATCGCAATGAGCGGCGGCACGCCGAGAAGGATCGTGAGCGCGAACAGAAGATACGCGCCGAGCCCGACGTAAGCCTGCTGACCCACACTCACAAGGCCGGCGTAGCCGGCGAGCAGATTCCACAAGCTCGCGAGCGCCACATAGGCGTAGATCTCGGCGAGAAGCCGCAGGTCGTCGCGCCCTCCCCACCAGGGCGCCGCCGCGAGCGCGATCAGCGCAACCGCTACGCTCGCGAGCGTGACCCGAGCCGGGCGATCGGAAAAGCGCACGTTCATCCCTGCACCTTCGAGAACAGGCCCTGCGGGCGGATCGCAAGCACCACCAGGAATGCGAGATGGCCGGCGAGGATCTGCCAGCCCGGATCAAGCTTGGCGCCAATCGCCTGCGCGACACCGAGCATGATCCCGCCGGCGAGCGTACCCCAGAGACTGCCGAGCCCACCGATGATCACGGCTTCGAAGCCGAAGATCAGTCGCGCTGGCCCGATGGTCGGATCAAAATTGGCGCGCACCGCAAGCAGCACGCCTGCGATCGCGACCACCGCCAACGAAAGCGCCATCGCCAGCGCGAAGACGTGGCGGTTGTCGAGGCCCATCAGCTGCGCCACCGCGGAATCATCCGCGGTCGCACGGAAGGCGCGACCGAGCGCGGTGCGGTAGAAGACAAGTTGAAGGGCCGCGATCACGATGACGGCGAGCGCGAACTGCAGGAGCGGCAGAACGCCGATATTGATGCCTTCGACCACGGAAAGGCTCGCGACCTCGATCGCACCTGCTTGCAGCTTCTGAGGATCGGCGGTGAACAGCTCCTGCAGTGTGTTCTGGATGATCACAGACAAGCCAAAAGTCACGAGCAGGGGCGGCAGCAGGTCGTCGCCGAGCGTGCGGTTGAGCACGAACCATTGCAGCGCGTAGCCGATCGCGGCCATCAGCGGCACCACGATGAGCATTGCGCTGAGCGGATCGAGCCCAAGCGATTGCGTGGTCACCAACGCGAGGTAGGCCGCGAGCACGATGAGATCGCCATGCGCGATGTTGACCAGCCGCATCACGCCGAAGATCAGCGACAGCCCGGCCGCAAACATGGCGTAGAGCCCGCCGACCAGCACGCCCTGGACGATGACATTGATCCAGTCAGTCATGGGACGCCACCACATCCCTGCACGAGCAAGGATACGAAGGCGCGAGCCGCGGGTTTCACCTCTCCCCAGCCGAAGTCGGATTTATCCGACTTCGGCCGCTCAATACTGCCGAACTCGGGTAAACCCGAGTTCGGTTGGGGAGAGGTCGACCGCCGAAGGCGGTCGGGTGAGGGGGTTCGGATCTTTAGATCGATCGCTACCCCCTCACCCCATCCCTCTCCCCTGCGGGGAGAGGGAGCGCGCCGAGTGCGCTGCACCGTCAATCGCTCTCTCATCCCCTCACACCCCGAAATACGCCGCCGAGATCGCCTCGCGCGTGAGGCCCGCGGCGGCGCCTTCGAGCGCGACGCGGCCCTCCTGCAGGCAATAGACATGCGAGGCCGCCTTGAGCGCCTGCACGATGTCCTGCTCCACGATGATCAGCGACAGCCCTTCGGCGAGCAGCGACGGCAGCCGCGCATAGATCTCGCGCACCACGATCGGCGCAAGCCCGAGGCTTACTTCATCGCAGAGGAGCAACGTCGGGTTCGACATCAGCGCCCGCCCGATCGCGGCCATCTGCTGCTGGCCACCCGAGAGCGCGGCGCTCGGCATGTGCCGGCGCTCGGCCAGCACCGGAAAGAGCTCATAGATGCGCGCGAGCGTCCACGGGCCTTGCCGCCCGCCCTGCCCGCCGATCAGGAGATTTTCCTCAACCGTCAGCGACGGAAAGAGCCGCCGGCCCTCCGGCACCAACGCGATGCCGCGCCTCGCCACCGCATGCGCTGGCAGGTCACCGATCGGCGCCCCGTCGAACACGATTGCATCAGGGCGCGAGCGCATCAGACCGGCGATCGACTTGAGCAGCGTGCTCTTGCCGGCGCCGTTCGCTCCAATGACAGCAACCGCCTGCCCGCGCGCGACCGCGATCGAGACGCCGAACAGCGCCTGGAAGTCGCCGTAGTGCGCATCGAGCACGCGCACGGTGAGGAGGGGATCAGGCATCGGCGGGCATTCCCACGTAGATGTCGGTCACAGCCGCGCTCTTGATCACGGCCTGCGGCTCGCCCTGCGCAATAAAGCCGCCGTTGTGCAGCACCACCAGGCGATCGACGACGGCAAGCAGCGCATGCACGACGTGCTCGATCCAGATGATCGAAACGCCTTGCTTCCGCACCGCCTTGATCAGATCGACAAGCGCGACGCATTCATGTTCGGTCAGTCCGCCCGCGACCTCGTCGAGGAGCAGCACGCGCGGCGAGGTGGCGAGCGCGCGCGCAAGCTCGAGCCGCTTGCGATCGATGAGCGTGAGCGAGCCGGCGTAGCGGTTGGCCTTGTCGGCAAGCCCGCACTGATCGAGGAACTCCATGCACCGGCCATAGGCATCGTACTCGCGGTGTCCTCCACCAAAGGCAGCGGCGACGACCAGATTCTCGAACACCGTCATGCCGCCGAAGGGTTGCGGGATTTGGAATGAGCGCGCGATGCCCATGGTGCAGCGGCGCGGCGGCGGCAAGCTGGTGATGTCGGTGCCATCGAGCAGCACGCGGCCGGCATCGGCCGCGACGGTGCCGGTCATGATGCCGAACAGCGTGGTTTTGCCGGCGCCGTTCGGCCCGATGATGCCGAGCGCCTCACCTTCACTGAGCGCGAGATCAACCCCATCGGCAATGACGATAGCGCCGAACCGTTTGGAGATTTTTTCGAGAGCGAGGATGGAACGCATCTGGAATCTATCAAACGTGCCGCTCGCGACCCGTCATCCTGAGGTGCGACCCCGGCCTCTTGAGCCGGGGGAGCCTCGAAGGATGATCGGCATCCAAGTCGGCTATAGCCGACTTGGCACTTTGATATGTCGATCTCGGGCATGCCCGAGATCGGTGCCGTCGCCCTTCGAGGCTCGCGCTGCGCGCGAGCGCCTCTGGGCGACGGATCATTGTTTGTGCCAGCCGCAGCGCCGCTACGACAACAACTCCAACTTCCCGGCGACCGGAATGTTCTTCGCGGTCTCGTTCTGGGTGATGACGAGGTCGAACGTATTGCCCTTGCGTTGCCACTGGCCGGAAACAAGCGGCGTCTTCGACACGTTCTTCACCGGCCCGCCCGCCCAGCGCACCGGCCCGACGATCGAGTTGTAGTTCGTCGCTGTGATGGCATCCAAAATCGACTTCGGATCGCCGAGATTGCGCGCACGCTTGAGCACGTCGACCGCCACCTCGAACAGCGCATGCTTGAACCCGATCGGCTGCGTCCAGGGGCGCTGCGTCGCGCGCGTATAGGCATCGGTCAATTCACGCGCACTCTGGCCGGTCAGCCCCGACTTGAACGGATGGTTTGGCGTCCACCAGATCTCGGTGGTGAGGCCGTTGCCGCGGGCGCCGAGCGAGTTGATGACCGAGGGGAACAACAGCGCCTTGCCGATTGTGACGATCTTCGGCCGGAAGCCCTGCTGCGCCGCCTGCGACCAGAAGGTCGCGAAGTCGGGCGGGATCATGTTGCCGGTGACGATCTCGGCGCCCGCGGTCTTGAAGGCGGAAATCTGCGAGGTGAAGTCGTTGTTGACCGGCTGATAGCGGCCGGGATCGATCAGCTTGTAGCCGGCCGCGGCGAGCGGCTTCGGCAGGCCGCGCTCGGCATCGCCCCAGGCGTTGCCGTCGGCATCGTTTGGGAACAGGCCGCCCACGACCTTGTTGGTCGGTGCGCTGTTCCACAACGCGAGGAACGCCCCGATCACGTCCTCGAGCCCCCAGAAGAAATGATAGGTCCAGTTGAAGCCCTTGGCCGGATCGCCCTTGCGGCCGAAGAAATAAGGCTGCCACGGGCAGTCGGTGGTGACGCACGGGATCTCGTTCACCTCGGCCTGGTCGGCAACCGGATTGGTGGTGTCGGGCGTGCTCGCTGCGACGATCAGATCGACCTTGTCGCGCAGGATCAGCTCGGCCGCGACCTCGGACGCGCGCGAGGTGCTCGATTGGCTGTCCTTGGAGATGATCTGCACCGGATAAGTGCGCCCGCCATTGCTGATGCCTTTTTCGACCAGCTTCTGAATCTGATCGAGGATGTAGGGATCAGCTTCGCCGAAGGGCGCGATCGGGCCGGTGCGCGGGCTCACATGGCCGATCTTGATCACGCGCGACTGCGCATTGACCGGAATGACATTGAGGATCGCGGGCGCCGCGAGCGCACCGATGCCAGTCTTGATGAGGGTGCGGCGGTCAAGGCGGCGATCGCTCATTCGATACCTGCTCATGGCGGCTCCTGTGGCGGCTCCTGTGGCGGCTCCTGGAGATAGGGTCAGCGGTTCACCTGAAGGTCAAGAGGAAGTGTATCACATCCCACCCCCGTGCGACGTGGAGAAGCGGGCCGCCGCGCCTCATCCGAACTCCTTCAAGAGGTCCATCAGCAGCAGGCGTCGCTTCGATCCCAGGACCTCGGCAAGCCAGGCCTCATGGCGTGCCGTCAAGGCCTTGATCCGCACCAGTGCTTTCTCACCCCCGCGGGTCAGATAGAGCGAGTGCGAGCGGCCATCACCATCCGCGGCGCGCCGCTCGATCCAGCCGCGCCCCTCGAGCCCATGCAAGAGCCGGGCAAGCCGGGCTCGCTCGATGTCGAGCGCCTGGCCGATCGCGGCCTGCGATCGGCCGGGATTGGCCTCGATCAGCAGCAGCACGGAATATTGCGCCGGGCGCATATCCATCGGCGCCAGCGTACGGATGAAGTCCTTGAAGACCGAGACCTGCAGGCGACGCAGGAAATAGCCGAGGTGTTCATCCAACGTGCCGAGCTTCAGCCGGTCCATCTGGTCCGGCGCAAGGGCTGCCAGATCGGCCGACGAGTCCCCCTCGACGGCGCGGTTCCGACCAGCCCGTCGTCGCTTCAGCCGAACGTCCATTGCATGCTCCACCTCAATCCTCGGCGAGGACACGACACCAGCAGACATTAGTAAAGTCTGCCTTGACAGAGATTGTTGTCAATGACAACATTCTGTCCGCTGCGATATTGGCAGCTCATTGGTCGCGATACCAAGAAATACCAAGAACAATCAGCGTCCAGGCCAGTCCAGGGAGGACATCATGTCTCGTATCATCGTGTCTCGTCTCGCAACATTGACCTGCGTCCTGACCGCGCTCGCATGCGCTCCGGCTCTGGCAGAGAAGGATGGCGTGCTGCGCGTCGGTGTGATGAACGACATGTCGGGCGTCTATTCGGATTTCCAGGGTGCCGGGTCAGTGCTGGCTGCGCAGCTCGCCGCGGAAGATTTCGCCAAGCAATCGACGCGCAAGGTCGAGGTTCTGGCCGGCGACCACCTCAACAAGCCCGATGTCGGATCGACCATCGCGCGCCGATGGCTCGACATCGAAGGTGTCGACATGATCATCGACCTGCCAAACTCGGCCGTCGCGCTTGGCGTCGCCGACATCGTACGCGAGCAGAACAAGGTCGTGATCGGCTCGGGCGCCGGAACCGCGTTGCTGACCGGCGAGAGGTGCTCGCCCAATACGGTCCACTGGGTGTACGACACCTGGGCCATGGGCCACGGCCTTGCCCGCACGGTCATGCGGCAGGGTGGGCGGACGTGGTTCTTTATCACCGCGGACTATGCGTTTGGACATGACCTCGAAAAGCAGGCGACGGATGAAGTCGTAGCAAGTGGCGGGCGGGTGCTGGGCAGCGCCCGGCATCCGATCGGCGCCAACGATTTTTCTTCGCTGCTGTTGCGGGCGCAGGCGTCCGGCGCGGAAGTCATTGCGCTCGCCAATGCCGGCGGCGACACCGTCAATTCGATCAAGCAGGCCTCCGAGTTCAACCTTGGTCAGAAGCAGAAGGTGGTTGCCCTCATCTTCGACCTGCAGAGCGTGCCCGCTCTCGGCCTGAAGACCGCACAAGGGCTCGAAGCGATCAACGCGTGGTACTGGGACATGAATGAGGGGACCCGCGCCTGGTCGCGCCGCTTCCAGGAGCGCCACGCCAAAAAGATGATGCCCAACCACATGCATGCCGGCGTCTATTCGGGCACGCTGCATTATCTCAAAGCGGTCGAGAAAGTCGGCTCGCCGGCCGATGGACGCGCGATCGTGGCGGCCATGAAGGCGACGCCGACCGACGACCCGCTGTACGGCCGCGGCACGATCCGTGAGGATGGCCGCAAGGTTCATCCGATGTACCTGCTGCAGGTGAAGTCGCCTGCGGAATCAAAGAGCGAATGGGACGTGTTCAAGGTGATCGCGACCATCGAGACGGGGCAGGCGTTCCGGCCGCTCAAGGATGGCGGCTGTCCGCTGGTCGCAAAGGCAAACTGAGGATCAGCATGGTGGCCGAGGCCGCGTCCAGGATGTCGTCCGACTTATCAGTTGCAGGCCTGCCCGCCTCGCTCAAGGCCACACGGCAAGGCGCAGTGGGCACGCTGTGGCTCGCGCGCAGCGAAAAGCGCAATGCGCTCGACGATCGCACGATCCTCGGCATCGAGAGCTATTTCACGTCGATCGCGGACGACATCAAGGTCGTGGTGCTCGCCGCCGAGGGCGCGGATTTTTCCGCTGGGCTCGATCTCGGCGAGATCAAGGAGCGCGGGATTGGCGAGGGCATCGAGCATTCCCGGCTGTGGCACCGGGCCTTCGAGCGCATCCAGTTTGGCAAGGTGCCGGTGGTCGCGGTCATGCAAGGCGCTGTCATTGGTGGCGGGCTCGAGCTTGCGGCGGCCGCCCATGTGCGCGTCGCCGAGCGCTCGGCCTACTACGCCCTGCCGGAGGCAAGCCGCGGCATCTTCGTGGGCGGCGGCGGCTCGGTGCGGCTGCCGCGCCTGATCGGCGTCGCCAGAGTCATGGACATGATTCTGACGGGCCGCACCTACGCGGCCGAGGAGGGCCAAACGATAGGCCTTTCCACCTATCTGGTCGACGGCGGCGAGGGCTTTGCGACGGGGCTTGAGCTTGCCCAGCGCATCGCGAGCAACACCCCGCTCACCAACTTCGCCGCCCTGCACATGCTGCCGCGCATCGCCGAAGGCGATCCGGCCTCGGGCTTTGCGACCGAGGCGCTGATCGCTGCGATCGCGCAGGCCGACGATGAGGCGAAGGCACGGCTGAATGACTTTCTCGAGAAGCGCGGCCCGAAAGTGAAGCGCGTCTGAACTACGCCGTATTTGGCTCGAAGACGAACGGAATTTGTGTCGGTCCTAGCCACGTGTGAAGGCCATGTCGGTGTCGAGTCTTGCTCCGCTTCAGGCTGCCGCGCAGGCTCCCTTGCGTGCGGTGCGGCTGGGCACGTTCGACATCGCGGTGGAGCGCCGACCTGACGGAGCGCTGCTGGTCCGTCCGACCAACGCGCTCGGCCCCTATCCCAAGACAATCACCGCCTGGCTTGATCACTGGGCGGCCAAGGCCCCCAATCGCGCGTTCCTGGTCGAACGCGATGCGACCGGCGCCTGGCGCGCGATGACCTACGCGGACGTCTTGTGCGAGGTCCGCCGGATCGGAGCCGCGCTCCTGCGGCGCGATCTGTCGCCCGAGCGGCCGGTGGCGATCCTGTCGGGCAACGATATCGACCACGCGTTGCTTGCGCTTGCAGCCATGTATGTCGGCATTCCCTATGCGCCGATCTCTCCAGCCTACTCGCTCTTGTCGAGCGACTTCGGCAAGCTGCGCACCATCATGCGCCTAGTCACGCCGGGGCTCGTTTTCGCCAATGACGGCACGCCATTCGCGCGCGCGATCGAGGCCGTGGTCCCGCGCGACGTCGAGGTCATGGTGTCGCGCAACACGCCGGCCAGCCGGTCCGCAACCTTGTTTGCGGATGCGCGCGCACAAGCGGACGCGAGCGTGGACACCGCGCATGCTGCGACCGGCTTGGATACGATCGCGAAATTCCTGTTCACATCCGGATCGACCGGCATCCCGAAGGCCGTCATCAACACCCACCGCATGCTCTGCTCCAACCAGGCCATGCTGACGGCGGCCTACCGCTTTCTCGAGGACGAGCCGCCGGTGATCGTCGACTGGTTGCCCTGGAACCACACCTACGGGGGCAATCACAACTTCAACATGGTGCTCATGCATGGCGGCACCATCCATATCGACGACGGCAATCCGACGCCGCCTGGCGTACCCAAGACCGTGCGCAATCTGCGCGAGATCGCGCCGACCATCTATTACAACGTCCCGAAGGGCTATGAGGCGCTGGTGCCGTATCTGCGCGCCGACAAGGTATTGCGCGATACCTTCTTCAGCCGCGTGAAAGTGCTGTGCTACGCGGGCGCGAGCCTGAACCAGCCGACCTGGGACGCACTGCGCGAGCTTTCGGTCGAGGCCTGCGGCGAGCGTGTCGTGTTTCTCTCGAGCCTGGGCTCGACCGAGACCTCGCCGCTTGCGCTCACCTGCACTCACGACTTCCCGCGGCCGGGCAATATCGGCGTTCCCGCGCCCGGCGTGACGCTCAAGCTGGTCACGACCGAAGGCAAGCTCGAGGCGCGGCTGCGCGGGCCGAACATCACGCCGGGCTATTGGCGGCAGGATCATCTCACCCGCGAGGCGTTCGACGAGGAGGGATATTACAAGCTCGGCGATGCGGTGAAGCCGGTCGACCCCGACGATCCTTCACGGGGCTATCTGTTCGACGGCCGGCTTGCCGAGGATTTCAAGCTCGCAACCGGAACCTGGGTCAGCGTCGGCCCGCTGCGCGCGCGCTTCATCGATCATTTCTCGCCCTACGTTCGCGACGTGGTGATCGCCGGCGCCGACCGCGACGACGTCACCGCACTGGTGTTTCCCGAGTTCGCCACCTGCCGGTCGCTCTGCGGCGATCTGCCCTCGGATGCCAAGCCCGAGGCGATCATCGCCGACCCGCGGATCGAGCAGCACTTCGCCTCGTTGCTGAGCAGGTTCGCGGCAGCGAGTGCCGGCAGCTCCATGCGCGTCTGCCGCATCGTGTTGCTAGCCGAGCCCCCTTCGATCGACGCCGGAGAGATGACCGACAAGGGCTCGATCAATCAGCGCGCGGTGCTCAAGCGCCGCGCCGCGCTCGTTGCCGAGCTTTATTGCCCGTCGCCATCAGCGCGCGTCATCACGATCGAGGAGCGTCCTTGACCGAGAGAGCGAAAGCCCGGATCGGCATCCCCTTCAATGACGCCTGGCTCAT
>Ga0137410_10003598_pt1 | contig 10494 bp, 11 predicted proteins | sample CZODoug1_16funga_FD_108878 | JGI IMG/M metagenome (GOLD analysis project Ga0137410, IMG submission 108878) | Vadose zone soil fungal communities from Angelo Coast Range Reserve, California, USA - CZODoug1_16fungal (Illumina Assembly) | ecosystem: Environmental > Terrestrial > Soil > Vadose zone... | reverse complement strand
CTCCGACGCCGTGCACGATATTGGCGATCTGCATCGTGTTGCGTGTCTGGTCAAAATTGGGGAAGTCCAGCACCAGGCCGGAGGCGCTCACGATCAAACCGAGCAGTGCCACTCCGCCCCAAAACCAGCCTTTTTCCGCGCCATTGAACCGCCCCGAGGGAACGTGCGCCTTGCCGGTCAGCACCTGCGGCATTTTCAACAACCACTGAATATCGATCCTGCGGAAAAAATTGTCGCGCACAAAAGTCACGAAAATGCAGGCCACGCAAAAGATGAACAGGGGACCGACAAAATTGTGCAGGTTCTTCGAGAACGCGCCGAACCACGAGAAGGCGCTGTAGCCGATCACCGGCAACAGGAAATGCTTGCCGAAAAGCATCAGGACGCCGGTGACCGCCAGCACCACGAAGCTCACCGCCGTGAACCAATGCACGATGCGCTCCCACTTGTTGAAGCGCTCGATCATCCGTCCGGTGCGTTTGCCGTGCAGTTTCATCGGTCCGCTGTAGCGGTAAAACGACCCGATCAGGATGGGCACCAGGATCAGCAGGGTGCCGAAAACCAGCGTGACCGGGCCGTTGCGGATCTTGCGCCAGGTCTCGCCGCCCGCCTGGATCAGCACGCCGGTCTCGCGTCCGCGCACCTGCGTGGTGTGCGATTCGCCGGAGCGCACGTCGCGCCAGGTCGGCGCATTGTTCAACGGCTGTTTCTGCTGGCGCTGGGCCTGGGTGTCGTTTTCCGCGGCCCGGTTCGGGGCGGCCTGATTCTCCGCCGCGCGAACGGCGGCGACCGGTACGGTGGCCGAACCGGCTATCGTCACCAGCAACCCCAGCCACACACTCAGCAGCGCGCGTGTCAGCATGGTCAGCCGCCGCGACCCGAGGTGCGCTGGTATTCGTTCTGGCGCAGGTTGCGGGCCTTGATCGCGCGCTCCCAATCGGCGCGGTTCTTGAATTCATCCCCGGCCCAGGCGGGCGTATCCGGCTTGCCCGCGTAGCGGCCATTGCTGTAGGAAACCTGTTGTGATTTCTCGCCGCATCCTGCCAGCGCCAATGCGGCGCCAAGCAACACGGCCGGCAACACGCGCATCACGATTTCGGCTCCTCGGCTTTCTTCTCCGGCTTGCCGTAGGCGGTGCCCCAGCCCCACACTTCGGCGCCCTTGCCGCGCACGACGACCCTTTCGCGCAGAATGTCCGCAAGCACGTCGCCGTCACCTCCCAGCAGCGCCTTGGTGGAACACATTTCGGCGCACAGCGGCAGCTTGCCCTCGGACAGCCGATTGCGGCCGTACTTCTTGAATTCCTCTTCTGAGCCGTCGGCCTCTGGGCCGCCGGCGCAGAAGGTGCACTTGTCCATTTTGCCACGCATGCCGAACGTGCCGGTCTGCGGGAACTGCGGCGCGCCGAACGGACAGGCGTAGAAACAGTAACCGCAGCCGATACACAGGTCCTTGTCGTGCAGCACCACGCCGTCCTCAGTCTTGTAGAAGCAGTCCACCGGGCACACCGCCATGCACGGCGCGTCCGAGCAGTGCATGCAGGCAACCGAAATCGTCTTCTCGCCGGGTACGCCGTCATTGATCGTAACCGTGCGCCGGCGGTTGACGCCCCATGGCACCTCGTTCTCGTTCTTGCACGCCGTGACGCAGGCGTTGCACTCGATGCAGCGCTCCGCATCACAGATGAATTTCATTCGGGCCATTTGATCTCTCCTTCTCGCGCTCGCCGCACTAGGCGCGAGTGAACCGGCAAAGGGTCACCTTGGTTTCCTGCATCATGGTGACCGAGTCGTAGCCATAGGTCGTCGCGGTGTTCACCGCCTCACCGCGCACGAAAGGCGCTGCGCCCTGGGGATACTTTTCCAGCAGGTCCTTGCCCTCCCACCAGCCGCCAAAGTGATAGGGCATGAACATCACGCCGGGCGCCACCCGTTCGGTGATCTGCGCCTTGACCTTGATGCGTGCCTTGGTGGGGGTTTCGACCCAGACGTACTCGTCGTTGCGAACGCCCTGGTCGTTGGCGTCCTTCGGATTGATCTCCGCGAACATCTCCTGCTGCAGTTCCGCCAGCCAGGGATTGGAGCGCGTTTCCTCGCCGCCGCCTTCGTATTCGACCAGACGCCCGCTGGTCAGAATGATCGGATAGGCCTTGCCGATGTTCTTGTTCTGCTCCTGCACCGACCGGAACAGCGTCGGCAGGCGCCAGAATGTCTTCATGTCCTTGTGGCTCGGGTACTTTTCGACCAGATCGGCGCGCGGTGAGAACAATGGCTCACGGTGCACCGGGACCGGGTCGGGGAAATTCCACACCATTGCGCGCGCCCTGGCATTTCCGAAAGGCGCGCAGCCATGCTTGATCGCCACGCGGATGATTCCGCCCGACAGGTCGGTCTTCCAGTTCTTGCCTTCGGCGGCCTTTTTTTCCGCGGCAGTGAGATCATCCCACCAGCCCAGTTTCTTCAGCAGCACGTGGTCGAACTCCGGATAACCGCCATCGAGGTCGGAATTCTTCGGCTGCGAACCGTCGCCGGCAAGCAGGTTGACGCCGTTGCGCTCGACGCCGAAATTGGCGCGGAAGCAAAGGCCGCCGTCCTTCACCTCCTTGGAAGTGTCGTACAGAATATGGGTGCCGGGGTGTTTCATCTCCGGCGTGCCCCAGCACGGCCACGGCAGGCCAAAGGTTTCGCCATCGCATGGCCCGCCCTTCGCCCGCAGCGTTACCACGTCGAAGGTGTACATGTTCTTCATGTGCAGCTTGAGCCGTTCCGGCGACTGGCCGCTGTATCCAATGGTCCAGGTGCCGCGGTTGATCTCCCGGAGGATGTCCTCGGTCCCAGGCTCTTCCCAGCCGTCCCTGCCTTTGACGAGCTGGAAGCTTTTGGTGAGTTCCTTGTCAAAGCCGAATTTTTTCGCGAACGCATACATGATCGCTTGATCGGGCCTGGACTCGAACAGCGGATCGATCACTTTCTCCCGCCATTGCAGCGAGCGGTTCGAGGCAGTACAGGAACCCGAGGTCTCGAACTGCGTCGCCGCCGGCAGCAGGTACACTCCGTCCTTGCGATCCGGCATCACCGCCGCCGCGGTCGGGTACGGATCGATGATCACCATCAGGTCGAGTTTCTCCATCGCCTGCTTCATTTCCGCGCCGCGGGTCTGGCTGTTGGCGGCGTGGCCCCAGTAAATCAGCGCGCGCAGGTTCGAGTCCTGGTCGATGTGTTCGTTGGCTTCCAGCACGCCGTCGATCCAGCGCGACACCGTCATTCCCGGCTTTTCCATCATGGCCTGGGACGCATAGCGGCTCTTCACCCATTCGTAATCCACGCCCCACACCGCGCACCAGTGCTTCCAGGCGCCCTCGGCAAGGCCGTAATAACCGGGCAGCGATTCCGGGTTCGGGCCGACGTCGGTCGCGCCCTGGACGTTGTCGTGACCGCGGAATATGTTCGCCCCGCCGCCGGAGACGCCGACGTTGCCCAACGCCAGTTCGAGAACGCAAAGCGCGCGCACATTGGCGTTGCCCACCGTGTGCTGGGTGATGCCCATGCACCAAACCACGGTACCCGGCCGGTTCTCGTGCATGATCCTGGCGACGTTAAGCACGTCTTTTTCGTCCACGCCGGTCACGTCCCTGACCTTGTCCGGGGTCCATTGCATGACTTCCTTGTGCACGTCTTCCATGCCATAAACGCGGTCACGGATGAACTGCTTGTCTTCCCAGCCGTTCTTGAAGATGTGATAGAGCACGCCCCAGATGAACGGAATATCGGTACCCGGGCGTATGCGCACGAAATGGTCGGCCTTGGCGGCGGTGCGGGTGAAGCGCGGATCCACCACGATCATTTTCGAACCCTTCTCCTTGGCGTGCAGCACGTGCATCATCGCCACCGGATGCGCTTCCGCGGCGTTGCTGCCGATGAACAACATCGCCCTGGAGTTCTGCATGTCGTTGTAGGAGTTGGTCATCGCGCCGTAACCCCAGGTGTTCGCCACCCCGGCCACCGTGGTCGAGTGGCAGATGCGCGCCTGGTGATCGCAGTTGTTCGAGCCCCAGAAAGAGACGAACTTGCGCAGCAGGTAGGCCTGCTCGTTGCTGTGCTTCGAGGAACCCACCCAGAACACGGCGTCCGGGCCGCTGGCGCTGCGAATTGCCAGGAGCTTGTCGCCGACTTCATTGAGGGCCTGTTCCCAGGAAATCCGCTGATACTTGCCGTCGACCAGCTTCATCGGGTATTTCAGGCGCCGCTCGCCGTGACCGTGTTCGCGTACCGCCGCGCCCTTGGCGCAGTGCGAGCCGAGGTTGATCGGCGAATCGAACACCGGCTCCTGCCGTATCCAAACTCCGTTCTGCACTACCGCGTCCACGGCGCAGCCGACCGAGCAATGGGTGCAGACGGTGCGATGCACTTCGGTTGCGCCGCCCTTGGCGGCCGCCGCTTCGGCTTTCGCCCTGCCGATCATGTTGAACGGCAACTGGCTGACGGCAGCGCCCAGGCCGACGGTCAGCCCGGAGCGTTTGAGGAAAGCGCGGCGGTCCATCGTACCTGCAGGTACCGCCTGGACAAACCGGGATAGACGCGACGCCTGCGCCGCGCCTGGGGGTAATTTTCTGGTGAGTTGCATAAACCCTCCTGCGCCTAAACGCGGGTGGTCCGGTAGTAATTGCGGATATGGGCGGAAACCCGGTAGGCCTTGGACCCGGGCTGTGCCGTGTTTGCGGCAGGCTGCGCCGGCTGGGGATGCTGTCCCGCCACTGCACCGGCTACTGCGCCGGCGCTGCCCAGCCCCAAGGCGATAAGGAAGTTCCTGCGATCGACCTTTGACTTGCTCATCGGTCTCCTCCTTCGTGTAGCCGCTGTTTTCAGTCTTCGGCTCTAGTAAGTCTCGAACAACTCCGCCTCGGTGTCCAGAAACGTCTTGGCCAGCTCCCCAACGACGCGGTAAAAATTGGCGTTCGGCGCCTTTGCCAGTTGTTCGGCGAAGCCTGCATACCAGGGCCACAGGTGGCGCGTGAAAAAAGCTTTCTGTACCTCGAATGCGGCCGCCGCAATTCCCTCGCCGCCCCGCACCAGCAGCCGCATCACCTCGGCAAGCGCGGCGATGTGGTCCTCCGGCTCTGCCGCAGATTGTAAGCGAGAAAGTCCAAGTCTAGCGAGATCGTCGCGCAGTCTGGCCAGCGGCTCCTCCATCAGAAAACCGGTGAGATGCCAGGAGCCGTAGGCCATTACCTCGCCGCTGCCGACACCCACGAACAGGTCCTGAAACTCCTGCGCCAGAGCCTGCGGGTCCGTGGCCGCAGCCGCCGATTGCAGCTTGCGCCAGGCCTCGCCCACGGCGCTGTGCGGCGCTTCGGCTGAGACATCGTCCGCGTTTGCCAGCACCGCGAGCAGAACGGCATCCGGCGCGGCGTGAAAAAGATGCGCCAGCATCGCATACAGGTCCGCCCGGGCCGCGTCCTCAGGGGTCAGTTCCTCGGACTCGCGCGCTGCGGCGGCGGCACTCATGGTTTGAGATCGAACACGCTGACCTCGCCGCCTTTTTCGATCATGTCCACCACCCGGCAGTCCCCGCACATTTTCATGCGTTCGAGCGCCCCGGGTGCGGAAAACATCGAATGGCCGGCGATCTTGCCGAGCATGCTCTGTAGCATCCGTTGGGTGCCGAATTCCTTGCCGCAGCGGATGCAGTGAAAAGGCTGGTCCTGGTTCAGCACCCGCTCTGCCTTGGCCTCCTTGCTCACCAGCAGTCGCGGCACCAGGGTAATGGCGTCCTCCGGACAGGCCTGTTCGCAAAGTCCGCACTGCACGCAGTTGGCCTCGACGAAGCGCAGTTGCGGCCGGTCGCGGCCGTCGGCAAGCGCGGCTTCCGGACAGGCCCCAACGCAGGCCATGCACATGGTGCAGGTTTCGAGATTGACCTCGATCTCGCCGAACGGCGCTCCGGACGACAGGGGAATCACCGTCGGCGGGATGGGCGCGTGGGTCGCCAGATGCTCGATGGCGAAAGCCAGCGACGTACGCTTGTCGTCGAACAAGCGGAACTCGGCAGGCTGCGCCGGACTTTGCGCCGCATCGAGACCCCAGACGAGCCGCTCCAGCGCGTGTAGGTCTGCGGTCACGACGAGCTCGAAATGGCTGCCCCGGTAACCGAAGGCCCGCAGGATCTCCTCGCCAAAGCCCATCTGCCGGCGCAGCGCCTCGAAATAGCCGGGCGCCTCGCTGCCCGTAGACACCACGAGGACCTGACCGGCCCCGAGCGCGACCGCACCGAGCAGCAGATCGAGCCCAAGCGAAGCAACGTGGAAAGTTTCGACCGGGATCACCCGCGCAGGCAAACCGCGGCGCCGGCCAAGCTTCAGAATCATCTCGCGCCCGTCCGCTCCGTTGTGGAACAGCAGGCAGGCGTCCTTGCCGCCGGCCTCGCGATAGGCGCCGAGCATCACCCGCAGCTTTTCACCCTGGAAGGACATTTTCGGGTAGGCATAACTCATCGCCCCGGATGGGCAGACGCTGGCACAGGCGCCGCAGCCCATGCACAAATGCGGATTCACCTTGACGCGATCGCCATCGGCTGAAATCGCCTGCGTCGAGCAGATGTCGATGCACTGGCTGCAGCCCTTGAGTTTCGAGCGGCTGTGCGCGCAGATATTCGCGTTGTAATGGAAATAGCGCGGCTTCTCGAAATCCCCGATCGCGGTGACGACTTCCTTGATGGCCCTGGCCTGCGCCGCCAGATCGCTTCCCGGCGCGAAATAACCCTGCGGCGGCTGCGGCATCGCGAACAGCATCTGATCGGAGAGATTCAGGATCAGATCGAACCGCTCGCTGCGCGCGGGCTTCTTGCGCCTGAAATCGATCGCCCCGATATCGCCGCAGGCCGCCACGCACTGCCGGTGGCTCTTGCACTTGTCGAGATCGACCTGATACAGAAGGTCGATCGCCTGTTCCGGACAGGCGCGCACACAGGCATTGCAGCGGGTACAGACCTCGAGGTCGATCGGGTTGAGCTGTTCCCAGGCGACGCTGAAGTTGCCGAGATAGCCCTCGATCCGCGTGACTCTGCCCGACATCACCGCGAAGCGGCGATCTACGGGCAATTCTGCGCCGCCACCGGCGCCGGGAATCAGGACCGATACATCGAGCGTGTCGGTCAATTCGCCAGCCCAGCCCAGCGCCGGCCCGGCGTCGCCGACGATCAGAAGTTTGCCCTCGGAATGATACGAGACGCTTGGAACGGGATCGGCTTCGGGTAGTCCTGCTGCGGCCAGCAGCGCCGCAATCTTGGGCGTTGCCGCAGCACCTTCTTCAGACCATCCGGCCTGCTCGCGCAGCAGGAGATATTTCGATTCGGCAGACACGTCAACTCTCATCCGGAGGTCCGGCGTTTCCGTCCCCCGGAGTCGACTGCTGTTCCTCAGACGCTATCTCCTTTGCTTGCTCCGGAGATGCCTCGCCTTCCGGGACAGCGGATTCGGGTTCTCCGGGTTCCGCCGGCGTGTCGGGCTTTGCATCTGCGAATAGCCCACGGGCGTGCACCAGCCCCGTAAGCGTTGCGGCAGGCAGCGGATCGGGAGATGAATAATCGCCGATGTAAACGTCCAGCCCGTCGGTGGCCCGGTAATGCGGGCTCATGAAAAGCTTCCTCAGCGCCGCGCTGCGCGTCTCGCGCTCCACTTCGGGACGCATGAAGTCCTTGAAGTCGGATTCAAAACTCAGGTCTTCGACAGGCGGCAGTCGCGGCGGCATCGCGGATTCGACCGGCCCCGATCCGGCGTCGCCGGTCTGCGCGGATTCGTGCTTGCGCCGCGACCACCGGCGCAGAAAAGATTCGTCGTTGCTCACCGGTTCAGGCCCGCGCGCTGGTCGCGCTTGCGCACCTTCTTCGGTTCCGGGCGGTAATGCTGCTCCACGAAACCCGCCACCCAATGCGCCATTGCGGCCGGCATCGCCACGGCGTCCACCTGCTCGCCCGCGTCCAGCAATCGCGCCGCTTCGTGGTAGCTTACCGTTACCGAATGCGGCCGCGGCTCTTCGCCGTGCAAGCGCCACATCACGAATACTTTCGGCTGCGGCGCGTTCAGGTTGAGATAATAGCCTTCCGCCTCGTCGCGATGCAGTTCGATCGCGAAACCGTCGAACAGCACCTGGCGCGCGGACTCATCCTCGATCAGGACCCGCTGCCCGGGCGCCGCCGCATCACTGGCCACCACACCACGCGCTTCCCACTTGAAGGAAGCCCACTTGCTGGCCAGTGGCTGGCGCGCCATCACGACGCCCACGACAAGACGTTCAGGTTTCATCGTTTCCACCGTTAAGACCCCACAGAGAAAAATAGTTTCTCTGGTCCCCGGAAAGAATTATAGAGACCCTGGAGCACGGCATGCACAATACCGGCCACGAGACTATCTTAGTCCCGATTTTTGACGACCCCGGCCCCTGATTACTGCTCTCACCCTACCAGGAACATGGAAATATCCCGGCCGGTATGTCAAAGGCGGGGATTTGCGATAATTTCGACCATCGGCGATTTTGCATCGCACCAGTGCTCCAGTCATCAACACCCGCGCCCACATGCACCGACCAATCCTGACTTCGGCAAGCCGCCCGCTCACGTTCACGGTGCAAGCCCGCAACGAACGCGGCGAAACGGAAGCAACGTCGATCGCCGGCGAGCACCCCCTGACGCTTTACGTGGACAAGCGCGAGATCGTCACCCTGATGACGCTCGGCGGGGCGCCCGAGGCGCTGGCGATCGGCTATCTGCGCAACCAGCGCCTGATCGATCGCCTCGAGGATATCAAGTCGGTGCAGGTGGATTGGGAAGCCAATGCGGTCGCCGTCGTGACCCGCACGGGCCTCAAGGATGCGGATCGCAAGATGGGCAAGCGCACGGTGACCACCGGCTGCGGACAGGGTACGGTGTTCGGCGAGCTGATGGAGGAAATCGACAAGGCCGTGCTGCCCGCGGATACGCTGCTCGGCGAAGCGGATTTTTTCGCGCTGCTCGAGGCCGTGCGCATGCGCGAAACCGTCTACAAGCAGGCCGGCGCGGTGCACGGCTGCGCGTTGTGCAAGGCCGCGGAAATTCTGATGTTCGTCGAGGACGTCGGCCGCCACAACGCGGTGGACGCGATTGCCGGGCAGATGTGGCTGGACCGCATCGACGGCGGCGACAAGGTGTTCTACACCACCGGACGGCTTACTTCGGAAATGGTGATCAAGTGCGCGCAAATGCGCATACCGATTCTGGTGTCGCGCTCCGGACTCACGCAGATGGGCTACGAAATAGCCCGGAAGGTCGGTCTCACGATGATCGGCCGGGCGACCGGGAAGCATTATCTGCTCTTCACCGGCGAACAGCGGTTCAGAAGAAACTAGGTACGAGGTTCGAGGTGCGAGGTTCGAGTAAAAACGTTGCGCGGCCATCGGCCGCATCAAGCATCCCTCACCCCTCGCCCCTCGCCCCTCGTCCCTGGCCAGTCACCGGCGTGATTCTGGCCGGGGGGCTTGGCCGCCGCATGGGCGGCGTGGACAAGGGACTGCAGTTGCTGAATGGCCGGCCGATGGCAGCGCGGGTGCTGGCGCGGCTGGCGCCGCAAGTCGATGAGGTCCTGATCAACGCCAACCAGAACCTGGAGCGTTATGCGCTGCTCGGCTGCCGCGTCGTACCGGACCGGCTCGGCGGATATGCGGGGCCGTTGGCCGGACTGCATTGCGGACTATCGGAGGCGCGCCACGAACTGGTGGCCACGGTTCCCTGCGATTCGCCTTTCCTGCCCGAAGACTTGGTCGCGCGGCTCGCGGCACCGCTGCAGGACGCGAGCGTGGACCTGGCGGTGGCCAGGACCGGAACTCAGCCGCACCCGGTGTTCTGCCTGGGCAGGCGCCGCCTGCTGCCCCACCTGTCCGCATTTCTGCAATCCGGCGGCCGCAAGATCGACGCGTGGTACGCGACGCTGAAAGTTGTGGAAGTAGCGTTCGACGACGAGGCCACGGCGTTCAGCAACATCAACACCGCGGAGGAATTGCGCTCCGCCGAGACCGGTCAGCGTTTGCCGGGGGAATAGCCCGCCGACGCGGGCGCGGGCTGCAGGATCTGGAAAAACACCTCATCCTGCTTGACCATGCCGAGATCGGACCGCGCGCGCTCCTCGATCGCGTCGTAGCCCTGCTTTAGATCCAGGACTTCGGCATCGAGCGCGGCATTGCGCGCGGCAAGCTGCGCATTCGTGTCGCGCTGCGCGTCAACCTGGCGGTCGAGTTCCCAGACGCGCAGCCAACCGCCTTTGCCGAACCACAGCGGGTTCTGTATCAGCGCGATAAGCACGACCAGTGCAAAGGCGAGGAAGCGCATCGGCTAATTGATCTGATAGAAGGCGTCGCGGCCCGCGTAGCTCGCCGAATCGCCAAGATCTTCCTCGATGCGCAGCAACTGGTTGTACTTCGCCAGCCGGTCGGAACGCGACAGCGAGCCGGTCTTGATCTGCAGCGCGTT